>Ga0207773_100055_pt1 | contig 121387 bp, 73 predicted proteins | sample TtaePargueraPR_2_FD_187281 | JGI IMG/M metagenome (GOLD analysis project Ga0207773, IMG submission 187281) | Aerobic enrichment media microbial communities from Bioluminiscent Bay, La Parguera, Puerto Rico - Tt and M1 (3) (SPAdes) | ecosystem: Environmental > Aquatic > Marine > Unclassified ... | reverse complement strand
GCGGAGACCGGTCCATCCTGTCGGGTGAGAATATCGGTTCAGGTCCGGCATTGCCGGTCTTCTCTCCAATACCAACACCCTTAGCGCTGACAGCCAACAACCGCGTGTTGGCGGTGGTAGGCGCTATGGGGAATGAGTTCTCGTTGATGGCGGTGGAGCTGGAGACCGGCAAGCGTACGATAATCTCTGATAAGGGTCTGGGGAGCGGCCCTGAGATACAGATACCGCAGTCATTATCGTTTGACGCCGTCGGCAACCGTGCACTGATTGTGGATTCGGCGAGCAACCACATCTTTGCCGTCGATCTCGACACCGGTGACCGTTCGATTATGTCCGGCATCGGCCCAGGCCCGGATAATGAGTTTGAGACAGGGGATGAGCAACTGGTTGGTGGTGGTGCCGCGTTCAATGAAAGGGCCGAGTTAAGCGATGCCATGTTGGACGCCGACCGGCAGGTGCTCTACGTCACCGACCGCAACACTGGCAGCCTGATCGCCGTGGATCTCGCCACTGGCGACCGGGTGCTGGTATCCGGGTTTGCCTTTTAACCCGGCACGCGGCGTTTTCTCAACACTAGACCTGGCCATGGCATGCAACCACGCATACGGCACGGCTATTAGCGCAACTGCGGTGCCTCCACAAGACGGCCGCCCGTTACGGGCGGCCGTCTTGTACTTTGATCTGACTCCAAACCCATTCAAATTTCCATGCCGAATCAAACGGTATGGAACACGCTGCCTGTGTAATTTATTGGTGACGCCCCTTTTTTCACCGGAAGTAAAAGAAAGAAACGGAGACTGGCCATGACTTACACAATGTCTGGATTGGAGCCTGGAGCCCGATTGCAGCGCCCGTTGTTGGCGTTGGCACTGTTGGCGGGTATTGCCCTGTTGAGCGGTTGCGGTGGCGGCGGCAGCAGTGGCGGAGGTAGTAGCAGTAGTAGCAGCAGTAGCAGTAGTAGCAGTAGCAGCAGTAGTAGCAGTAGTAGCAGTAGTAGCAGTAGTAGCAGTAGTAGCAGTAGTAGCAGTAGTAGCGGCAGTAGCAGTAGTAGCGGCAGCGGCGGCCAGGTCGCCAGCCCGGTGATTACCGTCGACAAGACCGCCGACCCCGTCAGTGGCGCCAGAGTAATGTTTGGCGACACCATCGCCTTTACCCTGGATGTGGATGTGGATAAGGCCGTCACCGACACGCCGGTGGTGCTGACCGACACCTTGGGCCCCGGCCTCACCCTCGTGGCTCCCGATACGCTGCCGGCCGACTGTGAGGTGGCGGGGCAGGAGATTACCTGCACCCTGGCAGCGGGTGCGTCCGTCGGCATCCACACCTTCGAATACTCGGCCACGGTGAACGCCGATGCGGCCGCCCAGGTTGACAACAGTGTGGTTACCAGCGTCGGTTCCTGTGGAACCTGTGCCACCAGCCACCCGGTGTTCCTCGAGGCGGCGCCGGAGGACTTTTCCTGGAGCCCGGAGCCGGTCAAAACATTGCGCTTCACCTGGACCGATGTTGAAGGTGCCACGCACTACAGGGTGCTTGAGAACCCGGGTGGGTTTTCGGGCTACAGCCCGATAGGGGAGGATATTCCCCAGGGCCAGGGCACGGTTTCGATCGAGCTGGAGGCGTTGCTCCATGAGCGCCTCGGCGCCAGCTACCTGTTGCAGGCTTGTTCCGCGAGCGGTTGTGTCGATGGCGACAGTCTCGGTGGTGGTCCACAGGTCCTGAGCGAGGCGATCGGCTACTTCAAGTCGGACAATGTGAGGGCAGGTGAGCAATTCGGCCAGGACGTGGCCCTGAGTGCGGATGGCGGTACCCTGGCAGTGGGGGGCCTTCGCGAGGCGGTCTACGTCTTTGCTCGCGGCGAGGATGGTTGGGAGACGCTGCCGACGATTATCAAGGCGAACAATGCGGAGGCAGGCGACCAATTCGGTTTTGCCGTGGCCCTGAGTGCGGATGGCGATACCCTGGCCGTGGGGGCACCCTACGAAGACGGTGACGGTATAAACGCCGGTGCGGTCTATGTGTTTGTTCGCGGCGAGGGTGGTTGGGAGCAGAAGCCGATTATCAAGGCGAGTTATAAGGGGGACACTGACCTATTCGGCAGCGCCGTGGAATTGAGTGCGGATGGCAATACCCTGGCTGTGGGGGCTTTTTTGGACGACAGCGGCGCCACCGGTATCGATGAGGACGGAGAGGACGCCGAGGGGTACGAGGATTCCGGTGCCGTCTATGTGTTTGTCCGCAACGAAGCGGGTGACTGGGATCAGCAGGCGTATGTCAAAGCGAGCAATACGGGGCCCGCTGATTATTTCGGCGGTGCCGTGGCCCTGAGCGCGGATGGCAACACCCTGGCAGTGGGGGCTGTCAGTGAAGACAGCGGCGCCACCGGTACCATCGGTGGCGACGAAGGGGACGCCGATGGGTTCTCTAATTCCGGTGCACTCTATGTGTTTGTCCGCGACGGGGTGGGTAAATGGACGCAACAGGCGTATGTCAAGGCGAGCAATACGGGGCAGGGCGACGGCTTTGGCGTCGCTGTGGCTCTGAGTGCGGATGGCAATACCCTGGCCGTAGGGGCTGGAGGTGAAGACAGCGCCGCCGAGGGTATCGGTGGCGGCGAAGGGAACGCTACCAGTTCTTCTGGTTCCGGTGCGCTCTATGTGTTTGTGCGCAACGAGGAGGGTAAATGGGCGCAACAGGAGTATGTCAAGGCGAGCAATACCGGTGCAGGTGACCATTTCGGTAATGCCGTGGCCCTGAGTGCGGATGGCGATAAGTTGGCTGTGGGGGCTTATTCCGAAGACAGCGGCGCCACCGGTATCATCGGCGATCAGGGGGATGTTGCACCTGACTACGATTCCGGTGCGGTCTATGTGTTTGTCCGCGACGAGATGGACCACTGGGGTCAGCAGGCGCATATCAAGGCGAGCAATACCGGTAGAGGTGACTATTTCAGTACTGCCGTGGCCCTGAGTGCGGATGGTACTACCCTGGCCGTGGGCGCTCCGCGTGAAGGTAGTAGCGTCAAGGATGATCAGGAGGATAATCAGGCTGAGATGGCTGGCGCGGTGTATCTGTACTGAGCCTGCCGGCACTTAGCCGCAAGGCCCACAAACCGGCCGCCCGTTTGGGCGGCCTTTTTTTATGGTTGCCAAAGATCTCCTGGCTGCTTTTGGAGTCCGGCGATGCTTAGCGTGTCGCCTGTGCTTCGAGGGTAACGCCCGTGAAGTTTTTTTCGGTATAGATACTGATATACCAGGTGCCCGCAGCGGGGTTACTGATGGTGCAGCGCTCGCTGTAGGAAAACCCGTTGGTGCGGCAGTCGTAGGTGAAGAAGGCGGGCTTGCTGCCGTGGCGCAGAAAGATGTCGTTGTCGTACCCGCCGAGGCCGATCTCGCCGCCCGGGAAATTGCCGCCGAACATCCTCGCGGACAGGGAGGACATGTGGGGGTTCACTTCCAGCGTGAAGTGCTGCCAGTGGAACTCCGAGCCGGACACGTCGGTCTTGATCCAGCCGGTGGAGCCGTCGTCGAAGCTGCCCACCAGGTTGACGTCGGTAAAGGGGCTCTCGGCGCGCACCATGCCGTAGTAGGTGCCGGTTTGCGCATTGGGGATGCTGCAGGTCTCGTTGTTGCCGGCCAGGTTGGGGCGGCAGTCGTAGCTGGAGGTGGTGGGGGGGGAACCGAATTGCACATAGAGGTCGGCATCGCCGGTGCCGCCGGAGATCTGGAACTGCAGGTCGGATACGTCTACCGGCACGTCCAGGCTGAAATGCAGTTCCCTCTGGGTTTCGAAGTCGCGCAGTCCGCTTACGGCCACTCCGTTTGCCAGTTCAAACGGCAATTGGCCTTCGCCAGCCGCGGCCACCGCCGCCGCCGCGTCGACAATGCCCGAGCCGCACTGTTGGCAGGGCACCGGGAAGCTGCGTGCGGTGTCTTTCAGGATGGCCTCGACTTGTGTCGGGGTCAGGGTCGGGTTCTTGGCGTAGAGCAGCGCCGCGACGCCGGCCACGTGGGCGGCGGCGGCGCTGGTGCCTTGTTTGTGGGTGAAGCGCTCCCAGTATCTGTCTGGGGATCGCGTGCCGGGGTTCCCGATCGAGAGCACTGCTGAATTGTAGTCGGTGCTGTTATCGCCGCCCGGCGCGGAGACGTCTACGGGGCTGCCGTAGTTGGAATACCAGGCGCGGCTGCCGGTCCTGTCTGTCGCGCCCACGGTCACCACGCCGTCGCAGTTGGCCGGGGTGGTATTGCCGAGGCCGCTGTTGTCGTTGCCGGCGGCCACCACCACGGTGGCGCCGAGGGCGCGCGCGCTGTCGATCGCGCTCTGGGTGGTGGGGCCGCAGCTGCCGCTGGCGCCGATCCCCAGGGCCAACACCTGCGCGGGGTTGGCGTTTGCCGGGGCATCGGCGACGGCGCCGCCGGCGCCCCAGATGATTGCATCGGCGATGTCGGAGGTGTAGCCACCGCAGTGGCCGAGGGCGCGAACCGGCACCACCTTGGCCTTGTGGGCCACGCCGATGAGCCCCCAGCCGTTGTTGGCGGTGGCCGCCACTATGCCGGCCATATAGTTGCCGTGCCAGCTGCTGCCGCGGGCCGGCGGGGGCGAGGGCAGACCGCTGATCCAGGGGTAGTAGGGGTCGTCGACGTTGACGACCGGGGTGCCCGCGGCGCAGTCGCTGGCCTCCTCTTGCCAGTCGCCCTTGTCGCTGGCGTCGCTGTCGCGGCCATCGTCGTCCCGGGACACTTGCGGAACGGAGATCATGTCATAGCCGGGCAGCAGCTTGTCCAGCAGGTCCGGGTTCTGGGTATTCTCGTTCTGGGTATAGCCGGTGTCGATCACCCCGACCACTGCACCCTCGCCCTGGGTGATGTCCCAGGCGGCCGGCACATTCAGGCCGCCGGTGGGCTCGAAGTGGTTCCACTGCAAATAGTACATTTCGTAATCGGCGGTGGTCATCGGCTGCATCAGCAGGTCCGGTTCCACATATTCCACGTCGGGGTCCTGTTGCAGGCGGCCGATGATTTCCGCCAGTTCGGTATTGTCCGTGCGCATGTCCAGCCGCAGCAGCTGTGCGCCGGTACTCAGGCGGCGCACATGCTGCAGCTCTGCGCCCGCCGTGAGCGAGGCCTCGTCCAGTACCGCCTGCGGCAGGCTGTTGGCGGTGGCCATGGGCGTGTTGTCTTTGTACTTGACGATGATGCGGTCGGTTGCCGGCGCAGCGGCGGGTGTCTCCGACGGGTTGCCGGTAACGAAGGCGTGCGCCGTGGCGCACATCAGGGTGGCTGCACTCAGCAGGGCGGAATTTTGCCGCAGGGATTTCAACGGTAATTTCATGGTGGCTAAGATCTCCGTGATTATTTTGGGGGTCGGAACATCTGGTCCTCTTTCGTTATGTGCCAGGCGGGGCGTTAATGCAAGAGGGTTCGGGTGTTTTTTGCGGGGGGAGGTGTATTGAGTGGTATTTCTTGGTTTTTTTTGCGGAAATGACGGAATGATTTGGAGTGGAATTCTTTAATTCGGAGATTATTTTTTCTCGAATAAAGATGCCGAACTCTCGCGAACCTTGTCGATTCAACGGTGGTTTAAATGCTTTTTAAATGGGGTCATTTAAATGGGGTCAGATCAACATTATGGCACCCAAATAGACCCTTAATATTCCTCTATCCGAGGCCTGCCCAATGGAACCTCGGTCACTCGACGCGCAAACTGCCGCTCAATTTGGTCCTTAAAATGGTCATTACCAAGTGCCAGTCCTTTGTTCACCGACCTTCGGATCTGCTCAACCATTGGCCCATCCAGGTGGTATTGAAACAGGGCACGATACCGCTCACGGCGTTGTTTGGGATAAGAGCCAAGGGCGATGAACTCCGGGTGGGGCGTAACGAGATTGGATTCCTTTCCCAATCCATTACAGGCATAGCTCGACCAATAATACTCTGCTGGATCTTTAACGATCCCAGCGCGCACTGGGTTAAGCTCAATATACCGGTAGCACTGCAGAAGATAATCTTCCGATTGGACCAGACAGGATTTGTACCTTCCCTCCCACAAAGTGCCCGAACGACGATATTCCCGATTGAAATACCGTACATAAATCCGGCCGAGGGCTTGCATCATGTTCGAGACAGCCCGGTCGCGTATCGGGGTTACAAGCAGGTGCACATGATTGGTCATAAATACCCAGGCATGCACCTGCACACCAAATTCATCCGAGTACTCTTTCAGCCAGCCTGCATAAGCAATCAGATCTTGCTCAGAGCAGAAACAGGCTTGGCGATTGTTGCCCCGCTGAATAACATGCTGCGGAATTCCGATAGGGTTTAGACGAGGTAATCTGGCCATCACAGACTCCTTGTGGGGATGGCCAGAGTGTAACTGGAAGAGGGGTCAGTAAAGCTGAATATAGCGTCAAAATGTTGATCTGACCCCGTTTAGAGCTCGTAACGTGCACGCATATAGTAGAGCGCGCCGTTAAAGCCCATCGGCGAGGTCACCGGGTAGCGGGCGCCCAGGATGTCTGCCCAGGGGTTTTCATCCGGAACATTGTCCAACAGGTTTTCCGCTCCCATGGCCAGCGACAGTTTCTCGGTGAAGTTGTAGCCGGCCTCCAGGTCCAGTGTCACTTCCGCGCCCGGGTAGATCGGCAGGGTGCCGTCGTCCGCGTGCGCTTCGTAGTACTCGCCGAAGTAATTCACCCGCACCAGCCCGCGCCAGTCGCCCTGCCTATGGCTCAGGGAGAGGTTGCCGCGGGTATCCGGTACGCCGTCTTCCATCTGTTGGATACGGGTGTCACTCAGGGTTTCCGGGTTGTGTTTCTGAACCGTGGTCTCGGTCCAGTTCACCGCGGCGCTCAGTTGGGTACTGCCGCCGAACAGGTCCAGCGGGTAGGTCATCACCAGGTCTACACCGCGGGTGTTGGTGTCGAAGTCGTTGGTGTAGAAGGTGAATGAATCCAGCGATTCTGCACCGGTGATGCCTTCCGCCGCCAGCGCTGCTTTTTCGGCGGCGTTCAGCCTGTGACTTTTCGACTGGACGATGCGACCCTCCACATCGATATTGAAATAATCCAGCGTGATATCCAGATCGCCGAGGTTCGCGACGAAACCGAAGGTGTAGTTGGTGGACTCCTCCGGTTGCAGCTGCTCGCCGCCCCTTAGCCGTGCCACCGGGCTGGTGGGCGGAATGGTGCCGCGGTTGGCCAGTTGGCCATCTTCCAGAATGGTGGTGACATTGGTGATATTGGACTGGCCCGGCGTCGGCGCGCGGAAGCCGGTGCTGTGGGTCGCGCGCAGCGCGATATTCTCGGCCAGCGCGTAGTGGGCAGACAGCTTGTAGTTGCTGGTGGAACCGAAATCGCTGAAATCCTCCCAGCGCAGCGCGGCGCCCAGCAGCAGGTAGTCGGTGACTTCCGCCTCTGTATCGACATAGAGCGCGATATTACTGCGGTCGAAGACGCCGGCCACTTGTGGCCCAAATCCGGGAAAGCCGTTGGAGCCGATAGAGAAGCCCTGGTCAACCAGCGGTCCCAATTTCCACGAGGCTTCGTCGCCGATTTTGGCCTCGAAGGATTCTTCACGCCATTCGAAACCGGTGGCGAAATGCACATCGGTGCCAGCTATCGCGAACACTTTGGTCGTATCCAGGTTGAAGTTTTTCTCCAGCTGGATATAGGTGCCGGGGTTGAAGCTGGTGGGTGAGTCCGGCCCCATTGACGCATTCACGGTGTTGTAGATTCGGTAGGCCACTTCGTGGCGGCCGACACCGGCGCTGACATCGTAGCCCCAGCCGTTATCCAATTCGCCGCGCACGCCGGCAACGCCGGCCACTTCATTCACGTCGCCACCGAAGCGCGGGGTAAAGCCGCCGGGGAACATTTCCTGGAAGGAGAAGCACTCGGCGCTGTTGAATGCGTCCGCGTGGCTCATGCCTGCGCAGTTATCTAGGCCGTTGCTCGGGTCCAGGTCGCCGATCAGCGGGTTGCCCTCGTCATCTGCATACACGTTCGGGCGGTTGGTCGGGTTGCGGTAGTAAAAACCACCATCCACGGTGCGGCTCGCGTAGTTGCCGAATGCGTAGGCCTCCGAACCGTTGCCCAGGTCCAGGCCCAGGTTGGCAAAGAATTTTACATCGTCGTCCACTTCCGGCTGGCCCCACACCTGCGCCGGGTCCGGCACGGCGGTATTGCCGGCTTCGATCAGTGCGGCCGCGTCGCCGCGCTGGATGCTGCGGTCGGTGGCATCCTGCTCGCGCATTTCAAAACTGAAGTTGGCGAAGCCGTTGGCGGTCAGCGGCAGGCCGATATTGCCGGCGATCATCCGCTGGTCGCCGTCGCCTGCGGAGGTGGTCGCGTATTTGGTTTCGAGGGTCGCGCTGTCGGCACTGTCCTTCAACTGGAAGTTGATCACCCCGGCGATGGCGTCGGAGCCGTATTGTGCCGCGGCGCCGTCGCGCAGCACTTCCACCTGCTTCAAGGCGATGGACGGAATGGTGGAGACATCCGGGCCCTGGGCGCCGTCGGACAGACCGCCGCCGATAAAGGAAATTACCGCTCCGCGGTGGCGGCGCTTGCCGTTCACCAGGATCAGTGTGCTGTCGGAGGATAGCCCGCGCAGCGCCGCCGGGCGCACGAGAGTTGCCCCATCACTGATGGCCTGGGTATTGACGTTATAGGAGGGGACGATATTACGCAGCAGGTTGCCGACGTCGCCATCGCCCTGGTTGGTGAAATCCTCGCCGCTGATCACATCCACCGGCGCCGCGGAATCCTGCGCCGAACGTCCTTCGACGCGGGTGCCGATGGTGATCACCTCTTCAATCGGTTCCTCCTGTGCGACAACCGGGTTGGTCGTGGTGGCGATGGCCATCGCCAACAGGGATGGCGCTCCGAGCTGTGTCATTTTTTTCATGGAAAGTACCCGTAAGTTTATTAGGTTATTGGCGGGGCGGATCTTCTCCAGCCGGGCTACCGAAGCTACGGAGGAATCGTTGGATTTATCGTTGAATTGATCGTTTGATTTACCGTTTGATCTTTGCGTTGCGTGAAGTCAGCAATCGATGCTTTTGAAACGGGATTGGTTTTCCTCAAGCATGGATTTGAGCGTTCCTCGATCGAGATTTGACATACTCAGCTTTCTCAGGTCGACCAGATGAACGTGCAGGCAGGGTGTGGTGGAGCGAAATTCGTGCAAATCCCCGTTGGTGATCACCGGGAATAGGCTGTGGTTGTTGCAGAATTTCCTGAGCAGGTCGAAGCCTGTGCTGGGGCGGCCAATTTTGGGGTTCTTGGGGAGGGTTAAATCCCTCTTCATAAAGGTTGCCACGAATCGATGACGGCGAAGGTTGAAAAAGTCGCCGGGGAAGATATAGAGCCCAGAACGTCGAAGGGCGCTCTCTGGAATATTGATGTAGCGATCGAGGCTGTATATCGAGGGTACCGCCACCAGGCGGGATTTCGGGCCGCGCAGCAGGTCTATTGTGTAAGTCCCGTAGATGTGCCTTAAAGTTGGGGAGTAGATGGAGAAAAAATCTTTGATGTTCTGGGCAAACCGGTGGGCTAGTGCCTGGTGAGTGAAGGAATCTATGTTCCAGGATACCGCGTGTTGCTGTTGCATCGAACACCTATTGAAGAGTTGGTTATGGGTTCCTGTGGATGAGTAATACCTTTCGATAGTGTGGCTGAGCGTTTAAGCAAGCGTGATATTTTCGGTGGCGCTGGAATTTGAAGGGTGTGCGAGGAGTGTTTGTCGGGGTTAAAAAATTTTGATCTGTTCGGGAGTTCCCGCTTCCATTTTTCCATCTATCGGTGGCATTTAAACGTTATGTCAAACGTGAATAACGCCTATTTCTGCGTGATTTTATACGGTAAATACCACGACAGGCTGATTCACTGACACACTGCGCAACACCGGCTTGCAGTTCTCCATCTTGCATTTCTGGTTCTGCCGCTGGAAGAGATCGCAATACGGGTTCTTGGTTCAAATTCTTGGGTAACTACTCACCCTAGGGGGCCCGCTCCGGTTTAAGGGAGCACTTTGTAGGAGCCTGCCTGCAGGCGAATGGCTACGAAGTTCTGTTCTTGTTCGCCTGCAGGCAGGCTCCTACAGGGGGGGGTAGTTACGTTATTGTTCAATAAGGATAAGCAATGACAGTTCCAGGGCGTGCCGCTGGTTTTACTCTGGTGGAGCTGATGTGCGTGATCGCCATCCTGGCTATCGTCACCGCCATCGGTATTCCCTCCTTTAATGCCATGATCAAAGAGTACCGGATAGTGACGGCGACCAACGATCTCAGTGCAATCCTGCAATACGCCCGCGCCGAGGCGGTGCGCAGCGGCGGACGCGTTGGCGTTGCTGCCATTGACGGCAGCGTGGGTAACGGATTGCGGGTCTGGGTCGATAATGGCGAGTCCGGTGAGGAAGTGTTGCGGGAATTTGCCATCGACTCGAAAGATATCACCCTTGTGCTGGGAGACATTGGCGACGATCAGGATATCGGTTTCACCTTCAATGCCCGCGGTCTTGTCCCCGGGCTCGGAAGTACTGTCACCTTCGGGTTGTGCGACGGCCGCGCGGGCAACCACGGCCGCCGGCTCACCCTGCTCACCTCCGGCGTATTGCGCCTGACCAAGAACCTCGCCTGTACCGGCAGCTAGGAGAAACGAAATGCGAAAGCAACGCGGTGCAACCCTGATCGAAGTGCTGATCACCGTGCTGGTGCTGGCGGTGGGCCTGCTTGGCCTGGCCTCCACCCAGATGCTGAGCATGAAAAACAGCAACAGTGGTCATCAGCGCTATATGGCCACCCTGGCGGCCCAGGATTTGGCCGAGCGAATGCGGGCCAACCCTGCGGGGGTGGCTTCGGGCAGCTACTACGGCGAGGTGGGGGATGGACCGGAAACCGAAGACAGCGACGGCGCGGAAGGTGGCCTGGAGGGCGGAGGCGACGGCACTGGGGATGAATCGGAAGCCGGAAGCGACGACTGCAACAGCGGCTGTTCCGCTGCGCAGCTCGCGGCCATGGATAAACGCGAGTGGGGGCAACTGATCGAGACGAACCTGCCCTCGGCCAGAGGCCAAATCTCCAGCAACGACGATGGTGACATCACAATAACAGTGAAATGGAAGGAGCAGCACACCGGTAAGAACTACGGCGGCGACGCCGGCGGGGCGGAAGACGCCGAGTTTGAGATGACAGTGGAGCTCTAATCATGCGAATGATTTATCGGCAGTGCGGCCTCTCCCTGGTTGAGCTGATGATCGGCATATTGCTCAGCTCCGTGCTGCTTCTCGGGGTGTTGCAGATCTTCGACAGCAACCGGGACACCATGCGTATGCAGGTGGCCTATTCCCGGGTGCAGGAGAGCGGTCGCTTCGCCATGGATTTCCTGGCCATGGAAATCCGCATGGCGGATTACTGGGGTTGCGCGCCGGGTAGGGGCAGTATTCGAAACCATCTGGATGCGAGCGATACGCCGGATTACAAAGCCGGTATCCACGGCGAGTTTGGAGCAAATGGCGTCCGTGGGAAAAAAAACGTAACCGACGCAACCGAAGGTGCAAAGTCTGTGCTGCCAGGCACGGACATATTGACCCTGAGCGGCGCGGAAAACGCCTGCGGCAACACCGGGAGAATGCTTGCCGGCACCGAAGATAATCCGCTTCGGGTATCGGCGGGATGCGGCGTGGAGGCTGGTCAAGTGGTGCTGGTCTCAAACTGCAAGGCTGGAGAGCTGATGACCGTGACCGGTGTGTCGATTGGAGAGTCGGGCGTGAGAAACCTGGCGCACGATGCCGGCGTCGACGGTAGCGATGGGGAGTCCTGGATCAGAAACCTGGCCCCCCTGGAGTTTCAGCAGGAATACGGTACGGATTCGACAATCCTGCGGCCCTATTCCCGGACCTTTTTTGTCGCAAAAAGCGGCCCGCAGGACGGTACTTCCTCCCTGTTTATGAGCGAGAACGGCGGTGTGGCGCAGGAGTTGGTGCCGGGTATCGAGGATATGCAGGTGCGCTACGGCCGGGACAGCACCGGCAACGGCGTGGTGGATACCTGGCAGGAAGCGAGCGATAACCGCGCGGAAATGGCGAGGGTGACGGCAATCCGGGTGCAGCTGGTGGTGGCCAGTGATGGCAATGCCGGTGTTTCCAGCCAGGAAATCGACGGCACCACATACACCGATGGCCGACTGAGAAAACGCTACACGGCCACGGCCAAAATACGTAACCGGGGGATGTGATGGGGATGAATCGACAGCGGGGCGCGGTACTGGCCGTCAGCCTGATTATTCTGCTGGTGCTGACCATGATGGGCCTCTCCGGGGCCCGCGGCGTATTGTTGAACGAGCGCATGACCGCCGCCGCCCGCGATGCCCGGATAGCGCTGGAAGTGGCGGAGTCGATGGTGCGCCAGGCGGAAAAGCATATCGATACCCTCAACGACACCTCCGGCTTCAGCGGCACCGGTTGGTGCAGAACCCGGGGAGATGGCCCCAAGAATATCTTTGCGGAAGACGCCTGGATCAATGCACAGGAGTGGCCCTCGTCGCTAAAGGCACCGGGAAAGGAACCAGGCGACGAAGCCTTGAAAGGGCATGTCTTTATAGAAATGTTTGGCCGCACCTCGGACGATTCCGATACCGCGGACGTGGATCTCAGCGGGGACAAGCCGCCCATTGATTTTGAGGATGCCGAGGTGTTCAGAATCGTCGCCCGCGGCGAAGGGCCGGGCGGCACCGAGCGTATCTTGGTAACGCTCTACGGCAAGTCCATGTAGGGGAAGAAAATGATTATTAAAATTCAGTCTGCCCGTAAATTGTTCTCTCCTGTACCGCTGCGTTTCTGTATCGCGGCTATTTCCCTGGGCCTGGCCAGTGGCGCCCCGGCGGCACCGGGGGATATTTCCGATGTACCTCTCTATGCGCGAGGGGGAGCTGAGCCGAATATCATGTTTGTGCTGGATTCCTCCCGCTCTATGACCCATATAGCCATACCGGAGGCGTATGACGAGGAGACAACCTACGTAGATTGCCCTGATCCGGCTAATGGTGATGGGCCTGTAACGGTCTTTATTCCTGGTCCTGACGCAGGATTGGCTGGGCAAGTTAAGTTTAAGGTGGGTGATGGTTTCTTGCTGCGATGGGCTGAAAAAGATAATTTCTGTTTTGCCAATAACCAAATCTACGAGGCAGTTTTGGGGGTCACTGACTGGCTTGGTAATTACGTATCCGTCAATACCCCTCCGCGCGCTTACACGGGCAATTTCCTGAATTGGTACTTCTCCAGGGAGGCGGCGGGTGGTGGTCGCGAAGCGGATATTTTTAAGGAGGGTGATGAGGTCCTTACTCATAAAAAAGGTACCGAGCAGTTGACCGATGTGATGAAAGGCGCCGCCACCAGCCTGATTTCAGACCTGCAGGGCGTTCGCGTTGGGCTGATGCAATACAATGACTATAAGAGCGAAGGTGACTGCGGAGATGACTGCAAGCCGTACGGAGGTAAAATTCTGTACGGCCTGGCCAGTGTGACCGATGACTCTAAGGCAACGCTGCTGAACTCCGTTGGCAATATCAGTGCAGATGGCGATACCCCCCTGGGTACAACCTTTGAGGATGTGGGGCGCTATTTTATCACCGGCTATGAAGAGCAAATGTTGACTTTCGAAAAAGAAAGCGGCGATGGCGAGCTGGTAACCGAAAGCATGCAGGGGCAGCTCCTGTTCAAGAATGAGCCGGTGTGGGGGAGTGTTCAGAAGCCCGGAATCGGTACCGACAGTGCCATCCAGCACTATTGCCAGAAAAATTTTATGGTGGCGCTAACTGATGGTATTCCGTTTGAGGATAAGGGCGTCTCGGCTTCCCTGGCCAATTACGATCATACCTGCGCGGATAATAAAAAGGGTTGTACTGTCGGCGATAACGCCTCCATGGATGATGTGATCAAGGCGCTCTACGACCTGGACCTGCGCCCGGATCTGATAGAGCCTGACGGCACGCCGGTAAAGAACAATATCATCAGTTACGTGATCGGCTTCGCCGATAAAACGTTATCTTCCAGTGATTTGATGGTCAATGCGGCCGATCTGGGCAGTGGCGGTGCGGAGGGTGTCTATACGGCCAGCGACGCCGAAAGTCTGGCGGCTACGTTCAATCGCATCGTCAACAAAGTGCGGGCAATTCAGGGGAGTTCCAGTTCCCTCGCTTTCAATACGTCTTCCCTGCAGGCTGGGTCCAAGTTGTACGCGGCCCGCTTCGACAGCGGCGACTGGAGCGGCGATCTTTCAGCGTTCGCCTTCGATACCGATGGCGCACTGGCGGAGACGGCGTCCTGGAGCGCCAGCGAAAAGCTGGACGCCAGGGCCCCGGAAAGCCGCGTCATGATTACGTCCAGCAATGGCGCTGGGGTGCCCTTCACCGCCGATCCGGATCAATGGGGCAATGACCTCAAGGATGACCTGAAAGTCAATACCTCCAGCGGTGCGTATGTTGTCGATGGTCGGATCGCCGATCGCGTGAATTACCTGCGCGGCGATCGCAGCAAGGAGGGAACAGAGAATACGAAGTTCCGTCAGCGCGGCGGCCGCCTGGGCGATATCGTCAATTCATCGCCGGTGTATGTGGGTGCGCCGAATGCGTCCTGGGGTAAGGCTCTATTCGACGAGGCTGCCAGTTACGAAGCGTTCAGGGCGATCAAGAGCGATCGAACACCGGTGGTTTACGTGGGGGCCAATGACGGCTTCCTGCACGGTTTCGATGCCCACAGTGGCGAGGAGGTCATAGCCTATACACCGGAAGCGCTGCTGAGTCGCTGGCGGACTAAAGGCCTGCACGCCCTCAGCTCCCAGCTCTATAGCCACAATTACTATGTAGATGGCCCCCTTTCTGTGACCGACGCCTATATCGGCAACAGTTGGAAAACCGTACTGGTGGGTGGCCTCGGGGCCGGCGGCAAGGGTTACTTTGCCCTGGATATCACCGACCCCGACAGTTTCAGCCAGCAAAGTGCGAATTCCATTTTTATGTGGGAATTTACCGATTCGGACAGTGATCCCGATAGCGATAGCGATAGCGAAAATCTCGGCTTCAGTTTCAGCCGCGCCCAGATTGGCCGTATGCCCAACGGCAAGTGGGCGGCCGTATTCGGCAATGGTTATAACAGCGAGACGGGCGATGCCGGTTTGTTTATCCGTTATCTCGACGGCACTGGCGGTGAATATCTCTCCACCGGAAAGGGCAGTGCGGGTGACAAAAACGGCCTGTCTACCCCGGCGATTGTGGACGCCGATCGGGACGGCACCATTGACCGGGTCTATGCCGGCGACCTGAAGGGAAATATGTGGGCCTTCGATGTCTCGGATAAAGATGATCCGGACAGCTGGGACGTCGCTTACGACGGGAAGCCCCTGCTCAGTGTTGGCGAGCCGATTACCGGAGGTCCCCGGGTTGCGAGAAATACCGCCTATATCGGCGGCGGCTCTCCCAATTTACTGGTTACTTTCGGTACCGGCCAGTACCTTGCCGACGCGGATACGGCCGATATTACAGCGGGCGGTTTTTATGCGGTGTCGGACAATGGTACTGGCGATTTGGACGAAGGCGATCTGCAGGTTCGCACCATCGACGACGATACCGATCCAGGTCTCCGCACCCTGAGCGGCTTGGAGTTTGCCTGGGGTCAGGGGCCCGGCCAAAAATCCGGTTGGTATATCCAATTAGATGAGGGCGTGGGGCAGGACGGCGGAGAGCGGGTGATCACCACTCCGGACCTGCTGCGCAACACGCTCTTCTTCAATACTATGATTCCCACCGGACAGGTCTGCTTCGCTGGCGCCTACGGCTGGCTGATGGCCGTGGATGTGCACACCGGCTTGGCGCCGGCGGATCGCGGGGTATTCGATGCCAATGGTGATACGATGATCAATATGACGGACCAGGGTTTTGTGGGAAGCCTTTTGATCGGTGGATCGCCAAACAAGTCGGGCTTTATTGGTGACGGCAGTGGCGGTATCAAGCAGCTGACCCCCGATTCATCCGGGGGCATCAATATAAGAGACGTTGATCCGGGCGCTGGCGCGCGTGTGGGCCGCCTGGCCTGGGAGGAAGCCACCCCGATGTGACTCGCTGAATGATGGGTTGGTAACTATGAACACGCAACGTGGTTTTACCCTGATCGAACTGATGATCGCAGTGGCGATAGTGGCAATACTATCCGCTATCGCCTGGCCCTCTTACCAGGAGCAGGTGCGCGCTGCCCGGAGGGCGGATGCCCAGGGGGCGCTGCTGGGGTTGGCGCAGGCGATGGAGCGACACTTTACCGAGAATGGCACCTATGAGGGCGCCGCGGTGGATGAGGACGGCACCCCAGGAATCTTCCCGGCGCAGGTTCCGCTGGATGGTGGCACCAAGTTTTATGACCTGAGAATTGTCGATCCCACTACGGCAACCACCTACACTTTGCAGGCCCAGCCCGTCGGTGCCCAGCAGGAGGATGGTCTGTTGCAATTGAACTCCGCGGGTGAAAAGTTCCGGGAACGGGATAAGAATGGTCTCAGTGCCAGGGATAGTTGGTGACAATTTTTCCGGTAGACAGCTTGTGTAAATGGAATGGCGAATCAACCCATGGAAAATGACTCATTGTCGCAGAACTCTGCATCGCGGTGTCCGCTTGATGGAAGATAACAATATGTGGATACCTCGCGCTTTTACCTTTGCCCTGCTATCCCTTGCCGCGCTCCCCGCGGCGGCTGACCCGAGCAACACCTTCCTGCAAATGAACTATGTCAGCGGCGACATCGACGGCTTCGTGCAAACGCCGTCCGGCGGCCGCCGCGGTACCACCACCGCGCAGCGCCCGGAGCTGGATGAGCTGGGCATGCACGATGTTGGCAGGGTGGAGTATCTGCTTTCCAACGAAAACCGCTTCGGGCACTTCTATCTGGGCTACGACCAGTCGCAGATGAGTAATAAGCTGCGGCTCGAGCGCGACCTGGTGAGCCAGGCGACCTACCTGTCCTCCGGCGAAGAGGTGACCGCGGATGTGAAACTGGATTTGTTCCGCCTGGGTTATGGGCGGCGCTTCCACAGAGAGATCTCCGGCAAGTCACTGCTGTTTTACCCGTGCGTGGAGCTGGCCGCGCTCGACTTCCACTACAAGGTGGTTCGCACCACAGAACCCGCGCACAAGGCCTCGGTTCCCGAAGGGCTGGTGGCGGAGGAAATGCCCGAAGTGCGCTACGGCGATATCAACCGCTCTTACACCAAGACCGGCATCCGCCTCGGCGCGCGCGCCGAGTACCTATTTGGGCGGCGCCTGGCATTGACCGCGCGATTTCTGAATTCGCTGGATATCGAAAATCAGCCACAGGTGCGGACCGCGAGTCTGGGCCTGCGTTACCGAGTGTCCGAGTCGGAGCAGGAGGCCAGCTACCTGCATTTTCAGCTGGGCAGGGAGGTGCTCGACTACAGGGACGAGCAGCCTCTGCCCAACCATATTCGCGCCGAGTACAAGAATCTCGCCAGTATCGGCCTTTCCGCTTCCATTTAGGGCGAATTGCAGCCACAGTAATTGCTGCATGGTCTGTGCTGTAGGTGAACAGTTTCCCGCTGTCGAAAACGTTGATTTTTTCGTTGTAAAAAGCGCAAAACTAGGGAATCGGAAAATATGTCTTGGATTCAAAAAAACGTTAGCCTGTTTGTCAGTTTAGAGTGTATTGTTCTATTTAAATACCTAAGTATTTTCTGTGCACGGCTAGGGTAGGTTTGGCCTTGAGGTCGGTCTCAAATAGCGAATCCAAGATGTAATGGTCATGGCTGATGAAGTGTGTCCGGGGCGGCTCTACCCGGAAAGGGAATCGCCATGCGCGAGGGATGGAAAATGAAAAATAGATCCGCTAGATTCATGTCGAATATTGGGAGTAGTGTGGTTACACACCACCGATCAAAAACGCTCCCGGCAATGCTCCTAGCCAGCCTTATCCTTTCTCCTGTTTCACGGGCAGCAGAAGTAGAGCTGTTCTTCGAATCTCCCGCCGATGGCTCCCTTGTAAAAAGTCGGACACCTTCATTGCGGCTGCGCTTGAGTAACTACCAGGACCCGGGCGATAGCCAGCTTGTCCTGGATGTTGGCGGCCAGAATCCAGCTGTGTGCGGTCTGGATTTCTCCATAGGGGTAGCCCGCTGCAGTCTGGCGGAGTTGTTGCCCGATGGGTTGCAAACCATCAATGCGACCTTGACCAGCGGCGGGGAGCCTGTGGCGAGAACCGCCATTGCGATTGCGGTGGACAGCGATGAGGATGCCGTTCCAAATCATGAAGACTCCTGCGCGCATACGCCTCTGAATGAAACGGCCGATGATCAAGGCTGTGCGCTCTCCCAGCTCGATTCGGACGGCGATGGAATCAGTGACGGCGAGGAGATCGATGCGGGAAGTGACCCGGTGGATGCCGACAGCTACCCACCGGTAGCGATCAATGCGTTTACTTCTCTCCCGGACAGGATTGCTCGAGTTGGCGACAGCGCCGGTTTGAGTTGGTCGGTTCAGGGTGCTAGTTCAGTAACATTGATCAATGATGCCGATGAAACCCAGCTCACTGGGCTGTCTCCGGTCGGAACGGCGCAGGTGTCTCCAAGAATTAACACCACATATACACTAATGGCGGAAGGCCCTGGAGGTTCCGCCAGTGCTCAGATTCAGGTCACGATTGCTTCGGTGCAGCCGGAAAATGCATGGGACCCATCTCCTATTGAACAAGTACCTGAGGCAATAAGTGCATCGTTGACGGTTGCTGAAGATGGAGCTGTCTATCTGGGAGCTTTTGACGGAAATTACTATCGCTTTTCTCCCAATGGGTCATTGGACTGGACACTTGAAAACATTGGTGTAGCAATGAACAAAGCTGCAGTGTCTAGCGGGCGCGTCATCGTCGGTACCAGCGGTAAGAGCGGTGGTCGAATTCTCTCTCTAAAGGCGGACAAGTCACTGGCGTGGGAGGTCCACACGCCCAGCGGAGTGGTCGCGAGTCCGATATTGAATTCTGATACATCCAGGGTTTACGTTGCGACGTATAGCGGAGACATGCTCGGCCTTAGCGTTGCGGATGGGAGCGAACAGTGGCGTTACACTTTGCCTGAAGGCGAGACAGTCAGCGCGGCTCCGATACTTAGCCAAGATGGATCTACTCTCTACGTTCATAGCAACAATCACCAGGTTTTTGCTTTGAGTGTATCGCAGCCGGTGCTGAAAAGTTTCGGTGCTGGAGAAAAGGCTCCGCTTATTTGGCAGCGCGATATTGGGCCTGGCTCTGGAAATTAACGTTTCCTAAATTTCTCCTTAATTGTTATCAAATTGGTTGCCATAGCCTGGCTGCACCGTGCCACCGAGTCGTAAGAAATAAGAATACGAAACCATGATTTCCATTGTTAATCTGTTGTTGAAACTTGTTAAGTTTGCCTTCGTATTCCCGCTGTTTTACCTTGGGGCCTATTCCCCAAGTACATTTGCCGATTATGTCACCATGACGCCGACTAACAGCACCACCGGCGATCTGGAGGTGAAAATTACTCCCTATACAGGTGGCTGTAGTGCGCCACCCGGTGGAGTTTGTTTGAGTAAGTGGACCAGCCTTCAAATTACCCACAACAACCAGACGCCGAGCGGTCATGTCTTCACGAATCTGGGCAACAATACCTACACCCTGAAAGTGACCAAGCCAGGCAACTGGACGGTCCGGTACAAGCTTCATAAGCTGATTGGCGAGGAACCCTATCCCTGTAATGGAGACCCTAATTTACTCAATACAGCGGCTTCCGGTACGCGGGCAGGCGATACCTGCTATTTTGTCAAGAGAACGGAAGTTTCTACTCTTGGATCTGATACCTCAATCGTCGAAAATCCCATAGGGAAGCCGTCATTCACGACGCTGCCAACCGCTCAGGAGGCGGCGGACGGCGATTATACGCTCAGCTGGAATAACCCGGGCGGCACGACGGAATTTCATCTCGAAGAAAAGGATGGTGCAAATGGCACCTACCAAAGAATCACGCTGCCATCCAAAACGTCACGTTCATACACCCCGCCAATCAAGCCGCAAGGGCATACGTACTACTATCGAATTGAAGCCTGCAATAACCTGCAATGCAGCGGTTTTAACAGCCCCGCAGCGGTCACGGTGCGAACCAATGAGCCGCCGACGGTAGAATGGATAGAATCGCCCGATGGACAAGTATTTCGTCCAGACAACCTGCCGACACTGTATGTAAAAGCAACGGATTCCGATGGCATCCAAGATGTTCATTTTTACCGGGACAATGGGTTCGGCGATGGCAAGTTTCTCATTGGCAAGGCAGAAGAAGATAACAACAAATGTACAGACTGCTTCCGTGGGAACTGGACCTCGAGCCCGCTGAGCCCAACGATAAAAGTTTGGGCCGAAGTCAAAGACAAGTTGAATGCTGTCAAGGAATCCGTAAAGGTGGATGTTTCGGTGCTCGCCAACCAAGCACCGACAGGATGGCTGTTGCCTACACCGAGCAGTGTCGACCAATACGGAGCCGTTGTCCTGCGGGCCGAGGCTTCGGATAGCGACGGCACCGTCAAATCCGTGGAATTCCTGGTCAACGGTACGAGCCTGGATGTGATTTTGACGGAACCTTACGCAATGATATGGGTGGCCGATATTGTCGGGGACAATCACCAGTTGGAAGTGATCATCACCGATAATGAAGGCCTTTCCCGGTTATCCAATGCTGTTTCTATAACCGTCAACGCGCTTGAACCACCAGATCCGCCCACGGGACTGACGATTGACGGCCAGCTACAGCCGATTCCGGACAATACGACCGGTGAATACTTCTTGGATTGGGCGGTAACACCCAGTTGGACAACCTATAAGCTGGAACAGCTGCGCGTTGGTATCGACACGGAGTTCCTGCCGGTTGCATTGGCTGAAGACTTTTACCCGGGCCATTACTTTTTCAATCAACCGGCAGGACGCTATCGCTACCGTGTCTACGCCTGCAATAAAGCCGGTTGCAGCGATCCCAGTGCGGAAATTGCCCTCAATGTCGTCAAGGAAGCGCCGGTTTCACCCGTGGGACTGACGGCCACACCCGACCCGGACGCCGAGTCCTTTACCGGCCGTTATCTGTTGCAGTGGGACCCGCTCGAAATCGCGCCTTGGTCCGTGCATTTTGTGGTCCAGGAAAAGATTGGTGGACCGGAGGTGCCGGGTGAATGGGTTACGCTCGATCACAACGACTCCGGCACCAGTTTCCCGATCGGACTGAAAAGCCCTGGTACCTATAGTTATCGGGTCATGGCGTGCAATGCGCTCGATTGCAGCGAGCCGGGCGAGCTGATCACGGTTACCGTGCTGCCGCCGCGGATACTGGCCGCGGCCCTGTCCTGTGATGGCGCTTGTATCTCACTGTCCGGTCAAGGGTTTGATCCCAATTTAACACTGACGCTTTCCGCTGTTCACAACCCGGCGCTACAGCAAAGTTTTGCGGCAGGCGGTCTCACCTGGCGTTCTCCGACGGAAGTCGACGTTCCGATACCGCCCGGCAGCGCGCTCGGCGACGCCCTGTATGAGCTGGGTGTACGGGCAACCATTACGAACCCGAATGACGCCCGAGGCGGTATTACGGTGTATGGCGACCGCGCTACCGAAATTATCGGCGAAAGCCAGTCGGCACCGGCCCTCGCTTCAGACGGTACCCTGTATGTCGGTGCCGGGGAAAACCTGTATGCCCTGGATGCCGGCGACGGCAGTATAAAACCTGCCTGGCCGTTTACCGCCGGCGGTATTATCAAGGCCAGCCCGCGCGTCGATGGCGTCGACGGAACGGTCTATGTCGGCTCGCTCGATCACAGCCTGTATGCGGTGACCCCGGATGCGGTGCAAAAATGGCGGCTGGAAACCGGTGGGGAAATCGTATCATCGGTTACCCTGGACGAAGAGCGAGTCCTGTATTTCGGTTCCATGGATGGGGTTCTCTACGCGGTCAATGCACCGAATGGCAGCGTCAAGTGGACCTTTCCGGCGAACGGCGGTATTGCAAAAGCGCCGGTATTGGCCGGGAACCACACCCTCTACTTCACTACCGTCACGAGCAATCAGGTTTACGCGATTCCGCGCGGCAATGAAGGGCCCGGCAAGCAGGTTTGGGAAAGCGTCGACGATTCACTGATTTGGGAAGAGATCGACGACTGGCAGCCGGACCCGTCGCAGAAGTCACAGTTCCTGACGGTGGCGCGCCTGTACCGTGGCCTGCTGCAGCCACCGCTTCCCTTCAGCAAAAAGATTCTCACCTTCTGGACTTACCAGCTGATTGGGGGGCGCACCAACGCGGTCGAAATGGCCCAGGCATTCCTGGAGTCCGACACAGGCCGCGTCAATTTCCCGACCATCCAGAGTGATGAGCAGTTTCTCGATACCCTCTACGCGCGGATGTTCCCGGACCAGGGGCAGCCGCCGCTGACATGGGGTGGGGTGTCCTACAGTTCGAACATGCTGTTCGATATGCTGGAGGGTGGTTATTCCCGGGCGCATATCGCCGTGCTGTTCGCCCAGTCACTCGAATACACCGATGCGACCAGTGCGCTTCTGGGGCACGGATTCGAATATCTGTATGACCAGGACTACAGCTGGGCGGTCACCGAATGCGATGAGGGGGAAGAATACACCCGTGACTGCGACGCGGATGGCCTGCCGGATTGGTGGGAAATACTCTACTTCGGCGATACCCACTACGACGGCAGTGCCGATCCGGATGGTGATGGTATCACCAACGAAGAAGCGTTCCGGGGCAAGCTGAGTCCCTGTGCCGCCGGCTGCAATAACGGCATCGCCGAGGAGCCGCCAGCACCCGCCGCCGCACCGCAGATAGCGCCGGGCGAGCTGCGTGCATCGGTGGTCACTGGCTCCCTGCCTGGAGAATTCCGCGTTAACGAACTGGGCGCGGCAAGCTATCGCATTCCGCTGAGCCTGCCTGCCGGCAGTGGCGGTGTCGCGCCGGAACTGGCACTGAGCTATTCCAGTCAGGGGGGCAATGGCCTCCTCGGGCAGGGCTGGAACCTGAGCGGCTTGTCCGCCATATCCCGCTGCCGCAAGACCCTGGGGCAGGACGGCGAGAACGCCCCCATTGCATGGAATGCTGAAGACCGCTTCTGTCTCGACGGCCAGCGCCTGATTCTGGTGGAGGGCAGTTACGGTGAATCCGGCAGCGAATACCGCACGGAGGTGGACGGTTATCTGCTAGTAACGGCGCATGACAGCGCCGACGGTGAGCCGGGCTACTTCACGGTCGAACGCAAGGACGGGTCTATCAGTGAATACGGGCGGAGCCCGAAATCCCGGCAGGTGGTGCAGAATGGCCGCGTACTGACCTGGGCGGTGAGCCGTTATGAGGACAGCGCGGGCAACGGCATCGACTTTGTGTACGCGGATGAAGGCGGGCACAGGATTCGTAAAATCAATTACGCTTACGGGCGTTCTGCCAGCCCCGGCGTTTCCGTGTCGTTCGAATACGATGGGCGTACCGACGTTATTCGCGGCTATCTCTCCGGCGCGCTGCTGTCAACCAATCGACGAATGGCGGCCATCGTGGTGGAAACCGGCAGCGGCACGGTTCTGCGCCGCTATGAAATGGATTACCTGGATACGGGGTATGATTACCTGAGCCGGATAGCGCGCGTGCGCGAGTGCGCCGGTGGCGAATGTCGTCCGGACACGGTCTTTGAATGGCGCTTGCCGGCCATCAATTTTACGCCCAGTTATTCCGAGTCCGTGCAGCTTAGCAGCCAGCGGGACCGCACCGCGATTTCGCCGCGGCCGGCGGATATAAATGGCGACGGACGCCTCGACCTGATCTGGCTGGAGCCGGAGTGGGACGACGACGGCAGGATTCACGAACAGTTCTTCAAGTTCGTACTGGCCACCGACACCGGCTTTGGTCCTGAGACGCTCGCGCACTTCGACTCGGCGCGCATGCGCAATCCCTACCGCTGGGAAATGCTGGACTACAACGCGGATGGGCGTGCGGACCTTGCGATCTATCTCAAGGGAGAGGGGATCTGGAAGATATTCCCCGCCGGAATCAATTCTGCTTCGGACGACTGGTTCATTGCCTACGGCGGTTATGAAACGCCGCTGACAGATGAGAATGTGCGGTTTGTCGATATCGACGGCGATGGACTGGTGGATGCGGTAACCGACACCGGTTTCCACTTGCTGAAGCGAGATCCTGATGCGCTGATCAATTCCGGGGAGCCGTTCCATTTCAGCGCGGAACACGCGTGGCAGATCGAGGGATTGGAATCCTGGGGCACACTCGATGAGGTCTGGGAAAGCACGGTTCGGTATCTCGATCCGCGCGCGGCCGGGGATTTCAATGGCGATGGCCTGGTCGACCTGGTCTTGCTCGATACCAAGCAGGTCTGGGAGGGGCGTGTCGACCCAATCGGGTTTGAACTCAAGGAACAACACACCCGCGCCTACATAGTGACCGTGCACGGGGACAGGCTGATTGCCCGGGAAAAGCTTCTGGACTTTATCCAGGAAGACGGCTTTGAAGGCAAAAACCGCGATCTGGATGCGACGCCTTATGACCGCCATACCGACCTGAAACAGAAAGTGCAGGCCGTCGACGTCAATAGTGATGGCCTGGCCGATGCGGTGTTGTTCAATGAAGACCACTACAGCTATCGCCTGAATACCGGTGCAGGGTTCGACAATGCGGTCGGCCTTGGCGATTTCCCTGAGGATGCACTGCTGCAGTGGTTCGATTACGAGGGCGATGGCGATGTCGATCTGCTTTGGCGGGACGACAGTGCATCGCCGGAAAAACTGGTGTTTCGCCGTTGGCAGAGTCACCAGAATGCCTTTTCCGGTGTGGAAGACTTCAAAATCGTCAGCTCGGCGCGCAACGGCGGGCAGGATATTTTCGTCGACATGAACGGCGATGGCGTAACCGATTATCTGGAGTTCCACGACGACCACCTTTACATCTATCACTCCCCCGATCGCAAGGTGGCGCCAAACGTCATTGAGACGATAACCAATGGCCTGGGATCGGTGACGCGGGTCGCTTATGGCTCAACGGTATCCTCGGGCCACTACGCAAAACTGGGAATCCGTTCGGAAGAGGACTGCTGGCAGGACGAAGACGCGGGCAGCTACAGCGCAAGCACCGAGAACTGGTGCCAGCAATATCATGCCGAGGATGTACACGGGTTTTACACCGCGTTAAATACGGATTGGAGCGGCAACCACACGCTGAAAAAAACCAGTCCCACGCTGGAAATGCTGGGCACCCGCTTCCTGGTCACCCGGGTCGAGAGCAGCGCACCGGCCGCCAACGACCAACCGGGTTTTGTGAACCATGCCGCGCAGAGCGCCGTCAGCTACTTCTATGGCCGGGCCATGCTTCAGGCCGGCGGTCGCGGACACCTTGGCTTCCACCGTATCCGCACCGTGGACGAGCAGAGCGGGGTGGAGACGACCACGACCTATCGGCAGGATTTTCCGTTCCTGGGCAGTCCGCTACGTACGGAGGTTCGCACGCAAGCGGGCCATCTGCTGAGTGAAGCGGACAACACCTGGGCGCTTAACGGTTGGCAGCCCAGCTGGCCCCAGACCGCCAAAAGCGCGGGCTCGGTGGCCCTTGGGCCGCTCCGACCCTATCTCGCCGAAAGCGTCGAGAAAACCTACGAACTGGCTGAGGATGGCCAGGCGCAGGGACAGCCACTGACAACCGTGACCAGCACCACCGAACAGGATACCCACGGAAACACGACTCATCTAACCATAACCACAGTTGCGGCCAATGGAGACCGTTTCGAGGTCGACACCGAAAACGATTTCGGTGAGGGGCAGAGCGTAGCCTTCCAGCATCCACAACATGGGTTCAATGGTTACCCTGAACTCGGCCGTCTGGTGTCCACAAAGGTGACACACAGCCGAACAGAAGGCATTCATAGCGATTCCGCTGTGCGCGAAAGTCGCTTCGTTTACAACGACAGTGGTTACGAAGCCGGCTTACTGAAGGAAGAGATCGTCGAACCGGATGCGACAGACCCAGTCAACGGCGCTTTGCGCCTCAAGACGCGCTACGAGTACGACCACTTCGGCAACAAGACACTTGCCGAACAAACGGCGGCCAATGAGGAGCCGAGATCCCAGCGCTGGGTTTACGATATCACTGGCCGTTTCGTCGAGCGCGAGGAAAACAGCTACGGGCAAACCACACACAAGGTACTGGAGCGCAATGACTACGGCCAGCCGACCCGCGTCGAGAATATGGCCGGCGTCGAGAGCCTGTTCGCCTACGATGCGTTCGGTCGCCAGTTCCTGGAGTACAGTGCGACCGGTGCGCATCACGTAACCCTGTTCGCCCCTGCGGGGGCCGAGTGTCCGGCGGCCGCCGTGTACCAGGTCACCGAGCGCCGTGGTGGCGGCAGCGAGGCCGTCAGCTGCTTCGACCTGCTCGCCCGTAGCGTGCGCAAGGCCAGCCGCGGATTCGACGGCAGCTGGAACTACGTCGATACCGAGTACGACGCTCTCAGCCGGGTGAAACACCAGTCCGAACCCTATCAGGCTGGAAGCACCCGATACTGGAAGACCCAAGACTATGACCGCACCGGCCGCCTGGTCGGCACGGATCTTCCCGGGATCGCCAGTGCGAATGGAACCGGCTTTGATATTACCGTGGCCTACGATGGCTACACCACGGTCACCACCAACCCGAAAGGGCAGGTGCACCGTGAGACGGCCAATGCCGTGGGCGAGAAAGTTCGTGTCCAGGACAACCTGGGTAACGTGCAGGAATTTCGCCACGATGCCCAGGGCAATCTGCGCTTCGTCACCAATAAAGGCGATGGAAGCCGCAACCTGGTGACGGAAGTCCGCTACGATCTTCGTGGGCGCAAGATCTGGATGTCCGATCCGGACAAGGGGACTTGGCACTACAAGCACAACGGCTTTGGCGACCTGATCAAGCAGACCGATGCCAAGGGCCAGGCGATCAGCAACAGTTACGACCAGCTCGGTCGGCTCGAAGAGCGCTTTGCCATCGACAGGGTCGACGGTCTTTACATTCACAATATCGCGAGTTGGGGTTACAACAATACTTTGACGGCGGATGCCCTCGGCACGCCGCCGGGTGCTTTGCGTGAAGTCGTGGGGCCCTCCTATCATATCAAGCTGTATACCTACGACGACTATGCTCGCCCGGACGAAACGATCACCAGTATCGGCGAGGAGGGTGATACCCATTACGAGAAGACCAACTACGATGAGTACAGCCGTCCCTTCCAGGTGTTCGACGCCGGCGGTGACGGCACCTGGGCGAGCAGTGCCATCCAGCACGAGTACAACCCGTACGGCTACCTCGAACAGGTCATCGATGCCGAGCAGATCAATCTGGCCTCCGGTGAGCAGTTCTATACCGTCCTCGAAATGGATGCCCGCGGCAACGTTACCCGATACCTGAACGGCAACGGCGTGACCACCGAGAAAACCTACGACCCGGCAACCGGCCGCCTGCTGGCACAGCGGGCGCATGTACTGGAGACGGGGAACCTCCAGGACCTGACCTATCACTGGGACGATGTGGGGAACCTGGCGTATCGGGAGGACCGCAGCGGGGGCAAAGACCTGCACGAGGACTTCGAGTACGACGGCCTGAACCGCCTCACCCGATCTCAGGTGCAGGGCAGGGAGGCCGAAGAAGTCCGCTACGACGACCTCGGCAATATCACCTACAAAACCGGTGAGGGCGAGTACCGTTATGGCAGCGACTGCGAGGTGGCCGCCGGCCCCCACGCTGTGTGTGAATCCTATGGCGTCAGTTATGAGTACGACGCCAACGGGAACATGGTGACGAGCTTCGAACTCGGCACACGTCTTGAGATCAGCATCATCAAGTACAACACCTTCAACCAGGCGTCTGAGATCTATCGGGCAGGCAACAGAATCCGATTCCAGTACGGTCCTGACGGCAGCCGCTACCTGCGGAGGGATGGCAGCGGCAGCAATGCTACCGAGACCCTCTATATCGGCAATGTCGAAAAGATCACTCGCAACGGCGCCACCGAGATCAAGCGCTACCTGCCGGGCGGCGCACTGGTGACAATATCGGGTGGCCAGAGAGAGAGCCGGTACCTGCACAAGGACCATCTGGGCTCGCTGGACATCATCACCGACCACACCGGTGCGATCGCCAAGGACACGACTGGCCAGGAACAGCTTTTCAGCTTCGACGCCTGGGGCCAGCGCCGTAATGCGTTGGACTGGAGCAAGCTGCTGAATGGGCAGCTGTTCAACTTCAATACCAGCATCACCACCCGGGGTTTCACCGGCCACGAGATGCTGGATCGGGTGGGGCTGATTCACATGAATGGCCGCATCTACAATCCCGCTCTGGGCAGATTCCTGCAGGCGGACCCGTTTGTTCAGGAACCGGGTTATAGTCAGAGCTATAACCGCTACGCCTATGTGTGGAATAATCCGCTGAATGCGACGGATCCGAGTGGGTACTTCCGGTTGCGGGAGTTTGTCGGAACGATTGTCACCATCGCGGTCAGTATCTACTGCCAGGCCTGCGGACCGGTTGTAGCCGGAATGATCGGTGGGGCGGCAGGCGCTGCGGCGAATGGGGGCAATATCGTTCAAGGTGCCTTCTGGGGTGCGGTGAGCGCTGCTGCATTCAATGCGGTGGGTACAGCCTTCGAGGGGGCACCTGTTGGGGATTTTGCGGGTTCAGGGCTTACACCGGAAGCCTTCGCAGGCAAGGTCTTGGCTCACGGGCTAACCGGAGGTGTTATGTCGGTCCTTCAGGGGGGTAAATTTGGCCACGGATTTGCGAGCGCCGGGGTCACTCAGGCTTTTTCTGGCGCGATCAATGGTATTGGAAAGCGTGGTAACTACGGCAGTGCAACCAACCGGGCATATCGCATAGCCGCAGCCGCGGCAGTAGGTGGTACGGCTTCGAAGCTTTCTGGTGGAAAGTTTGCAAATGGGGCGATGACAGGAGCGTTTTCTCGGGCATTTAATGATGAACTACATGATGCGTTTAAAACCCCAGCCCCCCTAACTTTTGACGACATTTTCGATGCTGATGTGGGTTTGGGGGTTTCCGGGGGAGGTGTATCGCTAGACCTTGAAGGTGGTGCACCATCGGTTGACTTAAATGCATTGGGCGAGACATTGATCCCCGTCAGTATTGACGGCAGCCAAATTAAAATTGGAAAATCTCTCGGTCTAAGGAATAGAGCTGAGATCGAGGCGTTTGGAGTCTTAAAAACCGACGGCGTGATTGGCGTTGGAGGCCAGGCCAGCTTACAGGGGGCGACAGTGGAAGTGCAGGCAACTGCGAATGTTTCTAAGCCGTATGAATGGTTTCTGAAGGCAGTGCCTGCATGGCTGGTAAGATCTGTAGAGACAGTTGATGTGAGAGCGGAATAATGATCGAGTTGCGGGCCATTTTTCTTTCCCTGCTGTTGGCTTTCTGTGAGAGTGGTTTGACGGAGGAACGTATGCATGAACCTTCAGATCTGGATGGCGATGAGCAAGGTTTGGTTTTAGTCGAGTCCCTCCTCAAAGAGGGGGACCCCTGCGAGGCAAAAAAAATTCTTTTGGGACTAGATGATTCAAATATTAAGGTGATGCATGCTAAAGGGATATTCGCATATCGAGGCTATTGTCGAGAGCCAGATTACAGAGAGGCATATGCGCTTTTTCAGCGGGCGTCAGCGGACGGCAATCTGGATTCTTATTATTATAAAGGGTTAATGCTTTATGCTGGCCGCGGTGTTGAGCAGAACCTGGTTGAAGCGGGTAGGGTGTTTCTTTGGCTGGTGGCGTTTGACCACGGTAAAACAAAAAGATTAGTCGAAAAACTGTCAGATAGTGGCTATTTGAATGGTGAAGAGTTTGAAGATTTATTAGAGGAAAGAGCTGAGTTGGTAAGAATATTTAAGGAAGAAAATGAAGCTGGCTTCCTTGATAAACGTTATTTTGAAAAGTTCCTCAACAACTACGATGCTGAAAGACTCAGGGATCTGAAAAGCCTGACGGCGCCGGAAAAGTAAGCGTGCGATTGGTCGACAAGAATCTCAGGGTATGGGTGTTCGCAAATGGGGCGGCGACCGCTGAGTAAATGGAGTAAATGGGGTCAGATCAAACTTTTGGCACACAGGAGTAAATGGGGTCAGATCAAACTTTTGGCACATATTTGTTTTGGGTGATTTAATGCCAAAATGTGGATCTGCCCCCATTTGTTTCACCCCATTTGTTCTCCATTTGTTCTGGATCTGACCCAATTTGTTCGATTTATTGGCAGTTGTTTGTTTACTGCGGATACGGAAGAATGCTTGTGCGGACTGATATGCCACCTAAGGGATTCGGTCAAGCTATCGGTCTCGTGAGGTATCCATATTTAGGAGCTGGTGTCCAGATATGAACACTTTTGGTTATATATAGGCGCGGTAGCTATATATAGCAATGTCGTATATTAAGCTGTTATATCTTAGAGGTAATGATGAAAAATATTAAACCTATTATCGCAGCCGTTATTCTGTCTGGCTGCACAGCTACAACTGAGTACATCGCTCCAGTTGGCGGTAACACAGCTGATGTAACCTTCGAGATACCCCAAGATCCAAATTTCGTCGTTCGAATCTATGCTTTTGACGAAAATACGTGTGAGCCACATAAGAACGGAAATTACGTAGGCGGTACCATTGATCCGGCGTTCATCTCTACAAAGCTGGAAGCAGATCAACCGTTTACATTTGAACTTATACATCAATACAGGCGCGCAGAATTCCTTACCCCTGCAAATCATTGCCGCAATTCCGGTGTCTTAACTCCTAAGGCTGGAGAAAAGTATGTACTTCAACATAGATTAGAAGATGGAAATCGTTGCGTACTCAATGTGTCAGAAGTTAGCTCTGTTCCTAAACCCGTAGATCTTGAGCCAACTCGGTGCCGTATCAACCAGTTCTGAGTAAATGGGGTCAGATCAAACTTTTGGCGCATATTTGTTTTGGGTGATTTAATGCCAAAATGTTGATCTGCTATAGCTTGTACTCAGGTATTATCCAGTAGGTATAGATAAATGAAGAACGGTGGTCTGTCTGCCTTGAGGTGGGTAAGTAGTTGGTTGTTGGTATCATCGATAGCACTGCTGGCAGCTTGCGGAGGTGGGGGTGGAGGCGGAGGTGGTGGGGGAGGCGACAACAACAGCAACGGGGGGTCATTGCCGCCTCCTCTTCAGGAGGAAAGCCTTAATTTTGACGATGCAGGGCCAATAACGCTGTATGTTGGGGAGGCGCGCAGCAACCCTGCGACCGGCTTGGGTGGCGGTGCGGTTAGTTACAGCTCTAGCGACGAATCCGTAGCCCGGGTTGACAGTAGCGGGCTGGTAGTGGCCGTGGGGCTCGGGAGCGCTGATATCGTTGCCAGTATTGCCGCCGACTCACGGTACAAGTCGGGAAATGCGAGGTATCACGTAGAGGTTCTAGCCAAGACTAATTTTCTCTCATTTGAGTATCCGGGCTCCGTCAGGTTGCCGGTGGGAGAGTCTATGATCAATCCTGCTCACGCCATGGGGAATGGACCTGTTTTTTATCGTTCAAGCGACCCGAAAGTGGCCACTGTGGACACCGGTGGGAAAATCACTACCTATGCCTTGGGGGCAGCTACCATTACGGCCGAGCAGCCGGCGGATGGAGTATTCATGGCGGCCAGTGCGGTGTTTGAGCTGAAAAGCAGCCTGCTGATGAAGGCTTGGGCTGGAACCAATAATACACTTATCTCCTTTCCGACTACGGCACAAGGCCTGGCACTCTACCGAAGCTCAGATAGGGCGTGCGATATTCGTAACTACCAAGCGTGTAGCTACGGGCAGATGGATACCATCAGTGATCAACTCCTAACGGATACCGCCGCAACCCTGAGCAGGCCTGGATACTATGTATTGAAAGGGCAAGAGCAGGAAATCACGGCTTCTGCTTGGCCGCACCATTTTGCGGCAGGGGGAGAGTCTCAGGTCGTAGTGTTTGGGGGCAAGCTCTGGAAATTTGGGAATGACAGGTATAACGAAAGCGAAAAGGCTTGGGTGTCTGATAATGGTGTTGCCTGGAAGAGAGTAGAGGGCAATTTCCCATCAGGTCGTCGCAACCATCAATTGGTCGTGCACGACGGAAAGCTGTTTCTGATCGGCGGAAATGGAGACTGGCCAGGATATGGCACCAAGGACGATATATGGCTGACGACCAATGGTATTCACTGGGAAAAGGTAACCGAGAGTGCCGGTTTTGGCCCCAGGTCGAATCACAGCGTTGTCAGCCATAATGGTAAATTGTGGCTGATCGGTGGCTGGAATCCAGACTGTGATGACTGGTGTATATATTCGGACGTCTGGTCGTCTGAAGATGGCATTTCTTGGAAAAAGCTGCTGGATGAAGGCCCTTTTCTCGGGTGGGAGAAAAGCGCAGTCAGTTATGATGACAAGCTGTGGGTATCTGAAGATACCGGTGGTCGGATCTGGTCTTCGAAAGATGGAATTAGCTGGGAGTTAGTGACTGATGCCGCGCCAAAGGAAGGTATCTCCCCGCCATTCGTCGTTCATGACAAAAAGTTGTGGATCGTTAATTCGTCAGAATTAGAGGAATGGAACAGGGGTGGGATCTGGTCTTCGATAGACGGGAAAACGTGGGAAAAATCCGATACGGGCAGTTTTTCCGTTGAAACAGATAGCGGCACTCATACAGCGATCAGTTACGACAACCGACTGTGGATCCTCGGCGGGTACAGAAGGGAGGAGCCAGGTTCCTTCGGAAATTTTGTCGATTGGGTCTGGTCTTCGGAAGATGGCTCTTACTGGGAGAAAATGTCACCTGATTGGCCGCTGCCGCGCTCAAATGAGAACGGTTCGGCACCGCTGAGAGTCGCGGCAAATAAAGGGAGTTTTTGGTTTTTTGACCGGCGCCGCACGTCGGAGGGTGGGCACGCAATAATCTGGTCTTCTGAGGATGGGCTAGGCTGGCGGGTTCAAGTAACCGAGGGCGGACTTGGTAAACTGGACGAGTCCACTCACGCGGATCACCAATTGTTTGAATTCCAAAATCAATTGTGGCTGATCGCTGAACAGAGACTAGTGGATGGAGAAGTACGAGCGCGCGGTGTTTGGTCTTCAGAGAATGGCACGTTTTGGCGGCAGGAGGTGGCGGATACGGAATTTTCGCACCTCACCAGATTGCGGGCGCTAGTCCACGAGAACAAGATATGGTTGTTCGGCGAGTCGGAATTGGCAGGGGTTCCCAACAACGAAATATGGTCGTCTCCGAATGGTATCAACTGGAACAGGGAGGTTATAGGTGTACCCCAGTTCGCCCCATTGGCAGAATATGAGGTGGCTAGCTTTAACGGATATCTTTGGGTAATTGGCGGGCGCAATGCTACAGGAGGTTATGAAAACGAACTTACGTGGCGCTCTCGGGACGGGCGCAATTGGGAGTTTGTAGTTCCCGCGCCCCCCTTTGCTGGTATAGTCGACCACCGGATAGCAGTTTATGATGGGAAACTCTGGTTAATCGGTGGAGAGCACAAGAATAGGGCTAGAGGATATGAAACGGCAATTTGGAACTCTTCGGATGGGGTGAGCTGGACTCCTTCGACCCAGCCTTTTCCTCCGCGGGCAATCATGGGCTGTTGAGTATGAATGAGGCTTTATGGGTGATCGGGGGTGGTCGCAATGTTGATGAGTGGCGGGACATTTGGAAATTTACTACGGAGGATGGCTGGCGCGCAGGTTATGAGCGTGAGTTCGTGGCTCCTTAGCAGCCTGTCGGACTTAACGTCGGCAGACAATCAATCGCTGCCTGCCCGGCACGGCTTGCCCTATTATGGGTGTTCCGTCCGTGTCCGGAAGCTGACGGCGTTTTTCGAGATAGTTGTCGCCTTTTTCCGTTACGCTGCGACTTCGCTTTCTTAAAGCCGGACGACGCTTGCTCAAGTTGTAAACGAAGTCTACGACATTGGCTCTATCTGGATTTGCATATCCTGTGGCGGGTTCAAACAGCTGTTGCGCAAGCATGGATGCAATCTGTGGTGTTGGATTTTTGAGTATGCTTCGTCCGAACACCGTGGAAATCAAAGGGGGCGGACTCCAGCACCGCTACCTTAAGCGTTGATTTGGCCATCCTACAAATGTACCGATTTTCAACTTAAGGTAGCGGTATTAGGCTCTGGTGCCGTTGATCACGCCAAACGTGTTGTTCGGTGGCAATGCAATGGTGTGGGGCGTGTGCTGGCTCACTCAGCACCTTCCAGCAGGGCCCGGACCTCGGCCTGCTCTAGATAGCGTAGGTCCGCATGTGGATACTGGCGGCCGGCTTGCAGGGCGGCTTTGGCAGCATCTGTTTTTTTCCGCCAGGCGGAGAAGGTAAAGAGGCGGTAGCCACTGGCGGTCTTGAATTGAAGCCAGATGGTGTATTGGCGCCGATTGCGTCCCCAGCGGATCGCGTCAGGCGGCTCGGTCGACGGGCACTCCCTGGGCATATAGGTGACTGGCAGCTTTTCGATCACCGCGCGTAACAGGCGCTCCACATCCAGGTTTTTCTTATTGGTCATATTGCCTTGGATAGTCCCCGCCATTCTCGATACAGCTATGCGGCCTGAGAGCATTCGGGAGTATTTCATCTTTAGCCATTCTAATCTCTGTTGGTTCCGAAATCTTGCGCCGGCTGTCACCACTACCGAACAGCCGGACCACAAGGTTATCAATCCAGCGTTGACGAGACGTTGAAATCCCCGATGTAAAGTGAAAATAATATTCGTATTGCCATCGACGCCGCTGTGTAATCCTGGATGCCCGATGGAATTCAAACGTAATTCAAACCTTCATCGGCTCCAGGATTGGACGCTGGTTACCATGCTTGTGTGTTTCTCTTTGCGACAAGCGGCATGTCCCGCAGCTTGTGTGGTGGTCACCGAGAACCGGTTGGGTGCTGATTCGAAGACAACTACCCCACTTATGTTCCTGAACGACTGAGTATGGAGGGTATTGTGAGCCTGAAAGAAATCAACATAGAGCCGGATCGCGCTCTTCCGTGCGTCGACTTAGTGGGCGCCCGTTTTATAACCGTCCCGATTACCCTGCCGGGCCGTCCCGAGGGTCGGCTGCTCGTCGGCACTACCAAGGATCACGTCCTGGTGGTACAGGCGCCGGAAAAGGTCAGGGTCGCCTATGACAGCCGGCATGTTTTACTGGTGGCTGCCGTTGCCGCCAAGCGTCAGCTCGATCTCGAGCCGCGCACGTTGGCTGGCGTTATATTCCTGGACGATAAGTTTGAAGGGCTGATCGAGGTTGGTGGGGCTGGGCCGGCAGCCAAGCCGGAACGAAATTAGTGGAGGTGAAATGCATCGGGGCCGGCCGGCGGTAAGTCAAATGGGGCAATCGGCTGCCTGCTAATCCGTCGGGGGGATGGTCCGCTGTCCATTAGGATTGGCGGTCAAGCGCTTACCGAGAGAAGCCTGGAGGGTGGTCGGAATCCGGATTTTGTCCAGCTTTCCTGTGGCATTCAAACGCTATTCAAACGGGAGCGGTGTGTTTGTCCCCTTCGCTTTAGACGATGGCTACCACGACCTGTTGCTCTACTAGAGTGACTGAGTGTGGAGGAAGCGATGAGCCTGAAGAGAGTTAACGTAGAGCCAGGCCGCGCTCTTCCGTGCATCGACCTGGCGGACGCCCGTTTTGTAACCGTACCGATTACTCTGCCGGGTCGGGCCGAGGGGAGGCTGCGCGTCGGTGCCACCAAGGACTGTATCCTGGTGGTGCAGGCAGCGAAGAAGGTGAGGGCGGCCTATGACGATCGGTACATCCTGCTGATGTCCATCGTTGCCGCCAAGCGCAGGCTCGATGTCGAGCCGCGCGCGCTGACCAGCGTGGTATATCTGAACGATGAATCAGAGGGGACGGGTGAGCTTGGCGAGAGCGACCACGGTATCGTACCGGGGTCTTGAATTTCGGCCAGGCTCCAAGAAGCACTGTCGACGTGACTGTTGTCGCTGTGTGTTCGGAGGCGGTAGGTGAAGAAGGGAATTGTTAACGGCGTTGTGGCAACAAGGAACCTTATTAAGTTTGAAAAGTGAGGGGCAGGTGAAGTTGAGGCGGTCGTCCTGGGGTAAAAATATGGTGCGTTTTTCCCGGGATTTGCGCGCGCCTCTGGTCTCGGCGCACGCCCTTCTGGGGGCGGCCCGGAGTGCATTGATCAAGGTGGGTGGGAAAGAAGACGCCGATACACGGTGGATTGACTCTCTGGATAACCTTATAGATCGCATGCGTTCCATGACGGATCAGATGCAGGTGTTGGCGGAGTCTAGGGAACTGAGTCGCGCAGATTTCACACGAGTGAGCGTGAATGATGTCTTGCGCGAGATGGTGGATAAGGCGTGGCCGAATGCCAGAGAGCGAAGAAATGTTGTTACCTTATCAGCCTCCTCGATCGAGCGGCTCCCGGTCAGTGGCAACGTGGCTTCTCTCCGCCGGGCTTTCGCTAGCCTGCTCAGTAATGCGATCCGCTACAGTGACCCCTGTTCGGAGATCATACTCAGCTGTCATCACCGCAATACATTCCTGGAAGTAAGTATTGTCAATCAAGCCCCAGAAGGACGTATCGACAACCTGTTGGAGCGGGTTGCCACAATGAGAAGCGGTTGGCGGCTGGAGAGGCGGTTGCAAACTGAAGGGTTGGGGTTGGAAATCGTCGACACCGTTGTCGAGCGGCATGGTGGTTATGTCACGGCCAAGAGGCGGGGAAAGTGGACTGTCGACGTGATCGTTGGTCTTCCCTGCTCGCAGACGGTGGACGAGGGTGGGGATTAAGGAGCTTTTCACGCGTGAAAAGTGAAGGGGTGAGAATTTGATGTGGCGGTCCTCGGGTGGAGAGATCATTCGCTTTCCCTTGGATTTGCGTGCGTCTCTGGCTTCAACGCACGTCCTTCCATTGGGGGAGCAGGGTTCGTTTAGAAAAGGCGGCGGGCAAACCGGCACCGATAAGCGGGGGGTTGGCTCCAAAGTCAATTTCAGTGGTCGCATGCGTTTCCAGGCGGATCAGGTGCAGGAGTTGGCGGGGTCGAGGAAGCTGGACCCTGGAGGTTTCACATGGGTGAACCTGGACGATATCTTGCGTGAGGTGGTGGAAGAGACGAGGCCGCTTGCGCGGGGGCGAAGAAGCGTTGTTACCTTGCATGCTCCATCGGTCGACCGGCACTTTGTCCGTGGTGATGCTGTTTCTCTCCATCGGGCTTTTACCAGGCTGGTGAGTAATGTGATTTGTTTCGGTGTCTCCAGTTCGGAGATCACGCTCAGCTGTAATCACCACAATGAAGTCCTGGAGGTAAGTATTGTCAACCCGGCGCCGGTGAGGTGCCTCGACAAACTGCTGGAGTGGGTTTCCGCAATCAGGGGCGGTTGGCTTATAAGGCGACAGTTACAGCCAGGCGGGCCGGGATTTGAAATTGTCGAGGCCATTGTTGAGCGGCATGGTGGATATATTGCGGTCGAGAGAAGGGGCAGGGGGGTCGGCGCCGTGACTGTTGGCCTGGTCTGCTTTCAGGCAATGGTTGTCGATGAGCGTTAAATGTCTTCCCTCATTCCAGTTGTGCACCAAGGGATGTTGGTCATGAAGATAAGCGCCTTGTCCAGAATGCTGATCCCCACGGGGGTGAGCCTTATCCTCGCCGCCTGCGGCGGCGGAGGGGAAGGCGGCGGTGGTGAGCCGCCGGAGAAGAGCGCGCCACCCACCGTCACATCGGCTAGTTCCGACACCGCGCCGCCCAATGGCGCGCCGATCGTAACGTCGACGAACTTCGAACTCGATCAGGATGTGGCGCTGTCGGCCACGCTCACGGCCAGCGATCCCGAAAACGATCCCGTCACGTTCGACAAAGCGAGCGATCCGGCTCACGGGGAGATAGTGTCATTTGCGGCGAGCGGTGCGTTCACCTATCGCCCCAATGCCGGCTTCGCGGGCGGAGACAGTTTCAGCGTCTCAGTCTCCGACGGCGATCAGTCGACCGCGGTCATCATCACGTTCGGTGTAAAGGCCAGACCGGTTGCGCAGGTGCTTACCTTCGCGCAGGCCGGCCCGGCGCACTTGTTCGTCGGTGACACGCTGGGCAATCCGGCCAGCGCTCCAGGCTCGGGCGCGGTTGCCTACAGTTCCAGTGATCCGTCGATTGCAACGGTGGATGAGGACGGGATGGTGACGGCCATTGCGGCGGGCACAGTGAAGATCAGCGCCGACAAAGTGGCAGACGCGGCTTTTCTTGCCGCCCATGCGAGCTATACGCTCAAGAGTGCCGAACGCCGCGTAGAGTTTGCCGCGTGGGTGGGCGAAAAGGATACGGAGGTGAGCTTCTCTTCCGCTGCGGCGGGGCTGACATTCTATCGCAGCAGCGCAGCGGCCTGCGATTTGGCGAACTACACGAACTGCGCCGGCGGGCAAAAGGATAGTCTGGCTACCGGAGTAGAGACCGATACGGCGGCGGCGCTCGACCGGCCCGGGTACTACGCACTGGAGCATGGCGACTCGGTTGCATCGCTCGCGATCAACGCACCCCAATTCGGCGGGCGCTACGGCCATCAGGTCGTGGTTTTCAGGGATCAGTTGTGGCTGATTGGCGGCTTCGATTTCGACGACGGCAGCACCTACAAGAACGATGTGTGGTCCTCCACTGATGGCATCACCTGGACGCAGCGGGCTGCCCGTGCCGCCTTTTCGGGCCGCTACGACCCCGAGGTCGTGGTTTACAGGGACCGGCTGTGGCTGATCGGCGGGTACGACGGCAGTACCTACAGGAACGACGTGTGGTCGTCCGGCGATGGCATCAGTTGGACGCAGGAGACCGCCAGCGCCGCCTTTCCGGGCCGGGACGGTCATCAGGTCGTGGTTCATGATGACCAGTTGTGGCTGGTTGGCGGGAATGACGGCAGCAGCTACAGGAACGATGTATGGTCCTCCCGCGATGGCGCCACCTGGGTCCGGCAGACCGATGCTGCCGCCTTTTCGGGCCGGCACAATCACCAGGTCGTGGTCTATGACGGCCAGCTGTGGCTGATAAGCGGGGACGACGGCCAGTTGAAGAACGACGTGTGGTCCTCCCGCGACGGCATTGCGTGGACACGGCAAACCGCTAACGCCGCCTTCCCGGAGCGGCATCTCCACCAGGTCGTGGTGTATGACGGCCAGCTCTGGCTCGTCGGCGGGCGGGGCGGTGATTTGAAGAACGATGTCTGGTCGTCCCGCGATGGCGTTGACTGGACCCGGCAAACCGCCGATGCGGCTTTCTCGCTCCGGTATCTCCATCAGGTCGTGGCCTATGGCGACCAGTTATGGCTGGTGGGCGGGTGCAGCGAGGATTTGAGAAATGATGTGTGGACCTCCCGCGATGGACGGAGCTGGACCCAGCAGACCGACCGCGCCGCCTTTTCGAGCAGGGAGGGGCAGCAGGTCGTGGTTCATGATGACCAGTTGTGGCTGATCGGCGGCTTTGACGGCGCCCACAAAAACGATGTCTGGTCCTCGCGTGATGGGCTGACTTGGGTCCAGCAGGCGGCCAGCGCCGCCTTCTCCGGCAGGGAGGGGCATCAGGTCGTGAGCTACAACAATCAGCTGTGGTTGATTGGTGGTCGGGACGGCGGCAGCCGCAAGAACGACGTGTGGACTTCCCCCGATGGCATCACCTGGACGCGGCGGGTCGCGGATGCTGCTTTCTCGGGTCGGGAGGGCCACCAGGTCGTGGTCTTTAAGGATCAGCTGTGGCTGATCGGCGGAAGCGACGGCGGTTACCGCAGGAACGACGTCTGGTCTTCCGGCGATGGCGTCACCTGGACGCAGCAGACCGCCCGCGCCGCTTTTTCGGCCAGGCGCAATCACGAAGTGGTGGTTTACGACGATCAGCTGTGGCTGATTGGCGGATTCGACGGCGGCCGCCGCAACGATGTGTGGTCCTCCAGCGACGGCGTCACCTGGACACAACGAACCGCCGGCGCGGCGTTCTCGGCCCGTATTGGCCACCAGGTTGTGGCGTTCGATAAACAGCTGTGGCTAGTCGGCGGGCGCGATGGCGACGGCCTCAACAACGATGTGTGGAATTCCCGAGACGGCGTTGCCTGGACACGGCGGGCCGCCGGTGCCGCCTTCCCGGCGAGGGAGCGTCACCAGGTACTGGCTCACGACAACAGGCTGTGGTTGATCGGCGGATTCGACGGCAGCAACTACAGGAACGACGTCTGGCGCTCGACCGACGGTATCGACTGGCGGCTGGGCCTGAGCTATGTATTCAACTTCCGTTGATGCCTTTCTCTCTCCCTCCAGTGTGCGGCGAGTTGTCCAGAGGCAACACCCTACCTTACATCCAGGACCGCGACTGATACGCGGCTTTGGTGCTCCCGATAGCCCTTGGGCGCAAATTACAACGGAGCTACCACGCCGGCCACCATCTGTGATCCAACGAAGGATTGGTTAGATCCATTTTTACTCGGCATTTCCGGGGCTGTTTGTGCATTCGATCGGAGAACCTCGCGGGCACGAGGCTTCAAGGGCGGAAGCGGCGCCCCTGCGAGCAATTTCATCGGAACAAGGAATTATCATGAATCAGTTACTTATCTATGAGCGGCCGCTGCCGCTCAACCGCGAGAAGCACCGGGACCTGCGGATACGGCCGCGCACGGACAAATTCGAGTTTGCCACCCAGATCCATGCCGTACCGCTGGTGTGCGGCGAGTTCTCTGCCGCCGCGCGGGACTATCCCATCGTTTTTGCCGGCGCGGCCACGAGCCGCTGCCTGCCGGCCGCGCTGCTCGGATTGCTCCCCAGGGACAATCTCTTCGTTGAGCCCTCCGGACGATGGGCAGAGGGCGTGCATGTTCCGGCATTCCTGCGCCGGTATCCATTCGTCGTCGCCGATTCGGCGAAGTCGGACGAGGATTTCACCGTGTGCGTCGACGAGGCCGCCCTGGACGAGGGCGAAGACGCGATGCGACTGTTTGAGGAAGGCGGCGAGGAATCGCCGGTGCTCAAGCACGCGCTGGGCTTTCTCGCCGACTACCAGGGTCAGGTGCGGCGTACACAGGCATTCGTCTCGGCGCTGGTCGAACACGAGTTGCTGGTGGAAAAGAAAATCGACGTACGCCGTCCGGATGGTTCCAGTCAGACCCTGAGCGGCTTCTGTGTGGTGGACGAGAAGAAATTGCAGGCGCTGGATGAGGCTGCGCTGGCGAGCCTGTCCGCGACGGGTGCGCTGGGCCTGGCGTATGTACACCTGATGTCGTTGAGCAATACGAAACGCCTGCTGGTGCGCCTCGAAGCGCGCGAACGCCAACAGGCAAAATCTCCGGACGAACGCCGCAAGAAGTAGGCACGCTCGACCTCGAAGTGAAGGACAACAAAGGACTGAAACAACAGTAAAGGACTGCGACAACAATAAATGGTTGTGACAATAAAAAGGCGGGATTATGTCCAGCAAGAGATTTGTTGTGCGGGGGCAGGCGCCCACTCTACAGGCGCTGGCGCGCAAGCCGATTGTCACGGCCATCTGGGCCGCCCTTGGGATGGTCTGCTCGGTGCAAGCCGCTGCGGACAGCCGGATCGTCACCGATGGCCGGACCGCAACGGATGTCAGTCTCTCCGGCAACACCTATAACATCTCCACCGAAACGATCAGCCAGAATGGTCGTACGGGGTTCAACTCCTTCCACGACTTCTCCCTTGATGCCTCCGACACGGTAAGGATGCATCTGCCGAACGGCGCGGACAGCCTGGTCAACCTGGTCTGGGACAGCCAGGCGGTGATCGATGGCAGGCTGGATTCGCTGCTGTCCGATGGTGCGGTTGGCGGCAAAGTCTATTTCGCCGATCCGCACGGTATCGTGGTCGGTGCGGGCGCGGTGATCAACGTCGGTGCACTGTCGCTGAGCGCGCCGACTCACGGCTTTATGGCCAGCCTGCTGGATTCCGACGGTAACCTGTCTACCGACACCACCGGCGGCCCGCTCCTCGACCTGATGCAGGGTACGGAGACACAGGGGGCGGCGCCCTCGGATGGTTCCTGTCTCATCTGCGTGGAGGGCGCCATCAACGCCAACAACGCGGTGCGCCTGCGCGCCACGGCAATCGATGTCAGCGGCACCATCTTCGTGGCCGGCAACGGCAGCGATATGCTGTCGACCGCGGTCAACGTCGAGGGCCAGGCCGATCCGGTCATTGTCAGCGATGGCAACACCATTCGCCTGATCGCCGATTCTTCCACGGAGGTCGAATTTGGCGATGCGACTGCTGCCGCGTCCATCGATGTCAGTGGCACGCTGCGAACGGCCAGCGGCAATGCGCCCGCGGATGCCGACCCCGAAAGTTGGGGGTTGGTGCAGGCCAGCGCCTCCGCCGTTGCGCGCTCGGCATTCGCCAGCGACGGCGACACCGTGCCCATTGTGCAGGCCGCTCAGGTCGGGGACCTGCTCAAGGACCAGGACGAACTGTTCGAGAAGGGCGTGGCGGGCGCCGCCGTGGATGCCAACCTGGCGCTCTCGGACAAGGCCGGCCAGGCGGCTTTTGTCAGGGCCTCTGCCACCGCCAGTGTCGATATCAGTGGCAGCATCCGTGCCAGCGGCGATGTGAAATTGTCGGCGACGACCGCGACCGAGGCGTCCACCGCGGCGACCTCGGAGCGCGGCGAGCAGGGCGCGTCGGTGATGGTCGGTGCCATGTACGGGGCCGTGTACAGCAAGGCCGGGGTGAATGTTTCATCCGGGGCGGATGTGGTAGCCGGCGGTGCATTGGTGGCCAATGCCGAGACCGATAACACCCTCGACGTCAGCGCCGGCACCGTGTCGGGCCAGCAGTCGGTGACGACCGTGGCCTGGTCACAGGCGGCCGTGGAGGCGAGCAGCGTGGTGGCCGGCAATGTATCGGCGCAGTCGCTCGAAATCACTGCGCACAATGCCAACAGTTTTTCCACCGAGGCTAGCGGGAAGGGGAAGGACACTGCAGTAGGCGTCGCCGCCGCGGTCAGCCTGCAGACGGTACGCGCCGAGGCGATGCTCGGCGGCACACCGGCGATCACCACCGGTGGCAGCGGCGATGTGATCGTCGCCGCCGGCAACGACACGCGGCTGAACCGGGCGTCCGCAACGACCTACGTTCTGGGCGCCGGAAGCGCGCAACCCGGCAGTGATCAAACCGCGGCCACCAACGCCAACCTGAGCAAAACGCTCGCCAACAAGACCAACAGCGGCCTCAACGCCGACGGCTCACAGGACAGTGATGCCTTGCCCTTCCACCTGGGCGGCGCCATCGCCTATACCGACGCCAGCAGCACCGCCAGCGCCAGCATCGCGGACAATGTGACCTTTGTGACGCCCGGCGATGTTGCTGTCTATTCGGCGGTGATCGAGGCGGGCGTTCACAACGGCGCCAGCAGCGGTATGGTCTCCAACGCCGATGGCGTGGATGTCGCGGCCGCGGTGGCCTTTGGTAATTATGTACACGATGCTTCCGCGACCATCGGCGCGGGGGCGCATATCACTGCCGGGCATATCGGCGTGGGCTCGGATGTGTTGATGCCGTTCGATTGGGGGTTCGGCCAGTCGGACAATGCCGATGCCGTGCTCCATATGTTTGACGGTTTCGATGACTTTATCGGCGGCGTCGAGGCCCTCGGGGACATGGACAGTGTCGGTTTGGACACCATCCTCGATGGTGTTACCAGTTATGCGGGGGTGGCCGCGGGCGGCGAATCGACCGCCGCCGCGGTCGGCGGCTCGGTCAACTACCTGTCCGTGACCAACCGCAATCGGGCCTGGGTTGGGAATGGCGCCAACCTGACCTCGACGGCGGATGCCGCGGCGACACCGGGCGAGGATGGCTGGAGTACCAGTGTCGGCTGGAGCGATGACCCGATCGATTGGGCGCATTCACTCACCGTCGCCGCGCACACGGACACGACGGTGTTCGGCCTGGTCGGCGATATTTCGTCGTGGAAGGACGGTGGCGACAAGGCGGCGCTTGGCGGCGCCTTCAATTACACCGGCTATAACAATCACAACGTCGCCGGCGTCGGCAGCGGCGCCATTCTCCATAGCAACAATGATATCGGCATCGATGCCTTCAGCGACGACACGCTGTTTGCCCTGAGCCCGGTCTCCGGCAGCGGCGGTTCGCTTGGTATGCAGGGTACCGTGGCGATCACGGACGTGAGCGATGTGACCCACGCTTCGCTCAGCGCCGCCGCCGACGTGGTTGCGCGAGCCTTGCAGGTGGAGGCCGAGAACCAACTGACGGTGTGGTCGCTGGCCGGCGCCCTGGCCATGTCGGAACAGCTAAGCTTGGGCGTCAGTGTCGCCATCAACCACACCACTACTGACACGGTTGCCAGTATCGGCGACAACAGCGCTGACGACCCGGCGGTTGCCGCCGGCGCGACGCCGGCGCAGAGCGGAGGCTCGGTCAGGGTTTCTGAGCTCTCCGTGCAAGCTGCCACGCACGGTGAGTCCGGGGCCTTGTCCGTGGCCGGTGCCAGCAGTGCGCCGGATGGTCCCGACGGCGGCTCGGGTGGCTCCGGCGGCGAGAAACCTGGCTCGAAACTGACCCAGATGATCAAGCGGGTGAAGTCGGTCACCGGCGACCTGCAGGACGCGATGGCGACGGTGGACGGGCTCGCCGGCGAATTGGGTGACGACGAAGACAGCCTGCTCGGCACCTCCAGCGAGGTGCTGGAGGATATCGCCGGCGGTGCCGAAGGCGTGGAGGGCGCGGCCGGGGATCTGGAGGATCTGGTCGATGCGGCCTCCGAGACAGGCAGCGACAATGGGGGCACCAAACCCGATGCGGACGGCAAGAACCAGGGCGGTAAGTTCGGCATCGCGGTATCGGGTGCCGCGGCCGTCAACCTGGTCGAGCTCGGCGCGCGCGCCGAATTGGACGGCGCCAATATCATCGGTAGCGGGGACGATGCGACGGTTACCGTGCGCGCAACCGACGACGCCTCGCTGACCAGCATGGCCGGTGCCGCGGCGCTGCAGCGTGCCAAAGCCAGCAGTTTCAGCGGCGCGATGGCCGGTGCGGTGGCCTACTCGAGCGTGGCCAACACGACGACTGCGCTGGTTCGCGACAGCCAGCTCAGTGCCGTGCCTCACGTCACCGTGCAGGCGCTGGATGCCAGCCAGCAGCTCGGCGTGGCGATAGGTATGGGGATCAATACCAGCGACAGTACCTCGGCGACCATCGCCGGTTCGGTGTCGCTGGCCACCTCGCGCAACTCTACACGCGCCGCGATCGAAGGCGGCAGTGTGCTCGATGGCGGCGGCGGCAGCGACAGCTTCCTGGATGTGACCGCGTACGATCGCTCACGCATCGGCGTCGGCGCGGGCAGCCTGTATGGCAACACCAGCAACTCCTCATCCGCCAACCTGGGTATCGGCTTTACCTACGCGGATATCAGCAACACCACCAGTGCGGCGCTTTCCGGCCATTCGGGCGCGGCTGACGCCTACGATATCAGCGGTTACCACGGACTCAGCCTGCGCGCGCTGGACAGCAGCCAGATTGCCGCCGGTGCCGTCGCCGGCGGCTACAGCGGCAGCCAGAAAGGCAACAGCCTGGCCGGCGCGGTCGTGTGGACCAGCATCGGCAACTCGACCCTCGCCGACATCGACGAGGGCATGCGCTTGCAGGTCGATGGCAGCGCCTATATCCAGGCCAGCGCGGTGGCGCCGGTCGTGGACCTGGACGAGTTGCTCGATACCCCGGATGCCGTGGGTTACGACTTCACCGGCGCGGGCTTGGGGACTCCCGACGCTCTTGCCGGCGGCCAGACACCGGGTTCGGAGGACAATCCCGACCAGCCCACGCTGTCGCTGGACGACTCGAATATCGGCACCTCCATCATTGCCGTGGCGGGCACCGTGCAGGTGGGCGGCAACAACCTGGGGCTCTCCTACGTTGGCAATAATGTGCACAACACGCACAGTGTGCGCATCGACGATGCGGCCCTGGACATCGGCGACACGCTGTCGCTGACGGCCCGTGACGATACCCGCATCGTCGGTATCGCCGCCGGCCTGGGCGTGAGTTCCGGCCAGTTCGCCGGGCTCGGCAGCGCCACGAGCAACGTGGTCGCCAATACCAACAGTATCCTGATCGGCTCGGCGGCCACGCCGGGCCACGGCGCCAGCATTGTGGCGGGCGTGGTGGACGCACTGGCCTCCGATGACACTTCGATCTACGCCCTGGCCGGCAATGTGGCCGTCGGCAAGGGGTCGGTCGCGGCGGGCGGTGCGATCACCTACAACGACATCGCTAACAGTACGGTCACGCACGCCGGCGCGACCCTGTTCGACGTCGATGGCATGGTGGCGCTGGGGGCCGACGAATCCTCCATGATCATGGCCGGTGCCGTCGCGGGCACGGCGACCAAGGGCACGGCATTGGCCCTGTCGTTTGGTTGGAACCAGACCTCCAATAGCGCTCGGGCCGTGCTCGATGACGGCGGTCTGGTGCGCGCCAGTGCCGTCGATCTGAGTGCCAGCAATAGCGCTGATATCTATGCGCTGTCCGGCGGCGTCGCCATTGGCGGCAGCGCGGCCGTTGGGCTGGCGGTCACCGTCAGTGATATCGGCGATACCACCAGCGCCTCCATTGAAGACGTCGGCCTGGATGTCGCCGCCGGTCATGGACGCGACGGGTCGGTGAAGGTCACCGCCTCCGGCACGGGCACGCAGTACTCGCTCGCGGTGGCCGGCGCGGTCGGTTCCAACGGTGCCGGTGTGGCCGGCTCGGTGACGACCAGCATGCTGTCCAGTGACGTGACCGCGTCGGTTGCCGATGTCTACGGTATCGATGAAGACTGGGGCGCCGCCACCGATGAGGCCGCGCTGGCCGGTGCGCTCAGTGTGCAGGCGCAAAGCAGCGGCAGTCTCTACAGCCTGGCGGGCGGCGTCGCTTTCGGCAGTTCGGTGGGCGTGGGTGCCGCGGTGACCGTGGCGGACGTCGGTGGTTCGACGACGGCCAGCGTGTCGGATGCCGTGTTCGACGTCGCGGGTGACGTCACCGTGTCGGCCGATTCCGACGTGTTGATCGAGAGTGCCGCGGTGGCCGGTGCGGCAGCCAATTCCGTCGCGATCAGTGCGTCCAACACGACCAACCTGGTGCACAACACCATCAGTGCGAGCATGACCAACGTCGGCACGGCCGACGACAGCGGCAGTGCAGTGGATTCCGATGCCACGACCTGGGTGTCTGCTACCGACCGCGCGACGATCAATGCGCTATCGGGTGCCGTGGGCGGCGCCGGTTCGGTGGCGGTTGGGGCTGCCACCTCGGTCAACCGCATTGCCACGACGACCTCCGCCACGTTCGACGGCGGTAGCGACGACCGCCTGTACAAGACGGGCAGTCTGCTGGTGACCGCGGGTGCCAGCAATCCGGATGGCGGCGATGGCGGCAGCGCAAACATCAATACCATCGCCGTGGGCGCCTCTGGCGGAGGCAGTGTCGCGGTCGCGGGTTCGCTCGCGGTCAACCTGCTCTCCGGTAGTACCACGGCGGGTATCGGCCAGGGGGCGCAGGTCATCGCCGACGACAACGTGGGTGTGCTCGCGAGTAGCGACCAGGGCATCAACGTGCTCGCCGGGCAGGCGGCGCTCGGCGGCAGTGCCGGTGTCGGCGTCGGTGTGGTCGTCAACGACATCGACGGCACCACCACGGCGTTTATCGAAGACAGTGACGTTACCGCATACGGCAATGGCGCGGCGCTCGGCGTGGATTCCGGCGCCGCCGCCCATTCGGACGCGATCGACGACAGCATTGATATCACCGGCTCCGAAGAGCGGGCCGACTCGATTGCCGACCCCACCAACTATACCGACCCGGACCTCTCCGGCGCGATCGCCAGTGTCCACGGTGTCGCCGTCAACGCCAGCAACCAGCAGCACATTACGACGCTCGGCGTGGGCGCGAGTGTTGCCGGTTCGGCGGCCGTCAATGCGCTCGCCGGTGTGAACATCGTTGGCGGAACCACCTCCGCGCGCATCGAGGATTCGCAGATCAATCAGGCCGACCGCGTCGAGAACGAGGACGGTGTTTTTTATGACTTCGCCAGCGCGGCGCAGCAGGTCGACGTCCGCGCGGGCAGCCGGCAGTACCAGGCCAACTTCGTCGCCAACCTGTCGGCTTCGGGCACCGTGGCGGTCAACGGCAGCGTGGCCACGAACATATTCAACGCCGGGACCTCGGCGGAAATCAGCGGCTCGACGGTGTCGTCGCGGGGTGACACCGCGATCGAGGCCGTGGGCCAGCAGTGGTCGCTGGCGGTCGCCGCGGGCGCGGCGGCCAGCGGTATGGTCGGTGCGGCGGCCTCGGGCACGGTGACCATGCACACGGGGCACACTTCGGCCCGGCTCGATGGCGGTTCGCTGGACGTCGGCTCGCTGGACGTGGTGGCCAGCAGCCATACCGCCAGCTCGCAGATCGCCGGTGCCGTGGGTATCGGCGTTGGCGCCGCAGGCATCGCCGGTGCCGCCGCGGTGAATGTCAACAGCACTGCCACCACGGCCAGCATCGAAAACGGGGCGGCGGTGACCGCCGACGGCGAAGTCAATGTCAACGCCGTCAGCCGCAACGAAGCCCGGGCACTGGTGGTCGGTGGGGGCATCGGCCTTTACGCGGGCGTGGCCGGCGGGGCGCTGGTCACCATCGCTGACAACAGCACCCATGCCTTTGTCGAAGACAGCACGGTGCGCGCGGCGGATATCGACATCGCGGCCGCAGACACCCAGATCGTCGACGCCTATTCGGGCACACTCGGTGGCGGCCTGGTTGGCATTGGGGGGAGTGTCAACCTGTCGCTGCTGCAGTCGAGCGTGGGCGCCGGCGCAATCGACAGCACCCTGACCGCGTTGGGCGATGAGAATCACGACGGATCTATCTCGATCACCGCCGATATGGAGCGTGACCTGTCGTCGGCGGCAGTGGCATTCGGCGCTGGCGCGGTCGGCGTCGGCCTGTCGGCCAGCGTGATCATCGCGGGTACCGGGGATCTCGGCGACAATGGCGACAACCTGAACGCCGACGGCCAGGTCAATCTCGACAACCTGGCCAGCCTCAGTTCGCAAAGCCGGCTGGAAGCCGACAACGCTGACTATGGGCTCAGCGACGACCAGCTCAGCGATGGCGAGCTCGCGGCAATCAACGACGATGCGCGCTACTCGTTGGACGATGCCACAGGCAGTTCGAACAGCAACTTTGGCGGCAGCGATGGCGTGCGGGCCACTGTCAGCGGCGGCAACCTGTCCGCGACGGGCCAGGTGACGGTGGGGGCTGATGTACAGACCGCCAGCGACAATATCGCCGGCGGTGGCGCGGTGGGCGTGGCGGCGGTGGGCGGCTCTTTGGCCTATACCGCGCTGAGCACCGACGTAGAGGCCAGCATCGACGACAGCGTGACGGTCACGGCGGGAAGCGGCATCGATGTGCATGCCACCGCCGGTAACCTGAATGGCAATGCCGCCGCCTCGACCGAGGCCTATGCCGGTGTGGGCGGCCTGGTCGGTGTGGGCGCCGCCGTGGCCGTGAGCCACGTCGACAACACCATTTCGGCCTCGGTGGCCGGCAGCCTGCAGGCGATGCAGGCCGGTAGCGGTGCACTGACCGTCACCGCGGCGGACAGCAGTTCCTCCGTCGCCGGCAATGAGAACCTGAGTGGCATCAACCTGGGCGGCATCATCGCCGGCGCGGTGGTGGTCGATGCCCAGCGCTCCAGTTCGGTCAGTGCCCTGTTGCACAGTGAGACCCTGGCCAGCGGCTTTGCCGACGTCAACATCGGTGCCAGTAGCAGCGGCCTGATTCGCGCCGACGCTGTGATGGGGGCGGGCGGTGTGCTCACCGCTATCAATGGCGTGGTGGCGACGGCGGGTGACAGCACTGAGGTGGTTGCCGGAATCGGCGATGGCGCCGAGGTCTCGGCGGCAGCGACGGCGGTGCAGGCCTCGGCCGACAGCGAGGTTTCGGCCAATGCCCTAGGCATCACCATTGGTGGTATCGGCGCCGGCATCGGCGCCAGTGTCGCGACGGCGAGCGTCAGTGCGACCGTCGACGCATTCGTCGGCGACGGCGCCGTGTTCGCCGAGGGCGATCTGTCGGTGGCAGCATCCGCCTCCCCGGTGGTTGAGGCGACCAGTTCCGGCGGCGCCGGCGGGGTGCTGATGGGGGCCAATGCATCGGTTGCCAATGCCGAGAACAGGCTCGCGGTGCGCGCGCGTGTCGGCAATCACGTGACACTGCCGAGCGGTGATGTATCCATCTCGGCGACCTCGGACACACGCCAGTCGGCTTCGGCCACGGGGGTCAGCGTCGGCCTGGTTTCGGTGGGCGCCTCCGTTGCCCGGGCAACGTCCGCGGCCACCACCACCGCGACGCTCGGCGATGGCGACGGCACCGAAGCGGCGACCGCGGGATCGCTGGCGGTGATCGCACGCGGCACCGATGTCAACAATGCGTGGAGTATGGCGGGAAGCGGTGGACTGTTCAGCGGTAATGCCTCGGAGGCACTTACGTCGTCGACCTCGAGCGCCACCGCCAGCATTGGTTCCAATCTGAACCTGGCGGCGCTGAGCGGCCTACAGCTCAGCGCGACCGAGAAGGTCAGTTACGGCGGCACCGCTGATTCGCTCCTGGCAGCGGCTGTCGGCGGCAGCGGCGCCCATGTCAACAATGTGATCGACGTTACCACGGATGCGCACATCGGCGACGGCACCAGGATTCTCGCCGGCGGCGACATCGATGTGCTGGCGCAGACGACGCTCGGCAACAGCGCCCAGAACGGCGGCGCCACCGGCGGCGGGGGCGGTGTCGTTACCGGCACGGCGGCCCTGGTGGAGACCAATCTTACTGTGCACAACACGGCGGCAATTGGCGAGGGTGTCGAACTTGTCTCCGGGCTCTACCCATCTGGCGGTCGGGTGGGACACACTGCGATTCTGGCCGGCACTCTCTCATCCGCTCTCAGCGAGACGGCGACGATCAGCACTGGTGGTGTGGTACCGAAGGCCAATGCCGAAGTCGATATCATCGGAAACTTCGTCAACGACGTGTCACTGGGCGATGGGGGCACTTTCTTCAGCTTCGGCCGCACCGACATCGCCACCTATACCTCCCTGAACCAGGTGTCCGCACTGGCGACCGCCAACAGCTACGGACTGGCGCCGATCGGAGCCTCCGCGGCGAACGTCACGCTGGGGTCCATACAGACTGTGGACATCGGCAGCAACGTGGATATCACTGGCTACGACGAGATCGACATCGTTGCAGGGCGGGACATCCTCAACAGCCGTGAGACTGTGCTCGGTGCCAGCGCCGTGGCGCAGACCTATGCACGGGGCTTCATCGCCATACCCGACGCGGAGGCGAGTGCAACCACGTCGAGCGCTTCGCACCTGGCTCTGGGTTCCGACAGTACCGTTACCGGTGGCGGCGATGTTGCCATCGGCGCAGTGAAGGGGACCAGCCCGGTCAGCGTCGACGGTACCGGCTACGGCTATCAGTTGGGCTTTATTCCGGCCGTCAGTCGTTCCAGCCATCAGTCCTCGACCGGCGTCGCCACAACCAGACTCGACGGCGATGTGACCGCGGGTGCGTTCAATACCATCAACCTGAGCATCGATGCCGACGGCAACCTCGATGACAGCGGCACCAGCGCGCCCTACAGGTTCATCCTGGATCAGAATCTCAATCCGACGGAGTACCTGAACCTGCTCGACGGCACTGTCGGCAAGACCTATTCGGGCATCGACAATGCCGCGGTTGGCGCCTTCATCTTCGACCCGATGTTTGTCGGTGCTGGCAATGTCTACCTGTATGGCTCGGACATCGACGGCAGCGGTGCGGTCAATGCCAACGGCGCGCCCTCTGTGACGATTGAAAATGCCAGCGCGCATTACGTGTTCCTGCCGGGCATCGAAACCAGCTTCGGCAGCGGCGGTCGCGTGTTACTGTCCGGTGGTGCCAGCGATTTCGGCGGCCTGACGGTAACGGAAACCGACTCGAACGCAGTGCCGACGGTGACCATCAATTCGACCTACCCCGCGATGCCGGACGGGGCGACGCCGGGCATTGTGCTCGGCGACGTGGTCAACATCGGTGGATCATTGAATATCACCAACCTTGCCGGTTCGCTGCTACTGCGGGGTACGGTCCACGCCAACGCGCAGTATGTGGATGCCGCCAACGGTTATGTCGTGGTCCAGCCCAACGAGAGCGGTATCTGGTTTTCCGGTGCCGACCCTAGCACCAACCTCTCTTCGAGCTGGATCAGTGAGTTTCTCCAGGGGATCGTCGCGAGCCCCGACTACGCAGCGGGGGCAATCGCCAACTTCCTCTATCCTGGCGCCTCCTCGAGTCCCTATCTGCCGGACGTACCCGACGACTACGAGGCAAAGGTGCTGGTACTGTATGGTTCCTGCGCGCCCTACGCCGCGGAGACGGGACGGGATGGCTGCGGCGGCACTGGGCCCAGCGGCAACAGCTATTCGCTGCTCGGCCGCCCCCTGCCACTGGCGCCGAGCGTGGCCCTGGAGAGCAGCGGCAAGTTCACCGGCAATGAGCTGTCTTCGACTTCGGCGTTCACTGGTGAGAAGTTCATCGTGGAGGCCAAGTACATCAATATCGATGGCGCGATCAACGCCGGCACTCCTGCCACCTGGTCGATGCAGACTACCGATGCGCTGAAAAGTTGGATCGAGAGCATCGACGAAGCCTATGCGAACGGCGCGATCAGCAATCCCAATATCAGCCTGACCGTCAACAACAATGGCCGCGGAGCGGCCAGTCTCACCGACAGTGACGGCAACGCACTACTGGAACTCACCGGCGACCAGGCCAGCCAATTGGTCGGCGCGGTCTACAACGCCGCCACGCAGCAACTCATTCTCGATAATGTCAATGCCAGTGGCGGCGGCTCGGTCAGCCTGGAGGGCAGGATCGTCAGTACCGCGCGCGGCAGCATCAACGTCAACAGTGGCTTCGGAGCGGTTACCGTCAACAACACCACCGGTGTGCCGTTGGCCGTGCAGAACGTATACTCCGGCAACGGCGGGCTCGGCATCATCACCATCAAGGACGACCTGCAGACGTGGGTCGACGGCACCGCCAAGGTGACCTGGTACGTCAGTGAGGACGGCCAGCCCGCGCTGCAGTACGACAACTCGAACGGTGCCACCGACTGGAGTACGGCAAATCTGGTCGGCGCGGTCGGCACCGACACCACCTACGATCCCAAGGCGGGTGTCCAATTCAAGTGGTCGGCAACAGCCGGTGTACAGCGCCCCTGGGCAGATGGCGCGGCCGGTGAGTGGGCGTGGACGGACGCCGGCGCTGACGGGACGGCCGGGCACTGGACGTTCGGTTCGATGCAGTTCATCGACGGCAACGGCTCGCCCGGCTACGAAAGTCTGGACGGTGACGACTACAAGCTGTCCATCTCGGGGGAGTTTACCGATGGCAGATACCGCAATGTCGCCTATCACGGCTGCGACAACAACGGTCATTGCCACTTCGGTACGAATGAGTCGGGCACGGACAGCGCCGGCAACCCCGCCTCTCTGTGGCAGTACTACTACCCGACGGAAGGTTATGTGACGGTGGAGACGAGGCAACGCGCGGACCTGCCGATCGGCATCAATTTCACCACCAGTGCAAGCAACTCGGTCGATATCCATTCCAACAGTGACATCCTGCTCGGCGGCCAGATCACCAACACCGGGGGGGCAACAACGCTCGCTGCGAGCGAGGGCGGCAGCATCGTGCAGGCGGCGGATAACGCGCTGCTGTGGACGCGCAGCCTGACCCTGTCTTCCCTTGGCGGCGATATCGGCAGTGGGAATGCGCCGCTGCAGGTACGCATCGCCCACGACGGCAATCCCGGCAGCGACCTGATTGCCAGCACCGATGGTGGGGACATTGACATCGACGTCGATTCGGGGAGCTACGCGCAGGCCTTCCAGGCGCTGGCGGCAGGCAGCGCGGGCTACGGTGATGTGACTGTTCGCGGTACCGGGTCACTGGTCGGCATCGCCGGCTCTTCGGTGGACGTTATCGGTCGCGACGTCAACCTGAGCAGTGCGCAGGGCTCGGTCGGTGGCATCGATACGCCACTCGTCATAGAGACCCATCCGGACGCGCTGTACAACGGTGCTATCGACGGTGGTGTGCTCAATGTACATGCGTACGGTGATATCGGTATCGACAATCGCAATGGCGATATCTGGGTCGGCCGCGTCGTCTCCGAGATCGGTGATGTGGCGCTGACGGCACCCAACGGGGGCATCTACGATGCGCGGGAGCTGGATGCAACCGCCACGCTCTCCGAAGACCAGGCCAAGGCGATCTGGGACAAGCTGCACCTGAGCGATGGCGCGGCGGTACAAAACATGGTTGCGGCGGTCGAACATACGGTTGACGCGAGTTACGCAGAGTACTGGCAATTGCTCGGCGTCGGCACCGTGGTCGATGGGCACTTCACACTCGGCGCTGAGGCCCTCGCGCTCTACTGGCCGCTGGCCGCAGCGGAGGCCGGTAAAGATCCGTCCGGCCCCATCGATCCGGCGGCGACCCAAGAGTACGCCAGTAAGCGGTACGACCGTGTCGTGGGCGACTTCGAGTCTTACATCGGCAGCGACTGGGCCACCACGTCCGCGTTCGATGGGCGCGACCCGGACTTCGCTTTCGCGCTGGATCCAAATTCCGAAGTGTTTGCCAACCTGACCCAGAACTCGACCTGGACCGACAGCCAGCTCAAGTACGCGATCGACGTGGCGGCGCTGGTCGAGGCTGATGGCGGCAGGGTGGTCGGCACGGCCGAGCCGAATATCTCGGGTGGGAATATTACGCTGAATGCGGGCTCAGGCGGCGTGGGCCGCAACGAGCTACCGCTGACGATCGACTATCAGGACCTGAAGAACCTCTACGCGGGGCAGTCCGATGCACTGACGGACGCGGAGATCCTGGCCCTGGGCCTGACCGGTGCACCTGGGGACGTGCAACTGTTCGATGCCGCCGGCAATCTGCTGTTGCCGGATGACCCGGACCTGCAGTCCAAGCTGGCGACACTGTCGATCAAACAGACCTCGCCGTTGTACATCGCCGCCACCGGCAGAGTTGATGGCAGTGCCACTGGCTCGCTGTATCTGGCGGCCGGGGGCGACCTGGCCATTGGCCAACTGCAGTCCGGGTCCGATATGCGACTGACAGCCAGCGGAAGCATTCACGCCGCCGCCCCCGGCGACGCGGAGACCGTTGCGATTACCGCGGGCGGCGATTTGCAACTCAGTGCCGAAAATGGACATATCTCGCTTGGCAACGGTAGCGCCGCCGATCCCGGCGGTGCACTGGCGATTGACATCGGCGGCACACTGTTGAGTGCGACGGCTGCCACTGACGTGCAGCTGCACCAGGTCGACGGCGATCTCGTGATCGGTACCGTCTTTGCCAACGGGCTGGCCTCCCTCGAAGCCAGCCAGGGCAGCCTGCTGGGCCTGTCCGATGGCGTCAGCGTGAGCGGCAACGATATCCGGCTGGCCGCCGGCGACGATATCGGTCGCCGGGTGAACGTCGGCAACGGCGTGGATTCGTCGCTGCGGGTGCAGATGGGTAGCGACGGACAGTTGGACGCCACGGCCGGTGGTGCCATCAATCTCGATACGCCACAGGGCGATTTCCACATCGGTTCCATCCAGAGTGGTGGCAACCTCGTGTTGACGGCGGCATTCGGCGCCCTCGACGCGGAGAGTCTCGCGTCCACGGGCGGCGCTGTGCAGGTCTCGGCGAGCGGGGACACGCAGTTCGGCGAGGTTCACGCGGCGGGTGACGTCACCCTGGCCGCGACCGACGCGCTGACCGCCGGCGCGGTGACCAGCACCACTGGCGACGTTTCCCTGTTCGCGGTCTCCGGCATGGACTTGCACACCCTCGAGGCCTCCGGTGGCTCCATCACCGCCCGCCTGGCCGGCGCGGAGCGCCCGGCGATACAGATCGGCGAAGGCGGTAGCGTGTTCGCCGCGGACTTCGTCGATCTGCAAACCGGTGGCGATCTGCTGATGGGGCGCGACAGCCTGATCCGGGCAGCCGGGCCGGTCACTGTGGACGTCGGTGGCGACCTCGTGCTGGGCCGGATCGACGGCCTGGCCGCGACCGGCACGGCGATCGACCTGCGGGCCGGCGGCGCGATCACCGGCAACGGCGATGGCCTCAACCTGCAGGCGCGTGCCGGCGGCTCGACGCTGCTGCGTGCCGGCGGCGACATCGGCAGTCTCTCCCATGCGCTGCAAGTGGACGTCGACCACCTCGACGTGGCCAGCGACCAGGGCGGTATCTGGATTCACGCGCTCGGTGATGTCGATATTTCCCAACTGATTGCCGACAACGGCGCCACGCAACTGAGCGTGGACGGTGGGCTGCGCTATGACCTGCTGCGCGCCGGACTGGGTGCGGCAATCTCGGCGCTGCATATCGATGGTGATCTGCTGACCGTGGGCGGTACGGCCTCGGTTCGCTCCGTCGGCAACAGTTTGCTCAACACGTCCGGGATCGGTGGCGACCTGGAGGTAGACGCCGGCGGCGACCTGATCGCGGACACAATGACAGTCGGCGGATCGACAATCCTGCAGTCGGGCGGCGCATTGACGCTGGCGACACTGGGCGGCGCGGATGGGGCCACCCTGGCGGCGGGCGGCACCATGACGCTGGGTGATCTCGAGCTTATGGCCGGCGATCTGCAGGCCGACGCCGATGCGGACCTGATACTGACCGGACGTGCCGATGTGCGGCAGGGCGATGCGGTGCTGACGTCGAAAGCGGCAATGGCGCTGGCGGCCCTGGATGTGGCCGGTGCGCTCAATGCCGGGGCGGGCACCGATCTGTCCGTGGACTCTCTGGACGTCGGCGGCGGTGCTCATATCGGAGCCGGAAGCTCGGTGTCCATACGCAGTGGCGCCATCGGCGGCGACCTGGATACGGTGGCCGGCGGTGATCTCATTGCCAATACGCTGACGGTCGGCGGATCAACCCTGTTGCAGTCGGGCGGCGCCTTGACCTTGGCGACATTGAGCGGTGCGGATGGGGCCACGCTGAACGCGGGCGGCACCATGACGCTCGGTGATCTCGAACTCGCGGCCGGCGATCTGCAGGCCGCCGCCGATGCCGACCTGATACTGACCGGCCGCGCCGATGTGCTGGAGGGGGATACCACCCTGCAGGCCTCGGGCTCGATGCACCTGGACGGTCCGATACACGGTGGTCGCGATATCACAATGGCTGCCGGTGGGCCGCTGAGGTTCACGACCCTGGATGCGCAGGGTGACGTATTCGGCCAGTCACTGGGTGCCGAGGTCTCCGGCACCGGCGTATCGGCCGGCAATGCGCTCCGCTTCCTTGCCGCAAGTGACATCCGCATCGAGGAACTGCTGGCGGGAACGGATATCGCCCTGGAGGCCGGCGCCGGGGTCGATACGAACGAGGTGACATCCGGTCGAGACGTCGCGGTGATCGCCGGCGGCGATGTCGCGATGAATGCGACGCAGGCGGCAGGGACCGTCTCGGTCGATGCCGGCGGCGGTCTCGCCGTCGGCAACATGCAGGCTGGGCGGACCCTCGACCTGGCGGCGCAGCGCATACGTTTCGACACACTGGTTGCCCCGAACCGGATTAGGGCGCTTGCCCGCACCGGGGACGTCATCGGGGCTGAACTGCGTACGAGAGATGCTGACATCGCGGCGCAGGGGGAGATTCTGCTCGATGCCGCAGCTATTGGCGAGCGGATTAATCTGGCAGCGAACACGATTGAGGCCGACATTCGGCACAGTGGCGGCGGCCAAACCCTGTACTCGGTGCTGAGCGGTTTTGAGGGCGCTACAGCCGAGCGTATCACCGTGGGCGTCGATGGGGCGGAACATTGGACCATCGATCGCCTGGCGGCGGTGGATGCGGGCCTGGTCACGACGGCATCGAGCACGAACATCCAGGACGGTCGTATCGAGCAGACGATGCGCTTGCGCACGGCGGACGCGGAGCTGTGGATGGAGCAATCCAGCGCAGCCCTTGAGGAAGTGCATGTGCAGTTGAGCCAGCCGGGACTGGATTTCCGGCTGTACCAATCCGGCAAGCACACGCTGAGTGACGCCTATGTCGTCCGCTACGACTACGGCTACCAGGTGGAGACGCCCGACTATCTCGTCGGCCGCGAGTGGCGGACGCCTTATTACCAGGGCGAGAGTGCCCTGCGCTTCAATGGGCGCCTGCTTGCCGCGGACTCCGACCAGGACGATACCGACGAGCACGGCGCAGGTACGCCGGCCGCGAACGCGCAGGGCGATGGCCCACTGGCGCAGTCTGACAGGGACAGGGCCGAGATTGCGGTGAATGTCCGGGATTCCTTTTGAGAGGTCATATGTATTCGCTCGGCAAGGCAGTGTTGCGCCGTCGCTTCACCCTGGCTTTCGCCACAATCCTGCCGCTTGGATACCTGCCGCCACTGCAGGGGCAGGAGGTGTCGCAGTCGAGCACCCTGCATAGCGATGAGCAGCGCCTGTACCGCTACTACGAGCGCGGGCGCCAGGTCCCAGCGGAGGAGGCGGAGGACCCGCTTCCGGGGCGGGCAGCACCTGTGGCCGCAGTCCCCTCGCAAGGTGGCGATCGGGCACGCTTCGTGCTGGCCCGCGTGGAGTTCACTGAGTCGTCATTGCTCGACGCGTCCACACTGCAGGGCGCCGTGGCGCCTTTCATCGGCCAGCCGGTGTCGCTGGATGATCTGAAGCGCATGCTCAATGCGGTGAATGCCTTGTATTCGGCAAGGAACATCACCACTGCGCGTGCTGTGTTGCAGACGCAGGCGATCGTCCACGGTGTGGTCCGCATCGAACTGGTCGAGGGCCGCTTGAGCACACTGCAAATCGTGGGCGCGCCGCCTCAGTACGACCGTTTCGTGCGCCGCCGGACCCACCTGCAGCCCGGTGAGGTGATCGATACTGACCGCTTGCGGCGAGACCTGATCCATCTCAACCGCACCAGCAACATCGGCGTGCAAGCGTTGTTGCGGCCAGGGGCCGAGCGCGGGCAGACCGACGTGCTTGTCCATGTCAGGGAGCCGGAACCGCGCAGCTTCGATGTTTTCGCAGACAACGGGGGTGCCGACAGCACTGGCCGCAATCGGGTCGGCCTGCAGGCGCATTACTACGGACTGGCCGGTACCGACGATCGCCTGGATGGCAATATCGCGCATTCGAATGGCGGCAACAACGGTTCTGTTTCTTACTCGATCCCGGTATCGCGGAGCAACAGTCAGCTCGGCATCAGCTATGCCCACAGCCAGGTCAACATCATCAACGAGGTGTTTAGCGAGCTCGATATCACCGGCACATCGTCGGTGGCGTCGCTGGAATACCGCCAGCCGTTCGTGGCTACGCTCAACTGGTTGTTCGCTGGCATCGGGTCCTATTCCCTCACTCGCTCGACGACGCGGATCAGCGGCGAGAACATCGCCGATACCACCGGCCGCTCGGCCACACTCGGGCTCAGCCTGGACTACCAGGGCGACGGCCAGCGCTGGGGCGTGACACAGCTGGCGACTCGCCTTCGCTCGGACGAACCGCAACTGGGCAGGGATGCGTTCACCCTGGCGCCGGGCAGCGCCTACTACATCCAGCGGCTCGGGCATTCCCGCTGGACGATGCGCGCCGATGCGGGTTGGCAGTGGAGCGCCGGCGAGAATATCCCTTCGGCGAGTCTCTTCCAGGTCGGTGGCTTGGGGAGCGTGCGTGGCTATGAGCGCGGCGTGCTCGCCGGCCCGAGGGGCTACTACCTGGACCTGGAGCTGCACCGAACCCTTGGCGATGGGTTGGATCTGTTTGCCTTTGCCGACTATGGCTCCACAATGGGGTTTTATCCGCAACGCAGGGACATTACCGGTGCCGGTATCGGTGCGAGTTATCAGTGGGGGTGGTTCAGCGTATCCGGCGACGTGGGCAGGGCCTTTGATGCCGTGGTCCCGGATCAGGACCAGCTGCGCTTCAATCTTCGTGTGAATGCCAGGTGGAACTGATTAGTGGCGTTAGGTCGTTCCACGTGTCTGAAGCAACCATTCCGAAAACGTCTTCGGTGGCGAGGGTTCCGGCAGATGCCCGCACAATCGGGCGGCGCGGGCCTCGCTGGGGCTGAAACCGTATTCTGCCTGAAACTGGCGGCTGAACAGCGCATGGTTTGTGAAGCCGTAGCTGTAGGCAATGGTGCTGATAAGCCTGTGGTCGGCGGGGTTCCCAATGGCCCTGCAGCAAGCCGCGAGCCGCCTTTTTTTAATGAACTTGGCGACCCCGCCGTGCTTCTCGAACAGGTGGTAGAGCTGTCGGCGCGAGATTTCCAGGGCCCGGCAGAGCGAATCTGTCCCCAGGTCCGGGGACGTCAAATGTTGCTGAATATGCTTTCGCGCCAGGCTGAAACGACTCGCCTCCATCGGTATGTCAGCCGCTGCGACGTCCTTTACGGTCGGCTTCAGCGCTGCGGAGAGCAGGTGGGTGAATGTCTCGACTACCAGGGATATTTCAGAAATTTGCAGTGTTTTGATGTAATTTTCCAGGGCAATAATGTATTCCCCGAGTATCTCAGTTTGACTGCCGGCGATTCTTTTGTGGTCCACGGCGTCGAGTATGCCGGAAATATCCGGGAAATTATCCCTGCTGAGGTAGAGGGAGATACTGCTGGCGGTGTCGCAATGCCCGCTGAACGGAAAGGCAAAAGATCGGACTTGAAGGTCTCCGGCTGAACTCCTCAGCACCCGGTCGCCAGCCCGGCTGATGTCAATCCCCCGCTTGAGAAGGGTAAGGCACCAATGATCGATGCCGGAGGCGTGGACATGTTCCCGGGTATGTCTGTACTGCATCGGATCCCAGCAGGAAGCAACGAAGTGCAGGGGACCCAGGTCATAGGCTCTTGCGCTGGCGTGATAGCCAGCTGTCGCAGGTTCATTGCGATCGACCTCAACCAGAGGCGCGACCAATTCTCTCCAATAGGCGAATTGATGGCGACGCTCCCGCGTCGCGGTGGTGAAACGGTCGACACGGATGCGCCTGGTGCCATCGAAGGGTGCATGCTCGTTCATGTCAAAATGTGATCGCCACCGATAATGTGGTGCGCAACGAATTCGTGGTTGCCTGCGTTTCTATTATCGACACAGCCATTTCGTATAGCTGGTCAGCGCTGGAACTGGTCCCGCCGTTTCGCGAACTTCGCCGGGGCTGCAGCCGAATTCGGCGCGAAATTGCCGGCCGAAGTTTGCCACGTTTGTGAATCCGTACTTTTCGGCCACTTGCCTGATCGCGGCCGGTTTTTCGAGCTCTTGGAGTTCTTTGTAGCAGGCGTTGAGCCGCCTAGCGCGAATATACCGCTCTACTCCACCTCGAATCTCGAAAACCTTGTACATTTGGCGACGCGAAACACACAGCATTGTACGAACGCTTTCCGCCGTAAGATCAGGTCGCTCGAGATTACTCTCGATGAATTTCCTGGCCACCTCAAATCGCGTTGCCAGGATAGGTGTTTCCGCGGCAACGACTGCGTCTGGCGAGCGTGAAATACAGGCACGGATCATCGTCAGGGAGGTCTCGGCGGCGATCAGGGCTTCCGCTGGCGTCATGCGGGGAAGTCTGGACCCGAGTGCCGTCAGATAGTGACTGAGCAACGGATGCAGACATTGCGATTTTTGGGTCAGGGAAAGATTATCGAGTATTCCCTCCAGCCCGGTTAGCATTTTCCTGGGTAGGAAAAAATTCAACGATTCGTTGTTGGAAAAGTGTTCGCTGAAGGGCTCCCCCATGTTCCGCAGCTGGAGACGGCTTCCCTGAAAGCGTATCGTGTGCCCGTCCAGGTCCGCGTCTACACAACCTTTGACCCTTACGGCAAGCAGCCAGTCATCCATGCCAAACGCGTTTACATTCCGTGCGGATCTGGCGAAGGATAAGCTGTCGGACTTCATCGAAAGCACGTGGATACCGCCGAGGGCGAAGCCTTTGTCGTCAGCAAAAAAAACATCAGAAGATCCCTTTCCATCCGAGCGTTCGATCAGTCCGAGTGCGTGAATCTTATCTCGATATCTATCGAACTGCTCGTTGACGGGGAATTGCGATGTTTCAAAATGATATAACGGCTTAAGAAAACCGAAATCGTTGCCGGGATCTTCGTTGGCATTCGATGGAGCGGGGTCGCTGTGATCTATCATTGTTGGGCTGTATGATCAAGGTCGATTTGATGCATTTTATACTTGCCGCTTGTCTTTTGCTATGGATAAGTTGGTCGCCCTTACTGACGCGGCCCCACCCTGTGAGGTGTGTTCATTATTCGGCCAGCCTTTTGTCGTCAGGCTATCCGGTGTCTTCGATCCAGATGCCCTTGTCCATCCGGCAGTGGGCGCGGCTACAAATCAATCCCATTCTCCCTGATGACGGGGCCCGAACGGGTGGCCGTTGTATAGTGCGGCCCTTTCACCGGGCCGAGGAGCGGTGCCGATGATATGGTGGGGAAGTCCTCTGTCGAGACCTTTACCACAAGGACGGGTAAGAATTTCCTCCTCCGCAACAGGCCGTCAGGGGCGCGATCGCCAGCAAAATTGCTTTTGTATTCACTGTTAAGCTCTTCGGGCTCTCTCGAGTTGGTATTTGCCTCTCCGCATCTGCCTGCATCGCGCGGACAGATTTGCGTGGCGCATATGGCTTCGATCCCTCGGTAAGGGCCGGCAGCTATAAGGGGTGCAGTGAGGTTCAGGGTTGGAGGGGAGTGTTCTGCTTTTTTCCTCCTTGGCGCTTAAAGCACCCTTAGATTTGATGGTTGCCTTAAATACCTTGGTTTTTCAAACGATCATTCACATCATCCAACGGTATTTTGTTAGGAGTTTAGAGCCTGTTCATAATCTTGCGTTCTGGAGCGCGACCGGGTGGGATGGCCCCTTGCGGGACACGCTGTGGATACATCCCTGTACGCTCTCCACGGCCATCCATGGCCGTGATAAGGTCCCGCAAGGGGCCATCCCACCCGGTCTGCCAACCTCGTGAGGAGATTATGAACAGGTTCTTAGGGCTCCCTGTGGCTATTGGTTACAAGGTTCCGCGCTATTCGTCTGCAAATAAGCTCCTGCTGCGGAGGTGAGCTGTTATCTTTGTGCAGTCTTTTTGCGTTAGGCACCCAATTGCCGCTTTCACGCATCTATCGTAGTAGGACTTCACCGGATGCTGCGTCAGGCGAGCGTATTTTGCATATGTGATGATTTGAAAGGCATATCGGCATGAGTAATATTGGTTTCGCGGAATACCTTTGGGTTGACGGGTTAAGTCCTGCGCAACAGATTCGTTCGAGGGCCCGAGTCGTCAGCGTTCCGGATAGTCCGGTGGTAACTGATTTCCCTATATGGAATTTTGACGAATCCCAGATGGGGCAGGCAGAAGGCTGCGAATCTGGTTGTATCCTGAATCCGGTGCGGGTCTATCGGGATCCTTTTCGCGGTGTGAATGACTACGTCGTCCTCTGTGAGGTCAATGACGCGGATAAAAAAGTCCATGCGTCAAACATCCGTGCCCGGATGAGAAAAATGCTCGACTGTTTGGGTGAGGCTGTAGATCCCTGGCTGGGTTTTGAGCAGGAATACACGCTGTTCCGAGATGTCCGTTCGCTGGAGGTTCCGGGAAATGGCGTCCCCGGATCACAAGGCTCTTATTACTGTGGCGTAGGCAGTGAGAATGTTTATGGCCGAAAACTTGCTGAGGCGCATGCAAGAACCTGTATCGACGCTGGTATTCTTATCTATGGGATGAACGCCGTAATGCCAGGGCAGTGGGCGTTCAGGGTCGGCTATCGCGGCATTGATAGTGAGCGGTGCGACGCACTGACGGTAGCCGATGATGTCTGGGTTGCCCGCTACCTATTGAGCCGTGTTGGCGAGGAATTCGACATGCGCGTTTCATTCGGCAACAAGCCTCGCAGAGGTGACTGGAATGGCGCCGGCATGCGCGCCAATTTCTCCACCGCCGATACCCGTGACCCAAACAAGAGGCAAAAGGCCCTTGTGGGAATTGTCGATGCGCTCGAGGTTGGACATAGTGGTGATGCTGACGAATACGGCGGTGGACCGAGAGAGTCTCTGGGCGGTGAGTGTGAGGCGCGCAGCAATGACACTTTCGCAAGCGGTATCGCGCATCGCGGCGCGCCTATCCGAATTCCACGGACTGTTACCTGGAAGGGTTGTGTCTACCTGGAAGGTAGATGTTTCGGCGTCGATTCTGATCCCTACCGGATCGGACTTTTCCTTATTGCCGCTGCCGTCGCTGATGGTGATGGTAATCGTGCGCTGCGTCTACTGCAGGAGACTGAGCTGCTGCTGATGAAAAATCGACAGGATGCCAGCGGCACCGATACCTTAAGGCACCCTAATTGCCTCTCGAAGTTCCACGTCCGTTCAAATGGTAGCCGCCAGGATGGTGGGTCGCCCTAATGTTGCAAAGGCTGGAAGCGCCGAAGTTCTTTTTCTCCCGAGTCCCGATGGCGGGTAGTTCAGGCACGGCTACTGCCCGGCTTTCACCCCGGCAATCCACTCGTCCACCAGTGCCTCCAGCACGTCCAGGGGCACGGCGCCGTTGGCCAGCACCACGTCGTGGAAGGCGCGCATGTCGAACTGGTCGCCGAGCTCCCTCTTGGCTTTCTCGCGCAGCTCGACGATCTTCAGCATACCCACCTTGTAGGCGGTGGCCTGGCCCGGCATGACGATGTAGCGCTCGATGGCCTTGACCATGTCGCCCTCGGGGTTGGGGGTGTTCTGATTCAGGTAATTGATGGCCTCCTCGCGGGTCCATTTCTTGTCGTGGATGCCGGTGTCCACCACCAGCCGGGCGGCGCGCCAGAGTTCCATCGCCAGGCGGCCGAAATCGGAATAGGGGTCCTGGTAGAAGCCCATCTCCTTGGGTACCAGCTCGGAGTAGAGGCCCCAGCCCTCGATGTAGGCGGTGTAGCTGCCGAACTTGCGGAACTTGGGAACATCCTCCAGTTCCTGGGCGATGGACAGCTGCATATGGTGGCCGGGAATGCCCTCGTGGTAGGCCAGGGCCTCCATCTGGTAGCTGGGCATGTCCGCCATGTCGTACAGGTTGGCGTAGTAGATACCCGGGCGCGAGCCGTCCGGCGCCGGGCGCTGGTAGAAGGCCTTGCCGGCGGATTTCTCGCGGAAGGGCTCCACCGCCTTCACGACGAGGTCCGCCTTTGGCTTGGTAATAAACAGCTCGTCCAGGCGGCCCTTCATGGTGTCGATGATCTCGGTGGCCTTCTGCAGGTACTGTTGCTTGCCTGCTTCGGTGTTCGGGTAGTAGAACCGGTCGTCTGTGCGCATGAACTCGAAGAATTCCTGCAGGCTGCCTTCGAAGCCGACCTTCTTCATGATTTCGCGCATCTCGCCGTGAATGCGCGCCACTTCCTGCAGGCCGATTTCGTGGATCTCATCGGCGCTCATGTCGGTGGTGGTGTACTGCTTTAGCTTGAAGTCGTAGAAGTCTTCGCCGTCGGCGAGTTTCCAGGCGCCGTCGTCGGTGGTGGCGCGCTTCTCCAGTTTCTCCAGATAGGCGATCAGGCCCCTGTAGGCCGGGCCCACGTTGCTGAGCAGGGCGCTCCTGGCCTTGTCGACCAGCTGTGCTTTCTGCTCGTCGGGGATCTCCAGCTTGTCCACCTTGCCCTTGAAGTCGGCGAACAGGGTGCTGTCCTCGCCGTCGTCAAAGGGGGCGCCCTCGATCAGGTTGCGGGCGTCGCTGATCACGTAGGGGAAGACAAACTTCGGCACTAGGGTGCCCACCTGGGCGCGTTGCTCCAGGTTCTTTTGCAACTGCGCGAAATGCGCCTGCAGGCCGTTCAGGCGCCCGATATAGGCCTCGGCGTCCGCGACATTATCGATGCGGTGCTGGTTGATCAGCAGCGAAGCGACGCCGGTGTGCACGGCGTACATCTGGTTGACCGGGTAGTCGTGCAAGCGCCACTTGTGACCCTCGATATCCTGCTTGAGGTTGCGCACGGCCAGTTTCAGGCTCAGGCGGGTGGCGTCGTCGAGTTTGCCCGGGTCCAGCGCCTCCAGCTGCGCCAGCTGGCGCCGGTTGATCTCGTAGGTCTCCTGCTCGAATTCCGGCGACAGGTCGTCCCACTTGTGGTAGTCCTCCTTCATGCCGAGGAAGGTCTTGAATTCCGGGCTGCGGGACAGGTGTTCCTGGAAGAAGTCCTCGAACATCTGGTTGGCCTGGGCGATGGCCGCGGGATCGGCCACGGTGGTCTCCCCGGTGGATTCGCTTGTGATCGGTGTGCTGCCCGCTGGGGTATCTCTGGCGCTCTGTTCCGGCGACTCGGGCTCCTGGCCCCGGTCGCAGCCCGTCGTCACCAGCACGCTTATGGCGGCGGCGATCAGTACATTGGTCTTCATTACTGCTCCGGCGAATTATTTTTTGCGTCGTTTAAGCAAAAAAGCGGGCACAAGACCCGCTTTTTCGATAACTGCTGTATCAGGCGAAGTTCTGGTTCACGAAGTCCCAGTTCACCAGGTTCCAGAAGGCCTCCACGTATTTCGGGCGCAGGTTGCGGTAGTCGATGTAGTAGGCGTGCTCCCAGATGTCGCAGGTCAGCAGCGCGGTCTGGTCCGCCTCGGTCAGCGGGGTGCCGGCGTTGGAGGTGTTGACGATGGCGACGGAGCCGTCGGATTTCTTCACCAGCCAGGTCCAGCCGGAGCCGAAGTTGTTGACCGCGCTGGTGGTGAATTCTTCCTTGAACTTGTCGAAGGAGCCAAAGGCCTTTTCGATGGCCTCGGCCACGGCGCCGGTGGGCGCGCCGCCGCCGTTGGGGCTCAGGCAGTTCCAGTAGAAGGTGTGGTTCCAGATCTGCGCGGCGTTGTTGAACACGCCGCCGGAGGAGGTCTTGATCACGTCTTCCAGGGATTTGTCGGCGTCGGCGCTGCCTTCCAGCAGGCCATTCAGTTTGTCCACATAGGTCTTGTGATGCTTGCCGTAATGGTACTCCAAGGTCTCCTCGGAGATGTGGGGTTCCAGGGCATTCTTCGCGTAGGGGAGTTCGGGCAGTTCGAAAGCCATGGTGTCTTCCTTCCTTTGTCTAGGGTTATTGGTGGGGGCATTCTACACGTGTGGCATGTCAGAATTAAGCCGGTGGACGTGTCGAAGTAAGGCGTATTGGGGCCTATTTCCGTAAAGGCAAGGAACTGGATAGAATCTTGTTGAATTCTCGCTCCGTTTGCTGGAAAAACAGTCTAAAGTGGCCGGCGACGCAGTTGGCGCCCCAGGGCTCCAACCTGCTAGGCTATAGGCGGAGTTGCTTACTTTTTCGTCAGTTTTTGGTATAACTGCCGCTGAATTCGACTAAGCACCGGCCCGGCGCCAAATTGACCACCGCGCCGGCCCACTTAAAAATATCGGGTATTGATACACATGCAACGCAGAGAGCCCACACTGGACGGCAGTGCCGCCATTGAGCCGCAACTGGACACCAGGCCGATCGGCCGCAACCCCCGCGCGCCGGAGCCGACGGTGGTTGTGGAGGAGCGCAGCGGCGGCTTTTCTGTCCTGGCCCTGTTTGCGCTGATCCTGGCTCTGGCCGGCCTGGGCGCGGCGGCCTTTCTTTACCAGCAGTGGCAGGCGAGTCGCGTACAACTGGTCGACGCCGAGGCCCGCATCGCCGAGTTGGAGAAGCGCTTCGAAATGTCGGACGAGGAGTCATCGGCCTCGGTGGAGGTGCTGAACGCCAAGGTCAAGGAGAATGCCTCAGAGATCCGCAAGCTCTGGGGCGTGTCCTACGACACCAACCGCAAGAACATCGAAGCGAACAAGAGCGCCGCGGCGGCCAACAAGAAGGAACTGGCGGCCCTGGCCGGCAAGGTCAACGGCCTGAGCGGCAGCGTGCAGAAGATCGCCGCGGTGGAATCCGCCCTGGCCGAGCTGCGCAAGAGCAATACCGAGAGCCAGCGCGAAACCGCCGACAAGCTGGCGCGACTGGAGCGCCAACTGGCGTCGGTGCGCAGCGACCTGACCGCCCGCGTGGGCGCCAACGAGGAGGCGGTGCAGTCCATTGACGCCTACCGCCGCTCGGTGAACAAGGACCTGGTGCAGCTGCGCGACGCCATTCGCAGCCTGCAGTCCGGTTCGAGCACGGCCTCGTCGTCCCTGTAATCTGCTCGGGACTCGGGACTCGGGACTCGGGACTCGGGACTCGGGGAAGGATGCCGAACCTTGATGCGAAGGCTCTGATGCCGGTGGTCGCCTGGCAAAAGCGCCTGCGGCTATGAAACGGACCGATGAGGTTTTTTGCCAGGCGGCCACCGGCAGCAGGGCCGCCGACCAGCTATCTACAGGGCTTCGGCCCCAAGAGCTTTCCCTCCGCTGCAATCCCCGCCAATACCCCCACAAATCGTGTAAAATCGCCCGCCCCGAGACCTTAACCCCAGAGACCTCAGCCGGAGTTGGCCAATGACCACTATCCGCCAGGATGACCTGATCGACAGCGTTGCCGATGCGTTGCAATTCATCTCCTACTACCACCCGCAGGACTTCATCCAGGCCCTGCACAAGGCCTACGAGAAGGAGGCCAACCCGGCGGCCAGGGACGCCATGGCCCAGATTCTGATCAACTCGCGCATGTGCGCCCAGGGCCACCGCCCCATTTGCCAGGACACCGGCATCGTGACCGTGAAGATGAAGGTGGGCATGAAGGTGCAGTGGGATGCGGAGATGAGCGTGACCGATATGGTCAACGAGGGCGTGCGCCGCGCCTATATGAACGCGGACAACCTGCTGCGTGCCTCCATCCTCGCGGACCCGGACGGCGCACGCAAGAACACCGGCGACAATACCCCGGCGGTGATCCACTACGAAATCGTGCCCGGCGACACCGTCGAGGTGTATGTGGCGGCCAAGGGCGGCGGCAGTGAGGCCAAGAGCAAGTTCGCGATGCTGAACCCATCCGACTCGGTGGTCGACTGGGTGCTGAAGATGGTGCCGCAGATGGGCGCCGGCTGGTGCCCGCCGGGCATGCTGGGCATCGGTGTCGGCGGCACCGCCGAGAAAGCGATGCTGCTGGCCAAGGAATCCCTGCTGGACCCCATCGATATCCAGGACCTGCAGGAGCGCGGCGCGGCCAACCGCGCCGAGGAACTGCGCCTGGAACTGTACGACAAGGTCAACCGGCTGGGTATCGGCGCCCAGGGCCTGGGCGGCCTCACCACTGTGCTGGACGTGAAGGTCAAGGACTACCCGACCCACGCCGCCAACAAGGCGGTGGCCATCATCCCCAACTGCGCCGCCACCCGCCACGCCCACTTCACCCTGGACGGCTCGGGCCCGGCGCGCCAGGCGCCGCCGAAACTGGAAGACTGGCCGGAAATCACCCGCGAGGCCGGCGGCAATACCCGCCGCGTGAACCTGGACGCCGTGACCCGCGAGGACGTGCTCAACTGGCAGCCGGGCGAGACCCTGCTGCTGAACGGCAAAATGCTGACGGGCCGCGACGCCGCGCACAAGAAGATGGTGGACATCCTCGCGCAGGGCGAGAAACTGCCGGTGGACCTGTCCGGCCGCTTTATCTACTACGTGGGCCCGGTGGATCCGGTGCGCGAAGAAGTGGTTGGTCCCGCGGGTCCGACCACCGCCACGCGCATGGACAAGTTCACCCGCACCATGCTGGAGGAGACCGGCCTGCTGGGCATGATCGGCAAGGCCGAGCGCGGCCCGACAGCGATAGAGGCCATCCGCGACAACAAGGCCGTCTACCTGATGGCCGTCGGCGGTGCCGCCTACCTGGTGGCCCAGGCGATCAAGGACGCCAGGGTGGTGGCCTTCCCGGAGCTGGGCATGGAGGCCATCTACGAGTTCGAGGTGGAGGATATGCCGGTGACCGTGGCCGTGGACAGCCAGGGCGAATCGGTGCACCAGACCGGGCCGCTGATCTGGAAGGCGAAGATCGAGGAGGGGGTGGTTTAAGAGCCTGTTTAATGTCCTCGACAGTGCGAGGGCCGGGTACGGTGCCTCTTTCCGGGACACGGGCTGGGCGCCCCGGCTAGGCGCCCCCCTTAAATACATCCCTGTACGCTCTCCACGGCCATCCATGGCCGTGAACGGTCCCGGAAAGAGGCCCCGCACCCGGCCCGTCAGGCTTAGCGCAAGACTCTAAACAGGCGCTAAGCGCAATTCCCGTCTTTTGTTCCGTGGGGCGAGCCTTGTGTTCGCCCTTTTTGTTTTGCTGTCCGCAGGCGAACATGGGCGATTGTGCGCGTGGAAATTTCGTGCGCCGTTTTTAGCACTCCGTCCCATTAAACGGCGCCGAAACCACATAAAATGCGTTTTCGGTCGGTGCGCTTGTTTCCTCCGGAGGCGGTGGGTAGAGTGGGGCCCAACTCAAGACAGTCCATAATAAACAGAATTTTTTGAGGACTTCCCCATGACCGCTCATATGACAGACTTGGCCCAACAACAATGCGAAGCCTGCCGCGCCGGCGCACCGCTGGTCAGTGATGAAGAACTCCCGGAGCTGCTGCGGCAGATACCCGATTGGGCTCCGGTCACCCGCGACGGAATCATGCAGCTGGAGCGGGCCTTCAAGTTCCGCAATTTCAAGCAGGCCCTGGCGTTTACCAACCGCGTCGGCGCCATTGCGGAGGAGGTCGGCCACCACCCGGCGCTGTTGACCGAGTGGGGCAAGGTCACCGTGACCTGGTGGAGCCACGAGGCCAAGGGGCTGCACAAGAACGACTTCATCATGGCCGCGCGTACCGACCAGCAATTCGAGGCGGAGTAGCCGGGAATTTCCGACTGGCAGCCCGCCGTTTTCCGGACTGGCGACGCGGATCGAATCTCCGGATTGGATCGGTGCCGCCCGAATTGGCCGATGCCAGGATTGGAGTGACACGGGACCGCCATGTTGAGAATGAAGCCGACCTGCGAGCGCTGCGGTGCCTCGCTGGGGCTCACAGACCGGGCCTTCATCTGTTCTTTTGAGTGCACTTACTGCCCCCAGTGCGCCGAGCAGTTGGAGCAGTGTTGCCCGAACTGCCAGGGCCCGCTGGCGCTGCGCCCGACCCGCAGCCGATCCCCTACCGAGGGGTCGCCACAGCGATTCAAGGCCAAACTCGAAAAACTGTTGCGCTGATTACTCACAAATCTTCAGTTGCTCGCGATGGTTCCGGACTGCGCCCCGCTACGGACCGGCACACAGATCTGCCCAGAGCAAAAACTCGCGGTTGCCGTCTCCACCTTTGATCGGGCTCTCGATATATTCCCTGACTTCCAGTCCCAGTTCCCGGCACAGGCCGGTGATTTCCTCCTGCACCCGCGGGTAGAGACTCGCATCCCGCACCAGGCCGCCCTTGCCGATGCCCTCGGGGCCTACCTCGAATTGGGGTTTGACCAGGCTCAGCAGCTGGCCGCGGGGGCGGAGCAGCGCCGGCAGCCGCGGCAGTATCAGGGTTTGTGAGATAAAGGATACGTCCATGACGATGGCGTCAAAGCCGGCATCGCCGTAAGGCGACAGCTGCGATGCGTCCAAGTGACGGGCGTTGACGCCCTCGAACAGCCGCATGCGCGGATCGTCGCGCAACTTTTGCGCCAGCTGGTCGCGCCCCACATCCACGCCCACTACCAGTTCCGCACCGCGCTGTAGCAGGCAGTCGCTGAAGCCGCCGGTGGAGCAGCCCACGTCCAGGGCGCGCCAGCCGCGCGGGTCCAGGCCGGTGCGATCCAGTATCGCCGCCAGCTTGAGGCCGGCGCGGGACACATAGCGGTCCTCCGGCAGCGGCGCCACCCGCAGCGCCCAGTCCTCGCCGATCACCTGGCCCGCCTTCTGTGCGGTTTGCCAGCCGCCGCCACTGGACAGCATCACCCGGCCCGCATCCACCAGTTTCTTGGCGTGGGTGCGGGAATTGGCCAGTTGGCGCTGTACTAACAATACATCCAGGCGGGTCATGAACGGCACTATAGTTCTAAAGATGTGGTGGAGGAAGGAGATGCCATGCTAACCTCTGGCCCCTTTGGGTAGAAGCTCTATCCTTAAAGAAGGAGGTTGGCGGCCGATGGCGAAGGGCGTTCTGGACAAGTTCAAGATTCGTAAGGGAACGGTATTCGAGGCGCCATTGGAAGGCGCCTTCGGCCGCCTGGTCACCCCCTTCGAGGAGTTTATTCACCGCCAGAGCAGCAGCGGCATACTGTTGATGCTCTGCGCCCTGGCGGCGCTGGCAATCGCCAACTCCCCGCTGCAGGAGGGCTATGAGCACCTGCTGCACCTGCCCATCAGCCTGAATGCCGGCGACTGGGAGTTCTCCCTCAGCCTGCACCACTGGATCAACGACGGCCTGATGGCCATCTTCTTTTTTCTCGTCGGCCTGGAACTGAAACGGGAGTTCCTGGTGGGCGAGCTGTCCGACCTGAAACAGGCGGTGCTGCCGATACTGGCGGCCATCGGCGGTATGCTGGTGCCGGCGCTGATCTACTCCTCGCTGAACCTGGGGGGCGCCGGGGAGCGCGGCTGGGGTATCCCGATGGCCACGGATATCGCCTTCGCGGTCGGCTGTATCGCGCTGCTCGGCAACCGCGTACCCCGCTCGGTGGTTATGTTCCTGGTGGCCCTGGCCATTGTCGACGACCTGGGGGCGATACTGGTGATTGCCATCTGGTACACCGAGCAGGTCAATATGGTGGCCCTGACCGCCTCCGGTGCCCTGGTAGTGATCATGTGGCTGCTCAAGGCCGCCGGCGTGCGCCGTTCCCCCGCCTATGTGTTTGTCGGCGTGCTGCTCTGGTACGAGTTGCACCTGGCCGGGGTGCACGCGACCCTGGCGGGTGTGATCACGGCCATGGCGTTGCCGGCGCGACCCAAGTACGACCCGGTGGCCTTCAGCACCTTCGTCAAGGACATTATCCGCAGCTTCGATCGCTGCTTCCGACCCGGCGACAGGATCATCGCCAACGATGCCTTGCGCGCGCGGGTGACGGCGCTGGGCAATGGCGTCACCCTGGCGCAGTCGCCGCTGCAGCGTATGGAGACCCGCCTGCACATACCGGTGGCCTTCCTGGTTATTCCCATTTTCGCGCTGGCCAACGCCGGTCTTCCCATCGACAGCTTTACGAGCCGGGAGGCGGTGCTCAACCCGGTGACCCTGGGGGTGATCGCCGGCCTGGTGGTGGGCAAACTGGTGGGCATCGTCGGCGCCACCTGGCTGGGCTGGAAGCTGGGCCTCGGCAGCCTGCCCAAGTCCGCCAGTTTCCGCCATATCATCGGCGTGGCGTTGCTCGGCGGTATCGGGTTCACCATGTCCATCTTTATCGCCGAGCTGGCGTTTGCGGGCCAGTTCGAACTGCTGAACCAGGCCAAGGCCGGCGTTATGATGGCCTCTGTGGTCGCCGGGGTGGCGGGCTTCGTGGTACTGCGCAAGGCGCCGGTGTCCGAGGAGTTCGAAATGGCGGAAGAGGGCGAGCACCCGCTGGCGGAGGAGACGGCGGAGGACCGCCCGGCCAGCGAAAGCTGATTGGCGTTCGGGGCACTGGTGCGGCGGTATTCTGCTCAGAACCAAATGCCACTAAGTTAAGCGATAAGGCCGATGCGAAGGGCCTGATGCCGGGGGTTCTTTGCGAGACTGTCTGCGAGAGGGACCTCGCGGACAAGCCCCCATGGATGGGTTCACGGCGTGTTTCGCAAAGAACCCCCGGTAGCAGGCCTGCCACTACCTTAACTTAGTGGCACTCGTGTCAGGGGCTAACCCGCCCGGCCGCTGAGTTCGCGCACCAGTAATTGCATGCGCTCGTAGTGGCTGCCTTTCCAGTAGACCCGCAGGCAGTCGCGGCACTGGATGAATTCTTCGAAGTAGTGATCGGTATTTTCCGGCAGCAGGGAGCGGATCTCCTCCTTGCGCACCTTTTCCAGATGGCCGTTGCAGGCGATACAGCGGGAAAAGGGCCGGATACTGTGCTCGAGTTGCAATCGCCGGACCACCTCGGCCGCCTGTCGGCGGGGTTTGGTGGCGCGCACGTAGTAGCCGCGTTGCAACTGCTTGCGCTTCAGCAGCCCGAGATCGCGGGTGAGCAGGATACGCTGTTGTTCCACGGAAATACGCAGCAGCGTGTCGTCGTGGTAATCGCTGCGGAACAGGCTGTCGAATCCCAGCATGCGCAGGTAGCCGGCCAGGCGGCCCAGGTGGCAGTCGAGCACGAAACGGGTCACGCGCAGGGGGTGGGGGCGCAGGCGGGTGACGCTGGAGATATCCAGTGCCTCGAACACCGGGTAGACACTGATGCGGTCGCCGTCGCGCAACCGGTAATCGAAATCCACCGACTCCCCATTGGCCAGGATCAGGTCCACCTCCGCGTGCGGCACGCCGATATTCTCGATGGCATCCTTGACCGAGCCGGACAGCGGGTAGTCCCGCACAAACGGGCGCTGCCGCCGGTATTGCGGCAGGAAATCGTTGAGTTCCCGATAGAAGCGGAAGGTGACACTGGCCATAGGACAAAAAGGCACTGGAATTCAGCGCCGCCGACTGGGTCTTCGCTGTTTCAGTCTAACAGGCACACGCGCCCCACAGGCCCGGTGCGGGCGTTTACCACCTCTCTCACCCGATCACTGGAGGGCTGGCCGCCTATATGGCACCCTTGTGCATCCGCGCGCAGGATTCAAAAACAAAACCAGCTCTCAGTAAGGGGACCCGATGAGTTTATCGCACATACTTTCCAGGCTGCTGCCGCTGGCGGTGATACTGCTGGCCCTGGGCGCCTGTGGCGGCAAGGATGAGGCGCCGGCCGAAGCGGCGGCGGGCGGTGAGCCACCGGAGCAGGCGCAACAAACCGGAGAAGCGGATATGGACGCAGTGGCACAGGGATATGTCCAGCTGGTACTGGAATTGGGGAATCACGACAAGAGCTACGTCGACGCCTACTACGGGCCGCAGGAATGGAAGGACGAAGCGGCCAAAAGCAAAGCCCCTCCCGCGGATATCGCCCGGCGCGGGAGGGCGCTGTTGCAACAGCTGCCCGGGGAAATAGCGGCGGAGGGCTCGATGGAAAACCTGCGCGCGCACTACCTGAAGACCCAGTTGCGCGCCGTCATCGCCCACGCCGACAGCCTCTCCGGTAGCGGCCAGCGCAGCTTCGAGCGGGAGGCGCAACTGCTCTACGACACCCGGCCGCCGAAACAGGATTTCGCCGAATTCGAGCCGCTGCTTGCGGAACTGGGCGAGCTGCTGCCGGGGGATGAGCCGCTGCACCTCCGTGTACAGGAATTCAGGAAACAGTTTGAAATCCCCGCGGACAACCTGGAGGCCGTATTCGACGCCGCCATCGACGCCTGCCGCGAGCGCACCAGGAAACATATCCAGTTGCCCGCCGGTGAGAATTTCGTACTGGAATACGTCACCGACAAACCCTGGAGCGGTTACAACTGGTATCGGGGCAAGGCGCAGAGCCTGATCCAGGTCAACACCGAACTGCCGATCATGATCGACCGCGCCATAGACCTCGGCTGCCACGAGGGCTATCCCGGCCACCACACCTACAACGCGCTGCTGGAAGACGAGTTGGTCAACAAGCGCGGCTGGGTGGAGTACAGCGTCTACCCGCTGTTCAGTCCCCAGTCCCTGATCGCCGAGGGCAGCGCCAACTACGGTATCGAACTGGCGTTTCCCGGCAGGGAAAAAACGCAGTTTGAAAAGGGAGTGCTCTATCCGCTGGCGGGCCTGGACCCCGCCGCTGCGGAGAAATATGATCGCGTGCTGGAGCTGATCGACAAACTGGGCTTCGCCGGCAACGAGATAGCCCGCCAGTATATCGACGGCGAGATAGACGGAGACAAAGTGGTGGCGCTGTTCCAGCAGTACACCCTGATGAGCCCGGAAAAGGCGAAACAGCGCAAACGCTTCGTGGATGCCTACGGGGCCTATGTGATCAACTACAACTGGGGCAAGCAGCTGGTCAGGGAGTATGTGGAAGCGGGCGCGGACTCCCAGGATGCGCGCTGGCAGCGCTTCGGCAAGTTGCTGTCTTCGCCGCGGCTGCCGTCTTCCCTCGACTGGTAGGAAACCGCAATGGATTACAAGACAGCGCGCGACTACCTGCTCTCCCGCCCAGAGGCCGTGGAGGACTTTCCTTTCGGCCCCGACGTGGCGGTGTTCAAGGTCAAGGGCAAGATGTTCGCCCTGCTGAGCACCCGAGCGGGTGTGGGCAGCGTCAACCTGAAGTGCGATCCCGACGAGGCCCAGGCACTGCGCGACATATTTACCGGCGTACTGCCCGGCTACCACATGAACAAGAAGCACTGGAACACCGTGTTGCTGGACGGCAGCGTGCCTGACCACGAAATAGAGCGGATGATGGACAGGTCCTACGGTCTGGTGGTCAAGGGGCTGCGCAAGGTGGAGCGGGCGGCCCTGGAGCTGGCTTACGGCACAGACACTATTTACCGTTAAATTTCAGATACCATTACGGCCATTGCCTACTGTCTGCCCTGGCTGCTGGTGCTCGCCGTCCTCCTGTGCGGGGGGCGTAAGATATGGGTTGCGGTGCGGCGGAAGTAGGCGGGTGGACATTCACTGGATGCAGGAGTTGTTGTGAACGAGTTTATTGTTGATGTAACGGCGCAGAACGCCCAGCAGGTGTTGATCGAGGAATCCATGAAGCGCCCCGTGGTGGTGGACTTCTGGGCGGACTGGTGCGAGCCGTGCAAGCAGCTGATGCCGGTGCTGGAGAAGCTGGCTAATGAATACGCCGGCCAGTTTCTGCTGGCCAAGGTCAACGCCGATACCGAGCAGATGCTCGCCGGCCAGTTGGGCGTGCGCAGCCTGCCGACAGTGATGGTGCTAAAGGAGGGCCAGCCGGTGGACGGCTTCGCCGGCGCCCAGCCGGAGAAGCAGATCCGCGAGATGCTGGACAAGTACCTGCCCAAGGCCTGGGAGCTGCAGTTCCAGCAGGCGCAGCAACTGGTGGCTGCGGGCGAGTTGGGTGAGGCGCTGCCGCTGCTGCGCCAGGCCTATGCGGATTCCTCCGAGCGCGCCGATATCGCCAAGCAACTGGCGGCGGTACTGTTGGAGCAGGACCGGGTCCCCGAGGCGGAGACGGTGCTGGGCAAGATACTCCTGGCGGATCAGGACGGCGACTACCAGCAGCTGATGTCGCAACTGGAATTGAAGCAGCGGGCCTCGGACTCACCGGAAATCAAGGCACTGCAACAGGCGCTGGAGCAGAACCCGCAGGACCGAGACGCCGCCTACAAGCTGGCGGTGCAGTACAGCCAGAACAGCCGCCACCAGGAGGCGCTGGAGCTGCTGCTGGACATTCTGCGTGTGGATATGGGCTATGCCGACGGCGCCGCCAGGCAGACTTACCTGGATATCGTCAAGAGCCTCGGCGCCGGCGACCCGCTGGCGACCCAGTACCAGCGCAAGCTGATGACGCTGCTTTATTAACTCGAAGTACCTCCTCCCGTAGGAGCGGCTGGTGGCCGCGATCTGGCTTTCGGGCATCGCCAAACATTGATCGCGGCCACCGGCCGCTCCTACAAGGGGTGTGGAAAAAGAAGAGGTGTGGAGAAACCATGTACAAACTCTGCGTCTATATTCCCGAATCCCACCTGGAGGTGGTCAAACGCGCGCTCTTCGATGCCGGTGCCGGACGCATCGGCGACTACGACCGCTGCTGCTTTCAACTGAAGGGAACAGGCCAGTTCCGCCCGCTCCCGGGCAGTCAGCCGTTTATCGGCGAGACCGGCGAAGTGGCGGAGGTGGCCGAGTACCGGGTGGAGATGGTGTGCGCCGACGAACGGGTGGATGCGGCCCTGGCGGCGCTGCGGGACGCTCATCCCTATGAGGAGCCGGCGTTTGACCTGTGGAAGCTGGATGAGCGTTGCAGCTGATCCTCCGGAAATTTTCCGTGTAGATACTCTGTTCAAATCCAGTTTTCATTGGTTCGTCATACCGGCGGAGGCCGGTATCCAGTCCGGTGGCACCTGGGCTCCGGCCTGCGCCGGAGTGACGAGTATCCATTGCAGGGGCGAATAATCGTCGGTTAGAGCTTGCGGTGAATCACCCCCCGGTGCAGCGGGTAGCTACCCGCCTCGCGGTCCTCGAAGTAGTGCACCAGCGTCTCGCGCATGATCGGGAAGGCGATCTCGTCCCAGGGGATCTGGTCCTCGCGAAACAGCGCCACTTCCAACGATTCCGGCCCCGGGCCGAAGCCGGTATCGGTCAGTTCACCGCGGTACATCAGGTACACCTGGTTGATATGGGGGATGTCGTACACGGTGTAGAGATCGTCCACGCGCACATTGGCCCGCGCCTCCTCCCAGGATTCCCGCAGGGCCCCCTCTTCGCTGGTCTCGCCGTTTTCCATAAAGCCGGCGGGCAGTGTCCACAGGCCCAGGCGCGGCTCTATGGCGCGCTTGCACAGCAGCACCCGGTCGCCCAGGTAGGGCAGGGTGCCGACGATCACCCGCGGGTTGATGTAGTGGATGGCGCCGCAGCCGCCGCACAGGTGGCGGGGGCGGTCGTCGCCTTGGGGAATGGAGAATGTGACGGCGTCGCTGCCGCAGTGACTGCAGTATTTCATGGCGCGAGTATAACCGCGCCGGCAAGCGGCGTCAGTGCCGTCTCTTTCATCCCATCGCGAATAGGCGGATGGCGCAGTATCTATAGTTGTGTAATGAGTCCCGCCACAATTGGCTGAGTGTTGACGCCGATGTCCAGTCCCTGTCGCCTGCTCGCAGTGCTCGCCCTGGTGGGGGCAGGCGCCTGTTCCGATCAAGGTGGTGAAGAATCCGCCGCCAAGCCGCCGCCGGTGGAGGTGCTGGTGGTGCGCGAACAGCCGGTCGTTCCGCGCTTCGAATATGTCGGTCGGGTCGAGGCCACCGACGAGTTTGCGGTAAGGCCGCGGGTCGAGGGTTTTATACAGACGCGCCACTTCGAGGAGGGCAGCATGGTCGAGGCCGGTGAGCTGCTCTACGAAATCGATCCGCAGCCCTTCGTGGTCGCGCTGGACAACCGCCGCGCCGCGCTGGCGAATGCGCGCGTGGCGCTGGAGGTAACGGAGCGCAATTTCCGCCGCGGTCGGGAACTGGTTGGGCGCGGCGCCATCAGCCAGGTGGACATGGACGAACTGACCAAGAACTTCGAGCAGGCGCAGGGCAATCTGAAGGCGGCCGAGGCCGATGTGGAAAGTGCCGAGCTGGATCTCTCCTACACGAAAATCTTTGCACCCTTTACCGGCCGCATCGGTCGCTCGGCCTTTCCCAAGGGTTCGCTGGTGGGCCCCGGCTCCGAACCGCTGGCCACGGTGATGAACATGGACCCAATCTTCGTGCTGTTCGAAGTGCCCGAGGACCAGCTGCTCACGGTGCAGATGGAGGCCGGGCGCCGCGAGCGCGCCGGCCAGGCGCCGGTGCGGCGGGAGATTCGCATCGAACTGCCGGACGGCAGCGTCTATCCGCACCGCGGCGTCATTGCATTCGTCGACAACCAGGTCAACGTCAACACCGGGTCCGTGGCGGTGCGCGCGCGCTTTCGCAATCCGGATCAGTTGCTGGTGCAGGGGCAGTTCGCGCGGGTGTCGATCAGGGTGTTCGCCGGACAGGAGTCGATCAAGCCACTGGTGCCGCAGTCCGCGGTGCTCGAGGATATGCAGGGCCGCTATGTGTTTGTCGTGGACGCGAACGATATCGCGCGCCGGCGCAACCTGGAACTGGGCCAGCGGGAGGGCGAGCTGTGGGCGGTGGAGGAAGGCCTGGAGGCCGGCGAACGGGTGATCGTCAATGGCTTGCAGCGGGTGGTGGTGGACAAGCCGGTAACGCCGCAAGGGGCGCCACGCAATCCCTACACCAGAGGTCCGGCCTTCGACGGTTCGCCGGTGCCGGAAAAGCCCGCGGGCAAAGCGACCGGGCCGGCGGGGGGCGAGGGCAAAGGCGCGCGCAACATGGATAGCAAATAGCCGGCACGGAGCAGATTTCTTTGATCAGTGCGTTTTTCATCAGCCGACCCCGCTTCGCATTTGTGGTTTCCATTGTGATCACCCTATCCGGGTTGTTGGCGCTGCCGATATTGCCGATAGCGCAATTTCCGGATATCACGCCACCGACCATCACGGCCACGGCGAGTTTTGCCGGCGCCAGCGCAGAGACGATGCGCGACAGCGTGGCGGTGCCGATCGAGTCCGAGGTCAACGGCGTGGAGGATATGTTGTACATGTCCTCCATCAGCGGCAACGACGGCAGCTACAAACTGACGGTCACCTTCGAGACCGGTAGCGACGACGACATTGCCCAGGTCAATGTGCAGAACCGGGTGCAGCAGGCCACAGCCATGTTGCCGTCAGAGGTGCGGCGCAACGGCGTGGTGGTGAAAAAGGAATCGAACACCATACTGCTGGTGGTCAATCTCACGTCGCCCGATGGCAGGTTCGACCAGCTGTTCCTGTCCAACTACGCGGAAATCTTCATGCGCGACGAATTGGCCCGGATACCCGGCGTCAGCAGTGTGCAGATTCTCGGCGCGATGAACTACGCCATGCGCATCTGGTTGAACCCGGACCGCATGGCCGCCCTGGACATCACCACCGAGGAAGTGATCGCCGCGATTCGCGCACAAAACATGCAGGTCGCCGCGGGCCAGATCGGCTCGCCGCCGATCGCCAAGGACCAGCAGTTCCAGTACAACATCCTGGCCGAGGGCCGGCTGTTGGATCCGCAGCAGTTTGCCGAGATATCCCTGCGTGCCAATCCAGCCGGCGGCATGGTGCGTATCAAGGATGTGGCGCGGGTTGAGCTCGGCAGTGAGTTATACAGCGCCTACGGTCGCCTGGATGGCAAAGACACGGCGGTACTGGCGGTCTACCAGCTGCCGGATGCCAATGCACTGAATGTCGCCGAGGGCGTGGCGGATCGGGTGAAGGTGTTGTCGCAGCGTTTTCCCGAGGGGCTGAAGGCGGAAATCCTCTACGACAGCACGGATTTCGTGCGCGCATCCATCGCCGAAGTGGCGCAGACGCTGATCATTGCGTTGATCCTGGTGATCCTGGTGGTGTTCTTTTTCCTGCAGGACCTGCGCTCGACGCTGGTGCCGGCGATCGCGATTCCGGTGTCGCTGATCGGCACCTTTGCGCTGATGCTCGCCTTCGGCATGACCATCAACACGGTGACACTGTTCGCGCTTATTCTCGCCATCGGCATAGTGGTGGATGATGCGATTATCGTCGTGGAGAACACGCAGCGGCTGATGGGGGATGGCCTCTCGCCCAGAGAGGCGGCGCTGGAATCGATGCGCGAGGTGACCGGTCCGGTGATCGCCACCACCCTGGTATTGTTCGCGGTGTTCGTACCGGTGATGCTGATGCCGGGCCTGACCGGGCAGATGTATCGCCAGTTCGCCCTCACGATCAGCATGTCGGTGGGCATCTCCACCATCAACGCGCTGACCTTGAGCCCGGCACTTTGCGCCACGTTACTGAAAAGAAATGAAAGCGGCGGGGTGGCGGGTATTGAGGAGACTGGCGTATTCGGCTGGTTCAACAAGGCGCTGCACCGCGCCACGAGTTTTTACATGGCGCTGGTGCGCTTCTGGGTGGCGCGGCCGTTGATGGGGCTGTTGTCGATCGCCGGTCTCTTGGTCCTGTGTTACTGGCTGTTTTCCGCCGTGCCGAGCGCGTTTATTCCCGACGAAGACCAGGGCTATTTCTATGTGCACGTGCAGCTGACCGACGGTGCCGCGCTGACGCGTACCGGCCCGGTCGTTCAGCGGGTTTCGGATATCATGGCGGAAGAGGCGGGTATGGCGCATGTGATGGCGGTCCCCGGGTTCAATATTTTGTCGAGCAACGTCTCCTCGAACACCGCGTTCATGATCGGCATCCTGAAACCTTGGGACGAGCGGCCGGAGCGCAGCCAACATCAGATGGCAATCATGCAGCGCATCCAGAAGAAGGTGGCAACAATTCCAGATGCGCGGGTCATGGTCTTTCCGGTGCCGCCATTGCCCGGGGTCGGCACCATCGGTGGCTTTGAATTTATTCTCACCGACCTGCAGGGGCGCAGTTCGGCGGAACTGGCGACGGCCATGTACGCGCTTCTCGGCGCCGCCAACCAGAGCCCGGCCATAGCGCAGGCGTTTACCAACTTCCAGGCGACCACGCCGCAGTTGCAACTGGACGTCGACCGGGATAAAGCCCATACCTTGGGCATACCGCTCACCGAGGTATACAACACCCTGCAGACCTACCTCGGTGGCTATTACGTGAACGACTTCAACCTGTTCGGCAAGGTGTTCCGGGTCATGGTGCAGGCGGATGCGCAATTTCGCGGCGAAGAACAGGACCTGGCCGGCTTTTTCGTGCGTGCCGACAGTGGCGAACTGGTGGCGGTTACTTCGGTGGCGCAGATCAGCCCCGCGGTCGCCCCGCAGACCATCGAGCGTTACAACATGTACAACAGCGTCACCATCAACGGAGCACCGGCGCCGGGTTACTCCAGTGGCCAGGCAATGGCCGCCATGGAACAGTTGGCCGCGCAGTTGCCCGAGGGTTTCAGCTATGAGTGGACCGGGTCCAGTCTGCAGGAAATCCTGTCCGGCAATATGGCGCCGATACTCTTTTCGCTCGCGGTGGTGTTTGTCTATCTGTTTTTGGTGGCCCAGTACGAGAGCTGGATGATTCCGATAGTAGTGCTGCTGTGCGTGCCCATTGCGATTACCGGCGCGCTGCTACTGATCTGGCTGGTCGGCTCTGAGAACAACCTGTACACACAGATTGGCCTGGTACTGCTGATCGGCATGGCCGCGAAGAGCGCGATACTGATCGTGGAATTTGCCTGTGTGGAGCGGGAAAAGGGCAAGTCGATCGCGGAGGCGGCGGTCAGTGCGACCCAGCTGCGCTTTCGCGCGGTGCTGATGACCGCGCTGTCCTTCGTGCTCGGCGTGGTGCCGCTCCTGCTGGCCACCGGTGCCGGCGCGGCCAGCCGCGTGTCCCTCGGCCTGGCGGTCTTCGGCGGCATGGTGGCGGCCAGCCTGTTTGCGACCCTGCTGGTACCGGTCTATTACGCCCTGGTACAGAGTTTGCGTGAGCGGATGAAGGGCGGGCACGGGCAGCAGGCGGCGGAAGGCGGGCAGGGATAGTCCATCGGGGTGGTTAAAAAATGAACTCTCGGCGCGAGCGCCGGGATTGGTTATGATGGGAATTGTGCCACCGGCACAATTCGAGGACATTAAGACAGGTTTCCATGCTTGACAGTATCGAAGAGAAAATTTCCCAACTTCGTGAAGAGATACAGGCCCGGGTGCCCAGCGGCCCCGACCTGAGCGGTCACGCGGCGGTGCTGCTGGCCCTGACCGACGAGCCAGACCCGCAGGTGGTGCTGACCAAACGCTCCGCCAACCTGTCCACCCACTCCGGCGAAGTATCCCTGCCCGGCGGCCGCTGGGACGACACCGACCCCTCCCTGGAATACACGGCGCTGCGCGAGGCGGAGGAGGAGATCGGCCTGCCGGCGGACCAGGTGCGTATGCTCGGCCCGCTGTGGACGCGCAGCACCCGCTGGCAGGTGCAGGTAACCCCCTGGCTGGGGGTGATCTCGCCGCACGTTGGGCTGACGCCCAACCCGGGTGAGCTGGATGCCATCTTCCGCGTGCCCCTGTCCTTCTTCCTCGCCGACCCGCGTATCCGCACGGACCGGGTCACCATCGACAGGCGCGCCGTCTACCTGCCCGCCTACCTCTACCGCGGCTATGAGATCTGGGGCTTTACCGCCGGCGTGTTGACGGAGTTCCTGGTCAAGGTACTCGGCGCCCCCATCGGCCGCCGCGACGATGTGCCGCTGCGGGCGTTGAGTTGACCGCTGCGGGATCCGCCTTCTCCCGTTGCCGATACCCGGGTGCGAATCGCTCATTTGCTCGTCATACCGGCGCGGGCCGGTATCCAGTTTCGTGGCACCTGGCTTCGGGCTGCGCCGGGATGAAGATGGTGCGCTGCGGGAGCGATTGCATGCTTGACCTCAGGTTAACTTGAGGCTCTATCTTCACCGCCTTCCCGCCAGCCGGCGCGTATAATCCATAGCGATGAACCTGCGAAGTTGATACATGCCCAGACCCAAATCCACCATCGCCCTGGACGAAGTCCACTGGGGCGCCCTCAAGACCCTGTTCCCCTACCTGCTGGAATTCAAGCGCGCGGTGCTACTGGCGCTGCTGTGCCTGGTGGGGGCCAAGCTGGCCGGTGTCGGCCTGCCGTTTATCCTCAAGCATATCGTCGACGACCTGGACGCCGCCGGCGGTGCAGCGCAGGCGATTGCGCTGCCGCTGGGGCTGCTGCTGGCCTACGGCGCGGTGCGGTTTTCCAGCACCCTGTTTGGCGAGCTGCGCGATACGATCTTCGGCCGCGTGACCGAGCGCGCCCAGCGCCGCGTGGGCCTGGAGGTATTCCGGCACCTGCACAGGCTGGACCTGGATTTCCACCTGAACCGCCGCACCGGCGGCCTCTCCCGCGATATCGAGCGCGGCAACGCCGGCATCGGTTTCCTGATGCGCTTCATGGTATTCAACATAGTGCCGACCCTGGTGGAAATCGCCATGGTGGCCGGGTTGCTGTGGTGGAATTACAGCGTCGCCTTCGCGCTGCTGGTGTTGGGCGCGGTGGTTATTTATATCGGTTTCTCCGTGGTGGCCACCGAGTGGCGCACGCGCTTTGTGCGCGAGCTGAACCAGGCCGAGTCCCGGAGCAGCAGCCGCGCGGTGGACAGTCTGTTGAATTACGAGACGGTGAAGTATTTCGGCAATGAACAGTACGAGGCCCGTCACTACGACCGCGAGCTGGCCAGCTGGGAGCAGGCGCGGCGCAAGAACCGGCTGTCCCTGTTCGGCCTCAACACCGGCCAGGCGCTGATTATCGCCGGCGCCATGTGCGGGGCCATGGTTTTGGCCGCGATCAATGTGACCCGGGGGCAGATGACCATCGGCGATTTCGTGCTGGTCAATGCGTTTATGATGCAGATCTTTATTCCGTTGAATTTCCTCGGTTTCGTCTACCGGGAGATGAAGGGCTCGCTGGCGAATATCGAGAAGATGTTTTCGCTGCTCGCGGTGGAGCCGGCGGTGAAGGACCGGGGGGATGCCGCCGTCCTGGAAGTCAGCGCCGGGCGCATAGAGTTCGACCGGGTGCGCTTCGGCTACCGGTCCGATCGCGAGATATTGAAGGGCGTCAGTTTTACCGTGGAGCCGAAGCAGAAGGTCGCCATCGTCGGCGCCAGCGGTGCCGGCAAATCCACCCTGTTCAAGCTGTTGTTTCGCTTCTACGACGTGAGTGGTGGCCGCATCCTGGTCGACGGCGAGGATATCCGCTCCGTCTGCCAGGACTCTTTGCGCGGCGCCATCGGGGTGGTGCCCCAGGACGCGGTGCTGTTCAACCAGTCGATCCTGGAAAATGTGCGCTACGGCCGGGTAGACGCCAGCGACGAGCAGGTGATGGAGGCCATCCGCCACGCGCAGCTGGCCGATTTCGTGCAGCAACTGCCGGAGGGGGCGGACACCATGGTCGGCGAGCGCGGCCTGAAACTCTCCGGCGGCGAGAAACAGCGCGTGGCCATCGCCCGCGCGCTGCTGAAACGGCCGCCAGTCATGGTATTCGACGAGGCCACCTCGTCCCTGGACAGCCATTCGGAGCGCGGCATCCTGGCCTCGCTGCAGGAAATCGCCCGCGAGCAGACCACCCTGGTGATTGCGCACCGGCTTTCCACGGTAGTGGATGCGGATGTGATCCTGGTGATGGAGCAGGGGCGTATCGTGGAGCAGGGCAGCCACGGGGAACTGTTGGCAGAGGACGGCCACTACGCGGCCCTGTGGCGACTGCAGCAGCAGGAGCGACGGCAGGAGGCCGCCGTGTAGGGGCGAACCTTGTGTTCGCCCGAGCGGGCCTGCGACCCGCAAGCCGAGCTGGAGCTCGGCGCTCCCAGCGCCTTGATAATTCGCTGGCGCCGGACTAATGTGGCGCCGGACAAAAAGATAACGATAGGCAGAAATTCCTATGGCAATCCCAATGAAATCAACCAAGATCGCCGCCGCGCTGCTGGCGCTGGCCCTGGTGAGCGGTTGCTCACCCCGCGACAAGCAGGCCGGGACCACCGAGCAGGCCGAGGCCGAAGCCCAGGTCGTGGAATCGCAGACGGTGCCCGCAGCGGCGCAGCCGCCGGTGGAAGACGCCGACAAGCGTTTCGATATCTACGCACCCGTGGCCCTGAATGCCGATCTGTCCGATCTCTCCGACGACCAGCGCCAGATGATCGGCCTGCTGATCGACGCCAGCCAGATCATGGACCGCCTCTTCTGGCTGCAGTCCTACGGCCCGGCGGAAGAGCTGCTGCCCGGCATCGAGGACGCCCGCAAGCGCGAGTTTGCCAAGATCAACTACGGCCCCTGGGACCGCCTGGACAACAACGAACCCTTCGTCGAAGGTTACGGCCCCAAACCCCTGGGTGCCAACTTCTATCCGGCGGATATGACCAAGGCCGAGTTCGAGGCCTGGAACCAACCCGGCAAGGACGGTCTCTACTCCCTGGTGCGGCGCAACAAGGAGGGCAAGCTGGAGTTGGTGCCCTACCGCCAGGCCTACAAGGAGGAGCTGCAGAAAGCCGCGGAAATCCTGCGCCAGGCCTCCAAACTGGCCGAGGATGAAGAGTTTGGCGGCTACCTGCGCATGCGCGCCGACGCCCTGGTGAGCGACGACTTCCGCCCCAGCGACATGGCGTGGATGGACATGAAGGACAACCGCATCGACCTGGTGATCGGTCCCATCGAGAACTACGAGGACCAGCTGTTCGCCTACCGCACCGCCTACGAGGCTTATGTGCTGTTGAAGGACATGGCGTGGAGCGAGAAGCTGTCCAAATTCGCCGCCTTCCTGCCGGAGCTGCAGAGGGGCCTGCCGGTGGAGGCCAAATACAAGGCCGAGGTGCCGGGCACCGACTCCGACCTGAATGCCTACGATGCCCTCTACTACGCCGGCCACAGCAACGCCGGCTCCAAGACCATCGCCATCAACCTGCCCAACGACGAGGAGGTTCAACTGGCCAAGGGCACCCGCCGCCTGCAGCTGAAGAACGCCATGCGCGCCAAGTTCGACAAGATACTGGTGCCCATCAGCGACGAGTTGATCGCCGACGACCAGCGCAAGCACATCACCTTCCCGGCCTTCTTCGCCAACACCATGTTCCACGAAGTGGCCCACGGCCTGGGTATCAAGAAGACGATCACCGACGGCAGCAACGTCCGCCAGGCACTGAAGGAGACCTCCTCCGCGCTGGAGGAGGGCAAGGCGGATATCCTCGGCCTATATATGGTCACCAAGCTGCAGGAGAAGGGAGAACTGGAAGAGGGTGAGCTGATGGACAACTATGTCACCTTCCTCGCCAGTATCTTCCGCAGTGTGCGCTTCGGCGCCGCCAGTGCCCACGGCAAGGCGAATATGATGCGCTTCAACTTCTTCAAGGAGCAGGGCGCCTTCACCCGCGATCCCGAAACCGGCCAGTACAGCGTGGACTTCGAAAAGATGCAGGAGGCCATGAACAAACTGTCGAACCTGATCCTGACCATCCAGGGCGACGGCGACTACGCGAAAGCCAAGGCGCTGCTGGAAACCAAGGGCGTGGTCGGCGCGGAGTTGCAGGCCGATCTGGACCGGCTGGCGGAGGCGAATATTCCGGTGGATGTGACCTTTATCCAGGGCAAGGAAGTGCTGGGCCTGAAATAGCTTCGGTATTTGCTTCGCTAAACGAACCCCGGCTTTGCCGGGTTTCTTGTTTTTGGGACTGTCCGGGATTGATCGCGGCCATGGGCCGCTCCTACAGGTGTGACAAAAGCCCTTGTAGGAGCGGCCCATGGCCGCGATCGATGTTTCAGCTATCCCTGTTAGTTCCGAAAATGACTAGTCCGGGGCGCCGCCTGGCCATACACTGCCTGGCAGAGACAGAGGAGAACCTAGTGCGACTCGACCCGGAAATCTGCTCCAGTGCGCGCCTAGCCCGCGACCGGCGCTTCGACGGCCGCTTCTATACGGCGGTGAAGACCACCGGTATTTTCTGCCGCCCCATCTGCCCCGCGCGACCGCCCCTGGAGCGCAATGTGACCTACTACGCCACCGCCGCCGAGGCCGCCAGTGCCGGTTACCGGCCCTGCCTGCGCTGCCGCCCGGACGCGGCGCCGGGCAGCCCGGCCTGGGGCCTGGTGTCCACCACGGTGCAGCGGGCGCTGAAACTGATGCGCGGCGAGCGCGAGGCGCAGTCCGTGGAGACCCTGGCGGAGCGCCTCGGCGTCAGCAGCCGCTACCTGCGCCGCCTGTTTGCCGAACACCTGGGGGTGAGCCCGCTGGCGGTGTGGCAGGCGGAGCGGGCGCTGTTCGCGTTTGGGCTGCTGCGGGACACGAATCTGCCGGTCTCCGATATCGCCTACGAGTCGGGTTTCAACAGCCTGCGCCGCTTCAACGGCGTGTTCAAGCAAATCTACCGGCGCACGCCGTCGGAAGTGCGCCGCGAGGACTGTGGCGATGCGACCGTTGCGGCGAATGGCGGTGTGACCCGCCTGTATCTCGATTACCGCCCGCCGCTGGACTGGCCGCGGTTGCTCGAGTTCTTCAGCGCCCGCGCCCTGGCCGGGGTGGAGCAGGTAAACGGCGAGGTCTACCGGCGCAGTTTTGCCCTGGAGCGGTTCCGCGGCGTATTGCATGTGCGCAACGAGGGGGCAAGGAATCGCCTGGTGGTGGAGGTCAGCGGCGAGGGGGCCGGCGCGGCCCTGTACCTGCTGAACCAGCGGTTGCGGCGGCTGTTCGACCTGGATGCGGATACCGGGGAGATAGCGGCGGTGCTGGCGAAGGACCCGCTGCTGGCGAAACAGCTGGCGCGTTCCCCGGGCGTCCGCCTGCCCGGTGCCTGGGACCCCTTCGAGTACGCGCTGCGGGCTATTCTCGGCCAGCAGATCTCCGTCGCTGCCGCCACCACCATCGCCGGGCGCCTGGTGGCCCGCTACGGGAAATCCTTCGTGGACAGCGAGGGTGCGGAACACCAGCTGTTCCCGTCTGCCGAACAGCTGGCGGAGGCGGATTTCGCCGGCCTGGGCCTGACCCGCGCGCGGGCGCAGACACTGCGGGAATTCGTCGCCGCTACCCTGGACGGGCGGGTGAATTTCGCCGAGGCGGAGTTGGACGACTGGTGCCGGCAGGTGACGGCACTGCCGGGCATCGGCGACTGGACGGCGCAGTATATCGCCATGCGCGGCCTGTCGATGCCGGATGCCTTCCCGGCATCGGACCTGGGCATACTGCAGGCGCTGGGTACTGACGGCGAGAAGGCAAAACCGAGACAGGCCCTGGCCCGCGCGGAGAACTGGCGGCCCTGGCGGGCCTACGGCGCGCTGCTGTTGTGGCAGTCGCTGAAAGGAGAAAGACAATGATCAATTACGAAATTTACGCAACCCGTTTCGGCGAGGTAGGTATCGCCGCGGATGAACAGGGCCTGTTCGCGCTGGAATTCCACAGTGCCGAGCGCCCGATGCGGATAGCCCCCGACTGGCAGCGGGGGGCTTCGGACCTGACCGACCGGGCTGCGCGGCAGCTGGGGGAGTACTTCGCCGGCGAGCGGCGGGTATTCGACCTGCCGCTGAACCCCCGCGGCACCGACTTCCAGCGCCGGGTCTGGGACGCGCTGCTGCGCATCCCCTACGGCGAGACCCGCAGCTACCGCCAGCAGGCGGAATCCCTCGGCGACCTGAAGGCGATCCGCGCCGTGGCCCGCGCCAACGGCGCCAACCGCATAGCGGTGGTGATTCCCTGCCACCGGGTCATCGGCGCCGACGGCAGCCTGACCGGCTACGCCGGCGGCCTGGACATGAAGGCCCGCCTGCTGACCCTGGAGGGCGCCCGCTTCGTACAGCAGACCGAACTGCTATAGCCGGCGAGCAGTGCGTTAAACGGCGGCACAGCCGCCCCGGGAACGCCGGGCTCCAGCCCGGCAAGCGGGCCGCAGGCCCGCCGGAAAAAGCGCAATACCCATCCGCTAGCCACAGCCCCTCCCGACCGGGATAATAGCCGGCTCGCACCGATTCGAGCCGGAGACCAAATGCTGTACAAACTGGGCAACAAGCAATCCACTATCGAACTGCTGAAGGCCGGCAATGACCACTATGCGGCAAATGGCAAGCTCTTTGCGGAAGCGCTGACGCCCATCGCTGAATCGTGATGTCTGGAAAAGAAGTAAAGCCCGAGCGGCCTGTAAACTCCCCCTGTGTGTCCGTTTGCTTCCTGAACGAGGAAGACATCTGCGAGGGCTGTTTCCGCAGTGGTATGGAGATCAGCCGCTGGGGCAGTATGAGCAACGATGAACGCCGTGCAGTTTTAAAAAGCTGTACCGAGCGGGCGCGGCAAATGGGCCGCATCTGGTAGAGAAATTAAAAATGCTTGGCAGACTCTTCTTGCGACGGTCGGTCTAGCGATGAAATCAATGCGAAGGCCCCCGGCAGCAGGGCCGCCACGGAGCCTGCTACAGCGCTCCTCGCGGAGCCAGCTACAGGGCGCCAGCCCAGGAAGCCTGGGGCCACAAAATCGAACACGAAAAAACATGACCCAACCCTTTGTCCATTTAAGAGTCCACTCCGAATTCTCCCTGATCGACGGCCTGGTGCGCATCAAGCCGCTGGTGGCGCGCGCACAAGAGCTGCAGATGCCGGCGCTGGCGCTGACCGACCAGACCAACTTCTACGGCCAGATCAAGTTCTACCGCGCCTGCCTCGGCGCCGGCATCAAGCCGGTGACCGGCGCCGATTTCTGGCTCAGCGAGGGCGGCGAGGACAAGCCGACGCTGATCACCCTCTACGCAATGAACGGCGACGGTTACCGCAATATCACCGAGCTGATCTCGCGGGCCTGGATGGAAGGCCAGTACCACGGCAACGCCTATGTGAAGCGCGAGTGGCTGCAGGACTACAGCGCGGGCGTGCTGATGCTGTCCGGCGCCAAATGCGGCGACGTGGGCCGCGCGCTGATCGCCGGACGCCGCCAGCAGGCGGAGGAACTGGCCCGGGAGTGGGCCGGCATATTCCCCGGCCGCTACTACCTGGAGCTGCAGCGCACCGGTCGCCCCGGCGACGAGGAATACCTGCACTCGGCCGTAAACCTGGCCCAGCAGCTGGAGCTGCCGGTGGTGGCCACCAACGATGTGCGCTTCCTGGAGGAGAGCGAGTTCGAGGCCCACGAGGTGCGGGTCTGCATCCACGAGGGGCGCGCCCTCGACGACCCGCGTCGCGAGCGCCGCTACTCGCAACAGCAGTATTTCCGTACCCCCGAGGAAATGTGGGAGCTGTTCGCGGATATTCCCGAGGCACTGCACAACACCGTCGAAATCGCCAAACGCTGCTCGGCGCCGATCCAACTGGGCAAGTACTTCCTGCCGGAGTACCCGATCCCGGAGGGCATGACCGAGGACCAGTTCTTCGAGAAGGTCTCCTTCGAGGGCCTGGAGCGGCGCCTGGATAAAATCCTCGACCAGTCCGCGCCGGATTACGCCGAGCGCCGCGCCGTCTACGAGAAGCGCCTGCGCTTCGAGCTGGACATCATCTGCCAGATGGGTTTCCCCGGCTACTTCCTGATCGTGATGGATTTCATCCAGTGGGCCAAGGACCACGATATCCCGGTGGGTCCGGGGCGGGGTTCCGGCGCCGGCTCCCTGGTGGCCTACTCGTTGGATATTACGGATCTTGATCCGCTGCAATACGACCTGCTGTTCGAGCGCTTCCTGAACCCGGAGCGGGTGTCCATGCCCGACTTCGACGTGGACTTCTGCATGGAGAAGCGCGACCGGGTGATCGGCTATGTGGCCGACAACTACGGCCGCCAGGCGGTGAGCCAGATCATCACCTTCGGCACTATGGCCGCCAAGGCGGTGGTACGCGACGTGGCGCGGGTGCAGGGCAAGTCCTACGGCCTGGCCGACAAGCTCTCCAAGATGATCCCGCCGGACGTGGGCATGACCCTGCAGAAGGCCTTCGAGCAGGAGGAGATACTGCGGGAATTCCTCGAGAGCGACGAGGAGGGCCAGGAAATCTGGGAGATGGCCCTGCAGTTGGAGGGCGTGGCCCGGAACGTCGGCAAACACGCCGGCGGCGTGGTGATAGCGCCCACCAAGCTCACCGACTTCGCGCCGCTGTATTGCGACGACACAGGTGCCGGCCTGGTGACCCAGTTCGACAAGAACGACGTGGAGGACGCGGGCCTGGTGAAGTTCGACTTCCTCGGCCTGCGCACCCTGACCATCATCGACTGGGCCAAGCGCATGGTGGACGAGCAGCGCGCGCGCGAGGGGCTGGAGCCCCTGGATATCGCCGCGCTGCCGCTGGACGACGAGCCCACCTTCAGGATGCTGAAGAAGGCCGAGACCACCGCGGTGTTCCAACTGGAATCCCGCGGGATGAAGGACCTGATCAAGCGCCTGCAGCCGGACAACCTGGAGGACATGATCGCCCTGGTGGCCCTGTTCCGCCCGGGCCCGCTGCAGTCGGGCATGGTGGACGACTTCATCAACCGCAAGCACGGCCGCGCCCAGGTGGCCTACCCGGATGCCAAGTACCAGCACGAGAAACTGAAGCCGATTCTCGAGCCCACCTACGGGGTGATCGTCTACCAGGAGCAGGTGATGCAGATCGCCCAGGAGCTGGCCGGCTACAGCCTCGGCGGCGCCGACCTGCTGCGCCGCGCAATGGGCAAGAAAAAGCCCGAGGAGATGGCCAAGCAGCGGGCGACGTTTGAAAACGGCGCGAAAGAGCAGGGCATCGATCCGGAACTGGCGATCAGGATCTTCGACCTGGTGGAGAAGTTCGCGGGTTACGGGTTCAACAAGTGCCTGCACGGTGACACGCGGGTGGTCGATGCCGGCAGTGGCGCCGTCCACCGGGTGGAGGACCTGTTCCGCCGGCGCGCCTCCCTGGGTGAGATAAGGGTTCACTCGCTGGACGGAGAGGGCAGGCTGGTTGCCCGCCGGATCGAGGACGTGGTCTGGAACGGCGTGAAACCCGTGTACCGCCTGACCACCCGCAGTGGTCGGGAAATCGTCGCCACCGGCAACCATCCGCTGCGGGTGCTGGACGGCTGGAAAAACCTGGAGGACCTGCGGGTCGGTGAAGGAATCGCCAGCCCGCGGCTCTTGCGCGTGGAATCCCGGCGCCATTGGCCGGAGCACGAGTTGGTCACACTGGGCGGTCTGCTTTCAGAGGGCAACACCTGTCACCCCAGCGCGCTCTATTTCTACAATAACGACGGGGCGCAACTCGAGGATTTCGCGGCGGCCATAGAAAGGTTTGAAAACACCCGTGCGGAAATCACCTGGCGCGATGACGGCCGCGGTGAGGTCTGTGCCGTTCGCGCCCACAAATACCCGTGGAATCACCCGCATTTTCAGGAAAATCGCTTCAGCGGTGCGCGCCAGTGGGCCGAGAGCCTGGGTATCCTCGGCTGCCGGGCAACGGAGAAGTTCGTACCGCCGGAACTGTTTCAGAGCAGCGACGACAGCATAGCCCTGCTTCTCGGGCGCCTCTGGTCCGGTGACGGTTCCATCTGCCCAACCCATGCGCCGCCCTATTATGCGACCTCCTCCCGGCAACTCGCCGAGGATGTGCGATACCTGCTGCTGCGCCTGGGTATCTATTCCACAATCAAGAAAAAGCAGTTTCCCTATCGGGGGGAGACGCGCGAAGGCTATACCCTGCACCTGTGTGGCGAGGGCATGGTCGCGCGCTTCCGCGAGCGAGTCTGCCCGCACCTGGTGGGGCGTGCAGAAGATTTGCGGTTGTTGGACGACTACCTGCGGAAAAATACGCATCCACGCAGTAGCCGGGACACGGTACCCGCGGATATCCGCCGGTGGGTCAATGAGGAGAGGCAGGCGGCGGGCCTGACCTGGGACCAGCTCGAGTCCGCTTCCGGGCTGTCGATGAAAGAGTTCTACGGTAATGGCAGCGCCGGCAAGAAGGGATTCCGCCGGGATACCATCGCCCGCCTGGGTGGGGTACTGAACTCCCTGCGCCTGAAACAGCAGGCGGAGTCCGATATCTTCTGGGACGAGGTCGTCAGTATCGAAGCGGAGGGAAGTGCCGATACCTATGACCTGACCGTGGAGGAGCACCACAACTTCGTCGCCGACGGCCTGGTAGTCCACAACTCCCACTCCGCCGCCTACGCCCTGGTGTCCTACCAGACTGCCTGGCTCAAGGCTCACTACCCGGCGCAGTTCATGGCCGCCACCATGTCCTCGGACATGGACAAGACCGACAAGGTGGTGACCTTTATCGAAGAGTGCCGGGCCATGGCGCTGGACCTGGTGCCGCCGGACGTGAATCTGGGCAGCTACCAGTTCTCTGTGGATGTGGACAACCGCATCATCTACGGCCTGGGCGCCATCAAGGGGCTCGGCGAGGGGCCCATCGAGAACATCATCGCGGTCAGGAAAGAGAGTGGCCCCTTTACCGACCTGTTTGACTTCTGTTCCCGAATCGATCCGCGCAAGGTCAACAAGCGCGCGCTGGAGGCACTGGTGCGCTCCGGCGCCCTGGACAGCATAGGCCCCAGCGCCGAGGGCACCGACGGGCTCAACTATTCCCGCGCGGTGATGTTCAACGCCCTGGACGAGGCGGTGAAGGCCGCGGAGCAGCAGGCCGCCAACGCCAGCGCCGGCATGATGGACCTGTTCGGCGAAGTGGTGCCCCAGGCGTCGGACGGCGACGTCTACGCCGACTTCCGCCGCGCGCGCCCCTGGAGCATCCGCGAGCGTCTCGAAGGAGAGAAGAACACCCTCGGCCTGTATCTCACCGGCCACCCGATCGACGAGTACGAAGACGAACTCAAGCACCTGGTGAAAGCGCGCATCGCCGACCTGAAGCCGGGCAAGGAGAGCCAGAAGGTGGCCGGCCTGGTGGTGGCCATGCGGGTGATGAAGACCAAGCGCGGCGACACCATGGCCATAGTGACCCTCGACGACCGCAGCGGCCGCATAGAGGCGGCGGTGTTCAGCGAGGCTTTCGGCGAACACCGCGAGAAGCTGGCCAAGGACTCCCTGCTGGTGCTGGACGGCCCCGTGGCCCACGACGACTACAGCGGTGGCCTGAAGATGACCGTCAACGGCGTCTCCACCCTGGACGAGCTGCGCCAGGGCAGCGTGATCGGCGTACGCCTGCAGCTGGACAGTGCCAGCGCCGTCCCCGGGCTGAGCAAACACCTGGCCGCCTGTTTGCAGCCCTATACAGGCGGCAACTGCGGCGTCAGCCTGGAAGTGGTGCGCAGCGACGCCCGCGGCCTCTACCAGCTGCCGCCGCAGTGGAAGGTGGAGCCAAACGACCAACTGGTGCAGTCATTGCGCGAACTGCTCGGTAGAGAACGGGTGACACTCAGTTACACTGAGCGGCGGTGAGGCAGGGTGGGCTCGACTAGTCGGTTCTATATGGGTAAGCTAGCCGCCATTTTTAATCGGCGGGGCAAGCTGGCGCCATGTGTTGGGCTTCGCAAAGCTCAGCCCAGCCTACCGGGTAAGCTGGCCGTCTTTTTGGTCGATGGAGCAGGGCGTAGGTTGGGCTGAGCTCCGCGAAGCCCAACGGGCGGTCTCCCGGTAGTTACGAAACAGATTCAAGGCGCGAATTTCATGAATTTCAACTTTCTCGAGTTTGAACAGCCGATTGCTGAACTGGAAGGTAAGATAAAAGAACTGCAGCACGTGGGCGACGATGTCGACTTGAATATCGCCGACGAGGTGGCCCGCCTGCGGGAGAAAAGCAAGAGCCTGACCGAATCCATCTACGCCAACCTGTCCCCCTGGCAGGTGGTGCAGGTGGCGCGCCACCCGCAGCGCCCCTATTCCAAGGACTATATCGAGCGCATTTTCACCGACTGGGACGAACTGCACGGCGACCGCCACTTCGGCGACGACAACGCGATCATCGCCGGCATAGCGCGCCTGGACGGCGTGCCGGTGGCGGTCATTGGCGAGGAGAAGGGGCGCACGGTCAACGACAAGGTGGCGCGCAACTTCGGCATGCCCAAACCGGAGGGCTATCGCAAGGCCCTGCGCATCATGGAGATGGCCGAGCGTTTCAAGATGCCGGTGCTGACCCTGATCGACACCCCCGGGGCCTATCCGGGTATCGACAGTGAGGAGCGCGGCATCAGCGAGGCCATCGCCCGGAACCTGGCGGTGATGTCGCGCCTGCGCACGCCGATCATTTGCACCGTGATCGGCGAGGGCTCCTCCGGCGGCGCGCTGGCCATCGGCGTGGGCGACCAGCTGAACATGCTGCAGTACTCCACCTACTTCGTGATCTCCCCGGAGGGCTGTGCCAACATCATCTGGAAAACCGTGGAGAAGGCGCCGCTGGCGGCGGAGGCCATGGGGGTGACTTCCAGCGTGCTGGAGGAGCTGGGCATCGTCGACGAGACAATCCCGGAACCCCTCGGCGGCGCCCACCGCGATCCGGACACCATGGCCGCCCGCCTGAGAGAGCGACTCAGTGCGCAGCTGGAGCAGTTGGGCAATGTGTCCATCGACGAGCTGCTGGAGAAGCGTTACCAGCGGTTGATGAGCTACGGCAATATCGCCTCCTGATACCCTGGGAGCGCCGAGCTGTTATTTTGGCGCGCTGAGGGCTCCAGCTCGGCATGCGGGCCACAGGCCCGCCCGGGCGAACACAAGGCTCGCCCCTGCAATCCCGCCTTATTCCTTGCTCGCTAGCGCCAAGGCCACGGTCCCCGGCCCCAGGTTGATACCACCGGACAGGCTCATCACCGCGCGGTAGACCTTCACACTGCACGCCTGCGCCGCCTTTTGCAGCTCGGCAAAACCCGGTACCTTCTGTTAATTGCGGCAATGCGCCCGAGCGAAGCGGAGTCGTGGCCCAGGCCATTCCGGGTTCAGGCCGCCAATCCGAACCTCAAGGGGGGGGGATGTGAACAATTGGTTGGCGAAAGTCAGCGAAATCCTGGGGCGTTACCCCTGCGACGGCGTGCGCTGGCTGGGCTACAGTGGCGGCCTCGACTCCACCGTATTGCTGCACCTGCTGTGCCAACTCGGGGGCGAGCCGCGGGCGATCCATGTCCATCACGGCCTGTCTCCCAATGCCGACGCCTGGCAGGCGCACTGCGCCGCGGTGGCCGAATCCCTGGGAGTATCGTTTTATACGCGGCGAGTCCGGGTCAGCAGCGGCGGCAGCCTGGAACAGGCCGCCCGCACCGCCCGCTATCGAGTGTTCGGGGAATTGCTGCAACCGGGCGACCAGCTGCTGCTGGCCCAACACGGCGACGACCAGGTGGAAACCTTTTTCCTGCGCCTTCTGCGCGGCGCCGGCGCCCTGGGTCTGGCAGCCATGGCGGGCAGCCGTCCCCTCGGGGGCGCGACGGTGCTGCGCCCCCTGCTCGGCACCGGCCGGGCGCAGCTGGAGGCTTACGCACGGGAACACCGGCTGCAGTGGATCGAGGATGAGAGCAACGAGGATCAGTCTCTGGATCGCAACTACCTGCGCGCAACGGTGCTGCCGCTGCTGCGTGAGCGCTGGCCACTGCGCGAGCGGGTAGGGAGGGCGGCGGACAACCTGCGTGAGGCCGCCGAACTGCTGCAGGACCTGGGGGATGCGGACCTGGTTTCGTGCGACCGGCGCCGCGAGCGTTTCGGTGAGAGCCTGGACCTCGGGGTGCTGCGGAATCTGCCGGAGCGCCGGCAGAGGAATCTGCTGCGCAGCTGGTTGGTGGCGTGCGGTGGCAATATGCCGGAGGCGGCGCATCTGCAGCAGGCGTTGAATCAGGCACGGCAGGCCGCGGGCGACAGCCGCATGGCTGTCTCGCTGGGCGGTCGGGTGGCGCGCCGCTTTCGCGGTCGCCTCTACTTGACGCCGCCGCTGGCGAAGGTGGAAGAGGGCGAGTGGCGCTGGGACGGCCGCTCCACCTTGTCGCTGCCCGGTGGTTGGGAGCTGGGTGCCGATTCCGATTGGCCGCTAGGGGATTATCGGGTTCGCTTTCGCCGCGGCGGCGAGCGCGCCAGACCGGTGGGACGGCGCCACTCGCAGACACTGAAAAAGCTGCTGCAGGAAGTCGACCTGGAGCCCTGGCTGCGCGACCTTGTGCCGCTGCTCTACCGGGGCGATGAGTTGCTCGCGGTGGGTGACCTTTTCCTCTGCGCGGAGGGGCTTGCGGGGACGCTCAAATGGCGCTATGGCGGGGCCTGCGGGTGAATTGCGATTGGGCGCCTACGGCTTTTTCGATTGAGGGAGGAGTGCCTTTCTGGTAGTCTGGCGTCCCATCTCGAAGGCACCGGGATGGGTCCTCACGCCCTCCCCCGAGCCAGCCCCGCACGCTCGATTCCATCGGGCTTTCAACTGACCAAGGTTTTGCATGACGCGCTATATTTTTGTCACTGGTGGCGTGGTTTCCTCATTGGGGAAAGGTATCGCCTCCGCCTCCCTGGCCGCCATTCTCGAGGCCCGCGGCCTCAAGGTCACCATCCTCAAGCTGGACCCCTACATCAACGTGGACCCGGGCACCATGAGCCCCTTCCAGCACGGCGAGGTGTTCGTCACCGAGGACGGTGCCGAAACCGACCTGGACCTGGGGCACTACGAGCGCTTTATCCGCACGCGCATGTCCAAGCGCAACAACTTCACCACCGGCCGCGTCTACGAAACCGTGCTGCGCAAGGAGCGCCGCGGCGACTACCTGGGCGGCACCGTGCAGGTGATCCCCCATATCACCGATGAAATCAAGCGCCGCGTGCTGGAAGGCGGCCGCGACGTGGATGTGGCCATCGTCGAGATCGGCGGCACCGTGGGCGATATCGAATCGCAGCCTTTCCTGGAGTCCGTGCGCCAACTGCGCGTGGAACTGGGCCTGAACCGCGCGCTGCTGATCCACCTCAGCTATGTGCCCTATATCGCCACCGCTGGCGAGACCAAGACCAAGCCCACCCAGCACTCGGTCAAGGAGCTGCGCTCTATCGGCCTGCAACCGGATATCCTGCTGTGCCGTTCCGAGCGCGAGATCGACGAGGACTCGCGCCGCAAGATCGCGCTGTTCACCAACGTGGAAGAGCGCGCTGTGGTGCCGCTGCCCGACGCCAAGACCATCTACGGCGTACCGCGTTTGCTACACGGCTACGGCCTCGACGATATCGTGGTGGACAAACTGCAACTGGAGTGCGACGCGCCGGACCTGTCCGAGTGGGACGCGGTGGTGGACGGCAAGCTGAACCCGCGGCACGAAGTAAAAATTGCCATGGTCGGCAAATACATGGAGCTGCTGGACGCCTACAAATCCCTGATCGAATCCCTGAGCCACGCGGGCATCAAGCACCGCTGCAAGGTGGACATCGACTTTATCAACGCGGAAGACGTCGAGGGCGAGAACGGCCTCGAGCTGATCCGGGATGCCGACGCGATCCTGGTGCCGGGCGGCTTCGGCGAGCGCGGCCTGGAGGGCAAGCTTGAAGCGGTGCGCTACGCGCGCGAGAACAATATCCCCTACCTCGGTATCTGCCTCGGCCTGCAGTCGGTGGTGATCGAGTTCGCGCGCAATGTGCTGGGCCTGAAAGAGGCCAACAGCACCGAGTTCGACATCAATACCCCGCACCCGGTGATCGGCCTGATCACCGAGTGGATCGACAGCGAGGGCAAGGTCGAGAAGCGCGATGAGCAATCCGACCTGGGCGGCACCATGCGCCTCGGCGGCCAGGAGTGCCGCCTGGCCAAGGACAGCAAGGCGCGGGAAATCTACGGCTCCGACGTTATCGTCGAGCGCCATCGCCATCGCTACGAAGTGAACAACAACTACGTCGACCGCCTGCAGAAGGCCGGTCTCAAAATCGGTGGCTGGTCCGCGGATGACACCCTGGTGGAAATGGTGGAACTGCCGGAACACCCCTGGTTCATGGCCTGCCAGTTCCACCCGGAATTCACCTCCACCCCGCGTGACGGCCACCCGCTGTTCGAGAGTTTTGTCGCCGCGGCCATGGGGCAGCACAACAGACGGGACTCGGATTGACGGGCTCGCTGCGCTTTGCCCTTTAATTCGCAATTTTATAGATAGGCTCCCCTTTCCCGCTTGCAGGAGAGGGCTGGCACAAACCGCTCCCCTCTCCCGCTTGCAGGAGAGGGCTGGCGCAAACCGCTCCCCTCTCCCGCTTGCGGGAGAGGGGTTGGGGGAGAGGGAAAAAATTGAAAACCATTGAAGTCGGAAAGGTCCAGGTCGCCAATGACAAACCGTTTACGCTGTTCGGCGGCATGAACGTACTGGAATCCCGCGACCTGGCCATGCAGGTGGCCGAACATTATGTAAAGGTCACTGAAAAGTTCGGCATTCCCTACGTATTCAAGGCGTCCTTCGACAAGGCCAATCGTTCGTCCATCCACTCCTACCGCGGCCCCGGTATGGAAGAGGGCCTGAGGATCTTCGAGGAGATCAAGAAGACCTTCAATGTGCCGCTGATTACCGACGTGCACGAGCCGCACCAGGCGGCGCCGGTGGCGGAAGTGGTGGACGTGATCCAACTGCCCGCCTTCCTGGCGCGCCAGACCGACCTGGTGACTGCCATGGCCGGGACCGGTGCGGTGATCAACGTGAAGAAACCGCAGTTTATGAGCCCGCCGCAGGTAAAAAATGTGGTGGAGAAATTCGCCGAGTGCGGCAATGAAAAAATCATCCTGTGCGAGCGCGGTGCCTGCTTCGGCTACGACAACCTGGTGGTCGACATGCTCGGCTTCCGCACCATGATCGACGCCTCCGGCGGCGCGCCGCTGATCTTCGACGTGACCCACTCGCTGCAGATGCGCGACCCGGGCGGTGCCGCCTCCGGCGGCCGCCGCGGCCAGGTCACCGAACTGGGCCGCGCCGGCCTCGCCATCGGCATCGCCGGCCTGTTCCTGGAAGCGCACCCGGACCCGGACAAGGCCCTGTGCGACGGCCCCAGCGCCTTGCCGCTGGAGAAGCTGGAACCCTTCCTCGCGCAGATGAAAGCCGTGGACGACCTGGTCAAAGGCTTCGCGCCGCTGGATACCAAGTAAAATCGGGGGACTGGGGACGCGGAATTCTAGCTCCGCCCGCCCTGGGAACGCCGAGCTCCAGCTCGGCAAGCGGGCCGCAGGCCCGCCAAAGAGAATTTAAAGCAGCCATTCATTTCACCCACAAAAACACGGAGCCCCTGTTAATGAGCAAGATTGTCGCCGTAAAGGCCTACGAAGTACTGGATTCCCGCGGTAACCCCACCGTCGAGGCCGACGTAATTCTGGAAGACGGTTCTGTCGGTTCCGCCTGCGCCCCCTCCGGTGCGTCCACCGGTTCCCGCGAGGCGCTGGAACTGCGCGACGGCGACAAGAGCCGTTACCTGGGCAAGGGCGTGCTGACGGCCGTGGAGAACATCAACACCACCATCGCCGACCTGCTGAAAGGCATGGACGCGACCGACCAGCGCGCCCTGGACAAGGCGATGATCGACGCCGACGGCACCGAGAACAAATCCAAACTGGGCGCCAACGCCATACTGGCGGTGTCCCTGGCCGCGGCCAAGGCGGCGGCGGCTTCCAAGAAAGTCCCGCTGTACCAGCATATCGCCGAAGTGAACGGCACCGCCGGCCAGTACTCCATGCCGGTGCCCATGATGAATATCCTCAACGGCGGCGAGCACGCCGACAACAACGTGGATATCCAGGAGTTCATGATCCAGCCGGTCAAGGCCGAGAGCTTCGCCGAAGCCCTGCGCTGGGGTGCGGAGATCTTCCACTCCCTGAAGAAAGTACTGTCCGCCAACGGCCTCAACACCGCGGTGGGCGACGAGGGCGGCTTCGCGCCCAACCTGCCGTCCAACGAAGCGGCGCTGAAAGTGATCGCCGAGGCGGTGGAAAAAGCCGGCTACACCCTGGGCGAGGAAATCACCCTGGCCCTGGATTGTGCCTCCTCCGAATTTTACAAGGACGGCAAGTACGACCTGGCCGGCGAGGGCAAACAGTTCGACAGCGCCGGCTTTGCCGACTACCTGGCCGAGCTGTCCACCAGCTACCCGATCCTGTCCATCGAGGACGGCATGGACGAGAGCGACTGGGACGGCTGGAAACTGCTGACCGACAAGATCGGCGGCGAGGTGCAGCTGGTGGGCGACGACCTCTTCGTGACCAACACCAAGATCCTGAAAGAGGGTATCGAGAAGGGTGTGGGCAACTCCATTCTGATCAAGTTCAACCAGATCGGCTCCCTGTCCGAAACCCTGGACGCGATCAAGATGGCCAAGGACGCCGGCTACACCGCGGTGATCTCCCACCGCTCCGGCGAGACCGAGGACACCACCATCGCCGATCTGGCCGTGGCCACCGCCGCCGGCCAGATCAAGACCGGCTCCCTGTCCCGCTCCGACCGCGTGGCCAAGTACAACCGCCTGCTGCGCATCGAAGCCGAGCTGAACGGCGCCGCCCCCTACCGCGGCCGCGCCGAGTTTAAATAAATGCGGAATGGTGAATGCGGAATGCGGAATATTTGCGATTCCTCCGTAGCGGGGTGCGGTATTCCGCATTCCGCACTCATGAAGTACGTCCATGTACTTCACCCCTGCGGGGCTGCCTGCGGCAGTGCAAATTGCCAATCCCGGCGATTTGTCCGCATTCCGCATTTCTGAAGCCCGATGCGCTGGCTGCTGGCACTTCTCACCGCAATGCTCCTCACCACCCAGTACCGCCTCTGGGTGGGTGAGGGCAGCCTGGCGGAAGTCGCGCGCCTGAAGCGCCAACTGGCCCAGCAGCAGGACAAGAACGCTGCCCTCGCACGGGAAAACCGTCAGCTGCTGCGCGAAGTGCGCAGCCTCAAGGAGGGCACCGATGGCGTCGAGGCCAAGGCGCGCTACGACCTCGGCCTGATCAAGGAAGGCGAAACCCTGTTTATCTTCCTTGATCCCGAAGGGAAGACTGAAAACCCATGATCTCCTCCGGTGTATCTCCCGAGTCCCGAGTCCCGAGTCCCGAGTCCCGGCTTTGGTACTGGGTTGTGGTGCCCGCCGCCGGTGCCGGCAAGCGCATGGGCGCGGACAGGCCCAAGCAGTACCTGCCACTGCTGGGGCGTCCGCTGCTGTCCCTGACCCTGCGCAATATCCTCACCTGGCCCGGGCTGGCCGGCGTGGTGGTGGCCCTGTCGGAAGACGATGCCTATTTCTCCCATCTGCCGGAGGCCAGGCACCCGCAGGTGCACCGGGTCACCGGTGGCGCAGAGCGCGCGGATTCGGTACTGGCCGCACTCCATTTTCTCGCCACACGGGAACCCGGGGAGACACCGGTACTGGTGCACGACGCCGCGCGCCCCTGCGTGGCCCTGGAAGATATCGAGGCCCTGTTGCAGGCGGATTCGATCGCGCTGCTGGCCCAGCCGGCCAGCGATACGGTCAAGCTCGCAGCCCCCTCCCCCAGCCCCTCCCCCGCAAGCGGGGGAGGGGAACCCGAGTCCCGAGTCCCGAGCCCCGAGTCCCGTCTGTACGTCAAACAAACACTGGACCGCAACAGCATCTGGCTGGCGCAGACTCCCCAGCGCGCGCCGCTGGGCCTACTGCACGACTGTCTGCGCCGCGGGCTGGAACAGGGCGCGGCCATTACCGATGAGGCCAGCGCGCTGGAGTTGTTCGGCCACAGCCCCCAACTGGTGCCGGGGCGGCGCGACAATCTCAAGGTCACCCATCCCTCCGATATAGTGCTGGCGGAGACCATACTGCGCCTGCGTTATGCGCCCACAGAGGACAAGCGATAGTGAGTTTTCGAATTGGCCAGGGATTCGATGTGCATGCATTCGGCCCCGGTGACCACGTAATACTCGGGGGAGTTGGGATTCCCCATGAGCGCGGGCTCAAAGCCCACTCCGACGGCGACGTGCTGCTGCACGCGCTGGCGGACGCGCTGCTCGGCGCGCTGGCGCTGGGGGACATAGGTCACCACTTTCCCGATTCGGACGCCGCCTACGCGGGCGCCGACAGCCGCGTATTGTTGCGTCATGTGATGGGGCTGATCGCGGAGCGCGGATATCGCCTGGTCAATGCCGACTGCACCCTGATTGCCCAGGCACCCAGGATGGCCCCGCATATCGAATCCATGCGCGCGAATATCGCCAGCGACTGCGCAGTGGAAGCCGGCGCGGTCAGCGTCAAGGCCACGACCAGTGAGAAGCTCGGTTTTACCGGCCGCGGCGAGGGTATCGCTGCTCAGGCGATAGTCCTGCTCGAGCGTATCAATGAGTAACCACTCCTCTTTTAACTGGCCGCAGGCGCTGGACTGGCCGCGGGCGCTGGGCGGTGCCGCTATTGTGGGCGATTTCCGCTCGGCCGCGGAAGATTTTGTCGTCGACGAACTGGCCGCACCGCCGGTGGCCGACAGCGGCGAGCACGTCTACTTGCTGATACAGAAACGCGGCGCCAACACCGGCTGGGTGGCACAGCAACTGGCGAGGCTCGCCGGCGTGCGCACCCAGGATGTCGGCTACTACGGCCTCAAGGACCGCCACGCGGTCACCACCCAGTGGTTCAGCATATGGCTGGGACAGAAGCCAGAGGCGGATTGGGCGCAGATCAATAATGATGAAATAACCCTGCTGCAGAATCACCGCGGCCCGCGCAAACTGCGCCGCGGCGAGCACAGTGGCAACCGCTTCCGTATACGCCTGCGCAATATCACCGGCGATAGGGAAAGGGCGGAACAGCTGCTGGCGAAGGTTGGCGACGGCGTGCCCAATTACTTCGGCGAGCAGCGCTTCGGCCGCGACGGCGGCAACCTGGACCTGGCGCGCAACCTGGCGGAGGACAATGGCCGCTGCCGCAAGAACGAAAAGGCCTTCGCCATGTCCGCGGCGCGCAGCTGGCTGTTCAACCAGGTGCTGGCGGAGAGAGTGCGTGCAGGCAACTGGCAGCTGTCGATGTCAGGAGAGCCCGAGTCCGAGCCCACCGGCCCCCTGTGGGGACGCGGCAGAAACCCCGCCGCTGCAGAACTCGCCGAGTTGGAGCAGGGCACACTCGAGCCGTGGCAGCCCTGGTGCAACTGGCTGGAACACTGCGGACTGAAACAGGAACGGCGCCCGTTGGTCCTGCGGCCGGAAGCTTTTTCCCACGAGTGGTCAAATGATGACCTGGTGTTGGAGTTCGCCCTGCCGGTCGGTGCCTTTGCCACGGCGCTGCTGCGAGAGGTGGCGGAGCTGGCCAATGTGTCCGGCGCCACATAGAATTCTGTAGTCGAACGAATAGCGCCCCACTCCCGCTTGCGGGGGAGGGGCTGGGGGGGGGGGTGCCGGAGCGGCCCCGGATGTTGGAACAATAAAAGAATATGGATCGCTTGAAACGTGAAGGTTTGGGGATGACCTCCCAGCGCACCCGCAACCGCCTGATACAGCGGCTGCGGGACGAGGGCATTGGCAGCGAGGAGGTGCTGGACGTGATGGCGTCCACCCCGCGGCACCTGTTCCTCGACGAGGCCCTCGCCGTTCGCGCCTACGAGGATACGGCCCTCCCCATCGGCTACGGCCAGACCATCTCCCAGCCCTATATCGTTGCGCGCATGACGGAGCTGCTGTTGAGTCGCGCTAAATCCCTGCACCGGGTGCTCGAGGTGGGCACCGGCTCCGGCTACCAGACCGCCATCCTGGCGCGGCTGGTGGACAAGCTCTACTCGGTGGAGCGCATAGAACCCCTGCTGGAGCAGGCGCGCCGGCGGCTGCGGGAACTGGGGATCCACAATGCGGAATTCAAACTCAGCAACGGCGGCTTCGGCTGGCCGGAGAAGGGCCCCTACGACGCGATTCTGGCCGCAGCTGCGCCCGCGTCCGTGCCCCCGGAATTAAAGCAGCAGCTGGCACCCAATGGCGTGCTGGTGATCCCCGTGGGCAGCGAGCGCCAGCACCTGACCATCGTCACTCGCCGCGACGACGGCGACCAGTTCGATGTGGAGACACTGGAGGCCGTGCGCTTTGTCCCTCTGCTCAGTGGTGTGGTTCGATGAAATTATCCGGACTGTTTAAGGGGCGCTACCTGGGCGTGGCCGCGCGCGGCATGGCCATGGGCGCGGCGGACGTGGTGCCCGGTGTTTCCGGCGGCACCATCGCCTTTATCACCGGCATCTACCAGGAGCTGCTGGATTCGCTGAGCCGTATCGGCCCGCACTGCCTGACCCTGCTGCGGCGCCACGGCATCGCGGTGGCCTGGCAATATATCAACGGTAATTTCCTGCTGGCACTTTTTTTCGGCGTGCTGCTGAGTATTTTCAGCCTGGCGAGGCTGATCGGCTACTTGTTGCACAGTTTCCCGATCGTGGTCTGGGCTTTCTTTTTCGGCTTGGTGCTGGCGTCCGCAGTGCCCATACTGCGCAGTATTCCGCGCTGGTCCCGATCGGTGCTCCTGTTCCTGCTGATCGGCGTGGCGGTGGCGGTCCTGGTCAGCGAACTGCGCCCGGGACAGATTCCCGCGACCCCGCTGACGCTTTTCCTGTCCGGGGCGCTGTCCATCTGCGCCATGATACTCCCGGGTATTTCGGGGGCCTTTATCCTGCTGTTGATCGGTATTTATCCCCGGATACTGACCGCTGTGCACGAGCTGCAGCTTCTCAACCTGGTCTGCTTTGCCGCCGGGGCCGCCACCGGCCTGCTGCTGTTCAGCCGGCTGCTCTCCTGGTTGATGCACAAATACGTCGCCCGTACCCTGGCTTTTCTCGCCGGCATACTGCTGGGCAGCCTCAAAATCATCTGGCCCTGGAAACTGCCCCTGTCCGGCGTCGAGGCCGGGGATAAACTGGCGCCGCTGATGTCCAATACCTCGCCATCCACCTTCGCCGCCCAGACGGGGGAGAGCGCCTACTTTGGGGCGGCGGTGGCCGCGGCGATTGGCGCGGCTTTACTGGTGTTGGCCGTGGATTACCTGGGACGGAAGCACCGGCCGGCGCACTGCTAGAGGGCAAAACCGGCGCCCGCCGCAGCAAGGTCTGCCAAAGGTCGGAATGGCGGCTTTTTGTCGAGATTCCCGGCGGGATTTTGGTAGTTTTTTTAGACACTTTTCCCATAAATGTGGCTGTCTGATGTAAAAAGAGAATAATGGAATGTCGTTTATTTCAACATAATGGACACCTGGTCTGGCGGGACATTTGTCTTATTTTCGGTCAGATTTTCCCCGTGGTGTTTAAAATATTGAGCTTGGCTCTTGTGGCCCTGGCTCTTTGTTCCTGTGGCAGTCACCGCGCCCCCACCAGCGCATTGGAGCAGCCGCCGAGCTTGCGGATCAAGCATCACACCGTCAGCCGCGGCGAGACCCTCTATTCCATTGCCTGGCGATATGGCAAGGATTTCCGCGAGCTGGCGGCCATCAATGGCATCGCAGCACCCTACCAGATCTACCCCGGGCAGCACCTGCGGCTGTCCGGCCGCGCGCCCGTTGCCGCCGCGCCCCCGGTGGCCAAAAAGCGCCCCCAAAGCGCTGCTGCCAAACCCCGCTCGACGACAAAATCTACCGCGAAAAATAAAAAATCTTCAACACCCACCAAACCACGCCAACCAGTGGCGCGAGCGTCCGGCTCCCCGATCCAGTGGCGCTGGCCGACCAAGGGCAATGTGATCAGCGGCTTCAGGGCGGGCGACCCCCTGAGGAAGGGTGTTGATATCGCCGGGGAAAAGGGGGACTCTGTACTGGCAGCGGCTAATGGCACCGTGATCTACGCGGGGAATGCGCTGAGAGGCTACGGAAAACTGCTGATCGTCAAGCACAATGAGGAGTACCTGAGTGCTTATGCCCATAACCACAAGTTGCTTGTGGAGGAGGGCAGCGAGGTCAAGGCGGGGCAGAGGATCGCGGAACTGGGTTCAAGTGGTACCGACCGCAACAAGCTTCACTTTGAGATTCGCCGCAACGGCCAGCCAGTGGACCCCATGGCCTATTTGCCATAACCCGGAAGCCGGAGGCGCTGCAAATAAAAATGGACTTTTAATTTGTACCACTTGAGGTAGTCACCGGAATCGTGACGACCGAGAGGTCAGCCGATCCGGAGGCTGTCGCACCGGCAGTCACCGAGCTGGTTTCCAGTCGGGCTGTAGTGCGGCTGATATTGGCAAAAGTACAAGGAGTTGGGGAAATGGAAGCACAACGGCAAGACCAGGCGATGACTGGCCACGCAGATGATCTTCCTCCAGAGTTGGCAGCAGATCAGAAAGAGCAGCAAATAAACCACGAAGAGGACTATTCCAAAGGCCGCCCCCGGAGAACGGCGGTAAAGAAAAACTCCGAACCCACCCCCCTGAAGGCCCGCGTTCGCAAAGTGGAAAGTCGCAAACTGGATAGCGACAGCCATTTGCAGAAGAACCTCGATGCCACCCAGTTATATCTCAACGAAATCGGTTTTTCCCCGCTGTTGACCGCTGAAGAAGAGGTCTATTACGCGCGCAAGGCGTTGCGCGGTGACGCGGCGGCGAGAAAACGCATGATTGAAAGCAACCTGCGCCTGGTGGTGAAGATTGCACGCCGCTACGTCAGCCGTGGCCTGGCCCTGCTGGACCTGATCGAAGAGGGCAACCTGGGCCTGATTCGCGCGGTGGAAAAATTCGATCCCGAGCGGGGTTTCCGCTTTTCCACTTACGCCACCTGGTGGATTCGACAGACGATCGAGCGGGCCATTATGAACCAGACCCGCACAATCCGCCTGCCGATTCACGTGGTCAAGGAGCTGAATGTCTACCTGCGCGCGTCCCGCGAGCTGGCGCAGAAGCTCGACCACGAACCCTCGGCGGAGGAGATCGCCAACCTGCTGGAAAAACCGGTGGAAGATGTGGAGCGCATGCTGGGCCTGAATGAGCGCGTTACCTCGGTGGACACGCCTATTGGCCCCTCATCGGAAAAAACCCTGGTGGATACCATTCCGGACCAGCACGAGTCGGACCCGGCGGAGCTGCTGCAGGACAGCGATCTGTTCGACAGTATCAACCACTGGCTCGGCGAGTTGCCGGATAAACAGTGCGAAGTGGTTTCCCGCCGTTTCGGCCTGCGCGGTTTCGAGGCCAGCACCCTGGAGGAAGTGGGGCGTGAAATCGGCCTGACCCGCGAGCGCGTGCGCCAGATCCAGGTGGATGCACTCAAGCGCCTGCGCGAGGTCATGGAGAAGCAGGGTCTCGACGGCCAGTCGCTGTTTGGCAATCTGTAGGCTCGGGACTCGGGATAAAAAAAACCGGCCAACTAGTTGGCCGGTTTTTTTGTGGGAGCGATCGGGGAAAGTGGCTGCTGGCCGCTACTTTCTCACCCAGCGCCCGAGATTGTCCTGGTAGTACTCCCCGGGCGCCACGCGGGCTTCCAGTTTCTCCGCCGCGCGCGCCGCAACCTGCGCGATGTCGATATTGTTGCGTTTGGCGATCCTGGCGTACTCCGCCTTGCGCTTGGAGTTGACCCCCACCACCAGCCTTTCCAGCTCCGGCGAGTTCTGGCCGACCACGGCGATATAGCCGCTGTTCGCCTCTCCCACCAGGCCCTGGCTCTTGGCTTCGTCCAGGGTGATGGCGATGGCGGGCAGTGCGAGCGCCAGGCCCAGGCAGAGCAGGACAGTCTTGACTAGCTTCATGGTTTGCCTCCTTAGAAAATACCTTCTTTGTCCTCGAACAGGTCGTCCAGCTCTCTGTCGACCTTCACTCGGATCTCGTGCTCGATTTTTACGTTCAGGTTGACGGTAATCGGTTCGCTGGGCGCCTGCACCGCCACCGTTGGCGTACACCCTGCGGTAACCATAGCGCAGAGCAGCAGTGCTGGGATCAGTCTGGTGGTCCTCATCCGACGGTCCTCGGGATTTAACTTCGGGGTCATTGTAGCGGCCCTAGCTTAACCCATTCTGAACCTCCATGTTCGGATCGGGTTCACTGAAGCTGCTTTTCCAGCGCCTCGGTCAGGTCCCGGCTCGCCTGCAGGGAGCGCAGCATGGAGGGGATGTTGTTCTCCAGGTTCAGGTTGATAATCAGGTCCCGGTCCACGGCCACGGACTTGCTGCGCCCCACCAGTTTCAGCTGCAATTGCATATCGCCGCTGGGCGGGTATTCCACGGTTCCGCTCAGTTCCCGGAAGTTGTAGTCCTCCAGAGCCCCGGCCAGCAGCTTCAGTTGCGGATTGCCCGACAGCATCTCGGCGGAGAAGGCGCCGTAGTAGCGCAGCCGCCCGCCCGGCGGGCGCGACTGGACCTTGCCCTGCGTTACCGTTATCCCGTCGGCCCCGGTGACCAGGGGAATGTGCAGGTCGAGGATGCCGCTGGCGGCAAAGTTCTCCGCCTCCATCTCCCCGGCCAGTTCCCTGAGGGAGATGCCCTCGAGAAGGACTTCGCTCCTGCGCTCCTCGCCCTCCAGGTTCCAAACCAGCTGTGGGGAGCGCAGTGTGCCGCCCAGCAGTTCCGCGCTGACCGAGCCGAGGGTCAGGTCCCCTCTTTCGTCGAGAGCGGCCGTGACGCGGATATTCTTTACCTGGATCCCCACGTCCAGGGTGTCCAGCTGCATTGCCCGCGGCTTGTCCGTTACCCAGTGCTCCCCCCGCCGCGCAAGGGACAGCCGCCCCACCGCGCCCGTGGCGAAGCTGTCGCCGTGGACAGCCGCGAGCTTGTCCCAATGCAGTTCGATCCTGTCCCCCTGGGCCTGCGGCCAGGAGTAGTGCCCGCTGGCGGAAATGGTGCCGGCGACGATGTCCACAGGCAGCCCTTGCACCGACTCGCTCAGTGGCGCCGCGCGGCTGAATTCCACGGGGGGCAGTGTAAAGTGCGCGCCGCCGCGGGCGCTGTCCAGATTGTGCTGCCATTGACTCCGCAGTTGCAGGGGCCCGGCCTGCGCCCGAGTTTCGCCGCGCAGGGCGCCGCCGACCAGCGACAGTTGGCCCTCCAGCTTGGCATCCAGCTTGTAGCGGCCCTGCATCTGCAGATTGAGGGCGTCCGAGCGGTAGTCGGCGCTGGCGGAAAGGTGGTCGTCAACGGTCTTGAATTGGACATTGTCGAAAACCAGGGCGCCGGAGGCGCGCAGTTCCGGGGCCTCCAATGTCGAGAAACCGGCCGTCAGTCGCGCACTCCCGCAAACGGGGTCCATTGGCGTGAGAGTGCATTCCAGGTGCGGGGGCTGAAGGGACAGCCGCTCGACCACCAGGGTGTCCCGGGTGAGTTTTTCCACCCGGAGTTCGGTCTGGCGGAGTTGCCACCGCTGCCGGTCGCCTTCCAGTGACAGTTCCAGCTGCGCGCTGACGGCGGGCCCCTGTAGCGACAGCTTGCCGTCCGCCTGCGCAAGCTGCGGCGACCCGGCGCTCAGCTGCAGCGAGCAGTGGGTGCCGCCGGCGATGCGGCACTCGACTTGCCGCAGCTGTGCCTCGGCGGAAAGCGATCCCCGATCCTCTTCCGCGCGCAGCGTCATCGCGCCGGCCGTAACGCGGATCTCTCCGGGCCAGCGGGGGGCGCTGAGGGTCAGCGCCTGCGGCAGTTGGATGTCCACAGCGCCTTTGTGCCAGCCAAACCGGGCCGGCCCCGAGTCCTTGTCGTCACCCGCGACCAGCGCAATGCTGGCGCGGCTCTCCGGCAGCAGGGTCAGGCTGAGATCCCGCAGCCAGTCCCGCCCGCTATCCCGGCGACTGCCCGGCGGCTTCAGTTTTGCCGCGCCGCGGAAATGCACTGTCCCGGAAGCGGAGTCCGGCCGCAGGGGCGCCGAGCCGCGCTGCCAGTCCCGGGACCGCAGAAACGGGGTGGCCGCGCTGAGGTCGACAGTGCCGGTGAGGGCGAGCGCCGGAATTCCCCGGTCGGCCCTGGTCTCGAAGCGGGCCTGCAGCAGGGGGGGCTGGCCCACCGGGACCAGCTCGAAATGCCCGCCGCCAGACAGTTCCTCCGGCCGCGGCGGCTGCAGTGCGGCGAGCTTGACAGCAAGTGGCTCGGTCGTGGACAGGCTTGCCGCAATAGGCACGCCCAGCAGTGTTTCCGGCAGGGTAAAGCGCACCGATTCGCCCTGCAGCTCGGCGGAAATTTCCCGGTATTCCCGAAACTGGAGAACCCGATCGGGCAGCTGCGCGCGGATGGTTGCGGACAGCCTGCCCGAAGCGCTCGCGGCAATGTCGCCCAGCTTTGCGGGGAGGGGGAGGGCGGCAAGTTGCCGCAGGTCGGAATCCAGTTGGGCGGTGCCCCGCCAGTTGCCGCCATCTTCGCGCGCCAGTTCGGCGGTCAATGCGAGGGCGCCACGCTGTTCGGCGGTGTCCAGCCGCGCGGTGATTCGCAGCAGCGCTTCCGTCAGCTGCATCTGCAGGGAGAGCTGTTGGCTGCCAGTGGAAAGCCTCGCGTCAACGGTATCGCTGCCGTGGTCCCGCTGCAGTTTTAACTGGTCGCTCGGGGCGCCTTCGCCCCGCCAGTGCATTTCCTCGACCTGCACCTTTTCGGGCAAATACCGGCGTAACAATCCTGTTGATTCGCTCAGGGTGAATTCCTGTGAAGAGGCGCCCTGTGAGGGGACCGCCGCGGGGGAATCCGCGCCGCTGGTCTCCGCAGGTATGTAGTCCAGGCGCGCGATGCGGAGCTGGCTGCGATTTTCGTCCGCCGCGAAAACGAGGCTCCAGGGCCGCAGCAACTGCACGCCCTGGAGTTGCAGGCGCGCGCCTGAACGGAGGTGCACACTCAACTGCTCGAAGGCGAGACGCCCCGGCCCCAGTTGCAGGCCCCGCAGTGCCTCGATGCGGTCGCCCGCGAGCCAGGGGTTGATGATCCTCGGCGCCAGCCGGTCCCTGTCCCACCAGATCCAGCCGCAGGCCGACGCCAACAGCAATACTGCTGCGAGTGAAATAACACGGGACTTTCGCACACGACACCTCGATTGACCGGTGGGTTTAGTGTAACCGGCCCGGAACAATAATAAGAGGGCGCCTGATTGTGCACTTTGATAGCCGAACAGCGTATCTCGCTTTGTGCCCCGGCCGGCGGACCCTTGTGAAATCTGCCGGGAGTGATAACGTGTGCCTCGCGTCCCACCGGCAAAGGAATCGGGGCGCGAAGCACAGCAGAGGATTTTCCGGACCATGAAAGACGCCCAACCCAGCACCGTGTACCTGAAGGATTACCGGGTGCCAGACTACCTGGTCGACAGCACCCGGCTGCACTTCGAGCTGCAGCCCAAGGCCACCCTGGTCAAGTCGCAGCTGAAGATCCGGCGCAACCCGGACGCGGGGGAGGGGCTGCCGCCGCTGTTGCTGGATGGTGTGGAGCTGGAGCTGTTGTCCGTCTCCATCGACGGCCAACTGGTGCCCGCCAGTCGCTACCGCGAGCTGCCGGAGGGGCTGTCCATCCCGGTGGAGAAGCCGGAGTTTGTCCTGGAGATCCACAACCGCATCAATCCGGAGGACAACACCTCCCTGGAGGGGCTGTACCTGTCCAACGGCATGTACTGTACCCAGTGCGAGGCCGAGGGCTTCCGCAAGATCACCTACTACCCGGACCGCCCGGACGTGATGTCGAAGTTCACCACCACCATCGTGGCGCCACGGCAATACCCGGTGCTGCTGTCCAACGGCAACGAGATAGAGCGCGGTACCACCGGCGACGGGCGCCAGTTCGTCACCTGGGAAGATCCCTTTGCCAAACCCGCCTACCTGTTCGCCCTGGTGGCCGGCGACCTGCGGCATGTGGAGGACAGTTACACCACCGCCAGCGGGCGCCGGGTGAAGCTGCAGATTTTTACCGAGGCAAAAAACATCGGTAAGTGCGACCACGCCATGCGCTCCCTGAAAAAGGCCATGCGCTGGGACGAGGCCGTCTACGGGCGCGAGTACGACCTGGATATCTTTATGGTCGTGGCAGTGGACCACTTCAATATGGGCGCCATGGAAAACAAGGGCCTGAATATCTTCAACTCCGCCTGTGTATTGGCGAGCCCGGAGACGGCCACCGACGCCAGCTTCCAGCGTATCGAATCCATCGTTGGCCACGAGTATTTCCACAACTGGTCCGGCAACCGCGTCACCTGCCGCGACTGGTTCCAGCTGAGTCTGAAAGAGGGTTTTACCGTATTCCGCGACGCCGAGTTCTCCGCGGATATGAATTCCCGCGCGGTCAAGCGCATCGAGGACGTCTCCATGCTGCGCACATCCCAGTTCGCCGAGGACGCCGGCCCCATGGCGCACCCGGTGTGCCCGGATTCCTATATGGAGATCTCCAACTTCTATACCCTGACCGTATACGAGAAGGGCGCGGAAGTGGTGCGCATGATGCACACCCTGCTGGGCGCCGAGGGTTTCCGAAAAGGCAGCGACCTCTACTTCGAGCGCCACGACGGCCAGGCCGTGACCTGCGAGGACTTCATCCGGGCGATGGAGGACGCCAACGGCGTCGACCTGGGCCAGTTCCGCCGTTGGTACAGCCAGGCGGGCACCCCGGTGCTGGAGGTGACCGATGCCTACGACGAGGCCAGCGGCAACTACGCACTGACGGTCAGGCAGTCCTGCCCACCCACACCGGGCCAGGAAAAGAAGCTGCCTTTCCATATCCCGCTGGCGATGGGCCTGCTGGGCGCCGACGGCAACGACCTGCCGCTGGACGCAACGGGCAGCACCGGGATGGTGCTGCAGGTGACCGAGGCGGAGCAGACTTTCAATTTCACAGGCCTGAAGGAAAAACCGCTGCCGTCACTGCTGCGCGGTTTCTCCGCGCCGGTCAAGGTGCGCTACGGCTACAGCACCGGGCAGCTGCTGTTCCTGATGCGCTGGGATTCCGATGAGTTCAACCGCTGGGACGCCAGCCAGCGCCTGGCGTTGATGGCGCTGGCGCAGTTGCAGGAAGAATACCGCGCGGGAAGGGCACTGAAACTGCAGCCGGAACTGGTGGAGGCCTACCGCAGCGTGCTGCGCAACCGCGACCTGGACCCAGCCCTGGTGGCGGAAATGCTGGTGTTGCCGAGCGAGCAGACACTGGCGGAGGAGTCCGAACAGATAGACGCCGAGGCCATTGTCGCCGCGCGCAAATTTGCCCGCGATGCCCTGGCCGAAGCGCTGCAAGAGGATCTGCTGGAGTGCTACCAGCGGCTGCATACGGACAAACCCTACAGCCCCGATGCCGCCGATATCGCCGAGCGCAGCCTGAAAAATACCTGCCTCGCCTACCTCTGTGTCACCGAAGAGGACCACACGCTGGCCCTGGCCCAGGCCCAGTTCGATAGCGCCGCCAATATGACCGACAGTGCCGCTGCCCTGGGCTCACTGGTCAATCACGGCAGTGAAGCAAACGCCGACGCCGCGCTGGAGCGTTTCTACCAGCGCTGGCAGCAGGACAACCAGGTGGTGGAACTCTGGTTCGGCCTGCAGAGCGCGAGTGCCAAACGGGGCACCCTGGAAACCGTGCGCGCGCTGATGGAGCACCCGGCGTTCGAGTTGAAGAACCCCAACAAGGTGCGCGCGGTGATCGGCGGTTTCGCCAACCGCAACTTCACCCAGTTCCACCGCGGCGACGGCAGCGGCTTCGAGTTTGTCGCCGGGCAGGTGAACGCCCTGGACAGGCTCAACCCGCAGATCGCGGCGCGGCTGGTGATACCCCTCACCCGCTGGAAGAAGTACCGCGGCGAGCTGGGCGGGAAGATGCGACGCGCGCTACAGTCGGTGATGGACTCCGGCAAGCTGTCCACGGATCTCTATGAGGTGGTCAGCAAGAGCCTGGTTTGATGCTCGGGACTCGGGACTCGGGACTTGGGACTCGGGACTTGGGACTTGGGACTCGGGACTTGGGACTTGGGACTCGGGACTTGGGGCTCGGGATGTAGGAGCCTACATGCAGGCGAAAAGAGCGAAGCCACGAATTCATTCGCCTGCAAGCGGGCTCCTACAGGCAGGTTTGCGGCGCGGTCGTTCCGGGTGTCCGGGGCGTCTCCCGCCCTACAGAATGCGGCTGCGCTTTTCTTTGCCAAGTCGCACCAACTCGAGTTTTCTGTCGGCGAGGCGCAACTCCGTCACCGATGCGTAATCCGGCCGGAATTGTTGTATCCGCCGGTCATCGCGGATATGCGCCACCACGGAGTTGATCACCATAAAGTGACAGAAGACCGCGGTGTCCGTTTCCAGCCCGAGCAGGTATTCCACAATGCCGCGGCGCCAGTCCCTTTGCCGCGTATCGCTTTCGTCCCAGTCGCTTATCAATAAAGCCCGAATCCATTGCCCGCGCTCGCCCAGCGGCATTCCCTCGGGTGAGGGGATTTCGGTCACCGCCGGCTCCAGCAGCACCGAGCGCTGCCAGCGTTCCGCCAGCGGCTGCGCCGTCTGCTGCGCGCGGATCTTGGGGCTGCTCACCAGGGTAAAGGGTTTTGTGGCGGCCAGCTTGCGCGCGAGTTTTTCCGCCTGCTCGCGCCCCAGTTCGGTAAGTCCCGGGTCGGGAATCGTCGGGCCTTTCGCCGCCTCGCCGTGGCGCACCAATAATATCTTCGTCATTAACCTACAGATAACCGTTCAGTAAATCGTCCGGTATATCTTGCCACAGGGCCGCGAGTTCCGCCGCATCGAAGGGGCGCGCCTGGGGGTGGTCGCCGAAGCGACGGCTGTGGCCCCGGCCAAAATCGGGCCAGTCATCGCCCGGGTCCCCGCACTCGGCAAAGTTCAGCCAGGCCTCGCGCATGGTATCGCTCAGCTTGTGCGCATCGGTTTCGCCGCCGTAGAGGGACTGCAGCGAAGCTTCCCCGTGGGTGCCGAACACGTAGCCCAGCTCCACCGCGTGACAGGCGCCGAGCAGGGGTTGCGCCGCCAGCGGCTGGGCAAAGTGATAGTGATAGCGGTCGCCGCCGTGGGCCTGCAGCAGGCGCAGGCCGGGCAGGGTGAACACCATATCCGTGAGCAGCAGGTTCCAGGTGCGGCTCCACTCCGGCCAGGGATTGCCGGCCAGGGACCTGGCCAACCGGTAGTAGTGATCGACCAGCTTATCCAGTGTCTGTGGGGGCAGCAGCCACTCGAGGCGCGCGCGTATCTGCCGGTCGTCCAGGGTAAAACTTTCCGGGTTGATCGCGCTGAACAGGTTCCACTCGTCCAGGTTGCTGCCCAGCAGCAGGGAGACCTCGGCGCCGCTGCCGCCCCGCAGCGCCTCCAACGGATCGATACCCAGCAGCTCGCCATCGAGCACCGGTTTGAAAGGCAGCTGCCCCCAGCTCCGCTCCATGCGCGGATCGGAGAGCAGGGCCCGTTGCGCCTGCAGCAGGGTTTTCGTACTGGCATTGAGTAACGATTGTTCGCCGCCGATCCGCTCCAGGTGTTCGACAAATGCCTGCGCCAAGTCGTTGGCCCTGTCGCGGGAATGCAGGGCGCGGGGGTTGCCGCTCTGCACTATGGCGCGGCGAAAAAAGCCGCGGCAACCCGGTGCCGCCAGCAGCGCGGCGATGCTCATGGCGCCGGCGGACTCGCCGAACAGGGTGATATTGCCGGGATCACCACCGAAAGCGGAAATATTTTTTCGCACCCACTCCAGCGCCGCTATCTGGTCCTGCAATCCCTCGTTGCCGCTGGAAGGAATGTCGCTGATATCCCGCAGGCGCAAAAATCCCAGTGCGCCCAGGCGGTAGTTAAAGGTGACGACAATGGCCCGCCCGCTGGCAGCCAGGTGGCGGCCGTTGTAAATTTCCTGGGAACCGGAACCCATATAGAAAGAGCCGCCATGCAACCAGAGCATTACCGGCAGATTCTTGCCGCCAGAGTCCCCCGGCGCATAGATGTTCAGGTACAGGCAATCCTCGCTTTGTGGCGGCTCGCCGTTGGGACCGCACACTTCAATCAGCGCCGAGGGGTTTTGTGCCGACGGCATACCGAATTCAAACGCACTGATTGGGGCCTGCCAGGGAGGCAGCGACTGTGGCGGTCGCCAGCGTAATTCTCCGACGGGAGGGCGAGCGTAGGGAATGCCCAGAAATTGATACACACCAGTCTTTTTATTGACTTTGCCGACTATCGGGCCTGCCGGGGCTTTTACTAATGGTGTGTTTTTACTCTTTCTGTCGCAAAGGTTTCCAATATTCGCATTTCTGCTCATTAAAGGCGTCCTGTTCCATTTTTTAGTTGGGCCTTGATTGATTCGCTCAGTATAGCGGGCGCTATTTTTGCTCTTGAAAATTTTCTTCACTTCGCCCATAACCAAATTGCTTTGGTTGTTTTTTGAACAGAAGATGGCCGGCAGCGGGACCCGACAATGCTGAAAAAAATGACCTCGCGGAAAATAACGTGCACCTAAATACCGACAGAGCTGTATCCCGTGAATTTTACAAACGGAATTTCATATTGGTTTTAAATAGATAGGTGACAAGATGAGTAACAGGTATGTCGATAGGGATATCGACTTCACGGGACTAGTGAATCCGGGGTCCCCCGGGAATCACCTCATTTCCCAGAGCGGCCTCGGTTCGACAGCAGTGTCTGAAGTAGGGCAAAGCGGTATTTCTTCAGACTTCCTAGCCCCTGTCGACAGCAAGGGTGGAGGTTTGTTTGAAGGGATTGATGATTATTGGGACGAGTGGAAAGACAACAATGACTTGGAGCGTTTGAAAAACTCCCCCAGGGATGGCTCTGATGCGGATAAAGACTCGGATGTTGGCGCAGAATCAGTTACTGATACTGATTGCGACATTAATATCGACATTGATATCGATATTGACTGTGAGTGCGATGCCGATGCCGACTCGGATGCCGACGCCGACGCCGACGCCGATGCCGATGCCGATGCCGACGCCGACGCCGACGCCGATGCCGACGCCGACGCCGATGCCGATGCCGATGCCGATGCCGATGCCGATGCCGATGCCGACGCCGACGCCGATGCCGATGCCGATGCCGACGCCGACGCCGACGCCGACGCCGACGCCGACGCCGACGCCGACGCCGACGCCGATGCCGACGCCGATGCCGATGCCGATGCCGACGCCGATGCCGATGGCGGATGTAAATTCGGCTGTAAAGATATCGATATAGATATAGATATTGACGTCGATATTGACCACGGCCACGGCGGTAAGGACTGTGAAATCAACATCGACATTGACATTGATATCGAGTGTGACGCGGATGCAGACTCCGATGCCGATGCCGATGCCGATGCCGATGCCGATGCCGATGCCGACGCAGATGCAGATGCGGATGCGGATGCGGATGCTGATGCGGATGCTGATGCGGATGCGGATGCGGATGCTGATGCCGACGCGGATGCTGATGCCGATGCCGACGCGGATGCCGATGCCGATGCGGACGCCGATGCTGATGCAGATGCGGATGCGGACGCCGATGCTGATGCAGATACGGATGCAGACGCAGATGCTGATGCCGACGCGGATGCAGATACGGATGCAGACGCAGATGCTGATGCTGATGCTGATGCCGATGCGGATGCAGATACGGATGCCGATGCTGACGCGGATGCCGATGCCGATGCCGATGCCGATGCGGATGCGGATGCCGATGCGGATGCGGATGCGGATGCGGATGCAGATACGGATGCGGATGCGGATGCGGATGCAGATGCTGACGCGGATGCTGACGCGGATGCTGATGCAGATACGGACGCTGACGCTGACGCGGATGCTGATGCAGATACGGACGCTGACGCCGATGCGGATGCGGATGCGGACGCCGATGCGGATGCAGATACGGATGCGGATGCTGACGCTGACGCGGATGCTGATGCCGATGCCGATGCCGATGCGGATGCAGATACGGATGCAGATGCTGACGCGGATGCCGATGCGGATGCGGATGCAGATACGGATGCAGATGCTGACGCTGACGCGGATGCTGATGCAGATACGGACGCTGACGCTGACGCTGACGCGGATGCTGATGCTGATGCAGATACGGACGCTGACGCCGATGCTGATGCAGATACGGATGCAGATGCTGACGCCGATGCTGATGCAGATACGGATGCAGATGCTGATGCTGATGCCGATGCTGATGCCGATGCTGATGCTGATGCCGATGCCGATGCCGATGCGGATGCAGATACGGATGCTGACGCTGACGCGGATGCTGATGCTGATGCTGATGCTGATGCAGATACGGACGCTGACGCCGATGCGGATGCGGACGCCGATGCGGATGCGGACGCCGATGCGGATGCAGATACGGATGCTGATGCTGACGCCGATACGGATACGGACGCAGATGCCGGCGTGGATGCTTCCGGCGGAAGCCCGGGTAGCAACGACCCAGACTACGGCTCTACCAGTGATCTCGTTGTGCTCTACGATGCGGAGTTTGATTCTATTGATAGCGAAGACGGATTCGACGGGCAGTTCTGGGCAGGATGCGATAGCCCGGTTGATCTGGGTAGCGTTCTGGGAGATACCGGTGAAACTGGCGGCACCAGCCCGAGCGGCGGGCTAACTCTTCAGTATCTGCTGGAAGAAAGCGGAGTTCAAAGCGGCTCGCTGTTCGATCAAGATGGCGATTCGACCTTGGTTTCGCTTGGTAGCACTTCGTCGGTCATGAATTCCGGATGTGAAGGCGGCCTGGATAGCACCATGTATGCTCAGTTGGACGACCCCACCCAGGATCTCTGGCAGCAAAGTGGACCCAATGACATCTGATTGTCTGGAATAGATTGACATTCAACTTAATGCCGGGCCGCAAGGCCCGGTTTTTTAATATTGGGAAATAACAACCGCCCACTTCATCACGCCGGCTCTCGAAAAAAATACGCGGATCTGGAAAGCTTCGCCGAACGGTAGATTGTATTCTCCTGCCGACGCTCCCCCGCCGCTGGCTCGCGTAGTTGTCCACGTCCTTCCATATGACGCCGCTTTTGCTCTTGAAAAGTCCTTTTCAGCAGTCCATACCAAATAAAGTTGTTCAAACCTTATTCACTATCTGATTGGCAAAAGGAAGCTGGCACACCGAAAGGATCGAATTCGCGCCAGACAATAATCGGCTAATAGCAGATGGAGCGTCGGCCTGCCACCAGGTATATAGAGGGATTTATTTTCACTTGTTGTTTGTATTAGGTGAGAACATGATCGCGACATTTTTTGATAAGTCCGCGGGTCTGGTGCGAGACCTCCCGGCAGAAAGCCTAAGCCTGACTTCGACGGGAATCGTCCAGCTTCCCCTGGAACTTGACGATATCGCTTCCTATTCCAGGGACGGCCTGGACCTGGTCGTCATCCTCAAATCCGGGCAACGTATTGTTATTGCCAACTTTTTCAGAACCGACGAGGACGGCGACCACAGTGAACTGGCCGTTGACGACGCGGGCGATCCGCTTTTGCTCGCGATGTCCGGTAGTCCTGGATCCATCTTTTCCATCGCGGCCGGCC
>Ga0207773_100054_pt1 | contig 121608 bp, 100 predicted proteins | sample TtaePargueraPR_2_FD_187281 | JGI IMG/M metagenome (GOLD analysis project Ga0207773, IMG submission 187281) | Aerobic enrichment media microbial communities from Bioluminiscent Bay, La Parguera, Puerto Rico - Tt and M1 (3) (SPAdes) | ecosystem: Environmental > Aquatic > Marine > Unclassified ... | reverse complement strand
AGTACGAGACGGTGTCGATCGGTGCGGCCGCGGCGAAGCCGGAGCATGTGGAGAAGCTGAAGGCCGATGTGCGGGAGGCGGTGGACGACGACCGGGCCGTGGTCGCGAACATCATGGGTACGGCGTCGGACGTCGACGGGGTGGCGCACTCGTACGAGGGTGGGCACTACCTGACGGTGACGGGTTACCGCGATGGTGGTGACACGGTGAAGATCGCCGACCCGTACTTCGAGGGCCAGGAGTACTGGATGGACCTCGACGCGTTGGCCGACTGGACCGCCAAGCGCGGCTACTCCGCCTGAGCCACGTCCCTGAGCTCTGCCCAGGTCGAACCCGATGAGGTTGCTTGACCGGTCCGCTGGCCGGGTCCCGTACGCCGGGACCCGGCCAGCGGCGTTTGGCGTGCCTGACGTTGCATTTTCGTCGGTGGCAGGGTGTACTGTGAAGCAGAGGTTAGAACGGGTGTTCGATAACAGGTAGCTCTGCTGGTTGGGTCCGCCGGTCAGCAACGGCACCACCGGAGTCGACACCCGTACTGGCCGCCGGGAGGAGCGATTCGCGGCGCGAGTCCCGGCAGTGCGGCGCCGCGAGCCGCACGCCCCGGCACTGGACTTTCGCGGGTCCAGCGCCACCAGGCAGGACCGCTGCCCGCCGCCCCCGACCCCCGGGCGGCGGGCAGCGGACCCCGCCAGCATCGTCGGTGCGGATGCGGTGTGGGGAAGCATCCGCATCCGCACCGGCGACGCCCCGCCGACGTCTTCCTCCGTGGGCGGGCACCCGAACAGGTGAAACGCGCGGAGGAGGATCCATGCCGACCACTTCGGCACCGGCCCAGGCACCCACGGTGCCGGCGCACCTGCTGCCCAACCGCACCCCGGCCCAGTTGCTCGTCCTCGCCCGGCACGGGCTGACCGAAGCGGGCAACACCCGCCCCGACGGGCTGCGGTACGCGGCGGCCCACCTGGCCGCCCTGCGCGCCGCCGCCGCGATGCTCGCCGCCCGCGCCCGGCCCGCACCGACCCGCCGCAACCGGGTCACCAGTGTCTGGGCCCTGCTGATGATGGTCGCTCCCGAGATGGCCGAGTGGGCCACCTTCTTCGCCGCCGGCGCCAGCAAACGGGCCGCCGCCGAAGCCGGCATCCCCCGGGTGGTCACCGCCCGGGAAGCCGATGACCTGCTGCGTGCCGCCGGGCAGTTCGTCTCCCTGGTCGAGGACACCCTCGGGCTGGCCCACCAACCAGCTCTCGACCCGGCTCTTGACGACCTGGCCGCTGCCTGACTGACCAACCCGCGCAGGCGTGACTTCTGTTGCCGCTGGCACTCGTGGTGCCGGCGGCGATCATGCGCGCACACCAACACCAAGACCAACACCAGTGAGCGAAACCCGGGGGAGAGAAGCAGGATGGCGGGGCGAATGGTGGCCGGCACGGCGGCGTTGTCCGCCGTCGCCGCCGGCCTGGTCCGCCCGGCCAGTGCGTTCGCTGGCGGCACCGGATCGGCGGCGACGGCCGGTACGCCGGACCCGGCCGGCCTGCCCGAGGCGGCCGGCATCGACCGGGTACTTCCCGTCCCGACCATGCTCACCGGCCTGCTCCCCGGGCGAGGGCTGCGCCGCGGCTCCACCGTCAACGTGCTGCCCCACCGGTCGGCCCGGCTCGGCGCGACCTCGCTGCTGCTGGCCCTGCTCGCCGAGGCGTCCCGGGCCGGGCTGTGGTGCGCCGTCGTCGGAGTGCCGGCGCTGGGTGTGACCGCCGCCGCCGAGCTGGGCATCGTCCTGGACCGGCTGGCCCTGGTGCCCAACCCCGGACCGGACTGGTCGGCGGTGGTCGCCGCGCTGATCGACGGGGTGGACGTGGTGGTCGTCGCCGCCCCCGCCGCCGTGACAGCGCAGGTGACCGGCCGGCTCGCCGCCCGGGCCCGGCAGCGGGGCTGCGTGCTGGTGCCCTGCGGCCGGTGGGACGCCCCCGACGTCACCCTGCAGGTGGTGAACGGCCGCTGGGAAGGGCTCGGGCCGGGCCGGGGCCGGCTCCGCCGTCGGGAAATGGTCGTCTCCGCCCGGGGCCGGGGAGCGCTGGCCCGGCCCCGGGAGATCCGGATCTGGTTGCCCGGTGGCCCGCCGCCGGCAGCCGCCGCGCCAGCCACCGGCATCACCCGCCGGGCCCGCCGCGCCGAGCTGACCCTGGTGCGGCGCGGATGAGCCGCACTGAGCTGACCCTGGTGCGGCGGGGATGAACATGGCCACCCCGGCCGGCCCGCCCACCCGGGCGCTGGTCGTCTGGTGCCCCGACTGGCCGGTGACCGCCGCCGAGATCATCGACGGCGTGCCGGCCACCGGGCCGGTGGCCGTCCTGCACGCCAACCGGGTGGTCGCCTGCACCGCGGCTGCCCGCGCCGACGGCGTACACCCCGGGTTGCGTCGGCGGGAGGCGCAGAGCCGCTGCCCCGGGCTCACCGTGCTCGACCACGACCCGGCCCGCGACGCCCGGGCGTTCGAGCCGGTCGTCGCCGCGATCGAACAGGTCGTCGCCGGGGTCGAGGTGCACCGCCCCGGGGCGTGTGCCGTCGCCGCCCGTGGCCCGGCCCGCTACTTCGGCGGTGAGGAGGCCGCCGCCGAGCAGATCGTCGAACACGTCGCGCAGGCCTGCGAAGTCGAAAGCCAGGTGGGTGTCGCCGACGGGTTCTTCGCCGCCGGGCTGGCCGCCCGTACCGGCCGGATCGTCCCGCCCGGCGACAGCCGCACGTTCCTGGCCGGGCTGCCGCTGCGGGTGCTCGGCCGACCCGACCTGGCCGGCCTGCTGCGCCGGCTCGGTCTGCGTACCCTCGGGGATTTCGCCGCGCTGCCGGCCCGCGACGTGCTCGCCCGGTTCGGCCCCGACGCGGCGCTGGCCCACCGGCTGGCCGGCGGGCGCGACGAACAGCCGTTCACCCCCCGACAGCCGCCGCCCGAACTGTCCGTCACCGCCGACTACGACGAACCGCTCGACCGGGTTGACGCGGCCGCGTTCGCCGCCCGTGCCCTGGCCGAGCAGCTGCACGACCAGCTCAGCGGGTACGGGCTGGCCTGCACCCGGGTCGGCATCGAAGCGGTCACCGCGCACGGCCAGGAACTGCACCGCACCTGGCGGCACGACGGCATGCTCACCGCTGCGGCGATCACCGACCGGCTGCGCTGGCAGCTCGACGGCTGGCTCACCGGCGCCGCCGCCCGTCGGCCGGGTGCCGGTGGCACCGCGTCACCGCCGGCACCCACCGCCGGGATCGTCAGGTTGCGGCTCGTCCCGGACGGGGTGCTCGCCCGGGTCGCCCTGCAGCCCGGCCTGTGGGGGGAGATCGGTGCGGAGGACGCCCGGGCCCGTCGGGCGTTGACCCGGGTGCAGGGACTGCTCGGGCCGGACGCGGTGGTAACCGCCGTGCTCGGCGGCGGCCGGTCCCCGGTCGACCAGGTCCGACTGGTGCCGTGGGGCGACGAACGGGCACCGGCCCGGTCCGGTCAGCCGCCGTGGCCCGGCCGGTTGCCGCCGCCGGCACCGGCGGTCGTGCTGCCCGCCCCGCTGCCGGCCGAGGTGTACGACGCGGCAGGCGAACCGGTCACCGTCAGCGCCCGGCTGGTGGTCAGCGCCGCGCCGGCCCGGCTCGCCGTCGGTACGGGCCCTGCGGTCGACGTCACCGGCTGGACCGGCCCGTGGCCGCTCGACGAACGCTGGTGGGCGCCGGCCGAGGCGCGCCGTCGGGCCCGGTTCCAGGTCGCGCTCGCCGACGGCAGCGCCCTGCTGATCGCCCGCACCGACGGGCGCTGGGTGGTGGAGGCCGTCTATGACTGACGACCCGATGGTGGTCGACCCGCTCGCGGTGGACGGCGACGGCGGCGACGCGCCGGGCTGGACCCGCAAGCGGGCACCGTACACACCGCCGCCGGCACTGGCCGCACCGGCGGCCGCGCCGTCGACCTCGCCGCTGGCCGCCGCCGGGGGCGGGCCGGTCACGCCGTACGCCGAACTGCACTGCCACAGCAACTTCAGTTTCCTCGACGGGGCCAGCCACCCGGAGGAGCTGGTCGAGGAGGCGGTCCGGCTGGGGTTGACCGCGCTGGCGGTCACCGACCACGACGGCTTCTACGGGGTAGTGCGTTTCGCCGAGGCGGCCGCCGCGTACGGACTGCCGACCGTGTTCGGCGCCGAACTGTCCCTCAGCGAGGACAGCACCGGCGCGGGCCGGGGCGGTGCGGACCGGGGCAGGGTGGGCGACCGGCGGGCGGCACCACGCACCGGGGAGCCGGACCCGGCCGGGCGGCACCTGCTGACGCTGGCCCGTGGTCCGGCCGGGTACGCCCGGCTGGCCCGCGTCATCTCCCGGGCGCAGCTGCGCGGCGGCGAGAAGGGCCGACCCGACTACGGCAACCTGGAGCAGGTCGCCGCCGAGCTGCGCGACCACGTACTGGTGCTCACCGGGTGCCGCAAAGGGCCGGTGCCGGCGGCGCTGCGTACCGGCGGGGTGGCCGCCGCCGACGCGGAGCTGGACCGGCTGGTGGCGCTGTTCGGCGCGGACAGCGTGGCGGTCGAGCTGACCGACCACGGGCATCCGGACGACGGCGACCGCAACGACGCCCTCGCCGAGCTGGCCCGCGCCCACAGGCTGCCGATGGTGGCCAGCGGCAACGTGCACTACGCCACGCCGGCCCGGCACCGGATGGCCGGCGTGCTGGCCGCGATCCGGGCCCGCCGCGGCCTGGACGACATCGACGGCTGGCTGCCCGCCGCCGGCGCCGCCCACCTGCGCTCCGGCGCCGAGATGGCGGCCCGGTTCGCCGGCTACCCGGGTGCGGTGACCCGGGCCGCCGGCTACGGCGCCGAACTCGCCTTCGACCTGCAGCTGGTCGCCCCCCGGCTGCCCGACCACCCGGTGCCGGCCGGGCACACCGAGATGAGCTGGCTGCGGGAGCTGACCTGGCGGGGCGCGCTGGACCGGTACGGCCCGCGCGAGGCGCACCCGGATGCGTACCGGCAGCTCGACCACGAACTCGACATGATCGAACGGCTGGACTTCCCCGGCTACTTCCTGGTCGTGCACGACATCGTGGCGTTCTGCCGGGAACAGGACATCTACTGCCAGGGCCGGGGGTCGGCGGCCAACTCGGCGGTCTGCTACGCGCTGCGGATCACCAACGTCGACGCGGTCCGCCACCAGCTGCTGTTCGAACGGTTCCTCGCCCCGGAACGCGACGGCCCGCCGGACATCGACGTCGACATCGAGTCCGGCCGCCGCGAGGAGGTCATCCAGTACGTGTACCGCCGCTACGGGCGGGAACACGCCGCCCAGGTTGCCAACGTGATCTCGTACCGGCCCCGGTCGGCGGTGCGCGACGTGGCCCGCGCGTTCGGGTTCTCACCCGGCCAGCAGGACGCCTGGAGCAAACAGATCGACCACTACGGCGCGGTCGTGGCCGCCGGGGAGGACATCCCGGCGCAGGTGGTGGCGTACGCCGACGAGCTGCAGACCTTCCCCCGGCACCTGGGCGTGCACTCCGGTGGGATGGTGATCTGCGACCGGCCGGTGATCGAGGTGTGCCCGGTGGAGTGGGCCCGGATGCCGGGGCGCACCGTGCTGCAGTGGGACAAGGACGACTGCGCCAGCGTCGGCCTGGTCAAGTTCGACCTGCTCGGGCTCGGCATGCTCACCGCGCTGCACGACGCGCACGACCTGATCGGCTCCGAACTGGACCTGAGTGCCATGTCGCTGGACGACCCCGAGGTGTACGCGATGCTGTGCCGGGCCGACTCGGTCGGGGTGTTCCAGGTGGAGAGCCGCGCCCAGATGGCCACCCTGCCCCGGCTGAAACCGACCTGCTTCTACGACCTGGTCGTCGAGGTGGCGCTGATCCGGCCCGGCCCGATCCAGGGCGGCTCGGTGCACCCGTACATCCGCCGGCGCAACGGCCAGGACCCGGTGACCTACCCGCATCCGCTGATGCGCAACGCGCTGGAGAAGACCCTCGGGGTGCCGCTGTTCCAGGAGCAGCTGATGCAGCTGGCGATCGACCTGGCCGGCTTCGACGCCGCCGGCGCCGACCAGCTGCGCCGGGCGATGGGGTCGAAACGGTCGGCGTCTCGGATGGCCGCCATCCGCGACCGGCTGTACGCCGGGATGGCCGGCCGGGGCATCACCGGTGAGCTGGCCGACGACCTCTATCTGAAGCTGTCCGCGTTCGCCAGCTTCGGGTTCCCGGAGAGCCACGCGATGAGCTTCGCCTACCTGGTGTACGCCAGCGCCTGGCTCAAGCGTTACCACCCGGCGCCGTTCCTCGCCGCGTTGCTCAACGCCCAGCCGATGGGGTTCTACTCGCCGCAGACCCTGGTCGACGACGCCCGCCGGCACGGGGTACGGGTGCACCGGCCGGACGTCAACGCCAGCGGCGCGGCGGCCACCCTGGTCGTCGACGCCCGTACCCGGTGGGGTGGCGCGCCGGGGGAGCCGCCGCACCAGTGGGGGGTCGGCGGCCCGCAGGTGCGTCTCGGCCTGTCGGCGGTACGGGGCATCGGCGACGACCTGGCCGAGCGGATCGAGGCCGAGCGGGCCGCGCACGGGCCGTACCGGGACATGCCGGACCTGGCCCGCCGGGTCGGGCTGACCGCCGCCCAACTGGAGGCGCTGGCCACCGCCGACGCGTTCGCCTGTTTCGGGCTGACCCGTCGGCAGGCACTGTGGGCGGCCGGGGCGGCCGCGCAGGAACGCGCCGACCGGCTGCCCGGTGTCGCCGTCGGGGTCGACGCGCCGGCCCTGCCCGGTCTGGACGAGGTCGACGCGTTGATGGCCGACGTGTGGGCCACCGGGCTGTCACCGGACACCCATCCGGTGCGGTTCGTCCGGGACCGGCTGGCCGCCGCCGGAGCGGTGCCGATCGCCGCTCTGGGTCGGGTTGACGCCGGCACCCGGGTCCGGGTCGGCGGCATCGTCACCCACCGGCAGCGCCCGGCGACCGCCGGTGGGGTGACGTTCGTCAATCTGGAGGACGAGACCGGGATGCTCAACGTGACCTGCTCACCCGGGCTGTGGCAGCGCTACCGGACGGTGGCCAGGTCCAGCGCCGCCCTGCTGGTGCGGGGCCGGCTGGAGAAGGCCGAAGGGGTGATCAACCTGGTCGCCGACCGGCTGGACGCGGTGACCACCCCGGTCAGCCCGGCATCCCGGGACTTCCGCTGAATACACAGTCGATGCCGCAGATCAGCTCGGCGACGGGCTGGGAGCCGACGGGCCGGGGGCAGGGGCGGCGTCGGGGCTCGGAGTCAGCGCGGGCAGCTGGAACGGGTCCCGCTCGGGACAGAGCGGGTAGATGTACTCCACATTATTCAGGCCGTGTAGCCGTGTGAGGACTTGCTCGAGTCGCAACGGCTGCCGGTCGGTGTCGTCGCACCAGCCGGGAAAGCCGAGGAGGATCGGCTCGCCGTTCTCGTCGAACAGCCGGGCGCCTTCCACCAGTTGTCCCTGACTGTCGTAGACGTACACGTCTAGCGGAGCCGCTGTAGACGGTAACGGGGGAGCGAGGTAGGCCGCACCACCGTTCGACGCGACGACGTGCGGGCCTTCTGACCTTGATCCGAGGCCGAACAGGAAGTACGAGGCGAACCCAACGAGCGCCAGGGCGGTGGCGACAGTCACCACCAGCCGTGGCCGTCGGGTCGATCGTAGTCCCCGGCGGCCGAGCCAGACCGAGCCGGTCACGGCCACGGTGAGAAGTAGCAGCCCGGCCGGGACGCTGCCACCGGGGGTGGGCAGCGGCGAGGAGATCCCTCCGAAGAGCAGGTGGGTGAAGAGCATCGCGGCGAGATAGCCGCGCAGCACCCACCAGCCGGGGCGCAGCGACCGCAGGAACTCGCTGGCGGTGGCGTAGCCGAGGACCGGGCCGACCCGGCGGTCGACCCGGCCCAGCCGGTCGCGGGTGGCCCGCCAGGCGACACCGGCCCGCCGGCCGAGACCGACTGGCTCCGCCGGGGCGTCCAGTGCGGCGCTGGTACGCAGTTCGGCGGCGTACTCCGTCGGGTCGCCGAGCCGGTCGACCAGCGTGCCGTCGCCTTCGGCGAGCACCTCGGCGAGGTGCTCGGGCAGATCCTCCAGCAGTTCGGCGCGGACCTGGTCCGGCAGGTCGGCCAGCGCGGACCGGACCTGCTCGACGTAGTGCGTGATCTCAGCCTGCGTCGCGGCGTTCACGCCGCCACCCCCCGATCGTCAAGTAGGTTGTCCATCGTCGTGGCGAAGCTGCGCCAGGTCTTGCCGGAGCGGGTCAGCTGGTCACGCCCGGCACCGTTGAGCGAGTAGTACTTGCGGTGCGGGCCCTCCTCGGACGGGACCACGTAGGTGGTGAGCAGACCGGCCTGGAACAGTCGGCGCAGTGTGCCGTACACCGAGGCGTCGCCGACCTCGGTCAGCCCGGCGGTGCGGAGCCGCCGCAGGATGTCGTAGCCGTAGCCGTCCTCGTGCTGCAGCACCGCGAGGACGGCCAGGTCGAGCACCCCTTTGAGAAGCTGGGTGGTATCCACGCTTCGCAGACTACTTCGCAGTGCGATATACCGTCAATCGCGGAGTACCGCAGCCGGCGACGAGCGCCGCCCCGGATCCGGCCGCCCCGGTGCGGCCCGGGCCGCACCGGGCCGAGTGGGACCGGGCCGGGCCGATAGGCTCGCGCGGGTGGAACTGACACACATCCCGGCCGGCCAGGCGGCCGGCCCGCGAACCGCCGTGGTCTGGTCCGTACTGCGTCACGAACTGGACCGGCAGCCTGACCGCAGGCTCACCGTGGTCGACGTCGGCGGCGGCACCGGTGGCTTCGCGGTGCCGTTGGCCGAGGCCGGACACCAGGTGACCGTGGTCGACGCCAGCCCCGACGCGCTGGCCGCGCTCACCCGCCGGGCCGCCGACGCCGGGGTCGCTGACCGGATCACCGCCGCCCAGGGTGACGGCGACGCGCTCGGCGAGCTGATTGCGCCGGCCAGCGCCGACCTGGTGCTCTGCCACGCGGTGCTGGAGGTGGTCGACGAGCCGGCCCGGGTGGTGGAGTCGCTGGCCACGGTGCTGCGCCCGGGCGGGGCGGCGAGCGTACTGGTCGCCGGTCGCGCCGCCGCGGTGCTGGCCCGCGCGGTCAACGGGCATCTCGACCTCGCCGCCGCACTGCTCGCCGACCCGCAGGGCGCCGCCGGCGCGCGGGACACCCTACGCCGCCGCTACGACGCCGACCGCGCCGTCGATCTGCTCGCCGCCGCCGGGCTGCGGGTCGAGCAGATCCACGGGGTACGCGTACTGTCCGACCTGCTGCCGGCGGCCGTCGCCGAGGGTGACCCGCAGGCCCTGCTCGCCCTGGAGCTCGCCGTCGCCGCCCAGCCGCCGTACCGGGACCTCGCCACCCAGCTGCACCTGTTCGCCCGGCGACCGCTGTGACAGCGCCGGAACCGCCGGCCGCGGAGCTGCTGCGCCCGGTGCGTCCGGAGTACGGCGCGGCCAGCCTCGCCGACGTGCTGCCCAGCGTGCTGGCGGTGCTCGGGGTGCCCGGCGCGGACGACGTACTCGGCCTCGCCGGGCCACTCGCCGGGGTGCGGCGCGTCGTCGTGCTGCTGGTCGACGGGCTCGGCTGGCACCAGCTACCGGCGGCCGGCGAGCACGCTCCGACGCTGGCCGCGCTCTCCGGCGGCCGGTACGCGCGGCGGCTCACCACCGGCTTCCCGTCCACCACGCCGACCAGCCTGGTCAGCTTCGGCACCGGTGCCGCGCCGGGGGCGCACGGGGTGCTCGGCTTCCGCAGTCTGGTGCCCGGCACCGACCGGGTGCTCAACCACGTCGACTGGCGCGACGACCCGGACCCGCGGCAGTGGCAGCCGGTGCCGACCCAGCTGGAACGGGCGGCGGCCGCCGGGGTGACGGTCACCGTGGTCAGCCGGCCCGAGTTCGCCGGCAGCGGGCTGACGGTCGCCGCCAACCGGGGCGGCGGGTACCGGGGCGCGGCCGACGCCGACGCTCTCGCCACCGGGCTGCTCGACGCGGTCACCGCCGGCGACGCTCCGGTGCTGGTCTCCGGCTACCACCCCGACCTGGACCGGCACGGCCACCTGTCCGGGGTCGGTTCCCCGCCCTGGCGGGCCGCCGCCGTCGACCTGGACCGGCTGCTGGACCGGGTGCTGGCCGGGCTGCCCCGGGACGCGGCGCTGCTGGTGACCGCCGACCACGGTCAGCTGAACGTGCCGGCCGACCCGCGACACCGGTTCGACCTGGACACCGACCCCCGGCTGCGGGCCGGCGTACGGGTGGTCGCCGGGGAGCCCCGCGCCCGCTACCTGCACCCGGTGCCGGGTGCGGTGGGCGACGTCATCGCCGGGTGGCGGGCCGTCCTCGGCCCGGCGGCCCGGGTGGCCGAGCGGGACGAGCTGATCGCCGAAGGCTGGTTCGGCCCGGTGCCGTCGGATCATCTGGGCCGGATCGGTGACGTCGTGGTGATCTGTCGGGACCGGTCCGTCGTGGTGGCCACCCGGACCGACCCGGTCGGCTCCGCGCTGGTCGGCTTCCACGGTGGAGTGACCGAGGTCGAGATGGCCGTTCCACTGCTGATCGCCACCGGCGCGGGTCCCGAGTGATTTGCCCGGTTGGGCATGCTATAGGAGTGAAACTCGCGGTGCGGCGGGCGAGAAAGATCGAGTTCCTGGTGTGACGAGGGCCGGGTAGCGGTGCACTGTCCGGTTGGGCGGCTACTCTGTTACCAGGTGATGACGTCCGCCGGACGGAAAATCAACCTAGGCGGTCCGTCGTCCGGCTTTCCGACCCGCGACCCCCCTCGTAGACTTGCGGGTAAGCAGCCGGTTGGCTGCCACGGTCTGTCGGTCCGACCGGGCTGACCAACGTGACCGGGGAGGAGTGCCGTGCCGCTCTCGGAGCACGAGCAGCGGCTGTTCGAGCAGATCGAGCGGTCGCTTGCCGAGGACCCCAAATTCGCCTCGGCCGTGCGCGCCAGCGACCCGCGTTTCCACGCGCGGCGTCGCCTGCTCGTCGCTGCCGGTGTGATCATCATTGGCCTTGCCCTGGTCGTTTACGGCACAGTGAGCAAAGTGCCGCTGCTCGGTGTGGCCGGCTTCGTGGTCATGCTCGGGGCAGCGGCGTTCGCCATGCAGTCCCAGCGCAAGTCGAACTCGCCCGATCTGCGGGTGGTCGGCGGGACCACGCGCCGGAAGACCCGCAGTGGGCGACGGTCATCGCTGATCGACCGGCTGGACGAGCGCTGGCGCCAGCGGCCGGAGGGCCACCGCTGACCTAGCCGGTGGGCATCAGCCGCCCGGTCCGGCGTGACCGGGCGGCCGCGTCGTGCCCACCTGCCGGCCCGCCACGCCGGGCAGCGGCGGTCGGCCACGGATCCCGTCGACTGACCGTGCTGCTTGACTGACCGCACTGCGATCGAGCGTCTCGGCACGTGGGCGATTATGCCCGGTGCGCCGACCCGAGGTGGCGGTTTCGCGAAACCCCGGGACGGGTCAGCGCCCCGCCCGGTTGGCCAACAGCCGGCGCGGACTCAACCGCGCCGCCGCGTCGCGCCACCGGCCGACGACCGAGAACACCCGGCTGTACGCCTCGACCACCGCGTCCCGCCAGCGCAGCAGTACCGACAGCGGCAGGAGCCGGGCCGCCAACCGGGTACGCCGACCCACCCCGGCCGCCAACGCCGCCCGTATCCGCCCCAACGCCTCGACCAGCGGCTCGCCCGGCACCGGCTGACGGGCGTACCGGGCCCGCTCCTCCGCCTGGCTGAGCAGCTGGACCGCGTCGGCCGCCGCACCGTGGACCGACTCCAGAGCGGCCAGCCGCGCCGCCGTCGCCCGTGGCGTCTCCGACCGGTCGACCGGTATCCGCAGGTCGACCAGGGTGTCGACCAGTTCGCTCCAGACGGCGTGCGCGTGCTGCCGGGCGGCCCCGGCGTCGGCGCCGGTGACCGTCATCAGCGGAGCAGCACCGGCGGCGGCCCCGCTCACGGCGGGGGAGTCGGCGTCCCGAGCGTCCGTCGGGTCGGTGCCCGCCCGGGTCACCGGAGCCAGGACACGGACCAGCCGCCGACGGCGTACCGTCGCGCGCCGGGCCGCCGGCAGGGCCGCCAACACGAGCACCGCGACCACACCGGCGAGGGTCCACCACGGCCAACGGGGACCGGCGGTGGAATCAGCGGCGGATCCGGCACCCAGCGCACCCGGGTCGAGCTGGCCGGGCCCGGTCTCCGGCAGCGCCGTCGTCGACGGCGCGGCGGACGGGGCCGCGCTCGGTCCGGCGCTCGGTCCGGCGTCCGGCGGGGCGTCCACATCCGGTGCCCACTCGGAGCGTACCGAGCCGGGGATGCTCGCCGCCGGGGTCGGGTCGAACGGCACCCAGCCGAGCCCGTCGAAGTAGACCTCGGTCCACGCGTGCAGGTTGAGGTTGGTCAGCGTGTACGTGTTCTCCAGCCGCCGGGAGCCGTTGGTGAAACCGAACGCCACCCGGGCCGGCACGTCCGCCGCCCGGACCAGCCACGCCATCGCGGCGGCGTACTGCTGGCAGAAACCAACCTTGTTGTCCAGGAAGTTGACGATGTCCTGGCTGGCCGTGCCGCCCTCGGTGGCCAGGCTGTAGGTGAAACCGTTGTCCCGGGAGAAGTGCTCGTAGATGGCCAGCACGCGGTCGTAGTCGCTGCGCGCGCCGGCGGTCAGCTCCCCGACCAGCTCGGTCACCTGCGGCACCTGCGGCACCGCGGTGAACGCCTGCCGCAGGTCGTCGTCGGCCGGCAGCGGCTGGGACCGGCGCAGTGCCCCCGGGGTGTAGCTGGTGCGTACGTACTCGAATCCGTAGGTCATGTTGCGGGCCCGGGACCGACCGGAGAAGACGATCTGCGCGGTGCGGTCGTACGCCCAGCTGCCGTCCACGTCGCGCATCTGCACCGGCACCGCGTAGGTCGGCAGCAGCGCCATGTTGAAGTTCCCGGTGACCTCGACGGTCGCCTCGTACGCCTGGTGGCTGACCCCGGTGTTGCGGATGTTCGGGTCGGTCCGCGGGTCGGGCAGCGACCGGGCCGAGTCCGGCCGCCCGCGTGGCGGGCGACTGGCGAAACCGTCCTCGCGCAGCTCATCGGCGATGCCGATCCGCAGGTACGCCGGGGCCGGGTCGTTGGTCGTCACCCGGATCATCTCGGTGACCTCGCTCTGGTTGAGCTGGCCGCTCAACGCCGCAAACAGGTTCACCTGGCCGGGCCCGTTGCCCAGCCCGTTGCCGCCGGTCCCGCCGCCGCTGAGGTTGGTCAGCAGGCCCGAGGTCATGCCGGGGATGGTCAGCGGGATCAGCACCGCGACGACCACCCCGAGCACGGCGAGTCGCCTTCCGGCGGCGGCCAGCGGCGACGGCTCCCAGACGTCGACGTCCCGGCCGTCGCCGGTGAACCGGCGGCCGAACCGGCGGACCCGGTCGACGTTGTCGGCCATCAGCAGCCACAGGTAGCCGACCGCGCCGACCACGAACGGCGCCGCCGGGACGCTGTCGACGTAGATCGCCACCGGCACCGAGTAGATCGCCAGCATCGGCAGGCCGGCCAGCGCCGGCCGGCGCAGGGTCACCGTGAGCACGTCGACGACGACCGCGACCGAACCGATCCCCAGCGCGGTGATGAACAGCAGCGCGTCGCCGTCGGGCACCGGTACGCCGTACGCGTGCACGTCCTGCGCCGACTGGGCCAGCAGCGCACCGAAGTGGCCGATCGTCGCTGGCGACGGCAGCACCGCGAGCAACTCGTCGCCGCTGGGGAACAGCCAGGTCAGGGCGAGGAGCAGCGCGCCGATCATGGCCACCGGGTGCAGCCAGCCGGGCGCCCGCACCGAGCGGACCAGTATCCCGGCGCCACCGATCATGGTCACGGTGATCGCGCACTGCACCAGCCAGGTCCAGTCCTGGAAGATGGTGGCCATCGGCGCGGCCGCCATCAGGGTGGCTGCCGCCGCGACCAGACCGAGGTGTCTGCGGGTGGTCAATTCACTCCTCCGGCTATCGTCTCGGCCAGCGCGGCCCGCCAGGCGAAGCCCTGGGAACCCCGGGCGAGCTGCGGCCACAGCGACGGCAACTGGTCACCGTGGTTCACGCCGATCACCCGCCAGCCGCTCTGCAGCAGCGACAGCGCGGCGGCACCGTGCGCCCGGTCGGCCTCGGCCCGCTCGTCCGGGCTCAGATTCATCCAGGTCGAGCTGTCGATCAGCAGGCCGACGCAGGTCGACCGGTTGCCCCGCAGCCCGGCCAGCAGCTCCGCCTCGGTCGGGGTGAGCGCCCCGAACAACGCCACCACCAGCGAACTGTCCGAGCGGCGGCGTACCTGATCGACCAGGGTGGCGATGTCGCTGCGCTGGCTGGCGGTGACGTCGGCCAGCCGGTCGAGCAGCAGCCCGTCCCCGTCGGCCTCGGTGGCGTCGGCGTCGATGCCGGTGTCGGTGACCAGCCGCAGCCGGTAGCCGTTCGACCGGAAGTGCACGGCGATGCTCGCCGCCGCCGCCACCGCCCACTCGAAGCTCGCCGTCGGGCCCTCGCCACGGTGCGCGTACGCCCGGGTGTCGAGCACCACGGTCGCCCGGGTCTCCCACGGCTGTTCTTCCCGGCGCACCATGAGTTCACCGGTGCGGGCGGTCGACTTCCAGTGCACCCGGCGCAGGTCGTCACCGCGGCGGTACTCGCGGGTGGCGGAGTCGTCGTCACCGTGCACCGCCACGGACCGGGCCCGGCTGTCACCGGATCCGGCGTACTCACCGGCGAGTCGGACCGACGGCAGCGCGGTGACCTGTGGGATGACCGTAAGCCGGTCGACGCTGGGGAAGGCCCGGGTCAGCTCGCACAGGCCGAACGGGTCGGTGAGCCGGACCACCAGCGGGCCGACCTCGTAGCGGCCGCGGACCTCGGCCCGCACCGTGTACGCCACCGAACTGGCCTGCTGGGCACCGAGCCGCTCCAGCACCACCCGGGGCCGGCTGCCCAGCGCATACGGCAGCCGGTCCTCCAGCAGCAGGGTGCCGGTGGGCAGCCGGGACAGGTTCTGCAGCCGCAACACCACCCGGGCGTTGGAGCCGACCGGGACCCGGTGCGGCTCCAGCGAGCGGGTGCAGGCCAGCTTGTACCGGCTGCGGCCCACGTACAGGGCGGCCAGCAGCGGCAGGACGGCCAGCAGGATGGCGACCCGCAGCAGGTCCTTCTCGCCGAGGATCAGCGCCGAGACGACCGCCGCCGCACCGGCGGCCAGGAACGACCGGCCGCGGGTGGTGAGGCCGCGCAGCGCCGCCCGCATCGGTCACCGCCCTCGCGGCTCGAAGGGGACCGCCGCCACCGCGCCGTCCGCCGGGCCGAACTGGCGGCCGTCGTACGCCGGAGCGACCGGCCGCTGCCGTTCGTGGGGCAATGGCATCCGGTGCACCAGCTCGGCGATGATCGCGTCGGTGGTCCGCCGGGCGAGTTGGGCCTCGGCGGTCGGGATCAGCCGGTGGGCCAGTACCGGAACGGCGAGTGCCTGCAGGTCGTCCGGGAGCACGTAGTCGCGGCCCTCCAGCGCGGCGACCGCGCGGGCGGTACGCAGCAGCTGCAGCGTCGACCGGGGCGAGGCGCCGAGCCGCAGCTCCGGGGACTCCCGGGTGGCGGTGACCAGGTCCACCGCGTACTGCTTGACCGGGTCGGCGACGTGCACCTCCCGGACGGTGGCGATCAACCGCCGTACCCCGGCCGCGTCGGAGACCGGCTGCAACTGGTGCACCGGATCTGCCGCGCCGTGCCCGTCGAGCATGGCCAGCTCGGCGCTCGGATCGGGGTAGCCCATCGCGATCCGAGCGGTGAACCGGTCCCGCTGCGCCTCCGGCAGCGGGTAGGTGCCCTCCATCTCGATCGGGTTCTGGGTGGCGATCACCATGAACGGCGTCCGCAGCTCGTAGGTGGTGCCGTCGACGGTGACCTGCCGCTCCTCCATGCATTCGAGCAGCGCGGCCTGGGTCTTCGGGGACGCCCGGTTGATCTCGTCGCCGACCACCAGGTTGGCGAAGACCGCGCCCGGCTTGAACTCGAAGTCGTGGTTGTCCTGGTTGTAGACGCTGACCCCGGTCACGTCGCTGGGCAGCAGGTCCGGGGTGAACTGGATCCGGCGTACGGAGCAGTCGATCGACCTGGCCAGCGTCTTGGCGAGTTTGGTCTTGCCGACTCCGGGAACGTCCTCGATCAGGAGGTGTCCCTCCGCGAGCAGGACGGCGAGTGCCAGCCGAACCGTGGCGGTCTTGCCCTCTATGACCTGCTCTATGTTGGCCACGATGGCGTCGGACACGGCGCGGAACTCGTCATGGGGCATCGGAGCACCCAGATCGTCCCAGCTGTCTTGGGTCACGATCCTCCTCCTCGTCGTACGGCGTCACGCGGGTCGGTCGGTCCGGCCGCCCGCCGTCGGTCAGGTGGGGGACCGTCGTCTCCCGCCGCAGGGACCCCACATGCCTCTCAGGCTATCCATCTTTCGCATGTCCGCCATCCACGGGATGGCGTGGTCTGCTCACCCGCCCTGCTCACCGTGGGCGACCCGGTCGTAGACGGACGGTCCGGGCGCCGCGCGGGAGCGGGCAGGGCGGCACCCGCTCCCCACCGGGAGTACGGGCCGGTGACCGGTCCGGTTCAAGTGCCCGGCCGGACCGATCGCCCCGCCCCCGACCGACACCACCCGGCGGGGTGAACCGCCGGGTGAGCTGGTACGCCGGGCGTTTCCCGGGTAGTCGGCGACACCAGCGGTGACCAGGTCAGATAGTCGGGCCGGGTCGACCGGTACGTGCAACCGGAGGGAGCTGGATGTCCACAGCCGGATACATCGTGGCCGTCGTCGCCGTCTGGGTGCTCTCCGGGATCGTAGCGGTGGCGGTGTTCATCGCCCGGCACGGCCAACGCGCCTGGTACTGGTATCCGTTGGGCGCCGTGCTCGGCCTGCTCTTCGTCCCGATCGCGGTGGAGCGCGGATCGCGACCGACGGGGCGGTTGGAGACCCGTCCGGCTCCGGCCGGCACCGGGTCGAGCACACCCCGTGCCGGGCCCCGGGTGCTGGTCGGCCTGGACGGCTCCGCCGACTCCGAGCACGCCCTGCGTACGGCACACCGGGTGCTCGCCGGTCGGGTCGGTGAGCTGATCCTGACCACCGTGGTCGACGTCGCCGCCGTCGAGCGGGGCGAACGCACCGCCGAGGAGGCCGACCAGCTGGACCGGGCGCGGGACCTGCTCACCGACCGGGCGGCCCGACTGCGCCACGCCGACGGACCGCCCCTGCCGAGCAGCATCGAGATCGTCACCGGCCGGCCCGCCCGGGCCCTGCTGGACGTCGCGCAGGCCCGCGACGTGGACATGATCGTGGTCGGGCGGCGGGGCCGTGGACTGTCCAACCGGCTGCTCGGCAGCGTCGCCGACCAGGTGGTCCGGGACGCCACCCGGCCGGTGCTGCTGGCCGCCAGCGAGGACGGTTGAGGTGCGCCCGGCGACCGTCGGCCGGTGCCGGGCCGGTCCGTACGCCCGGATCACCGCCGCACCGAGGGGTGCCCGTTGACGATGGTCGCGGTGCTGGCCCTGTTGACCGGGCTCGCTGCCGCCGTACCACTGCTCACCCGCTCGCTCGGCCGCGACGCCGGCTACCCGCTCGCGGTCGGCTACCTGTTGGGTTGCGGGCTGCTCGCCTCCCGGCTGCCGGTGGTGCTGGACAACGGCGCGGTCGGGGTCTCCGCCCGCTGGCTGCCGTCGCTGGACATCGCGTTCGCGCTGCGGCTCGACGGACTGGCGATGGTCTTCGGGCTGCTGGTGCTCGGGGTCGGCGCGCTGATCATGATGTACTGCCCGCGCTACCTCGCCCCGCACCGCCCGTGCGCCGCGCTCTACACGCTGCTGACCCTGTTCACCGTGGCGATGCTCGGCCTGGTCTTCGCCGCCGACACCGTACTGCTGTTCCTGTTCTGGGAGCTGACCACGGTCTGCTCGTTCTTCCTGATCGGCCAGGCCAGTCCGGCGGCGGCCCGCCCCGCCACCCGGGCGTTGCTGGTCACCGCCGGTGGCGGCCTGGCGCTGCTGGCGGCGGTCGTGGTGATGACGGTCCAGCTGGGCACCAGCGACCTGACCACCATCCTGTCCTACCCCGACCGGCTGCTCGACTCGCCGGTCGCCTGGGTGGTCGGCGGTCTGCTGATCCTCGCGGCGTTCACCAAGTCCGCGCAGTTCCCGTTCCATTTCTGGCTGCCCAGCGCGATGGTGGCGATCACCCCGGTCAGCGCCTACCTGCACGCGGCGACGATGGTCAAGGCCGGGATCTACCTGCTGATCCGGTTCTCGCCGATCTACGCCCACCACGCCGCCTGGACCGTCGTGCTGGTCCTCGGCGGGCTCGGCACCGCGCTGGCGGGCGCGTTCCTCGCGCTGCGCCAGCACGACCTGAAGGCCATGCTGGCGTACTCGACGGTCAGCCAGCTCGGGCTGCTGGTCGGGGTCATCGGGGTCGGCACCCCGGCGGCGCTGGCCGCCGCGGTGCTGCACACCGTCGCGCACGCGTTGTTCAAGGCCACCCTGTTCATGCTCGTCGGCATCATCGACCGGGAAGCCGGCAGCCGGGACATCCGACAGCTCTCCGGCCTGCGCCACGTGATGCCGGTGACCGCCACCCTGACCGGGCTGGCCGCGATGTCGATGGCCGGCCTGCCGCCGCTGCTCGGGTTCGTCAGCAAGGAGGCGATCTTCGACGCGTTGATCAAGACCGGGGTCGATCCGTGGCTCAGCCCGTCAGCCGAGGTGCTGGCCGTTTCCGCGTCCGCCCTCACCTTCGCGTACGGCGCCCGGATCGTCTATGAGACCTTCGCCGGACCGCCGCGACAGCCGGAGCTGTACGAGCCAGCATGGACGTTTCTCACCCCGGCGGCGATCGCCGCGCTGCTGAGCCTGCTGCTCGGCCCGGCGGCCGCGCTGCTCGGCCCGTTGATCGACCAGGCGACCGAGGACGCGTCCCCCGGCGGCGATCCGCCGTACGTGGCGTTCTGGCACGGCTTCACCCCGGCGCTGGCGCTGTCGGCGCTCACCGTGCTGGCTGGTACGGCCCTGTTCATCGCCCGCAGCCGGGTCGACCAGCTGGTGCAGTCGGTCCGGCTGCCACCGGCCGGGGCGGTCACCTTCGACCGTTGCTACGGCGCGCTGCTGAGACTGGGCGGGATCGCCGGCCGGCCGACCCGCTACGACTCGCCGGCCGCCCATCTGTTCCGGCCGGTGCTGCTGCTGGTGCTGATCGGGGCGGCCGGCAGCGCCGTGCTGGGGTCGATGCCGCCCTGGCCGGCCGCAGGCGCGGCGGCCGGCGACTGGCCGCTGCTGGTGCTGCTGGCGGTGGCCCTGGCCGGGATCGTGCTGGCCAGGTCGGCACTCGCGGCGGTCGGGCTGCTGAGCCTGGTCGGTCTGATGGTCGCCACCTGGTTCCTGCTCGCCGGCGCGCCGGACGTGGCGCTGACCCTGATGCTCGTCGAGGTATTGACCGCAGTCGTCGCGATGCTCGTCCTGCGCCGGCTGCCGGCCCGGCTGCCGGGTGCCGGGCGCCAGCCGGTCAGCTTCTTCGCCGCCGCCCTCGCGGTCGCCGCCGGTGTCGTCGCGGTGGCCGCGACGGTCGGACTGACCGGTCGTCGTGACCTGTCCGCCCCGGGGGACTACTTCCTGCGGACTGCGCAACCGGCGACCGGCGGCGGCAACGTGGTCAACGTGATCCTGGTCGAGTTCCGGGCGTTCGACACCCTCGGTGAGGCGACCGTCCTCGTCGCCGTGGCACTCGGGCTGGTCGGGCTGTTCCGGACCACCGGACGCGGCGTCGTCGGCGGGCCTGGTGATACCGGCGGGCCTGGTGATACGGGCGGGCCTGGCGGCACCGCTGGGCGCGGCCGCACCGGATCCGGCCCGGCCGTACCGGATCCGGTGCTCCGGTTCGCGCACCGACTGCTCACCCCGGTGATGCTGGTGGTCTCGGCGTGGCTGTTCCTGCGCGGCCACGACGAGCCCGGCGGCGGCTTCGTCGCCGCGCTGGTGGCCGGGATCGCGGCCGGGCTCGGCCAACTGGCGTACGCCGGCCGCCCACCGACGGCGGCCGGCCGGCTGCGGCCCCGGCCGCTGCTCGCCGCAGGGCTGCTGACCTGTCTCGGGATCGGCCTGTCCGCGCTGCTGGCCGGTGAGCCGTTCCTGACGCCGTCGCCTGGACTGAAACTGTCGGTGCTCGGCTTCTCGGTGTCGCCGGTGACCTTCTTCGACCTTGGCGTCTATCTGATGGTGCTGGGCCTGATCACGGCGGCGGTACGGCGGCTCGGCGCGGTGGTCCCGTCGGCCGCTGGGATTCCGCCGGACGCTGGCGTCGCATCGGACGCGCCGGTCCCGCCGGACGCGGCGGGGGTGCGGGCACCGTGACCGTCGCGTTGGTGATCGGCCTGCTCACCGCGGCCGGCGTCTATCTGATCCTGCACCGCGGCCTGATCCGGGTCGTCATCGGCTTCGTCCTGCTCGGCCATGCCGTCAACATCCTGCTGCTCGCCTCGGGCGGGCTGTGGCGCCGGCAGCCGCCGTTCGGCGACATCGACCCGGCGGCGACGGCCGATCCGCTGCCCCAGGCCTTCGCGCTCACCGCCATCGTGATCACCTTCGGCATCACGATCTTCCTGCTCGCGCTCGCGGTGGTCGACCGGCCGCGACCGGGCCGACCCGACCTGGAGCTGGGCGAGGCCGGCCCGGACGGCAGGGACGGTCCGGACGGCGCGGCGGGACCGGAGCCGGAACCCGGCCCGGAGCCGGTGCTGACCGAGCCACGGTCGATGTCCGACCAGGTCGCCGAACACGGTCGGACGGCGGCCGGCGGCGACACCGGGGAGCTGCCCCGATGAATGCGCCGCTGCCGCTGGTCGGTCCGATCGTGCTGCCACTGGTCGTGGCCGGACTACTGCTGGCCGTACCGCATCGGTTGACGCTGCACCGGATCGGCTGGCTGGGCACCGGCGCGGCTGTGCTCGCCCAGGGCGGTACGCTGCTGGCCGCGACCCGCCGTGGTGAGGTGCTGACCGAACGGATCGGTGGCTGGCCGGCCGGCTTCGCGATCACCCTGGCGGCGGACACCTTCAGCGCGCTGATGGTCACGGTCGTGGCGCTGGTCGTGCTGCTGTGCGGGGTCTTCGCCATCGGTTCCGGGGACGACCGACGGCCGTACCTGGTCCCACTGGCGCTGATGACGAGCGCCGGCGCGTTCGGTGCCTTCCTGACCGCCGACCTGTTCAACCTGTTCGTGCTGATCGAGGTCATGCTGGTGCCGTCGTACGTGCTGCTGACCGCTGGCGCCGGCCGGGAGCGGACGGTGGCCGGGCGGATCTACGTGACCGTCAACCTGCTGGCGTCCACGATCCTGCTGGCCGGGGTGGGGCTGGTCTACGCCGTCGCCGGCACCGTCGATCTCGGCGAACTGGCCGGGGCGGCCGGCCGCGACGGCGCGTTGGCCCTGGCCGGCACCGTGGTGCTGCTCGCCCTGGCGGTGAAGGCCGCGGTGGTGCCGCTGCACGGCTGGCTGCCCCGCAGTTACCCGTACGCGCCACCGGTGGTCACCGCGCTGTTCTCCGGCATCCTCACCAAGGTCGGCGGGTACGCGATCGTCCGGATCGTGGCGGTGGTCTACGACGGCGCGGTCGACTACCGGTGGGTGATCGGGCTGGCCGCCGCCGTGACCATGGTGATCGGCGTCCTCGGGGCGCTCGGCGAGACCACGATGCGTTCGGTGCTCGCGTTCCACATGGTCAGCCAGATCGGCTACCTGCTGATCGGGCTGGTGGTGTTCAGCCCGGCCGCACTCACCGCGGCGATCTTCTTCCTGGTGCAGTACATCCTGGTCAAGGCGGCGTTGTTCCTCTGCGCCGGGGCGGTGGTGGTCGGCTACGGCACCGATCGGCTGGACCGGCTCGGCGGGCTGGCCACGGCGCACCGGCTGCTCGCCCTGGCCTTCATCGGCGCGGGGCTGTCGCTGGCCGGGATGCCGCCGTTTTCCGGATTCCTGGCCAAGTTCCTGCTGCTGCGGGCCGCGGTCGCCGACGGCAACTATCTGATCTTCGCGGTCGCGGTGCTGGTCAGCCTCGGGACACTCATCTCGATGATCAAGATCTGGGATCTGGCGTTCTGGGGCGAACCCGCGCCCGCACCCGCGGACCCGGCCGGCCACCCGCCCGCCCGTACCGCCGACGACGTACCGCCGCGGATCACCACCTGGCTGACCGGGCCGGCGGTGCTGCTCGCGGCCCTCACCCTGCTGCTGGGGCCGGCCGCGCAGCCCCTGCTCGGTCTGGCGGCCACCGCGGCCGACGGACTGATCAACCCGAGTGCCTATGTGGAGGCGGTGACCGGACGGTGACCAGACGAACGCGACGGACGGAAGAGCCCCGTACCGGCCAGGTGGAGAGCCGCACCGGCCGGCGAGCCGGCGGTGGCCGGGTCGGCAGGCCGCGCCGAGGGCCGGCCCGGACGCTGCTGCACTGGCCGGTCCGGACGCTGCGCCGGGCCGGCCGGGTGCTGAGCTTTGTCGGCTACTTCACCGGTCGCCTGGTGGTGGCGAACGTCGTCGTCGCCCGGGAGATCGTCACGCCGGGCAGCGGGCTGTCGCCGGGGATCGTCGAGTTCCCGCTGCGGACCCGGACCAGCACCGAGATGGTGCTGATGGCGCTGGCCGTCGGGCTGACCCCGGGCACGCTCACCGTGGCGGTCCGGCCACAACCGCCGACCCTGTTCGTGCACGGCATGCACGCCGAGGACCCGCAGCGGTTCCGCACCGAACTCGCCCGGCTACAGGACCACCTGCTGCCCGCCGCGCGCCCAGCCGTCCGGGACATTCGGGACGACCCGGCCGACCAGCCGGGGGGAGCCCGCCGGTGACCGGACTCGACCTCGTTCTCGCCGTCCTGGCCCTGGCGATGGCGACGGCGATCATCCGCCTGGTGATCGGCCCGACCGACGCCGACCGCGCCGCCGCCGTCGACTTCGGCTTCTTCGTCTTCATCGCCGGAGTGGCGGTCCTCGCCGCCCGGCTGCGGATCGCCGAACTGCTCGACATCGTGCTGACCGCGACCCTGGTCGGGTTCCTCGCCACGGTCGCGCTCGCCCGCCTGGTACATCGGAGGAGCCGGTGACCGGCTGGAACGTGCTCGCCGGGGTACTGCTCGGTGCGGGCACCCTGCTGATCGGGATCACCGGGCTCGGCATGCTACGGCTGCCCGACGTCTACAACCGGATGAACGCGGTGGCGAAGGCGGCCAGCCTGGGCCTGGTGCTCATCCTGCTCGGCGTGCTGACCCTGCTGCCCAGCCCACGGACCGCGGCGGTGGTGACCCTGGCCGTACTGCTGCAGGTGGTCACCGCGCCGGTCGGCGGGTACGCGCTGGCCCGGGCGGCCTACCTGTCCGGTGCGCCGATGAGCCCGCAGAGCAGGTTCGACGCCCTCGCCGAGCAGGGCGAGACACGGCCGGGCGCGGTGCCGGAGGGACCGGGGGAGGCCAGCCGGCCGTAGCCGTAGCCGTAGCCGTAGCCGTCGCCGGAGGCGGAGCCGGAGCCGTTGCCGAGGCGGCGGTGAGGGCGGCGGTGAGGGCGGTCCACCTGGTTCTCCGACCCGGAGTACACTGGCGCCATGGCCGGCGCCTTCCTGCTCCTTCTCCGGCCGTGCTGACCCACCAGGCCGCCTGACCGGCGCAGCGGCCGTCCGGCGGCGGCAGCACGGCGACCCCTCCTGTGGAGGGGTTTTTTCATGCCCACGACCAACACATCACAGCCCACAACCGACCCTGAGGTGGCGACCGACGATGAGCGAGGCAGTCGAGACCGCGGCGGACACCCCACCGTTCCGGTACACCGCCGCGATGGCCGGCGAGATCGAGCGACGGTGGCAGCAGCGGTGGGAACGTGACGGCACCTTCCACGCGCCCAACCCGGTCGGCCCGCTGGCCGACCCGGCCCACCCGCGCGCCGACGCCGAGAAGCTCTTTCTGCTGGACATGTTCCCGTACCCGTCCGGCGCGGGCCTGCACGTCGGCCACCCGCTGGGCTTCATCGGCACCGACTGCTACGGCCGCTACCAGCGGATGGCCGGCCGCAACGTGCTGCACGCGATGGGCTTCGACGCCTTCGGCCTGCCCGCCGAGCAGTACGCGGTGCAGACCGGCCAGCACCCGCGGACCACCACCGAGGCCAACATCGAACGGTACCGGGCCCAGCTGCGGATGCTGGGGCTGGCCCACGACGACCGGCGGTCGGTGGCCACCACCGACGTGGAGTTCTACCGCTGGACCCAGTGGATCTTCCTGCAGGTCTTCAACTCGTGGTACGACACCGAGGCCGGCAAGGCCCGGCCGGTCAGTGAACTGATCGCCGCGTACGAGTCGGGTCGGCGCGCCACCCCGGACGGGCGCGCCTGGTCCGAGCTGACCGACCGGGAACGCCGCGAGCTGGTCGACGCGCACCGGCTGGCGTACGTCTCCGAGGCGCCGGTCAACTGGTGCCCCGGTCTGGGCACCGTGCTGGCCAACGAGGAGGTCACCGCCGACGGCCGGTCCGAGCGGGGTAACTTCCCGGTCTTCAAGCGCAACCTGCGGCAGTGGATGATGCGGATCACCACCTACGCCGACCGGCTGCTGACCGACCTGGACCTGCTGGACTGGCCCGAGCCGATCAAGCTGATGCAGCGCAACTGGATCGGCCGGTCCACCGGCGCGCACATCACCTTCCCGACCGACGCCGCCCCGATCGAGGTCTTCACCACCCGACCGGACACCGTCTTCGGCGCCACCTACATGGTGCTGGCCCCCGAGCACGCCCTGGTCGACGAGCTGGTGCCGACCGCCTGGCCGGACGGCACCCGGCCGGCGTGGACCGGCGGGCACGCCACGCCGGCCGAGGCGGTCGAGGCGTACCGCAAGCAGGCGGCCGGCCGCACCGACGCCGAGCGGCAGGCCGAGACCCGCGACAAGTCCGGCGTCTTCGTCGGCGCGTACGCCACCAACCCGGTCAACGGCGCCCGGCTGCCGATCTTCATCGCCGACTACGTGCTGGCCGGCTACGGCACCGGGGCGATCATGGCGGTGCCGGCGCAGGACGAGCGGGACTGGGACTTCGCCGAGGTGTTCGACCTGCCGATCGTGCGGACCGTGACGCCGCCGGAGGACTTCACCGGCAAGGCGTACACCGGCGACGGACCGGCGATGAACAGCGACTTCCTGAACGGCCTGGGCGTGACCGAGGCCAAGGAACGGATCATCGCCTGGCTGGAGGCCGGCGGTCACGGCCGGGGCGCGGTCACCTACCGGCTGCGGGACTGGCTGTTCAGCCGGCAGCGCTACTGGGGCGAGCCGTTCCCGATCGTCTACGACGAAACCGGGCTGCCGATCCCGCTGCCGGAGGAGATGCTGCCGCTGGAGCTGCCCGAGATCGACGACTTCTCGCCGCGTACCTTCGACCCCGACGACGCCGCATCCGACCCGGAGACCCCGCTGTCGCGGGCCACCGACTGGGTCGAGGTGGAGCTGGACCTGACCGGGGTGCCGGGTGCGCCGGCCGGCCGGCGGCGCTACCGCCGGGAGACCAACACGATGCCGCAGTGGGCCGGCTCCTGCTGGTACGAGCTGCGCTACGCCGACCCGGCCAACAGCGACGCCTTCGTCGACCCGGCCAACGAGCGGTACTGGATGGGCCCGGCGTCGTCGGCCGACTGCGGCGGTGTCGACCTGTACGTCGGCGGGGTCGAGCACGCCGTGCTGCACCTGCTGTACGCCCGGTTCTGGCACAAGGTGCTGTTCGACCTGGGGCACGTGTCCAGCGTCGAGCCGTTCCGCCGGCTGTTCAACCAGGGCTACATCCAGGCGTACGCGTACACCGACGCGCGCGGCGCGTACGTCGACGCGGCGGCGGTGACCGAGCGCGACGGCGGCTGGTTCCACGGCGACGTCGCGGTCGACCGCGAGTACGGCAAGATGGGCAAGAGCCTGCGCAACGTGGTCACCCCGGACGAGATGTGCGAGGCGTACGGCGCCGACACGTTCCGGGTGTACGAGATGTCGATGGGCCCGCTGGAGGTGTCCCGCCCCTGGGAGACCCGGGCGGTGGTCGGCTCGTACCGGTTCCTGCAACGGGTCTGGCGGGCCCTGGTCGACGAGCACTCCGGGGCGTCCCGGGTGACCGACGACCCGGCCGGCGACGAGCTGCGCCGGCTGACCCACCGGGTGATCGACGGCGTCCGGTCGGACATGGGCGGGCTGCGGTTCAACACCGCGATCGCCAAGCTGATCGAGCTGACCAACGCGTTGACCCGGCTGCCGGCCACCCCCCGCGAGGTGGCCGAACCGCTGGTGCTGATGCTGGCCCCGTTCGCCCCGCACGTCGCCGAGGAGCTGTGGCAGCGGCTCGGCCACACCGGTTCGCTGACCTACGCCGACTTCCCGGCGGCCGACCCGGCGCTGCTGCGGGCCGCGTCGGTGACCTACCCGGTGCAGGTGGCCGGCAAGGTCCGGGGTCGCGTCGAGGTGCCGGCCGAGGCCGCCGAGGACGAGGTACGGGCCGCCGCGCTGGCCGCCGTCGCCGAGCACCTGGCCGGCCGCACGCCGCGCAAAGTGATCGTGGTCCCGGGCCGGATGGTCAGCGTGGTCCCCTGACCCGCAGCGCCGCGCGGTCCGCCCGGACCGCGCGGCGCCAGCGCAGCAGCAGGACGACGGTGGCCGCCGCACCCAGCCCGGCGGGCGCGGCGGCCAGCCAGTTGACCTCACCGGGGGCGACCACCGCCGCGCCGATCACCGCGTAGCCGACCGCGGTCGGCGCCGACGCCAGCACACTGCCGATCAGGAACGGGGCCAGCCGGGCACCGGTGGTGCCGTAGCCGTAGCTGACCATGCCGAACCCGCTGATCGGCAGCAGCCGGACCATGACCACGCCCAGCACGCTCTGGGTGGCGAACCAGCGGTCCAGCCGGGCCAGCCGCAACCGGATCCGGTCGGTCCGCCCGGCCAGGCCGGCCGGCGGGGCCGCCATCGAGGTCCGGCTGACGACGTACTCCCGGCCGAGCCACCGTCCGACGCCGAAGCCGATCAGGGCCGCCAGCGCGGCCGCGGCGAGGCTGTAGCCGGCACCCGCCACCGGGCCGAACAGTGCTCCCCAGGTCAGGGTGATGAACGTGCGGGGGACCAGCACGGTCAGCAGCAGCGCGCCGCCGACCACGGCCAGCACCGGCCCGGCCGCTCCGAGCCGGTCGGGCAGCCCGGTCAGGGCCGCCAGATCGGGCCGGGGGACCAGCAGCACCAGCAGGGCGCAGCCACCGATCAGCGTGAGCAGGGCCGCGAACCGGGCCACCGCCGGCTCGCGCAGTGCCCGGCCCAGCCGCCTCACGTGCGGATCGCGGCCATCCGTTCGGCCCGCAGCCGGTCGGCCCACAGGTCGTTGAGCGGTGGCAGGCTGGCCGCGCCGATCGCCCAGCGCAGCAGCAGATCGGCCAGCGCCGGGTTGCGGGCCAGCGCCGGGCCGTGCGCGTAGGTGCCGAGGATGTTGCCCCGCCAGGCGCCCTCGCTGGCCCCGTCGTTGCCGACCCCGGCGGTGACCCGGGCCAGCGGCGAGACGCCGTTGCCGAGATGGGTGCGCCCGCCGTGGTTCTCGAAACCGCTCAGCGGCGGTACGCCGAGCCGCGGGTCGATGTCGCCGGCGAGTTCGCCGACCGCCCGGCTCGGTCCCCGGTCGGAGTACAGGTCCAGCAGCTCCAGGCCGGTGCACTGGGTGCCCTTGGCGAAGAACGAGGTGCCCAGCAACTGGTAGCCGGCGCAGACCGCGAAGATCACCGAACCCTGGTCGACCGCGCGGTGCAGCCCGGTGTCGGCCCGTAGCCGCTGGGCGGCCAGCGCCTGCGGGCCGTCCTCGCCGCCGCCGATCAGGTAGATGTCGGCCGACTGCGGCACCGGCTGGTCGGAACGGATCTCGGTGAGCTCCACCGGGATGCCGCGCTGCTGGGCCCGGCGGGCCAGGATCAGCAGGTTGCCCCGGTCGCCGTAGGTGGACAGCAGGTCAGGGTAGATCCAGACCAGGCGGAGCACGCTTGGGCCGCCGATCGACGGGCCGATGGCCGGGAACGACTCAGTTGACACGGTCCAGCTCCGCTCGGATGTCCTGGAATGCGGTGTAGTTCGCGATGACCTCCAGCCGGCCGGGCGGCACCGAGGAGATCGCCGCGTTGAGCGACGGGACGTGCAGGAACGGCACGTCGTTGACCTCCAGCCGGACGGCGAGGTCGAAGGCGCGGTCCCCGGTGATCAGCACCTGGCGGCCGCGCAACGGCGAGAAGTCGACGTCGAACAGCCAGGAGGTGTCCAACCCGTCGGGGTCGCGGGCGTTGATCGACAGCAGCGTCGGTGCCTGTTCGGCCATGTCGAACGCCTCCAGCCAACTGGCCGGGTTCTTGGCCAGCAGCAGCCGGATGGTCCGCCCGTTGCGGACCACCTGCGCGTACCGGCCGGCCACCGAGGTGACCACCGCCAGCCGGGACACCGCGTCCACCGGGCGTACCCCGAACTCGGCGGCCACCGCCAGCGCGGTGGCCGCGTTGCCGATGTTGACCTGACCGGGCAGCTGCAGCGTCACCTTGTGCCAGGCGCCGGTCGGGTCGATGACGCCGTCCTCGTCGACCACCCACTCCGGCTCGGGCCGGCGCAGCGGGCAGCCGGCACACCACCACTGGTCGTCGGAGCGTTCGATCGCCGAGCCGCATTCCGGGCAGACCCAGGAGTCGTCGTGCCACCGCTGCCCGGCGCTGAACCAGGAGACCGCGCCGGCGGTCGCGGCCGCCCACACCACCATCGGGTCGTCGGCGTTGGCCACCACCTTGACCTCGGGGTGCTCGGCCAGCGCCACCTGCCACAGCTGGGCCATCATCGCCACCTCCTTGGCCCGGTCCAGCTGGTCGCGGGAGAGGTTGAGCAGGGCGACCACCCGGGGACTGGTGGCCTCCAGCACCTGAGCCAGGTAGTGTTCGTCCACTTCGAGCACCGCGTACGGCGTGGTGCCGGCCTTGGCCAGCGCGGAGGTGTGCCCGGTCGGCATGTTCGCGCCGTACGAGTTCGTCGCGACCCGGCCGAGCACGCCGACCGCCGCCGCGGCGAGCCGGGTGGTGGTGGTCTTGCCGTTGGTGCCGGAGACCAGCGCGACGGCCCGCCCGGCGGCGAGATGCGCCAGCAGCTCCGGATCGATCTTGAGGCCGATCCAACCGCCGATCACCGACCCGTCGCCCCGTCCGGCGGCCCGCGACAGCGCCGCGGCGGTGCGCGACACCGAGCTGGCCACCTTTGCCCGCAAGGGCATCTTCGCGTCCGTCACCCGAGCGAGGTTACCGGACCCTGTCCGGTGCCGATCGCCGCACGGACGCGTTGGTACGGTCGACGACCGATGAGTAGCTCAATGGTCGCTACCGCGTTGCGGGCGTTGGCCGAGCTGGCGCCCGCCGCACCCGAGCGGATGTTGGACGTGACCCGGGGCGGCCAGCCGCTGCTCTGGCTCGCCGATCCGGACCGGCACCAGCGTGATGCCGCCACCGACCGGTTGGCCGCGGTCGACCTGTTGCACCGCGACGAGCGGATCCTGCGACGCGGCCTGGGTCTGGTCGTCGGCACCGTCGAACGGGACGGGGTCCGCCGCCGGGTCCGGCTGCCGTTGCTGTCCGAACCGGTCCGGTTGGAGCGTGCGCTGCGTGGTTACCGGGTGGTGTCGGCCGGGGAGTTGGAGCTGACCTCCCTGGTCACGGATCGCGCCGTGGCGGCGAACCTGGAATCGGTGCCGGGTCTGGGCGGGCCGGGTTGGTTGACGGCGACCGGGACGCAGGCATGGCTGCGGACCGCCGCCGCGGCCGCCGGGCTGCCGTTGACCGAGGTACGGCCGGCACCGACCGGTCGGCGGCCCCGGCTGCCGGCGAGCGGGCTGACCGGCTATCTGGCCGCGGTGCTGTTCACCGTCCGGGATGTCTACGGGGTGGCGCTCGCCGACGGACTACGGGCCTGGGCCGGCCGGGACCTGACCGGCACCGCGCTGGCGGCGGTCTACCAGCCGACGCCGACCGGCGCTGACGGCGGTGCCGGCGAAACAGTGGCGGGGGACGCCGCCACGCCCGGCGCCCGGTTCGACGCCGCTGCGGTCGAGTCGCCGTTGCCGCTGACCGCCGCCCAGTCGGACGTGGTCCGGCGGGTCCGGCGGGAACGGCTCACCGTCGTGTCCGGTCCGCCGGGCAACGGCAAGAGCCACGCCGTGGTGGCCGCGGCCCTGGACACGGTCGATCGGGGCGGCAGCGTCCTGGTGGTGACCCAGTCGCCGCATGCCGCAGACGTACTGGTTGATCTCCTGGCCCGCTACCGGGGGCCGACCCCGGTGCTGTTCGGCGACGCCCGACGACGGGCGGAGGTCGCCGCCACTCTCGCCGCCGGTGCCGGTTCGGGGGTCCCGGCCGTGCGGGTGTCCGCCGCCGAGGACGCGGTGGCGGTGGCCCGCCGCCGGGTCACTCGGGAGACCGGACTGATCCGGCTCGCCCTGGAGACCGAGCGGCTGGCCGCCGCCGCGACCGAGTGGGAGCCGCTGCTCGGTGCGCTGTCACTGACCGCACCGGGCGCGTTCGTACCCGGGGCCGACCTGTCCGGTGCCACGCGTGCGGTCCGGCTGGCGCGTACCCCGGGTGGCGGGAACTGGTGGACGAGGTGGCGTCGGCGGGCCGCCCGTCGCTGGCTGCGGCGTCGGCTCGGTGTCGCCGTCGACCTCGCCGGGGACACCGACGGTGCGCTGGACCAGGTCGCCGACGCGGTCGAGGCGGCCCGGGCGGTGGCGGCTCGGGCTCGGCTCGCCGCTGCGGGCGGCACTGATCTGGCGGCGTACTGGGACCGGCTCGATGAGGCCGACCGGGAGCTCGCCGAACGGGTCGCGACCGCGATGCGGGACCGCGCCGGCAGCGAGCGTCGATGGGATCCGCCGGCCCGGCGCAACGCCGGGGCGTTGGCGAGCGCGTTGCGGGCGGGGCGCAACCGGCGCCGCGAGCTGCTGACCGCCTTGGACGGTCCGGCCCTGGTCCGGGCGTTGCCGTTGTGGATCGGCACGGTGACCGACGTAGCCGAGCTGTTGCCGCCGTCGCCCGGTCTGTTCGACCTGGTCATCCTCGACGAGGCCTCGCACAGCGACCAGATCCGGGCTGCCCCGGCGCTGGCCCGGGCCCGGCGGGCGCTGGTCGTCGGTGACCCACGACAGTTGCGCTTCGTCTCCTTCGTCGCGGACGTGGACGTGGCCGACACGCTCGACCGACACGGTCTGGACGACCGGCTCGACGTCCGCCGGGTCAGCGCCTTCGATCTCGCCGCCGCCAGCGCACCGGTAACCTGGCTCGACGAGCACTTCCGCTGCGTACCGCAGCTGATCGAGTTCTCGGCCCGGCGGTTCTATGCCGACCGGTTCGCGGTCACCACCCGCCACCCGGCGAACGAGTCGATCGACGTGATCGCGGTGCGACAGGTGGTGTCGGCGGCCACCGTGGACGGGGTGAATCAGGCGGAGGTGACCGCCACCGTCGAAGTGGTGCGGGAACTCGCCACTTCCGGCCAGTCGCAGATCAGCGTGGTCACTCCGTTCCGCGCGCAGGCCGACGCGCTGGAGGCGGCACTGGTCGCGGAGTTTCCGGTGGAGCGGATCGAGGAGCTGGGGCTGCGGGTCGGCACCGTGCACGCGATCCAGGGCGGCGAGGCCGAGACGGTGGTGGCGTCGTTCGCGGTGACCGACGACGATCCGCCGGCCAGGTTACGTTTCCTGGCCGATCCGCACCTGTTCAACGTCCTGATCACGCGGGCGCGGCGGCAGTTGGTGGTGGTGACCTCGCTGACCGCAGCCGACGGCATGGTGGGGGAGTTTCTGCGGTACGCGCGCCAACCGCCGCCTGCGGTGCCGTCCGGGGGCGTGGTGACCACCGCCGGGGTCAGCGGTTGGACTGAACAGCTCGGTGCCCGGCTGACCGAGATCGGCGGCGTGGTGCGGTTCGACTACCCGGTCGGACGGTGGACGGTGGACATCTGTCTCGGTGTCGGCGCCGACGCCGTCGGTCTCAACTGTGTAGTCCATCCGGATGGTCCGCAAGCGCACCTGGCGCGGCAGCGGGCGTTGCGCCGGGCCGGTTGGGCATTGGTCGACGCTTTCGCCACCCGCTGGAACGGTGATCCGGTGCGGGCGGCGCTGGAGATCCTCGCCGGGTAGCGGGCCGCCATCGGAAGCGACAGCCGCTGCCGCCATCGGGAGCGGACAGCCCTTGCCATCGTCGCTGCGGGCGGTGTCGGTGTCCGCGCCGGACGGGAGCCGGACGGGAGAGAACGATGTCGCGCTGTCGGAAAGCGGACCGGCGCCCGCCCGCCCTCCACTCGGCACCACCCCCGCTGACGTGCGGTTTTGTCGGTGAATTGGGCGTGTTTCGGTCGCGATTCTGGTTGCAGGTGGAGGGAAGTGGAGTAGAGTGGGGCGCGATGGCGGGGCCGGGAGGGCCCGCCGGCCCCGGGGGATGCGGCACCGCGAATGCCGTACAAGGGCAAGGGGGGTTGGGCCGTGTTTCTCGGCACCCATACTCCGCGCCTGGACGAAAAGGGCCGGTTGATCCTTCCAGCCAAGTTTCGGGACGAGCTGGCGGGAGGTGTCGTGATCACCAAGGGACAGGAACGCTGTCTGTACGTGTTCCCGACGCCGGAGTTCCAGCGGATCGCCGAGCAGTTGCGCGAGCAACCGATGACGCACAAGGCGGCGCGGGCCTACAGCCGGGTCTTCTTCGCCAGTGCGCATGACGAGGTGCCCGACAAGCAGGGCCGGGTGACGATCCCGGCGCATCTGCGGGAGTACGCCGGGCTCGGCCGCGACCTCGTGGTGATCGGGGCGAGCAGCCGGGTGGAGATCTGGGACAAGCAGGCATGGGAGACATACCTCTCCGATAGCGAGGACGACTTCGCGGACATCGAAGAGGGGGTGCTGCCCGGCGGACTGTAGGGCAACGGATGGTCGACCGCCCGACGTCTCGTCGGGTGTCGGTGGCTGACGCGAGAGCCGCCGGTCGGCACCGGTCGTCCGACGTACTGCGAGATCTCCAGCCGCTCCCGCACCTGGCGCCACTTCCCCGGCGCCAGGCGCGTGTTTCGAGCACCGGTCCGGCACGGGCGGTGGGCGGGAGTAGAGCGGATGGGGATCTGGCGGTACGACGAGCGGCAACGCAGCAACCGGGCACGACACGGCAGGCAGGCCACTGGGGGTCGACATGGGGGAGCTTCGCGGTACGCACGTACCGGTGCTGCTCGAGCGGTGTCTCGAGCTGCTCGCCCCCGCGCTGGACCGCGGTGACCGGCCGACCGTGCATGTCGACGCGACTCTCGGCCTGGGCGGTCACGCCCATGCGGTGCTGGCGGCGTTCCCGCTGGTCACCCTGGTAGGGCTGGACCGGGACCGGGAGGCGTTGGCACACGCCCGGGCGAGGCTGGCCGGGTTCGCCGACCGGGTCCATCTGGTCCACGCGGTCTACGACGAGTTGCCCGAGGTCCTTGACCAGCTCGAGCTGTCCGGGGTGGACAGCGTGTTGTTCGATCTGGGGGTGTCCTCACTGCAGCTCGACGCGCCCGAGCGCGGGTTCGCCTACTCCCGGGACGTCGCCCTGGACATGCGGATGGACCAGGGGCGGGGGACCACGGCCGAGGAGATCGTGAACGGCTACCCCCCGGGGGACCTGGTCCGGGTGCTGCGGGAGTACGGCGAGGAGCGGTTCGCCAGCCGGATCGTCTCGGCGATCGTGCGGGAGCGGCAGCGGCAGCCGATCACCTCATCGACGCGCTTGGCCGAACTGGTCGAGTCGGCGGTGCCGGCGGCTACTCGAAGAACTGGGGGAAACCCCGCGAAGAGAACGTTTCAGGCGTTGCGTATCGAGGTAAACGAGGAGCTGGCGGTGCTCCGCAGGGCGCTGCCGGCCGCGCTGGACGCGTTGCACGTCGGCGGCCGCATGGTGGTGCTGTCCTACCACTCGCTGGAGGACCGGATCACCAAGCAGACGTTGGCTGGCCGGGCGCGCAGCACCGCGCCGGTGGAGCTGCCGGTCGAGCTGCCGGGCACCGGCCCGACGCTGCGGCTGCTCGGCCGGGGTGCCGAGCAGGCTGGCGAGGCGGAGATCGCGGCCAACCCGCGGGCGGCGTCGGTACGGCTGCGCGCGGCGGAGCACATCGGACAGGCGGCGGTGCGCAGTGCCGGCACCGCCGGGCGGGGAAAGGGTGGGGCCGCCCGCGAACGGCCCCACCCGGGGACAGCACCACACCGGCCCGACGCGGCGGCGTCCGGGCCATCCACACCGGACGGGATAGCCGGCCGGCGGAGACGTCACGATCGGGGTCGTGACGAGAAGGAGTAGGGGGAGGGGAGATGAACGTCGAGAAGCGCGACCGCTCGGGGCAGGTCGGTCAGCGCGGCGCCCGGGTGGGCGCACCGCGGTCGGGGGGCCGGACCGCGGCGCGGCGCAGCAACCCGTCAGGGGGCTACGTGACCCAGGGCAGCGCGGCGCTGCAGGAGCAGCCCACGACTCAGGACTCGGTCCGGGTCTGGGACAGCTCGGCGGAGCCGGCGCCGCCGCGACTGCGGGTCGCACCGCCGGCACCGGTGTCGGTGCCCCGGGCACCGTTCATCGCGATGATCCTGGTGGTCGTCGTCGGTGGGGTGCTCGGTGTGCTGCTGGTCAACACCAAGATCAACGAGAACGCGGTGCGGATCGGCACCCTGCAGCAGCAGCAGTCGAACCTGGATCTGCAGGAGCAGCAGCTGGAGAAGGAGATCGCGCAGTACGAGGCGCCGAACAACCTGGCCGCTCAGGCACGCAAGCTCGGCCTGGTCGAGTCCGGTCCGCCGGCGTTCATCCGGCTGCCGGACGGACGGATCATCGGCGTACCGCAGCCGGCCACCGGTGAGCCGGCCATCACCAGCTCGCAGCAGGGGGCGGGGGAGTAAGCCGGGTGGCTGACCGTTCCGATCCGCCGCGCCGGGATCCACGTGGATCCCGGCGCGGCGGCGTCGGTGAACCCGGCCCGATCGGCGGGATCGCCGACGCCCGTGCCTACACCCCCCGGGGTCGGACGGTGCGCGAGTCGGCCGAGCAACGCCGTACCGGCCGTGCCGAACGCAGCCGGGATCCGTTCCGGCCCGCGCTGCAGGTGCTCGACGGGGGTCGGGCCACCAGCGGTCGGCCGCCGGCCCGGACCGGCTCGGCGGACCCCGGCGACCGGGGCACCGAACCGGGTACCGGACCACGTCGCGACGCCGACCGGCGGAGCACGTCGCGCCGCGACGTCGACCCGGACCGGAGGGCACGCCGCGACGTCGACCCGGACCGGGCAGCGCGGCGCGGAGCCGACTCCGACCGCCGCCGGTCGACCACCGGCCGTGCCGGGTCGGCCGGCAAGTCCCGGCAGGCGTCGTCCGGCTCCGCCCGGCGTGCCCCGGGCCCGGCCCGACAGGGCACCCGGGGCCGCCCACGGCGGCCCGCCACCCTGCCCCGGCTGGCCGACCCCCGGCGCCGGCTGCGGCTGGGCACCTTCCTCACCCTGACCATGTTCGTGGTGATCGGGATCCGGCTGATCGTGCTGCAGGTCGTCGACGCCCCGGCGTACGCCGACGGCGGCGTCTGGGACCGGGTCGGCGCACCGGTCGTCGTGCCCGCCCCCCGGGGCAGCATCTACGACCGCACCGGGGCGGTGCTGGCCCACAGCGTCGCCGCCCGGTTCGTCTACTCGGACCCGGTCCTGGTCGAGGATCCGCAGGCGACGGCGGAGGCGCTGTCACCGCTGCTCGGCATCCCCCGCTCCACGCTGCTGGAGCGGCTGGTCCCGCAGACCCGCCCGGACGGGCAGGAGTCGCGGTTCGAGTTCCTGGCCCGCGGGGTGGACGTCGAACTCGCCGAACAGGTGATGAATCTCGAACTGGCCGGCATCGGGGTGGACTACGACGAACGGCGCGAGGTGCCCGGCAACGACCTGGCCGCGAACCTGCTCGGCTTCGTCGGCCTGGACATGAACGGGCTGGAAGGCCTCGAGGCGCGCTACGACGAGGTGCTGCGCGGGGTGAACGGGCAGCGGATCGCCGAGCAGGGCAACCGTGACCTGCGGTTGGCCGAGATTCCCGGCGGCTACCGGCAGGAGACCGAGCCGCAGCCCGGCAGTTCGCTGGTGCTCACCATCGACCGGGACCTGCAGTACGAGGTGCAACGCATCCTCAGCGCGACGCTGGAGCAGTGCACCGCCAGCGTGGCCGCCGCGGTGGTACTGGACCCGCGTACCGGGGAGGTGCTCGCCCAGGCCAGCGAGCCCACCTACAACGCCGCCGACGCATGGTCCAGCGACCCGTCCGACCGGCAGGACATCGCCACCACCTTCACCGCCGAACCCGGCTCGGTGCACAAGCCGCTGGTGCTCGCCGCGGCCTTGGAGGAAGGGCTGATCGAGCCGGACACCACACTCGACCTCGGTCCGACGATCCGCAAGGGCGACACCACCTTCCGTGACACCCGCCCGATCGAGGCGGGTGTCGCGACCAGCCTGGCCGGCATGCTGGCCTACTCGTCGAACGTCGGCACGATCAAGATCGCCGACCAGCTCGGGCCGGAGCGGCTGCATGCGTACCAGCAGGCGTTCGGTCTGGGCAGCCCGACCGGTGTCGGACTGCCCGGCGAGGCCAGCGGCCGGGTGCTGCCGCTGGACGAGTGGAGCGCCTCGTCGTACGGGTCGGTGCCGCTCGGGCACAGCGTCGACGCCACCCCGCTGCAGATGGCCGCCGCGTACGCGGCGATCGCCAACGACGGCGTCTACGTACCGCCCCGACTGGTCCGGGAGATCATCGACGAGCACGGGCAGCGCACCCCGACCGAGGAGCCGACCGCCCGCCGGGTGCTCGGCGCCGACAACGCCGCCGCGCTGCGCAGGATCATGGAAGGCGTCACCACCATCCCCGGTGCCACCGGCACCGCGGCGGCGGTCCCCGGCTACCGGGTGGCCGGCAAGACCGGCACCGGTCGGCGGATCGTCAACGGCTCCGTCGCCCCCGGTGAGGTGACGTCGTTCATCGGCATGGCGCCGGCCGACGACCCGCGCTACGTGATCGCCGTGGTGTCGCACACCGCCGGTGGCGGCTGCGGGGACGTCGCCGCCCCGGCGTTCCGCGACATGATGCGCTTCACCCTGCTGCACTACCGGGTCCCGCCGACCGGCACCGAGCCACCCGAGTTCGTGGTGCACCCGTGACGGTCCGTCCCGGCCGACGTTCGGGACTCACCCGTACGGACGAAACGCCGCGCGATGCGGAGCGACCGGTACGCCGCTGCGCGGGCCCGGACCGCGGACCGGGTAGGGTCTAGCGCCGTGCCCGGCAATCCACGACCCCGCACCAATCGTCCGATTCCGTTCGCGGAGCTCGCCGCGTCGCTGGCGGTGCCGCCACCGACCGCCGCAGCCCCGCTGATCAGCGGAATCACCCACGCCAGCGGCGACGTCCTGCCCGGTGACCTGTACGCCGCGCTGCCCGGGGCCCGCCGGCACGGCGCCGAGTTCGTCGCCGACGCCGGTGCCCGAGGCGCGGTGGCCGTGCTCACCGATCCGGCCGGCGCCCCGGCGGCTGCGGAAGCCGGGCTGCCCGCCCTGGTGGTCCCCGAGCCGAGGACCGTACTGGGCCGGGTCGCGGCGGTCGTCTACGGCGAGCCGACCCGGCACCTGGCCATGATCGGGTTGACCGGCACCGCCGGCAAGACCTCCACCGCGTACCTGGTCGAGTCGGGGCTGCGGGCCGCCGGCCAGTCGACCGGGTTGATCGGCACGGTCGAGACCCGCCTCGGCGAACTGGTCGTGCCCAGCGTGCGGACCACCCCCGAGGCGACCGACCTGCACGCGATGTTGGCCGTGGCCCGCGAGCACGGCGTGGCCAGCGTGGTGATGGAGGTGTCGAGCCACGCGCTGGCCCTGGACCGGGTCGGTGGTGTGCGGTTCGCCGTCGGCGGCTACACCAACTTCGGGTCGGACCACCTCGACTTTCACGCCGACGCCGCCGATTACTTCGCCGCCAAGGCCCGGCTCTTCGACGGCCGCTGCGCGGTCGAGGTGCTCAACCACGACGACCCGGCCTTGGAACCGCTGCGTCGTCCGCACACGGTCACCTACTCGGCCGCCGGGGACGCCGCCGCCACCTGGCGGGCTGCGGCGGTCAGCGACGACGGCTACCGGCAACACTTCATCGCCCTGGGCCCGGACGGGATCTCCATCGAGGCCGCCGTCGGGCTGCCGGGGCGGCACAACGTGGCGAACGCGCTGCTGGCCATCGCGACCCTGGTCGCGCTCGGCGTCGATCCGGCCACGGCCGCCGCCGGAGTGGCCGACTGCCCCGGCGTACCCGGCCGGTTGGAACAGGTCACCGCCCCCGGCCCGGTGCTCGGCGTGGTGGACTACGCGCACAAGCCGGACGCTATCGTCGCCGTGCTGACCGCGCTGCGCGGCCTCGCCGACTCCCGGCGGGGCCGGCTGATCTGCGTGATCGGCGCCGGCGGCGACCGGGACCGGGGCAAACGTCCGACGATGGGCGCCGCCGCCGCCCGCGGTGCCGACCTGGTGATCGTCACCGACGACAACCCGCGGACCGAGGACCCGGCGGCGATCCGGGCCGAGGTACGCCACGGGGCCGACGGCGTCGCCGGAGCCGAGGTGGTGGAGGTCGCCGGCCGACGGGCGGCGATCGACGAGGCGGTCCGGCTGGCCGGGCCCACCGACGTGGTCGCGCTGCTCGGCAAGGGCCACGAGCAGGGACAGGAGATCGACGGCGACGTCCAGCCGTTCGACGACCGGGTGGAGCTCGCGGCGTCACTGACCGCCCGGTTCCCGGCACTGGTGAGGCAGGCATGATCACGATGACGCTGGCCGAGGTGGCCGAGGCGGTCGGTGGGCGGCTGCGGGACGCCGACCCGGCCAGCCGGGTCACCGGCGGGGTGGAGTTCGACTCCCGCAGGATCGGGCCCGGTGGGTTGTTCGTCGCCTTCGCCGGCGAGCGGGTCGACGGGCACGACTTCGCCGGCGCGGCGCTCGCCGCCGGAGCCGTCGCGGTGCTCGGCACCCGCCCGATCGCCGTCGACGGCGGCGCCACCCCGGTGCCGATGGTGCTCGTCGACGACCCGCTCGACGCGATGGCCCGGCTGGCCCGGGCGGTCCTGGACCGACTGCCCCAGCTGACCGTGATCGGCCTGACCGGATCGTCGGGCAAGACCACGACCAAGGACCTGATCGCGCAGCTCGCCGCCGGGCTCGGCCCGACGGTGGCGCCGGCCGGCTCGTTCAACAACGAGCTCGGCCACCCGTACACCGTGCTGCAGGCCGACGCCGAGACCCGGTTTCTGGTGCTGGAGATGGGCGCCCGGGGAATCGGCCACATCCGGCATCTGTGCGAGATCGCGCCGCCCCGGATCGGCGTGGTGATCAACGTCGGGGTCGCGCACATCGGGGAGTTCGGTTCGGTCGACGCCATCGCCACCGCAAAGGGTGAGCTGGTCGAGGCGTTGCCGGCCGACGGCGTGGCGGTGCTCAACGCCGACGACCCCCGGGTACGGCGGATGGCCGACCGCACCGCCGGGCGGGTGGTGCTGGCCGGGGAGGATCCCGCGGCGACGGTGCGTGCCGAGCAGGTCACCGTGGACGCCCGGGGACGCGCGGCGTACCAGCTGGTCACCCCGGCCGGGTCGGCGCCGGTGCGGCTCGCGGTCAGCGGCCGGCACCAGGTGGGCAACAGCCTGCTCGCCGCGGCCGTGGCGGTCGAACTGGGGCTGACCGACCCGGCGGAGCTGGCCGCCGCGCTCGGCCGGCTCCGGCTGGTCTCGACCCGTCGGATGGACGTGTTCGACCGGGCGGACGGGATCACCGTCATCGACGACTCCTACAACGCCAACCCCGCCTCCACGGCGGCGGCGCTGCGGGCGTTGGTCGATCTCGGCGCGGGTCGGCGGACCTTCGCAGTGCTCGGCTACCTCGCCGAGCTCGGCGAGTACGAGGAGCAGGGACACGCCGAGGTCGGCCGGTTGGCCGCCGAGCTCGGCGTGCACCGGGTGCTGGTGGTGGGTGAACAGGCCGCGCCGATCCGGCACGCGGCGGCGGCGGTTGCGACGTGGGAAGGGGAGTCGGTGCTGGTCACCGATCAACAGGCGGCGATCGACCTGCTCCGGCGGGAGCTCGCCGACGGGGACGTGGTGCTGGTGAAGGGCTCGCGGTACCGCACCTGGGAGGTCGCTGACGCGCTGCGTGACGGTTCGGCCTCGGACGGTACGCCGGTAACCGGGGCCGGGGAGGCGACGGCGTGAGAGCGGTCATCGTCGCGGCGGCCGTGGCCTTCCTGGTGTCGCTGTTCGGCACCCCGGTGGCGATCAAGGTCTTCACCCGGCTCAAGGCCGGTCAGCCGATCCGGGCCGAAGGCCCGGTCATGCACCAGGGCAAGAAGGGCACGCCGACGATGGGTGGCGTGGTCTTCATCGTGGCGACGGTGATCGCGTACGTCGCGGGCCACCTCGCCCTGACCACCCTGCCCGCCCAGCAGATCGCCCAGGTCGGGCCGACTATCACCGCACTCGTCCTGCTCGGTCTGCTGGTCTTCTCCGGGGCGGTCGGCTTCGTCGACGACTTCCTCAAGGTCCGCAAGCGCAACAGCGCCGGGTTGAACAAGCGGGGCAAGCTGCTCGGCCAGATCCTGGTCGGCGCGGTGTTCGGGGTGATCGCGCTGTACTTCCCGAGCACGATGGTGGACACCACCGGCGATGCGACCAACACCGAGACGGTCGGGAGCACCACGCTGTCGTTCATCCGCGACATCGACGCCCTCGACGTCGGTAAGGCCGCGTCGGTGGTGATCTTCATCCTGGTGGTGATGGCCACGACCAACGGCGTCAACCTGACCGACGGGCTGGACGGTCTGGCCACCGGCGCGTCGGTGATGGTTCTCGCCACGTACGCGTTGATCGCGTTCTGGCAGTACCGGCACTGGTGCGCCGACCCGAACTACACCGCCGAGTACTGCTACCAGGTCCGCGACCCGTTGGAGATCGCCCTGATCGCCGGGGCGGCCGCCGGAGCCTGCGTCGGCTTCCTCTGGTGGAACACCTCGCCGGCGCGGATCTTCATGGGCGACACCGGCGCGCTCGGGCTCGGCGGGCTGATCGCCGGGATGGCGATGGCCACCCGGACCATGCTGCTGCTGCTGATCATCGGCGGGCTCTTCGTCATCATCACCATGTCGGTGGTGATCCAGATCATCTCGTTCCGCACCACCGGCAAGCGGGTGTTCCGGATGTCGCCGCTGCAGCACCACTTCGAACTGGCCGGGTGGAGCGAGGTCAACATCGTCGTCCGGTTCTGGATCATCGCCGGGATCGGCGTGGCGATCGGCCTCGGCCTGTTCTACAGCGAGTTCCTCGCGGTGATGGGCTAGCGCCCGGACCAGCCCGCGCCCGGTGGGCGGCGGCCGGCCCGACACGCCGGTGCGGTGTCGATGTCCGGCCGCCGAGGGCGGCAGCGCCGATGATGGACCGATGGCGACGACAGGTGGCGGCCCGGATGAGCGCTGACCCGGGCCGGCCCGTCACTGATCGGCCTGTCACCGCTGCGGATCGGCCGGATTCAGACCGGCCTGCCCCGGACCGCCCGGATTCGGACCGCCCGGCCCCGGGGCAGCCTGTCCCAAATCGGCCCGGCCCCGCGGCCCGGCTGGATCCGATCGGCGGACTGGCCGCGTTGCGTGGTCTGCTGGCCCGGCCGCTCGCCTCGTACTATCTGCTGATCTTCAGCAGCGGACTGCTGCTGATGATCGGCCTGACCATGGTCTTCTCCGCGACCAGCATCAAGGCGTACATCGACGACGGCAGCGCGTTCAGCGTGCTGAGCCGGCAGGCGACCTTCGCGGTGATCGGCCTGGTCGCGTTCTGGATCTGTCAACGGCTGCCGGCGGCGACGTTCCGCACTCTGGGCATCGTGGTGCTCGGCGCGGCGGTCGCCCTGCTGCTGCTGCTCAACGGCCTGCTGCTGGTGTCCACGCTGGCGGGCTGGCCGGCCGCCCGGGTCGGTCCGGTCGAGGCGGAGCTGCTCTGGCTCTACTTCGGCTCCTTCCAGCTGCAACCCTCCGAGCTGGCCAAGCTCGGCCTGGTGCTGTGGGGTGCCGACGTCATCGCCCGCAAGGGTGCCGAGCTGGGCCACTGGCGGGAGCTGGCCATCCCGCTGTTCCCCGCCGTCGGCCTGCTGTTCCTCCTGGTCGGCTACAACGACCTGGGCACCATGCTGTGCATCCTGGCCCTGGTCGTCGGGCTGCTCTGGGCGGCCGGCGTACCGCTGCGAATCTTCGCCACGTTGGGCGCGGTCGGGCTGGTCGGCATCGGCCTGCTGATCGCCGCCGCCTGGCAGGGCGCCGGTTCCGGTGCGCAGGACGCGGACAACTACCGGCTGGCCCGGCTGACGTCGTTCTTCACTCCACCGGACCAGTGCGTCGACGACTGCTACCAGGCGCTGCAGGCGAGGTACGCGATCGCCAACGGGGGGTGGTTCGGTGAAGGGCTCGGCTCCAGCCGGTTGAAGTGGGGCTACCTGCCGCAGGCCGAGGACGACTTCATCTTCGCCATCGTCGCCGAGGAACTCGGGGTGGTCGGCTGCGTCGTGGTGCTCGCCCTGTTCGCGGTCCTCGCGTACACCGCGTTGCGGATCGCCCGTCGGGTCGACGACCCGTTCCGGCGACTCGCCGCCGCAGCGGCGGCCAGCTGGCTGATCAGCCAGGCGGTGATCAACATTTCCGGGGTGATCGGGCTGCTGCCGATCACCGGTATTCCGCTGCCGTTCATCTCCGCCGGTGGCAGCGCGCTGGTGGTGACGCTCGCCGCGATCGGCATGCTGGCGTCGTTCGCCCGGGCCGAACCCGACGCCGCCCGGGCGCTCAACGCCCGTCCGCCGGCCCGCTGGGTACGGCTGGTCTGGGCCCCGCTGCCGCCGATGCCCCGCAAGCGCCACCCGGCCAAGCCGCGGATGACCGGCGTCGGACCCAGACCGGCCGGCACCGGGCAGCCCAGCCGATCGACCACCCCCGACGGCGGCGGCCGGTCGGCCGGGTCCGGTGCGTCGGGCTCGGGTGGTCGCGGTGCGTCAGGCTCGGGTGGTCGCGGTACGTCACGGTCGGGCGGCCAGGGCGGGTCGGCGACGCCCCGTGTGCCGAGGCGACGGGACGGGCGTTAACGTACCCCCGCGAAGCGCGCATCCGGGCCGGCGGGCCCCGTACGCACCGCCCGGCGTGCCGCGTGGGCCGTCGGCGGTCCGCCGGGTCCGCCGCGCGGCCACCGAGTCGAGCGAGAGGAGTTGCTGATGGGTCCGCTGCGATCGGTGGTGCTGGCAGGTGGGGGGACCGGTGGGCACATCTACCCGCTGTTGGCGTTCGCCGACTGTCTGCGCCGGCACGATCCGAGCGTGCAGATCACCTGTCTCGGTACCCCGAAAGGGCTGGAAAACGAGCTGATTCCGCCGAAAGGGTACGATCTGCGGTTGATCCCCGCACATCAGCTGCCCCGGTCGGTCAACATGGACCTCGTGCGTACGCCAGACCGGATGTTCAAGGCCGCCCGCGCCGCCGGCAAGGTGATCGACGAGGTGCGGGCCGACGTGGTGGTGGGCTTCGGCGGGTACGTGTCCGTACCGGCCTACCTGGCGGCATGGCGTCGCGAGATGCCGATCGTGGTGCACGAGGTGAACGTGCCGCCGGGCGTGGCCAACCGGATGGGTATGAAGTTCACCAAGCACGTCGCGGTGGGCTTCCCGCACCAGCCGGTCCAGGCCGAGTCGCTGCGCGACGCCCGGGTGGTCGGGGTGCCGCTGCGCCGGTCCATCACCGGGCTGGACCGGGCGGCCACCCGGGAAGCCGCCCGAGCGCACTTCGGGCTGCGGCCGGATCTGCCGACGGTCTTCGTCTCCGGTGGCTCCCAGGGCGCCCGGTCGATCAACCTGGCGGTCTCCGGGGCGGCCAAGGAGCTGGCCCGGGCCGGTGTCCAGGTGCTGCACGCGATCGGTGCCCGCAACGAGCCGGTCTCGGTGCCCAGCGATCTGCCGGTGCCGTACGTGACGTTGCCGTACCTGTCGGAGATGGAGCTCGGGTACGCCGCAGCCGACCTGATGGTCTGCCGGGGGGGTGCGATGACCTGCGCCGAGGTCGCCGCGATCGGACTGCCCGCGGTATACGTGCCCTATCCGCACAGCAACCAGGAGCAGAAGCGCAACGCGCTGCCGGTGGTCGAGGCCGGCGGCGGTCTGCTCGTCGACGACGCCGAACTGACTCCGGCCTGGGTGGAGCAGGTCGTGGTTCCGTTGGCTCGCGACCCGCAGCGGCTGGCCGCGATGGGCTCGGCGGCGGCGGGGTACGGTCGCCGCGACGGCGACGAGGCGCTGCTCGACTTCGTCTACGAGGCGGTGTCCCGATGACCCGCACGGGAAGGTGACCACGTGAACATCACCGAGTTCGCCCCCACCGGCACGCTCGCCGCCGAGGAGCTGGGGACCGTACACCTGATCGGTATCGGTGGGGTCGGGATGAGTGGCCTGGCCCGCCTGCTGCTGACCCGGGGGATTCCGGTGACCGGCAGCGAACTGCGGGACTGGCCGTCGCTGGCGGTGCTGCGGGCACTCGGCGGCACCATCCACATGAGCCACGAGGAGGCCAACCTCGACGGGGTGGACACGGTGGTCTACTCCACCGCCATCCCGGCCGACCACGTGGAGCTGGCGGCCGCCCGTCGGCGTGGGCTGCGGGTGCTGCACCGGTCGGAGGCCCTGGCGGCGGCGATGACCGGTCGGCGGACCATCGCGGTCGCCGGCACCCACGGCAAGACCACGACCACTTCGATGGTGACCCTGACCCTGCAGCGGGCCGGCGAGGACCCGTCGTTCGTCATCGGTGGCGAGATCTCCGAGGTGGGCTCGAACGCCCACCACGGTACGGGCGAGTACTTCGTCGTCGAGGCCGACGAGAGTGACCGTTCGTTCCTGCTCTACCGCCCGTTCGTGTCGATCATCACCAACATCGACGCGGACCACCTGAACACGTACGGCGACCTGGCCGGGCTCGCTGCGGGTTTCGCCGAGTTCGCCGGGCTGACCGATCCGGACGGGTTCGTGGTGACCTGCGCGGACAACCCCGGAACCCGGCAGTTGACCGAGGCGTTGCGCGACGAGGGCCGGACCGTCCACACCTACGGTGAGTCCGCCGACGCCGATCTGCGGCTGTCCGAGATCACGTCGTCCGCGGCCGGGGTCCGCTACCTGGCCACCCTGGACGGCGCGACGCTGGGCGAGATCGCCCTGCCGGTACCCGGCCGGCATCTCGGGCTGAACAGCGCCGCCGCGGTGCTTGCCGCGCTGCGCCTCGGGCTGCCGTTGAGTGACGCGGTCGCCGCGCTGGGCGCGTTCCCCGGGGTTCGGCGCCGGTTCGAACGCAAGGGCTCGGCCGGCGGCGTCACCGTCTACGACGAGTACGCCTACCACCCGACGTCGATGACCGCGGCGCTGCACACCATGCGGGAGGTCGCCGGTGCCGGCCGGCTGGTGGTGGTGTTCCAGCCCTACCGGGTCTACCGGACCCGGGACCTGCAGGCCGAGCTGGCCGCCGCCCTGGCGATCGCCGACGAGGTGATCGTGATGGAGGTGTTCGGACCGGGTGAGCTGCGGGAGCCGGGCGAGGGCGGGGTGGCGCTGACGGCGGACGTCCCGTTGCCGGACGATCGTAAGGTGTTCGTACCGTCCTGGGAGGACGTCCCACCGGAGGTGGTCCGCCGATGCCGGCCGGGTGACCTGGTGGTCACGATGGGCGCTCCACCGATTTCGTTGCTGGGTGACGAACTGCTGTCCGCGCTCGCCGGTCCGGCGGCCGACGCCGGATGACCCCGGCTGGTCGCTCGCCGCGGCCCGGCTCGGGTCGGACCGGTTCCAGCCGCTCCGGCACCGGTCGGGTGGGCGATGTCCGGCCGGCCGGTCGGACCGGTCGGGCCGGGGTGCCCGCCGCCCGGTCCGGGCCGGCGGGAGCGGACACCGGGCACACCCGGCGCCAGCCGGGACGCCCGGACGGGTCGACGGGCCGCTGGCGGCTGGTCCGGGCGAGCCGGGAGGCGGTGCCGCCGTCGGTCCGGCGGTTCATGCGCCGGGCCCGGCGACGACGGTTGCGGGCCGCGCTGCCCTGGGCGGTGGCCGGTTGCCTGGCGGCCCTGGCCGCGGTCGGCTGGTGGGTGGTCTCGGCGACCTCGGTGTTCGGCGTGGACCAGGTCCGGGTCGCGGGGGCGGCGCTGGTGACCGAGTCGGACGTACGGCAGGCCGCGCAGATTCCGCCGGGGACCCCACTGGCGCGGGTGGATCTGGCCGCGGTGGCCGGCCGGGTCTCCGGCCTGGCTGCGGTGGAGCGGGCGGTGGCGAGCCGGGACTGGCCGGGTACGGTGGTGATCACCGTGGTGGAGCGGGTGCCGGCCGCCGTGGTGCCCCAGGGCGACGCGTTCGTGGTGGTCGACGGGGCCGGGGTGGCCTTCCGGACACTGGCCGCGCGCCCGGACGACCTGGCGGTCGTCCGGCTGGAAACGGTCGAGTTCGATCAGGCGTTGGTCCGTGACGCGGTCGCGGTACTCGACTCGCTGACCGCCCAGCTGCGTGAGGTGCTGGTGGAGGTCGTGGTCAGCGGCCCGGCCGGGATCGAGCTGCGGATCGCCGACGACCGGGTGGTGATCTGGGGTGACGCCACGGAGAATGCGGTCAAGGCCAGGGTCGCCGACGCGTTGCTGGTCCAGGACGGCAGCGTGATCGACGTCAGCGCGCCGGACGTGGTGACCATCCGCTGATCCGGCATGTCGTCTGGGTGATTTCAGGACGGCTCGGTGTAGAAGGTACATTACGGTCTGCCGAGAATGGCTCGGCCCGGTGCGGCCTGCGACACGCCCAGCATGGTCCTTGGATCACGCGGTACGTGCGCATACGTTGCCCGGAGAGGTTCAGTGGTTGACATAACCCTAAGCCTCTAGTAGAGGGTGAGGGTTCGTCCCGCTCTCGTGTACCGACGGGTCTGTCCTCCGTGGTCCCAGTGGGCCGGGTCAGGCCGGCGCCCGCCACTCTCGAAGGGAAGGCACCCCGATGACACCTCCGCACAACTACCTGGCGGTCATCAAGGTCGTCGGCATCGGCGGAGGCGGAGTCAACGCCGTCAACCGGATGATCGAGGTTGGCCTCAAGGGCGTCGAGTTCATCGCGATCAACACCGACGCCCAGGCGTTGCTGATGAGCGACGCGGACGTCAAGCTCGACGTCGGCCGGGAGCTGACCCGGGGCCTTGGCGCCGGGGCGAACCCGGACGTCGGCAAGAATGCCGCAGAGGACCACCGCGACGAGATCGAGGAGGTGCTCAAGGGCGCCGACATGGTCTTCGTCACCTGCGGTGAGGGCGGTGGTACCGGCACCGGCGGGGCGCCGGTGGTGGCCAACATCGCCCGCAAGCTCGGCGCCCTGACGATCGGTGTGGTCACCCGGCCGTTCTCCTTCGAGGGCAAGCGACGCCAGGTGCAGGCCGAGGCCGGTATCGAGGAGCTACGCAACCAGTGCGACACGCTGATCGTCATCCCGAACGATCGGCTGCTGGCCCTCGGCGACCGGGGGATCAGCATGATGGACGCCTTCCGGCAGGCCGACCAGGTGCTGCTCTCCGGTGTCCAGGGCATCACCGACCTGATCACCACGCCCGGCCTGATCAACCTGGACTTCGCCGACGTCAAGAGCGTGATGAGCGGGGCCGGTAGCGCGTTGATGGGGATCGGCAGCGCGCGGGGCGAGAACCGGGCGGTCGAGGCGGCCGAGGCGGCGATCTCCAGCCCGCTGCTGGAGCAGAGCATGGACGGTGCCCGGGGGGTGCTGCTCTCCATCGCCGGTGGATCCGATCTCGGCCTGTTCGAGATCAACGACGCGGCGCAACTGGTCACCGACGCGGCGCACGCCGACGCCAACATCATCTTCGGGGCGGTCATCGACGACGCGCTGGGCGACGAGGTGCGGGTCACCGTCATCGCGGCGGGCTTCGACGGTGGCGCTCCCGCGTACAAGCCGGCCGAGGGCCCGCGTAAGGTCCCGGCCGCACCGGTCTCGCCGGCCGCGCCGGCCGGCCCGGCCGTCGCCCCGGCGCCTCAGACGCCGACCCAGCAGACCCGCCGGGTGCTCTTCGACGACGTCGACGTGCCGGACTTTCTCAAAAACGGATCATGACGGTCGACACCGAACGGCGACGGGAGCTGGCCGACCGGCTGACCGCCGTACGGTCCCGGCTTGCCGCCGCCACGGCGGCGGCGGGTCGGCCGGCGGACAGCGTCACGCTGATCGCGGTGACCAAGACCTATCCGGCCGCCGACGTGCGGCTGCTGGCCGAGCTCGGGGTCACCGACGTCGGCGAGAACCGGGACCAGGAGGCGGCGGCCAAGGCTGCCGAGCTGGCCCCCGGACCGTCCGGCGGGCCAGGGCTGCGCTGGCACTTCGTCGGCCAGCTGCAGCGCAACAAGTGCCGGTCGGTGGTCGGCTACGCGGACCTGGTGCACTCGGTCGACCGGGTGCCCCTGGCCCGCGCCCTGGCCGCCGCTGCCGGTCGGCGTGGTCGACCGCTCGACGTGCTGGTCCAGGTCAGTCTGGACGGCGTGACGGGGCGCGGCGGCGCGTTGCCGGACTCGGCGGATGCGGTGACCGGCTTCTGGCCGGTGGTCGAGTGCGTCCTGGGCCAGTCCGATCTGCGACTCGCCGGGGTGATGGCGGTGGCTCCGCTCGGCCAGCCGGCGGAGCCGGCGTTCGCCCGGCTGGCGGAGGTGTCTGCCCAGCTCAGAGCCGCCGTGCCGGAGGCGTGGATGGTTTCGGCCGGGATGAGCGCCGACCTGGAGGCGGCGGTGGACGCCGGCGCGACACATGTCCGTGTCGGAAGTGCGTTGCTCGGAAAGCGCCCAACGCTACGGTAGCCTGGCGGCGGATACCAAACTACATCAGTGTTGTTTGAGCCGGACTCCCCGTCGTCGGGGGTCGACGTCCATGACCGCGCACCGGTCATGGCGGGGAGCCGGCTCGGACCGGTGGGCACTGCAGTGTTCACGCGCGACAGTGGCACGGCGGGGGCGCGTGCCGCACGGCGGACGGAGGGGCGCGGCATGGGTGCACTGCGCAAAGCGGGGGTCTGGCTAGGTCTGGTCGAGGAGGACGACGACCAGGGCTACGACGACGGCTACGACAAGGGTGGCTACCGAGAGTCGCGATACCGCGACAACAGGTACGCCGACGAGTTCGCCGACGACGAGGAGCCGGACGACCCGCCACCACGCGCGCGGCCACCGGTGGAGCGGTTGCGGCCGTCGGAGCGGCTGCAGGCCCGGGCTGCCGAGCGGGAGCACCGGGCTGCCGAGCGGGAGCACCGGGGTCCGGATCCCGACCGGGGTGAGCGTGCCAGTGTGCGATCGATCACCCGGGCCGGTGCCGAGGCCGCGCCGGCCAGCTACCCGACCAGGGACAATCTGGCTCTGGCGCCACAGCCTGTGGTGCGGGAGCGGATGGTCGTCGCCGAGGAGGAGCAGCGGTACCAGATCACCACGCTGCACCCGACCACCTACCGGGAGGCCCGGACGATCGGGGAGCACTTTCGCGACGGCACGCCGGTGATCATCAACCTCACCGAGATGGATGAGGCCGACGCCCGCCGTCTGGTTGATTTCGCTGCCGGTCTGGCGTTCGGTCTGCGCGGTACGATCGAACGCGTCACCAACCGGGTGTTTCTGCTCTCACCGGCCAACGTCCAGGTCACCGCGGAGGACAAGGCCAAGATAGCCGAGGGTGGATTTTTCAGCCTGGGCTAGCCCTGACCCGAGGACCTCGCCTGCCGTGTTGTCGATCTTGTTCCAAGTCCTGTATCTGCTGCTGTACGTCTTTCTGCTCACCCTGTTGGCGAGGTTTGTCCTGAGTGCGGTGCTTCAGTACGGTCGACGCTGGCAACCCGGTCGGGGTGCCGCAGCCGGATTGGAATCGGTGTGGAGCGTCACTGATCCCCCCCTTAAGGCGTTGAGGCGGGTGATCCCACCACTGCGAATTGGTACCGTGAGCTTCGACCTGGCCTCCCTTGTGCTCCTGGTTATCCTGTTCGTGCTGATCACGTTCGTGGTGGAGCCGCTGATCAGGGCAACCAACTGACCGGCGCGCTACGCGGCCGCAACTGACCCGAGGAGTTTCGATGCCGCTAACCCCGGCCGACGTCCACAACGTCGCCTTCAAAAAGCCTCCGATCGGCAAGCGGGGGTACGACGAGGAGGAGGTCGACGCCTTCCTGGACGAGGTCGAGCGTGAGCTCGCCCGTCTGATCGAGGAGAACAACGAGCTGCGCGCCCAGGTGGAGCGCGGAGGTCGTGGCGGGCCGGCGGGCCCGGGCGCCGACCCGCGTCTCGCGGCGGAGCTCAACGACATGAAGGCTCAGCTCGACCGCGTACAGCGGGACAAGGCCGCCGCCGAGCAGGCCGCCCGTGCCATGCAGGCCGAGCTGGAGCAGGTCAGGTCGGCCGGTGGCCCGGTCGTCGGTGGCGGCGGTGACGGCGAGCAGCAGGCGCTGCGGGTGCTGATGATGGCCCAGCGGACGGCGGACGACCACGTCTCCGACGCCCGCCGGGAAGCGGACAAGCTGCTTACCGACGCCCGCACCAAGGCCGAGGAGGTCACCCGCGAGGCGCGGGCCAAGGCCGACGCGCTGGAGCGGGACGCGCGGCAGCGCCACCAGGAGGCGATGGGTGGCCTGGACGCCAAGCGCACCGCCCTGCAGAAGCACATCGAGGAGCTCAAGCAGTTCGAGCGGGAGTACCGCACCCGGCTCAAGGCGTACCTGGAGAGCCAGCTGCGCGACCTGGACGGTCGCGGGCAGGGCCTCGAGGCCGAGATGGGGCGGGTCGAGGGCGGCCGCTCCGCGTCGGGTGGTGGTGGTCTGGCGACCGCCGGCCTGGCCAGCTCCTACGGCGGTGGGCGGTCCGGCGCGCTGGAGGCCGGCCGCTGAGGCCGAGCCTCTCGCGGGGGGTACGTCAGCAACGAGGCGGCGGGGGTGAGCCGTGATAGTGGCAAGTCTGGTGCTCATCCTCGTCGCCGTCACTCTGCTCGTGCTCGGCCTGGCGAGCGGGTCCAGCCTGCTGCTGGTCGGCTCGATCGTCGCCAGTTTGCTCGCGGCGGTGGCTCTCGTGGTCGGTGCTCGGCAGGCCGCTGCGGCCCGAGCCGGCAACCTGCGCACCGGCCCGTTCGACCCGGAGCCGGACTCCCGTCCGGAGTTCGGCGTCGACCCCGATCCGGACCAGTGGGCCGGTCAACGGTCATCCGCCGCGCCGGTCGGTCGGCAGCCGACCGACCCGGCCGACGACCATCTCGGCGGTGGGGCAGCCGACGACGACCCGCCCGACGAACCGGCGGTCGAGCAGACGGGTGAGACCGATCACGCCCGGCTGGCCGGGCTCGATGCCGAGGTGATCGTGGTCGACGGACGGCCCCGCTACCACCGGGCGAGCTGCCTGCACCTGGTGGCCAGGGACGGTGAGCCGCTGCCGGTGCGCGAGGCCCTGGAACTCGGATTCACCCCGTGTGGGCTCTGCCAGCCGAACCGGACCCTGCTGGCCGAGTCCGGCCGCGTCTGAACAGGCGGCGTCTTTCGTGTCCCGTGCGAGCAGCCGCCGGCCCACCCGGCCGGCCGCCGGTGCCAGCGGGCGTCCGGAGACCGACCTGGTGGTCGCCGTCCGGGTCAAGCCCGGTGCGTCCCGCGCCCGGATCGGTGGTTGTCACCCCGGCCCGCAGGGCCCGGCGCTGATCGTTGCGGTCACTGCCCCGGCGGTGGACGGCCGTGCGACGGAGGCGGCCCGGCATGCGCTCGCGGCAGCGCTCGAGGTGCCGACCCGGCGGATCACCCTACGGGCCGGTGCCGCCAGTCGGGACAAGCTGTTCAAGGTGGACACCGTGACCACCGACGAGGCCGAGGCGTTGGACGCCCGGCTGCGGCGGCTGCGGGACGGGTGAACGGTCGACTGCCGACACCCCGACCACACGTCACACTCCTCGACAAGGCCCGGCGACTGTCCTTCTTGGGTGATATGTCGGCCTGGTTGGGTGGCCTGTCGGCCTGCGCCGCGCTGCCGTCCCCTGCTGCTCGATCTGGCCAGTCAAATCGGTGCATCACCGGACGAAAGCTGTGCCATTGTTGTCGGATGTCTTCACGTTCCGTATCCTTGCGAATCTCCGGAGTGTGCAACGGACCCGTTGTACGCCCGTTTTGTGCTTTGGGGGCAGCATGGCCGAGCTGACGGAAGCGAGGCGCCGGACGGGTCGGGTGACCCCGTCCACGGCGCCGAGCCGCGTACCGTCCGGCCTGCCGACGCCGGAGGATCCCGTACAGGCACTGCCGATCGCCGCGGGTGACGCGGCCGAGGGAGCGACGATGGCGAAGCCAGCCGACACGAAGACCGCCGCCCGCGGGCGAGTGGCCCGGGCACCGCGCAGCGCGGCCGAGACCACCAAGATCCAGATTGCCCTGCAGGCCCGTCGGGACGAGTTGCGAGCCGAGTATGATCAGACGCTGAGCGAGATCACCGAGCTGCAGCGGGAACGGCTGACCGACTCGGCCGGCGACGACCAGGCCGACACCGGCACCAAGACGTTCGAGCGGGAGCAGGAGATCTCCCTCGCCAAGAGCATCCTGGACCGCATCAACCAGGTTGAGCGGGCGCTGGAGCGGCTGGACGAGGGAAACTACGGCTGGTGTGAGCGGTGCGGCACGGACATTCCGGTCGAGCGGCTCGCCGCCTTCCCCTCGGCCACGCTCTGCGTGTCCTGCAAGCAGATCGAGGAGCGGCGCTAGCCGGGCGGTGACGGGCCCGACGCGGGCGAGCCGCTCCACTGAGAAGGGAGAGGCGTCTGTCCGCCGACGGCGATCCGCGTCCGGACGTTCCGAACGCCGGTGGCGACGCCCCGCCATCACCTGGAGCGGGCCCTGGCGTGCCCGTCACCGGCTCGCCGGTGACGGGCACCGGCCGACGTGCGCTGTGGGTCTTCGCCCTGGTCGCGGCGGCAGCACTGCTCGTCGACCTCGGCGCGAAGCAGTGGGCGATCAGCGCCCTGACCGACCGGGAACCGGTCCGCCTGCTGGGCGGCGCCCTCTACCTGACGCTGATCCGCAACAGCGGTGCGGCGTTCAGCCTCGGATCCGACTACACCTGGATATTCCCGCTCGTCACCGTGGCGGTCGTCGGCTGGATCGGCTGGTTGACCCGAGGGCTGCGGTCGCTGCCCTGGGCGGTGGCGCTCGGGCTGATCCTCGGTGGGGCGCTCGGCAACTTCCTGGACCGGATGTTCCGCGCCCCCGGGCCCCTCCTCGGCCACGTGGTGGACATGTTCAGCGTCTTCCACCCGTACGGCCAGGTCTTCCCGATCTTCAACGTGGCCGACAGCGCGTTGGTCGTCGGCGTACTCCTCGCCGTACTGCTGGAACTGACCGGCCGACAGCGTGACGGCCGCCGGCTGTCCGGAAAGGTGGACCGTTGACCACACCTGCCCGCCGTGGGGAGCGACGGTCGCTGCCGGTGCCCGACGGGCTCGACGGCACCCGGCTCGATCAGGCCGTCTCCCGGCTGTTCGGACTGTCCCGCACCGCGGCCGCCGCGCTGGTGGAGTCCGGCGACGCCGCGGTGGACGGGGTGACCCGGCACAAGTCCGACCGGGTGACCGCCGGGGCCTGGCTGGAGGTGGTCCTGCCCGCGCCCGTCGCGGCTCCGGTGGTGATCGCCCAACCGGTCGACGGACTGCGGGTCGAGTACGCCGACGAGGACATCGTGGTGGTGGACAAGCCGGTCGGCGTGGCGGCGCACCCGAGCCCCGGATGGACCGGCCCGACCGTGCTGGCCGGTCTGGCGGCTGCCGGTCACACCATCGCGACCAGTGGCGCGGCCGAACGCCAGGGCATCGTGCACCGGCTCGACGTCGGCACCAGCGGGCTGATGGTGGTGGCCAAGAGCGAGCACGCGTACTCGGTACTCAAGCGTGCGTTCAAGGAACGCGAGGTGGACAAGCGGTACCACGCCGTCGTGCAGGGGCATCTCGACCCGTTGCGCGGGACCATTGACGCCCCGATCGACCGCCACCCCACCCACGACTACCGGTGGGCGGTGGTCTCGGGCGGCAAACCCAGCGTCACCCACTACGAGACGGTGGAGGCATTCCCCGCCGCCAGCCTGGTCGACATCCGCCTGGAAACCGGCCGTACCCACCAGATCCGGGTGCACTTCTCCGCGCTGCGGCACCCGTGCGTAGGTGACCTGACGTACGGTGCGGATCCGACACTCGCCGCCCGACTCGGACTGACCCGCCAGTGGCTGCATGCCCGTGCGCTCAGTTTCCTACACCCCCGTACGGCGGAGGAAGTTCGCTTCCACAGCGACTACCCTGACGACTTGAAGCGTGCCCTGGCCGTGCTCGGCGATTGAGAGCCGGCGAACACGCGGTCACTCAGCGTCCACCCGCCATCGGGGAAGGGGAGTCGCCCGTGCGTGCCGGCGACCTGTTGCGGCGAATCGACCGACGGCTGCTGCCGATCCTGGTGGACGCCGCCGTCCGGCTCGCGCAGCGACCGGTCCGTCCCCAGCTGCTTGTCGGGGTGGCCGGGGTGTCGATCAGCGCGGTGCTGGTCGCCGCCGTCTGGGCGGTGGATCACGACGACGGCGCCGTCCGCGCGGTGGACGACATCGTGCAGGTGGGAGTAGCCGAGGGCGAGTCCATACCGGACTACCTCCGGGCGGTACGTGGTGAGCTGGCCACCCTACCGGAGGAACCGGCCCCGGCCGGGTCGACCGGCGACAGCTACGCACTGGTGACTTTCAACGGATATCTGGCACCCGACCGGCTCGCCGCTGTCCTGTCCGGAGTGTCCGCCGTGGAGGTGTACACCCGTGTCCCGCTGGGACGGGAAAAGACCCAGGTGATCCGGATGCCGGCTTTCCAGCTGCCCGAGGACGTGCTGACCGGGATGGATCAGGTCACCGAGCGCAAGAGCAGGCAGGCGACCGACTACCGCCGCCGGGTCGCCGAACTCGGCCGGGCAGCTGACCTGGACCAGTGGCTGGCCTACGACAAGGGTGCCCGGGTGGCCACCGCCGAGGCCGCCGCCTACCGCGAGCACTGTGCCTGCGTGTTCGCGGCGGTGGTTCAGGGCGTCCCGGTAGACCTGCGCAGGCTGGCCCGGCTGGCCGAGATCCGGGCCGTCGATCCCGCGCCCGAGGTCCGCCGCCTGGACCGGGCAGTGTTCCTGCCTCCGCTACCGGAGTACGACGGGGTGGTGCCGGTTGGCGACGCCGCCCTCACCAGCAGCGGGTTGCCGTTCGATGTTCCGGCCGCCGAGCCGAGCGGTGCGGCCGACAGCGCGGTCGGCGGTGGTCCGACCGGTGTCGCTCCGGCGACCGACGGCGCCCCGCACGTGGGGCCAGGCGCGCAGACCGGGTCCGCGCCCGACCACGATTCCGCCCCGGACAGCGCCGATTCCGCCCCGGACGCCGAGGACGGCACCCGGGACGGCGCCGACACGTCGCCGCCCGGTCCTGGAAACTCGGCAGCTTCTGGAAATCCGGCAGCTCCTGGAGATCCGGCGGGTCGGGCCAATCCGTCGGCCGGGTCGGGGAGCCCGACCACGGCTCCGTCGGGCCGATCGACCAGCGGGGCGGGCCGTCCGGCCTCGCCGGCTGGCTGTACCCCGTCACGGACCGGCGCGTCGCCGGCCACCGTCGGACCGTCGGGCTGCCCGGAGCACCCCCGGTGAACCTTAGTAGCGGGCCGGTATCGACCACCGGTGTCTCGGTTCCGTACGCTACCCCCGGTGCCGCCACGATCCTCGTCAGGTGACGGCTGCGGTGACCGGACTGGGGGAGTCCGGTAGAGATGGCCGGTCGGGCCGAACAACGGGCCTTTGGCGGTGTGGCCTGAACAGGTCTAGCTTCGTAGCCTGTCAGGCGGGGACCGATAGCGCTGGGAGGGCGAGCCGTGGAGGGCACCGAGTCCGGCTGGGGCCGGCCTGCCGAACCAGCGCCGCGCTGGCGTGCGCTGCTCGACCGGGCTCGACTCGGTGGCCGTACCGGTGAGCATCCCGAGGTGGCGGACCGCAACGGGGCGGCGCCCCGGCCGCGGGAGAACGGTCGCGGCACCGCCCAGGTGCCCAACGGCATCGCACAGGTGCCGGGTCACCACCCGGAGCCGGGGCATTCCACCGGTTCCAGTTGGATGGGCGACTCCGGCCATCCGGCCGATCCCGGTCACCCCGCCGATCCCGGCTATCCGGCTGATCATGGCTATCCGGCGGACCCGGGGCCGCCGGCGCCGGCCGCCGGTCGGTACGCCGCTCTGGCACCGCCGCCGGGTCCGGTCGCCCCCGGCGGCTACGCACCCAGCTATCCGGTGATGCCCGGCCACCCTCCGGACCGAGGCGCTCGCCCGGTGCGTCCGAGCGTGCCGCCACCTCCGGAGCAGGGCTTCCCGGCCGGCCCCGAGGTCGGCGGCTATCCGCCGGTCGCCGAGCCGCCCCGCCGGGGCGGGCCAGGGCCGGGATACCCGCCGGGTCCGGACGGCGGCGGCGGATACCCGGCGCGGATCGAGTGGCGGGAGAGTCGGCCCGACGCGGAGGTCGACCGGGCCACCGGCATCCTGCGCCGCAACCTCGGCATACCGCGGGTGCTGGCGTTCGCGAATCCGAAGGGCGGGGTGCACAAGACGACGGCGACCGTCCTCGCCGCGGCGACGATCGGTAGCGTCCGTGGCCGTGGCGTGCTCGCCTGGGACGACAACGAGCTGCGCGGCACGCTCGGGCTGCGGGCCGGCAGCGCCCGTCACGCCCGGACAATCCGCCATCTGATCTCCGATCTGGTGGAGATCGAGGGCTCGCACGGCTACGAGTTGACCGACCGGCTCGACGACTACCTCCGGCACGCCTCCGACGGCTCGTACGATGTACTCGCCGGTGAGGAGAGCCCTCGGTTCGCGCAGCGTCTCGACCCGCACACCGTTCGGCGGGTGCTGGAGCTGCTCCGCCGGACCCACGACGTGATCTGCGTGGACACCGGCAACAACGTGGAGAGCGCCAACTGGCAGACCGTCCTGCAGGCCGCCGATCAGCTGGTGGTCACCTGCGTACCCCGGGAGGACGCGGCGTTCACCGCGGACTGGATGCTGGACCTGCTGGACGACGTCGGCATGGGCGACCTGGTGCGCAACGCGGTGACCTTGCTGTCCTGCCCGAGCCCGGGGCCGATGCCGCTGCTCGACGATCTGCGCCGGCACTTCGCCACCCGAACCCGGGCGGTCGCCGTGGTGCCCTACGACCCAGCCCTGGAGACCGGGTCGTCGATCGAGTACGTGCAGTTGCAGCCGGAGACGCGGCAGGCGTGGCTGCAGGCGGCCTCGATGATGCTGGAGCCGTTCGTCCGCTGAGCCCGGTCAGTCGGCTGAGCCCGGTCAGTCGGCTGAGCCCGGTCAGTCGGCCGGCACCCGGTCGGCCGTCGGCTGGCAGCCGTGCGCCACCCCCCAGCGGGAGCACCGGCCGTCCGGGTAGGGCGTCGTGTGTGCGATCCAGGCGAAGTAGCCGGCGTGGTTGGTCCGCTCGTCGGGCAGGTACCGGTCGACGGTGGCGGACCCGGCGGAGGCGAGCACGAACAGCAGCGGCACGAGCAGCAGCCCGACCGGGGCGGTCGGCTCCCGGCCGGCTGGGCCGGTGGTGCCGGGGCCGGTGGTGCCGGTGCGGTCGCGCCAGCGTTGGACGGCGAGCAGCACCCCGAATCCGGTGAGGATCAGCAGGCAGTAGAGCACCACGGCGGTGGTCCGCGGATACAGCCGTACGGTCTGGGTCTCCCACTGTTCGCTGGCCAGCCACATCCGCAGGAACCAGGCGCTGGCCGCGCACGCGCCGAGGGCGATCACGATGCTACGCCGCCAGGCCAGCGCGAGGGCCAGCCCGAGCCCGGCCGCGAGCAGCAGGGTGAACAGCCCGACTCCGCCGAGTTCGCCGACCGGCGGCCAGACCGGGCCGACGTCGGCCGGTCGGTCGTTGCGCCACATCGCGATGTACGCCGGCTCGGTGTCGGTGTCGAAGTAGAAGTAGTCGTCGGAGGTGCCACCGGTCGGGGCGAGCAGGCCGCGTAGATGTACCCAGCCGACCAGCACGAAGCTGACCACGGTCGCGCCGCCGAGTAGCAGGACCGACCGCCAGCCGGTCCGCCACGGGGCGGTCAGCGCGACGGCCACCAGCATGCCGCCCGCACACCAGACGAACCATCCGGAGTAGAGCAGGAAGAGCAGCCCGAGGCCGACCCCGGCCAGCGTGCCGGCCAGCAGCGCCCGCCGGGCGGTCATCCGGTCCGCCCGGCGGACCGTCGAGAGGAACCTCACCAGCACCGGGATCAGCATCACCAGGGTGATCTGCGGGTACGGCTTGACCGGTTCGATCATCGGCAGCATCGCCAGCACCCCGACGGCCACCGCCCAGAGCGGACGCAGCACCAGTCGCCAGGCCAGATAGGCGGCCGGGCCGAACAGGGCGGTACCGGCCAGTTGGAGGTCCTTGAGGGCGAGGACGTGCGGCTGGTCGGTCAGCCGGGCCCAGGCCCCGATCACCCAGAAGACGACCGGTGGGTAGTGGTCGGATATCTCCTGCCCGGACCACAACGCGGCGGTCCATTCGAGGATCCACTGGTAGTCGCCGCCGCCGGCCCACAGCGGCAGCTGGGTGCCGCGCAGCGCCACCGCGATCCCACCGGCGACGAGCCCGGTGGCGAGCCCGGCGACCGCGGCGCAGCCGGCCCGGACGATGTACGGCCGGTGTGCCGGGGCGAGCAGCCGGTGCGTCAGAACCATCGCGACGACCAGCACGCCGGCCAGCACCGCGAACCGGAGCTGGAGTGCTGCCAGGCCGCTCACCTGGCCTTTCCGGTCCAGCGGATCGACATTTATGTCTTTGCTCCAGGCCAGGAACCCGAACGCGGCGCCGATGCTGACCAGCGCCTCGACGCCGATGCCGGCCAGCCTGGAGCGAAATGTGGGTCTCTGTCTGGCTGTGCTCACACAGAGACGGTAAACCCTCACTGACAGTGTTGTCGGGTGGAGCTCGTACTCTCCCGGGAGTGTCGCGAGTCGGGGCGAGTGAAAGTGGTGCCCCGCCGTGCGGCCGCGGACCCGCGCGCCTCGGTGCGGCGTCGGTGGCGACACGATAGGGTTCGCTGGTCGTGCCGGGACGGGAGAAGGGGGCCGGGTCGGTGTCCGATAGTTTTGTGCACCTGCACGTGCACACAGAGTATTCGATGCTCGATGGAGCGGCCCGGTTGAAGGAACTGTTCGCCGAGGCCAACCGTCTGGAAATGCCAGCCCTGGCGATGACCGACCACGGCAATCTTTTCGGCGCTTACGATTTCTTCAAGCAGGCGACCGGTGCCGGGGTGAAACCGATCATCGGGTTGGAGGCGTATCTCACACCCGGGACGGACCGTCGGGACCGGACCAGGGTTCGGTGGGCCGACGGCGGGGAGAACGACGTCTCCGGTGGTGGCGCGTACACGCACATGACGATGCTGGCGGCGGACGCGGACGGCCTGCGTAACCTGTTCCGGCTGGGCTCGCGGGCGAGCCTGGAGGGGTACTTCTACAAGCCGCGTGCGGACCGGGAACTGCTGAACGAGTACGGCAAGGGGATCATCGCGACGACGGGGTGCCCGTCCGGTGAGGTCCAGACCTGGTTGCGGATCGGTGACTTCGAGAAGGCGTGCGCGTCGGCGGCTGAATTCCGCGACATTTTCGGTGCCGACAATTTCTACCTGGAGTTGATGGATCACGGTCTGGGTATCGAGACCCGGGTCCGGGATGATCTGATCCGGCTCGGTAAGCGGTTGAATCTCAAACCGGTCGCGACCAATGATCTGCACTACACGCATGAACGGGACGCGGACGCGCACGAGGTGCTGCTGTGTGTTCAGTCCGGTTCGACGATGGCGGACCCAAAGCGGTTCAAGTTCGACGCGCGGGACTTCTATCTGAAATCCGCGGCGGACATGCGGAAACTGTGGGACGCCGAGGTGCCGGGAGCATGTGACAACACCCTCGAGATCGCCGAGAAGATCGGCGACTATTCCGCGTTGTTCGCGTCCCGGGACCTGATGCCGCAGTTCCCGGTGCCGGCCGGGGAAACCGAGGAGTCGTTCCTGCGGGCCGAGGTGCTGCGCGGGCTGGAGCGCCGCTTCCCCGGCGGGGTGCCCGACGGGCACCGCCGGCAGGCCGAGTACGAGCTCGACGTGATCCTCAAGATGGGGTTCCCGGGCTACTTCCTGGTAACCGCGGACCTGGTGCACTACGCCAAGCGGGAAGGGATCCGGGTCGGCCCGGGCCGTGGTTCGGCGGCCGGAGCGCTGATCGCGTACGCCCTGGGTATCACGGAGCTGGACCCGATCCCGCACGGCCTGCTGTTCGAGCGGTTCCTGAATCCGGACCGGGTGTCGATGCCGGATATCGACATGGACTTCGACGAGCGTCGCCGCGGTGACATGATCCGGTACGCGACCGAGCGGTACGGCGAGGAACGGGTCGCCCAGATCATCACCTACGGCACGATCAAGGCGAAGGCCGCGATCAAGGACGCCGCCCGGGTGCTCGGCTATCCGTTCGCGATGGGTGACCGGATCACCAAGGCGATGCCGCCGCCGGTGATGGGCAAGGACATCCCGCTGACCGGCATCTTCGACCCGAAGCACCCGCGCTACCCGGAGGCGGTGGAGTTCCGGGCGCTGTACGAGTCCGACGGCGAGGTCCGCAAGATCGTCGACACGGCCAAGGGCCTGGAAGGGCTGAAACGGCAGTGGGGGGTGCATGCGGCCGGGGTGATCCTGTCCCGGGACCCGCTCGTCGACGTGCTGCCGATCCAGAAGCGGGAGCAGGACGGGGCGATCATCACCCAGTGGGACATGGGCGCGTGTGAGTCCATCGGCCTGCTGAAGATGGACTTCCTCGGGCTGCGCAACCTGACCGTGATGGACGACTGCCTGGCCGGGATCGCCGACAACCAGAACCTCAACCTGGTGCTCGAGGATCTGCCGCTGGACGACAAGCGCGCCTACGAGCTGCTCGCCCGTGGTGACACGCTCGGGGTGTTCCAGCTCGACGGCGGGCCGATGCGGTCACTGCTGCGCTCGATGGTGCCGGACAACTTCGAGGACATCTCCGCCGTCCTCGCCCTGTACCGGCCGGGTCCGATGGGCGCCAACGCGCACAACGAGTACGCCGACCGCAAGAACAACCGCAAACCGGTGGTGCCGATCCACCCCGAGCTGGCCGAACCGCTCGCCGACATCCTGGGCGACACCTACGGGTTGATCGTCTACCAGGAGCAGGTCATGGCGATCGCTCAGCAGCTGGCCGGCTACACGCTCGGCGCCGCCGACCTGCTGCGCCGGGCGATGGGCAAGAAGAAGAAGGAGATCCTGGACAAGGAGTACGTGCCGTTCTCGCAGGGCATGCGGGACAACGGCTACTCCGACGAGGCGATCAAGACGCTGTGGGACATCCTGGTCCCGTTCTCCGACTACGCGTTCAACAAGGCGCACACCGCCGGCTACGGCCTGGTGTCCTACTGGACGGCGTACCTGAAGGCCAACTATCCGGCCGAGTACATGGCCGCGCTGCTGACCAGTGTCGGCGACGACAAGGACAAGGCCGCCGTCTACCTGGCCGAGTGCCGGCGGATGAAGATCAAGGTGCTGCCGCCGGACGTCAACGCCTCCGGGGCCCGGTTCACCGCCGTCGGCGCCGACATCCGGTTCGGCCTGGCCGCCGTGCGTAACGTGGGCACGAACGTGGTCGACGCGATCGCCCGGTGCCGCAAGGACAAGGGCGCCTACACCGACTTCTACGACTTCCTGCGCAAGGTCGACCCGGTGGCCTGCAACAAACGCACCGTCGAGTCGTTGATCAAGGCGGGCGCGTTCGACTCCCTCGGCCACACCCGCCGGGGCCTGCTGACCGTGCACGCCGACGCGATCGACTCGTTCATGGACCTCAAACGCAACGAGGCGGTCGGCCAGTACGACCTGTTCGGTGACGCGTTCGGCGCCGCCGACCCGGCCGGCGGCGGCGCGGGCCCGATGGTGGTCACCCCGCCGATCCCGGACGGCGAGTGGGACAAGACCGACCTGCTCACCTTCGAACGGGAGATGCTCGGCCTGTACGTCTCCGACCACCCGCTGTTCGGTGTCGAGCATGTCCTGGCCGCGGCCGCGGACATGTCCATCGCCGCCCTGGCCGAGGACGGCGCGGTCGCCGACGGCACCGTGGTCAACCTGGCCGGCATCCTCTCCGGGGTGCAGCGGCGGATCACCAAGCAGGGCCGGGCGTGGGCGTCGGCCACCCTGGAGGACCTGGGCGGCGCCGTCGAGGTGCTGTTCTTCCCGAACACCTACGAACTCGTCGGCCAGTACATCGCCGAGGACGCCATCGTCGTGGTGAAGGGCCGGGTCGACCGACGCGACGACCAGCCCCGACTGATGGCGATGGACCTGTCCGTACCGGAGATCACCGCAGCGGACGAGATCAAGCCCATCGTGATCGCGCTGTCCCCGGCCCGCTGCACCCCGCCGCTGGTCGACAGCCTCCGCGACGTGCTGACCAGCCACCCCGGTTCGGCCGAGGTGCACGTCAAACTCGTCAACGGCGGCCGCGCCACCCTGCTGCGTCTCGGCCCGCACCGGGTCGCCCCGACGACCGCGTTGATGGCCGACCTCAAGGCGCTCCTCGGCCCTACCGCCGTGGCCGGCTGAGATCTGCGAGAGGATCGACGGGTGAGTTCCACCGCCGACGCCGGCCCACCCGGCGACCCGACCGGCCCGTCCGGGGCGTCGCCGGCACCCCCGCCCGACGTCGGCGCGGCGGCGTCCACCCCGACCGCCGGCCGGCGCCGGATCTGGCGACGGCCAGGGCTGTACGTCGCCGCCGCGATCACCGTGGGCGGCGCTCCGCTCGGCGTCGCCTGGTCGCTGCTGGCCCCCTGGATCCCGGTGGTCAAGACCGAGCAGGGCGCGGCGGTACGGGGCGGCGACCCGGAGGTTTTCGTCGCCGCCGACGGCTGGTTCGCGATGCTCGGCGTCGGCTACGGGATCCTCGCCGGGATCGTCGTCTGGGCGTCGCTACCCCGGTCCCGTGGCCCGTACGGGCTGGTCGCCGTCACCGCCGGTGGGCTCGGCGCGGCGGCGCTGGCCTGGGCCCTCGGCCGGCAGATCGGCCTGGCCGGCTATCAGCGGGCGATCGAGGCGGCGGCGCTCGGTGCCCGGTTGGAGCGGCCACCGGACCTGCAGGCCGGCGACTTCGACCTGTGGTTCGGCGTGCTGCCGACGGTCACCGGCGCGTTCGGCGCTCCGGCGCTCGGTGCGGTGCTGGCGTACACCATGCTGGCCGGCTGGTCCAGCCACCCGGACCTGCGTCCGGGGCCGGACCGGGGCGAAGCCGGGCCTGACCTTCCGATCCTCCCAGCGGCCCCGGACGTGCGTCCGGCCCCGGACGTCGCCGCCGATTCGCGGATCAGTTCGGACTCGCCGGAACCGCCAACTCGGGCAACGGGACCGGCACCGCCCGCACCCGGCGCAGCAGCGCCACCTCCCGATTGAGCATCCGCAGCTCGGCCCGCAGCCGCCGGGCGGTGTCCAGCTCCGCCAGCAGCGCCTGCCGCTCGCTGATGTGCAACGCGGCGGTCGCCGCCACCAGGTGGGAGAGCACGGTCGGCGTCTCCGGCAGCTGCTCGGTGATCTCGGCCGAGTCGGTCCGGACCAGGTCGAGATACTGCCGGAACACCGCGAGCACCTGCGGGGCCAGCAGGTCGGCCAGCTCCTCGGACCCGGTCGGCTCGGGCAGCCACTGCACCGACGCGGTGAGGTACGGCGTACCTTCGGTGGCCAGGTCGGTGATCCGGAACCGGCGCCGGCCCACCGTCACGATGTCGTACCGTCCGTTCGGCAGCTCGGTGACCTGCCGCAGCTGAGCGGTGCAGCCGATCTCGTGCAGGCTCACCGAGGTGGCTGCCGGCGCGCCCGGCGGCCCGGCGCTCGGCAGCACCTCCCAGCCACGCCGGATCGCCACCACCCCGAACTCCCGGGTGACGCCCTCGGGCAGGCTGGTCAGATGCCGGACCAGTGCCCGGTAACGCTCCTCGAAGATGTGCAGAGGCAGCACCAACCCGGGGAAGAGCACCGTCCCGAGCGGAAAGACCGGTAGCCGCTGACCCACCGGTCGAGCCTAGCGTGGTCACGCTCACTGTCCCGTCCGCTGGACGGCCGGCGTCCGGCCAGTGGGAGGACGCCTAGACTCGCAAGCGTGCTGAACCGGATCGACCTGCGAGGCGGGTCACCTGACCCGCGTGGCCTGCTGCCCCGTGCCCAGCTCGACGTCTCCGTGGCGGTCGAGCGGATCCGCCCGCTGGTGGAGGCGGTCCGTGACCATGGCTACCCGGCGATCCGGGAGGCGGCCGAGCGGTTCGACGAGGTCAGCCCGCACCGGCTGCGGGTGCCCACCGAAGCGCTCGCCGCGGCCGAACGCGACCTCGATCCCGGGGTCCGGGCCGCGCTGCTGGAATGCATCGACCGGGCCCGGCGGGTGCACGCCGACCAGCGCCGGACCGACGTCACCACCCAGGTGGTGCCCGGCGGCACCGTCACCGAACGCTGGGTGCCGGTCGGCCGGGTCGGACTGTACGTGCCCGGCGGGTTGGCGGTGTACCCGTCGACCGTGGTGATGAACGTGGTCCCCGCCCAGGTCGCCGGGGTGGCATCGCTGGTGGTGACCAGCCCGCCGCAGCGCGACAACGACGGGTTGCCCGATTCGCGGGTACTGGCCGCCTGCGCCCTGCTCGGCGTCGACGAGGTGTACGCGGTCGGCGGCGCCCAGGCCGTCGCGATGCTCGGCTACGGTGCCGCGGTCGACCCGGACGGGACCGACCGGTGCGCCCCGGTCGACGTGATCACCGGGCCGGGAAACATCTGGGTCACCGCCGCCAAGCGGCTGCTGCGCGGGGTGGTCGGGATCGACGCCGAGGCCGGCCCGACCGAGATCGCCATCCTCGCCGACGACACCGCGGACCCGGTGCACGTCGCCGCCGACCTGATCAGCCAGGCCGAGCACGACCCGTTGGCGGCCAGCGTGCTGGTCACCCCGTCGACTGGGCTGGCCGACGCGGTCGACCGGGAACTGGCCCGGCAGGTGCCGGCCACCCGGCACGCCGACCGGATCGCGACCGCGCTCGGCGGCGAGCAGTCCGGCACCGTCCTGGTCGACGACCTCGACGCCGGTCTGGCCGTGGTCGACGCGTACGCCGCCGAGCACCTGGAGATCCAGACCAGGGACGCCCGGCAGTGGGCGCTGCGGGTCCGCAACGCCGGGGCGGTCTTCGTCGGCGCGTACGCCCCGGTGTCGCTGGGTGACTACTGCGCCGGCTCCAACCACGTACTGCCCACCGGCGGCTGCGCCCGGCACTCCTCGGGCCTGTCGGTGCAGTCCTTCCTGCGCGGCATCCACCTCGTCGAGTACGACGCGGACGCGTTGCGTGACGTCGCCGACCACGTGGTCACCCTGGCCGAGGCGGAGGACCTGCCTGCGCACGGGCAGGCGGTCCGGGCCCGGTTCGCCGACCCGGCCGGCATCGCCGCCCCGGCGACGAACTCACCGGCCGTTTCCCCGACCGCGGGTGGACCGGCGGTGACCAGATGAGCGGCCCGGTCACCCTGGACGACCTGCCGATCCGCGACGATCTGCGCGGGCGCAGTCCGTACGGCGCACCGCAGTTGGACGTTGCGGTGCGGCTCAACACCAACGAGAACTCCTACCCGCTGCCGGACGTCGTGGTCGAGGCGATCGCCGAGGCGGTCACCGCCGAGCTGCGGCAACTCAACCGCTACCCGGACCGCGACGCGGTCGCACTGCGGGCCGACCTGGCCGGCTATCTCGGCCACGGGCTGACCACCGCCGGGGTGTGGGCGGCCAACGGCTCCAACGAGATCCAGCAGCAGTTGCTGCAGGCGTTCGCCGGTCCCGGCCGGGTGGCGCTCGGCTTCACCCCGGCGTACTCGATGCATCCGTTGCTGGCGGTGGGCACCGGCACCCGGTGGGTGGACGGCCGACGCGGACCCGACTTCGACCTGTCCGCCGACGACGCGGCCGGCCAGGTGGTCGAGCATCAGCCGGACCTGGTCTTCCTCTGCTCCCCGAACAACCCGACCGGGACCGTGCTGGACCCGGCGGTGGTGCGGGCGGTGCTGGCCGCCGCGCCGGGCATGGTCGTCGTCGACGAGGCGTACGCCGAGTTCGCCCGTCCGGGTACGGCAAGCGCGGTGCGGCTGCTGTCGACGCATCCACGGCTGGTGGTGACCCGGACGATGAGCAAGGCGTTCGGGTTCGCCGGCGGTCGACTGGGCTACCTGGCCGCGCATCCCGCGGTGGTCGACGCGGTCCAACTGGTCCGTCTGCCCTACCATCTGTCGGCGCTGACCCAGGCGGCGGCCCGGGCGGCGCTGGCGCACCGGGACACCCTGCTCGGTACGGTACGGGTGATCATGCAACAGCGGGACCGGATCGTCGCCGAGCTGCGTCGGCTCGGGCTCGCCGTGGCGGACAGCGACGCCAACTTCGTGCTGTTCGGCGTCAACGGCGTCGGTGACGACGGCGGTGGCGTCGGTGGCGGCGGCGACCAGCGGGCCGTCTGGCAGGCGTTGCTGGAACGTGGGGTGCTGGTCCGTGACGTCGGGCTGGCCGGCTGGCTGCGGGTGACGGCCGGGACGCCGCAGGAGACCGACGCGTTCCTCGGCGCGATGACCGAACTGGTCGCCAGGTCCGAGCCGGTCGCCGGGTCCGAACGAGCTACCGAGTCCGAGACAGCCGCGATGACCGAGTCGCGCGCCGGCCTGCGTCCGGCGCGCGCCGGCGGAACGGAGTGAAGTGATGAACCGCACCGCGCGGGTCGAACGCACCACGGCCGAGACCAAGGTGCTGGTGGAGCTGGACCTCGATGGCACCGGCACCGCCGACATCGGCACCGGTGTCGGCTTCTACGACCACATGCTGCACCAGATCGCCCGGCACGGCGGCTTCGACCTGACCGTCCAGACGGTCGGTGACCTGGAGATCGACGCGCATCACACGATGGAGGACACGGCGATCGCGCTGGGCACGGCGCTGCGCCAGGCGCTGGGCGACAAGGCGGGCATCCGCCGGTACGGCTCGGCCACCATCCCGATGGACGAGGTACTGGTACGGGCGGCGGTCGACCTGTCCGGCCGGCCGTACGTGGTGCACGACGAGCCGGCGCTGGCGCCGTACATCGGGCCGGTCTACCCGACCAGCATGACCCGGCACATCTGGGAGTCGCTCGGCCACTCGGCCATGATCACGCTGCACGTGTCGGTGCTGCGGGCCGCCCGCGACGGCGGCCACCCGGACGCGCACCACGTGGTCGAGGCCCAGTTCAAGGCGGTGTCCCGGGCGCTGCGCGAGGCGGTGACGATCGACCCCCGGTCGGCCGGCTCGGTGCCCAGCACCAAAGGCGCGCTGTAACGTGGACAGCTTCCTGCCGGTGGCGCTGTTCGCGCTGGCCGGGGTGCTGGTCGGTGGTGCCTGGTCGCTGCATCGTCAGGGTGCCGGGCGGGGTGCCGTCGGCCTCGCCGCCGGTCTCGCCCTGCTGGCGGTCGCCGCCGGCGTGTTCTGGCTGCTACCGGGAGGTGACTGATGGCCACGCCACCACCGGCCGTCGTGGTGCTCGACTACGGCTCCGGCAATCTGCGCTCCGCCGAACGCGCTCTGGCCCGGGCCGGTGCCGAGGTGACCGTGACCGCCGACCTGGCCGCGGCCGACGCCGCCGCCGGGCTGGTGGTGCCGGGCGTCGGCGCGTACGCGGCCTGCATGTCCGGTATCGACGAGCTGGGTGCGGCGCCGGTGATCGCGCGGCGGGTCGCCGAGGGCCGCCCGGTACTCGGCATCTGCGTCGGCATGCAGATCCTCTTCGAGTACGGCGAGGAGCACGGGGTGGTCACCAAAGGGCTCGGCCTGCTGCCCGGTGGGGTTCGTCGGCTGCCCGCCGAGCGGGTGCCGCACATGGGCTGGAACACCGTGGCCGCGCCGGCCGGCAGCACGCTGTTCGGCGGTCTGCCCGACGATGCCCGGTTCTACTTCGTGCACTCGTACGCGGCGCTCGCCGTCGACCAGCTGACCGCCGCCGACGTCCTGGTCACCACCACCGACCATGAGGCCGGTTTCGTGGCCGCCGCCGAACGTGGTGCGTTGTCGGCGACGCAGTTCCATCCGGAGAAGTCTGCCCAGACCGGGGCGATCCTGCTGGGCAACTGGCTGGCCACGTTGACTCCACCGACCAGGACGGGAGGGGAGGACCGGTGAGCAAGGAACGGGCCCGCCGCCGGGCCGCCCGGCTGGCCGAGGCGGAACGCGAGCGGGCCGCCCGTGCCCGGACCAGCGCCCGCCGGCAGCGGCGCCGGTCCGCGCTGCGCCGGCTCACCCCGCGTCGGCCGGGCGGGCGCACCGGGCGGCTGTTCATCCGGCGTAGCCGCGCCGAACGTGCCGGGATCGCGGTGCTGACCGTGGCGGCGCTGGCGGTCGTCTGGCTGGCCGTGCCGGACATGGCGCTGCGCCTGCTGCTGATCGCCGTACTGCTGCTCGTGGCACCCGCCGTCGTGGTGATCGCGCTCGGCCGACGGACCTGAGACCCACCATCTTCGAGGAGACGATCCGTGACCCTGACCCTGCTTCCCGCTGTCGACGTCGCCGACGGCCAGGCTGTCCGCCTGGTCCAGGGCGCGGCCGGTAGCGAAACCTCCTACGGCGATCCGCTGGAGGCGGCGCTCGCCTGGCAGCGTGACGGGGCGGAGTGGATCCACCTGGTCGACCTCGACGCCGCCTTCGGCCGGGGCAGCAACGCCCACCTGCTCGCCGAGGTGGTCCGGCAGATCGACGTGGCGGTGGAGTTGTCCGGCGGGATCCGCGACGACGAGTCGCTCGCCGCCGCGCTGGGCACCGGCGCGGCCCGGGTCAACATCGGCACCGCCGCGTTGGAGGACCCGGTCTGGTGTGACCGGATCGTCGCGGAGTACGGCGACCGGGTCGCGATCGGCCTGGACGTGCGCGGCCGCACCCTGGCAGCCCGGGGCTGGACCCGCGACGGTGGCGACCTGTTCGAGATCCTCGAACGGCTGGACAAGGCCGGTGCCGCGCGGTACGTGGTCACCGACATCACCAAGGACGGCACCATGCGGGGACCGAACCTGGACCTGCTCCGTGAGGTGTGCTCGCGGACCGACGCGCCGGTGATCGCCTCCGGCGGCGTGTCCACCCTGGATGATCTACGGGCGCTCGCCACTCTGGAATCGGCCGGGGTGGAGGGAGTGATCGCCGGCAAGGCGTTGTACGCCGGCGCGTTCAGCGTCGCGCAGGCGCTCGCCGCGCTGCGCGACGCCGGCCGATCGGAGGTTTCCGCGTGACCGTCGCGGTCCGGGTGATCCCCTGCCTCGACGTGGACGCGGGCCGGGTGGTCAAGGGGGTCAACTTCGTCGACCTGCGCGACGCCGGGGACCCGGTCGAGTTGGCTGCGGCCTACGACGCGGCCGGCGCGGACGAGTTGACCTTCCTCGACGTCACCGCCTCCTCCGACGCCCGCGGCACCATGCTGGACGTGGTCCGCCGGACCGCCGAGTCGGTCTTCATCCCGCTCACCGTCGGCGGCGGGGTGCGGTCGGTGGAGAACGTGGACACGCTGCTGCGCGCCGGGGCGGACAAGGTCGGGGTGAACACCGCGGCGATCGCCCGACCCGAGCTGATCGCCGAGATCGCCGACCGGTTCGGCCGGCAGGTGCTGGTGCTGTCCCTGGACGTGCGCCGCGCCGGGCCGCAGACGGTGGCCAGCGGTGACACGCCCAGCGGTTTCGAGGTGACCACGCACGGCGGTCGGCGGGGGACCGCGATCGACGCGGTGGCCTGGGCGCGGCGCGGCGCCGAACTGGGTGCCGGGGAGATCCTGCTCAACTCGATGGACGCCGACGGCACCAAGGCGGGCTTCGACGTCGAACTCATCGCCGCGGTACGGGCGGTGGTCGACATCCCGGTGATCGCCAGTGGCGGGGCCGGTGCCACCGCGCACTTCCCGCCGGCGGTGGCCGCCGGTGCCGACGCGGTTCTCGCCGCGAGCGTGTTCCACTTCGGCGAGCTGACCATCGGCGCGGTCAAACAGGAGCTGCGCGACGCCGGCCACCCGGTGCGCTGACCGCCGTAGCCGGCCCTGTCGACCCGCCCGAGGTCAGGCCCGGCCCTGCCGGGCGGCGGCGGAGTTCTCCACCGAACGCCGGGGCGCCGGCGGTAGGAAACGCCCGGTGTATTCGAGCATCGCGGCAGCGTGGTCCTGGTCGTCCAGCTGCCACTCGGCCTCGGCGGTGGTGTACCGCTGGTCGAGCACCCCGTGCACACTGTCCACGGTGGTGGTCAGACCGCTACGTGGCCGGTCCCGCCACAGCTGTTCACCGGACTCGGTCACCTGGAACCAGCCGTCGCTGACCGAGACCAGCCCGGCACCGAGCAGTCGGCGTACCCCGGTCTCGATCTCTTCCCGGGTGGGGATCGCCTGGTTGAGGTGTTCGGCGGTGGTGAGCACGTCGACCAGGCGTACCCCTTCGGGTCGGCGGCTCAGCGGCGACCTGCGATGCCGACCCACCTTGCCCGCGATGACCGTCGAGACGAAGATCCACGCGTCCGACCAAGCCCACCCCTCGTCCATCATCTGCCCATGATGCCGCGCCGGGCGCGCGGGCGGAACTCCTGTGCTTGGCTGTGGACATGCTTTTGCCGCGTCCCACCCGGCTGATCCGTGAGGCCGGGCATTTCGCCCTCGATGCGACGACCGGTGTGTTCGCGCCGACCGGCGTCGCCGACCTGCTACGCGAACTGCTCACCCCGGCGACCGGGCTGCCGCTGCCGACGGCCGGGGCGCCCGGCGACGGCGTGATCAGCCTGCTGGTGCGCGACGATCCCGAGCTCGGCGCCGAGGGCTACCGGCTGCGGGTCGACCCGTCCGGGGTCCGGGCGGTGGCCGCCGCCGAGGCCGGGCTGCGCTGGGCGGTGCAGACGCTGCGTCAGTTGCTGCCCGACCAGGTGTACGCGGCCGGGCCGGTCCGCGGCGTGCCGTGGCGGCTGCCGACGGTGGAGATCGTCGACGTGCCGGCGTACCCGTGGCGGGGTTCGCTGCTTGACGTGGCCCGCTGGTGCCACCCGCTGCCGCTGCTCTACCGCTATGTCGATGTGCTGGCCATGCACAAGCTCAACACCCTGCACCTGCATCTGACCGACGACCAGGGTTGGCGGTTCGAGGTGCGGCGGTACCCCCGGTTGACCGAGGTGGGCGGGTTCCGGGCGGCGTCGCCGGCCGGTCATCTTCGGGACGGCCGCAGCGACGGGGTGCCGCACGGCGGCTGGTACCGGCAGGCAGAGCTGCGTGACCTGGTGGCCTACGCGGCCCGGCGCGGCGTGCGGATCATGCCGGAGATCGACCTGCCCGGGCACGCTCAGGCGGCGATCGCGGCCTATCCCGAGTTCGGCAACGATCCGACCCGCCAGTTGGCAGTCGGGACGACCTGGGGGATCTCCACCCACGTGCTCAACCTGGAACCGGCCACCCTGGCCGCCGTGCACCACATCCTCGACGAGGTGGTCGAGGTCTTCCCGTTCGAGTACGTGCACGTCGGCGGCGACGAGGTGCCGACCGCCGAGTGGGCGGCGAACCCGGCGGCCGTCGCCCGGGCCACCGAGCTCGGCCTGCCCCGGGTGGCCGACCTGCAGGGCTGGTGGACGGGGCGGCTGGCCGAGCATCTGGCCGGTCACGGCCGGCGGACCGCGGTCTGGGACGAACTGCTCGACCGGGGAGTTCCGGGCGGGTCCACCGTCTTCGCGTGGCGGGGCATCGACCGGATCGACCTGGCCCGGTCCGCCGGTCTTCCGGTGGTCGCCGCGCCGTACAGCCACACGTACTTCGACTGGGCCGAGTCCGACGATCCGGCCGAGCCGTTGGCCATCGCCGGGGTGCTGCCGCTGCGGACGGTGTACGGGTTCCAGCCCGGCGACGTGCTCGGGGTGCAGGGGCAGTTGTGGAGCGAGTACCTGCCCACTGAGCAGCGGGTGTGGTGGCGGGCCTTCCCCCGGCTGGCCGCGTTGGCGGAGGTGGGCTGGTCCGGACCGGTGCCGACCGACGACACCGGCGCGGTGCCGCCCGGGGTGTGGGCGGAGTTTCGCAGCCGGCTGACCGGGCAGCTGCGCCGGCTTGACCGGGTCGGCGTCAGCTACCGTCCGCCGGACGACTGACCGCCGGGACCGGCTCGGGCGCGGCCGCGTCAGGCGCGGCCGCGTCAGGCGCGGCCGGGTCAGACACGGTGAGGTCCGGTGTGGTGATGTCGGGCGCGGTGTGGTCGGGCGCGGTCGCTCCGGTGGGCACGGTGCACAGCGGCAGGAAGAACTGCACCAACGGTCCGATGCCGACCGCGTAGAGTACGGTGCCCACCCCGGCGGTGCCGCCGAGCAGCCAGCCGCAGGCCAGCACGGTCAGCTCGATCACGGTGCGGACCAGCCGGACCGAGCTGCGCGGGTGCCGCGCGACCCAGCCGGTCATCAGCCCGTCCCGGGGGCCGGGGCCCATCCGCGCCCCGATGTACAGGCCGGTGGCCAGTCCGTTGAGCACGATTCCGGCGACCAGGAACGCACCCCGGACCGGCAGCTGCGTCGGTGCGGGCAGTAGTGCGAGGCCGGCGTCCACCGCGACGCCGATCACCACCACGTTGCTGACCGTGCCGAGGCCGGGCCGCTGCCGCAGGGGTATCCACAGCAGCAGCACGGCGCCGCCGACGAGCACCGTGACGGTCCCGAAGCTCAGCCCGGTCAGCTGGGTCAACCCCTGGTGGAAGACGTCCCACGGGTTCAGCCCGAGATCCGACTCGATCATCAGCGCCATGCTGACGCCGTACAGGGCGAGGCCGGCGTAGAGCTGCCCGAGCCGCCGGGGCAGCCGCCGACCCGGGTGTCGGCCGGGGCGGTCGCCGGGGTGGTGACCGGGGTCGGGGTCCGATCTGCGGCGGAGGCCACCGCCGTTGCCAATTTTGGTCATGCATGCCACTCTGAAGGCCAATCTGCGATCGCGAAACGACCAATCGGAGGCAACTGGTTATGGCGGTGATTGTGCGTGGCAGCCAATTGGCCCGGCTGCTCGGCCAGTGGCATGCCCTGCCCGGCCGGCGGCGCAACCCGGACTACGCCGCGTTGGCCGGGGCGGTCCGCGGCCTGCTCGCCGACGGGCGGCTGGCGCTCGGCGTACGGCTGCCGGCCGAGCGGGAACTGGCCGAGGCGCTGCGGGTCAGCCGGACCACCGTCACCGCCGCGTACCGCAGTCTGCGGGAGACCGGCCACCTGACCAGCCGCCGGGGGGCCGGCAGCTGGACCACGCTGCCCACCGGACACCAGGTGGCCAGCTCCGGGCTGTGGACCGCGGAGACCGCTCCCGACATGATCGACCTGGGGTACGCGGCGCTGGCCGCCCCACCCGAGCTGGTACCGGCGGCCCGGGCCGCAGCCGAGGACCTGCCCCGCTTCCTGCAGCACGCCGGCTACTACCCGACCGGGCTGGCCGAGCTGCGGGCCGCGGTCGCGCACGGCTACACCCGGCGTGGCCTGCCTACCAGCGCGGAGCAGATCATGGTGACCAGCGGCACCCAGCACGCTCTCGACCTGGTGCTGCGGCTGCTGCTGCCGGCCGGTGCGCCGGTGCTGGTCGAGTCGCCCACCTACCCGAACGCGCTCGCCGCGCTCGCCGCCCGGCGGGCCCGGATCGCCACCCACGGACTGGCGACCACCGCTGGCGGCGGTTGGGACGCCGACCTGCTGCTCGGCGCGATCCGGCAGGACCGGCCCCGGCTGGCCTACCTGATCCCCGAGTTCCAGAATCCGACCGGTCACCTGATGTCGGCCGAGCTGCGGGAACGAGTGGTCGCGGCGGCCCACGCCAGCGGCACCGACCTGGTGGTCGACGAGTCGTTCGTGGACCTGCCGCTGGACGGCACCCCGGTGCCGCCGCCGACCGCGGTCTTCGATCGGCACTCCAGGGTGATCTCCATCGGGGGGATGAGTAAGCCCTACTGGGGTGGGTTGCGGATCGGCTGGGTACGGGCCTCGGCGCCGTTGGTGCAGCGGCTCGCCGCCCTGCGGGTCGGGGTGGACATGGCCGGTCCGGTGCTCGACCAGCTGGTCGGGGTCCACCTGCTGGCTGCGGCGGACACCATCGTGCCGGCCCGGTTGGCGCAGCTCACCGCCCAGCGGGACGCGCTGCTCGCCGAGCTGGCCAACGTGCTGCCCGAGTGGCGGGTCAGCGTGCCGCACGGCGGGGTGACCCTCTGGGCGGAGCTGGACGGCCCGATCTCCAGCGCGCTCGCCCGAGCGGCCGAGGAGTCCGGGGTACGGCTGGCCCCCGGCCCCAGGTTCGGCATCGACGGCACCCTGGAGCGGTTCCTGCGGTTGCCGTTCACCCTGCCGGTGCCGGTGCTGACCGACGCGGTACGGCGGATCGCCGCCGTGCGCTACGACCTTGACCGCACCAGCCGCCGCCAGTGGCGGGAGCCCGCCATGATCGCCTGACGGCGGCTGGTGCCCGACCCCACGGTCAGATCTCGGCGAGCTGACCGGCGTACATCCGGTCGATCTCGGCGGCGAAGTTGTTCTCCACGATCCGGCGTTTGATCTTGAGCGACGGCGTCATCTCGCCGTCCTCGATGGTCAGGTCCCGACTGAGGATAGCGAACTTCTTGATTGTCTCCCACCGGTTGAGCTTGCCGTTGAGTTCGGCGACGTAGCCCGCCACCAGAGTCTGCACCTCGGGGGAGGCGACGATCTCGGCGTACGGGCGGCCGGCCAACGGCCCGTCGGCGGCCCAGCTGGTGATGGCGTCCGGGTCCAGGGTGACCAGCATGGTGCAGTAGTTGCGGGCCTGGCCGATCACCACCGCCTGCGAGGTGTACGGGCAGACCGCCTTGAACAGGCCCTCGATGTGCGACGGTGCCACGTACTTGCCGCCGGACGTCTTGACCAGGTCCTTCTTGCGGTCGGTGATGGTCAGGAAGCCCTCGTCGTCGAGGTTGCCGATGTCGCCGGTGCGGAAGAACCCGTCGGCGGTGAACGCCTCTGCGGTCTCCGCCGGCAGGTTGTGGTAGCCACGCATCACCGGTGCGCCGCGCAGCAGCACCTCGCCGTCCTCGTCGATGCGGCACTCCAGGTCGCCCAGCGCCTGCCCGACGGTGCCGATCTTGATCTGGACCGGCCGGTTGACGAAGTTGGCCGCGCTCGCCTCGGTCAGCCCGTAGCCCTCACAGATCGGCAGGTTGGCGGCGGCGAAGAACTCGGCGATGTCCGGGCTCAGCGGTGCCGAACCGGAGACCAGCGCGTTGATGTGCCCGCCGAGGCGGGCCTGGAGCTTGCTGAAGACCAGCCTCTCGGCGATCGCGTACTTGAGCTTCAGCCCACCCGGCACCGGCTGGCCGGCCTGCTGCAGGGCCACCCGCCGCCGACCGACGCCGACCGCCCAGTCGAAGATCCGGGCCTTGGCGCCGCCCGCCTCCTGGGCCGTGGTGACCGCCTTGTTGTAGACCTTTTCGAAGATCCGTGGGGCGGCGCACATCAGCGTGGGCCGGACCACCGACAACATGTCGACCAGCTTGTCCACCCGGCCGTCGACATAGGTCGGCAGCCCGACGTGGATGATGCTGCAGAGCAGGGTCTTGCCGAACGAGTGTGACAGCGGCAGCCAGAGGTACTGCAGGTCGTCGGGGTTCATGATGTCCAGCTGGGACTGGGCGACGGCCTCCCAGCACCAGCCCCGGTGCAGCAGCTCGACGCCCTTGGGCCGGCCGGTGGTGCCGGAGGTGTAGATCAGGGTGGCCAGATGTTCCGGCTCGATGGTGGTGGCGATCCGTTCGATCAGGCCGGGTTCCTCGGCGAGTGCCTGGGCGCCGCGTTCCTCCAGCTCGGCCAGGGTGAGCTGGGGGACCGTCGCGGCGGGGTCGGCCGCTCCGTCGATGAGCACCACGTGGGTGAGCGCGGGCAGGTCCGCGCCGGCCATCTTGTCGGCCTGGGTGCGGTTCTCGGCGATCAGGATCTTCGAGCCGGAGTCGCCGACGATGAACGCCGCGTCGGCCGGCTCGGTGGTGGGGTAGACCGTGGTCGTCGCGCCGGCGGCGCACATGATGCCCAGATCGGCCAGCACCCATTCGATCCGGGTGTTGGCCAGGATGGCCACCCGGTCCTCGTTGCCGACGCCCAGCGCGTACAGGCCGGCGGCGATCGCCCTGGTCCGGCCGGCGACCTCGGCCCAGGTCAGCCAGGTCAGGCCGGAGTCGCCGGGGGCCGGTCCGGCGATCGCGTTCCGGTCCGGCGTGGCAGCCACCCGCTGCAGAAACATGTCGGGAATCGACCGGTATGGGACGTCGAGAGCCATCGGGTCCGTCGCCTCCGCATATGTGATAGTGAGCGCCGTCACGTAAATTCTGTGTTACCGAACAGTAGTGCCAGGGTCGGCTTTCGGCTAGCCCCAAGCATCGCCCAGCGTGGCAAACCCGGCCAGGTCTCGCGGTGCCGTTCCTCGTCAAGGGCTGGTTCGCCGGTGCCCGGCGGTGTCCGGCGGGGGTGCCCGGCTCGGGGTAGGCGGCCCGCGCCCGGCGCCGGGCACCGGAAACCATGGGTCGGCGGTATAGGGATATCGATATATAAACCTGCCAACGCTCCCGCATACGATCCCATCGATCGATATCCCGATCGCCCGCCCGCGACCGAGACGGCCACAAGCCGACGCGGGTGTCCGCATCCAGGAAGGAACAGGGATGACCGTTCTCCGTACCACCGGCCGCCGGCTGCTGCTGGCCGGCTGCGCCGCCGCGGTCGCCACCGCGCTGGTCGGCAACCCGGCGGCCGCCGCTCCGGCCGGGGAGATCAAGCTCGCCGGCGGGGCCACCGCGGTCGCGGGCAGCTACATCGTGGTGTTCACCGACGCCGCCGTCGCGGCCCGGGGTGACGCGGCCCGCGCGGCCGCCGTCGCCGACCGGGCCGACCGCCTCGCCGCACAGTACGGCGGTGCCGTCAACCGTGTCTTCGGCGCCGCGGTCAACGGCTTCGAGGCGCGGCTGTCGGCGTCGGCCGCCCGCCGGCTCGCCGCGCACTCGTCCGTGGCGTACGTGGAGCAGAACCACACCGTGTCGCTCGCCGCCACCCAGACCAACCCGCCGTCCTGGGGTCTGGACCGGATCGACCAGCGCAACCGGCCGTTGAACAACGCCTACACCTACCCCACGACGGCCAGCAACGTCACCGCGTACATCATCGACACCGGCATCCGCACCACGCACAACGACTTCGGTGGGCGGGCCCGCGCCGGCTACGACGCGTTCGGCGGCACGTCGGCGGACTGCAACGGGCACGGCACCCACGTCGCCGGTACGGTCGGCGGCAGTTCGTACGGGGTGGCGAAGGGCGTCCGGCTGGTCGCCGTCCGGGTGCTGAACTGCTCCGGCAGCGGCACCATCGCCGGGGTCGTCGCCGGGGTCAACTGGGTCACCGCCAACGCGGTCAAGCCGGCGGTGGCGAACATGAGCCTCGGTGGCGGGGCCAGCAGCACGCTGGACAGCGCGGTGGCGAACTCCATCTCCTCCGGCGTCAGCTACGCGGTGGCGGCCGGCAACTCGAACGCCAACGCCTGCAACTACTCGCCGGCCCGGGTCTCCAGCGCGATCACCGTCGGCGCCACCACCAGCAGCGACGCCCGTGCGTCGTACTCCAACTACGGCTCCTGCCTGGACATCTTCGCGCCGGGCTCGTCGATCACCGCGCCGTGGTACAACAGCAACACCGCGACCAACACCATCAGCGGCACCTCGATGGCTTCCCCGCACGCCGCGGGTGCCGCCGCTCTGGTGCTCAGCCGGTTCCCCTCCTACAGCCCGTCCCAGGTGGCCAGCTACCTGGTCAGCAACGCCACCACCGGCGTCGTGTCCAGCGCGGGCTCCGGCTCGCCGAACCGCCTGCTCTTCGTGGTCAACTGATTCGGTGATCAGCTGACCGATCCGACGAGTCGAGCAGCGCGCGCGGCCCCCGGGCACCCCAGCGTCCGGGGGCCGCACCCGTTGCTACCGACCGGATGGCGATGGTGCGGAGGGTAGTCGTATGCATACTGCAGGTAGTATGACCCAAGAGATATAGGAAACTGTCAATCAGCTCCGACCTACGATCGGTCCGATCGGCATCGTCGATCGTCCATCTGTCCGCAGTGGGCACTCCGCTGTGGATCAAAGATCGAAGGAAGGACGGAGATGACACCCTTGCGCACGCACGTCCGGCGGGCCCTGGTACTGGTCGTGGCGGCGGCCGTCGCCACCACCACGGTCACCCCGCCGGCCGCGGCCGCACCCACCGGCGAGATCCGCCAGGCGGGTGGCGCCACCGCGGTGGCGGGCAGCTACATCGTCGCGTTGAAGGCCAGCGCGGTGAGCGGCTCCCGCACCATGCGGACCGCCCGGATCGCGACCCGCGCCGCCGACCTCGCCGGCACCTACGGTGGTGTGGTCAACCGGCTGTACGAGACCGCCTTCACCGGCTTCGAGATCAAACTCTCCGAGGCCGCCGCCCGTCGCCTGGCGGCGCACTCGTCCGTGGCGTACGTGGAGCAGAACCACACCGTCTCGCTGGCCGGCACCCAGGTCAACCCGCCGTCCTGGGGCCTGGACCGGATCGACCAGCGCTACCTGCCGCTGGACCGCTCCTACACCTACCCGAACACCGGTTCGACGGTCACCGCGTACATCATCGACACCGGCATCCGGTTCGACCACACCGACCTCAGCCCCCGGGCCGTCCCCGGGTACGACGCGTTCGGCGGCACGTCGGCGGACTGCAACGGGCACGGCACCCACGTCGCCGGTACGGTCGGCGGCACCAGGTTCGGCGTGGCCAAGAAGGTCCGGCTGGTCGCCGTCCGGGTGCTGAACTGTTCCGGTAGCGGGACCGTCGCCGGGGTCCTCGCCGGCGTCAACTGGGTCACCACCAACGCCGCCGGCCGGCCGGCGGTGGCGAACATGAGCCTCGGCGGCGGGGCCAGCGCCACGCTGGACAGCGCCGTGACCGCCTCGATCGCCTCCGGTGTCAGCTACGCGGTGGCGGCCGGCAACTCGAACGCCGACGCCTGCAACTTCTCGCCGGCCCGGGTGCCCACCGCGATGACCGTCGGGGCCACCGACCGTAACGACAACCGGGCACCGTACTCCAACTGGGGACGCTGCCTGGACCTGTTCGCGCCCGGATCGCAGATCACCTCGGCCTGGCACACCAGCCCGACCGCTACCAACACGATCAGCGGCACCTCGATGGCCGCACCGCACGTGGCCGGCGCGGCCGCGATGGTGCTGCAGGCGTACCCGAACTACACCCCGGCGCAGGTGACCACCTTCATCCTGCGGCTCGCCACGCCGAACGTGGTGGTCAACCCCGGGCCCGGCTCGCCGAACCTGCTGCTCTACGTACTGTTCCGGAACGTCATCACTCCGGCACCGACGCTGACCGTCAACCCGACCGTGATCCCGACCCTCACCCCACGCCCGACTCTCACCCCACGCCCGACGTTGACCGCGGTGCCGACGCTGACCCCACGCCCGACGTTGACCGCGGTGCCGACGCTGACCCAGCGTCCGCCGCTGCTGCCCGCACCGATCGGCTGATCCGTCCGGCCGCCGGGACGGGCGTCACCTCGTCCCGGCGGCCGGCACGACCGGCCCGCACCGCCGCTCAGCGATCCCGGCGGTCGTCGTCCCGGTCGTCATCCCGGTCGTCGTCGTCCCAGCGGTCGTCATCGTCGTCGCGGTCGACCTTGACGATGTCTCCAGTCACCCGGTCGATGTCGAGGTCCCACTCGACGCCGTCGGCTACGACCTCGACCTCCCAGATCGGCCGGCCGTCCGTGTGGTCCCGCTCGATCTCAGTGACCCGACCGCCGCCCACCTCGTCGACCGCGATCCGGGCCGCCCGGTCCAGGGTGACCTGGTCGGCGGGCCCACTGCCAGTGGCGGCCGCACCGCTCGGCCCGTCGTCGGCGGCTCCGTCCGTGCCGGTACGCGGTACCGACGTCGTTTGCTGTCCCGACTCGCTGGCGACCACGGCCGGGCTGGGTGACCCGGCACCGCCGGTCACGTCCTGCGCCGCCGCGCCGAGCGCGGTGCCCGCGACGGCGAGCGCGGCGACCGCACCCACCCCGATCATCACGATCACCGGTCTGCTGGCCATGTCGAACCTCCTGTCGTCGTTGTACGACCGAAGATTCGCCCGCCGCCGGATAGCGGCGCGCTGCGTCGTCGATAAAGCGGGGTTAAGCCGAGCGGGGCCAGGCTGGCTCAGCCACCGGCGGGTGGCCCGAACCGCAGCGTCACCACCGCTCCGGGGGAGCCGTCGGCCAGCTCGAGCCGGCCACCGCTGGCCTGCGCGGCCCGGCGGGCGATGTCCAGCCCCAAACCGGTGGAGCCGGCCCCCGAGACGCCGCGTAGGACCAGCCCGTCCGGCATGCCGGGGCCGTCGTCGGCGACGGACAGCACCGCGCCGCCGGGCGGCGCGGCGGTCAGCGTGACGGTGAATCCGGTGCCGTCCGGGGTGTGCGCGAAGACGTTGCCCAGCACCGCGTCGACGGCGGCGGCCAGCTCCTCGGCGTCGATCCCCACCGGCAGCGGACCGGCCGGCAGGTCGAGCCGCACCACCCGGGCGGTGTCCTCGGCCAGCACCGACCAGAACTCGACCCGGTCGCGTACCACTGCCGTGGCGTCGGCCACCACTGCCGCCGCCGGTCCGGCCGACCGGCCCGGTGCGGCGCTGCGTCGGCGGGCCTGCTCGATCAGCCCGGTCACCGCCCGCTCCAGCGAGTCGACGCCGGCGGTCACCCGGGCCGCGTCGGCCGGATCGGACAGCGTCTCGGCCTCCAGCCGCAGCGCGGTCAGCGGCGTACGCAGCCGGTGGGACAGATCCGCGACCTGCTCCCGCTCCTCGCGCAGCAGCTCCTGGATCCGGCCGGCCAGGTGGTTGAGCGCCCCGGCCACCTCGCGGAACTCGGCCGGACCGCTGGGTCGGGCCCGGGCCGACAGCTCGGCGTTCGCCAGTCGGTGCGACACCGCAGACAGTTCGGTGACCGGTGCCGTCAGCCGCCGGGCCAGCCGGTCGGCGACGAGCACGCCGAGCAGGATCAGCACCACTCCGAGCCCGGCGAGCACCGCCCAGGCGCGGGCGACGCCCCGGTCGAGTTCGGCGGCGGGCACGAAGGTCCGGATCACCGCGGTGCCGTCGTCGCGACCCTGTACCGCGACGAGGATCTCCCGCCCCTGCCCGTCGGTGGCGGTGAGGCTACGGCCGGTGCTGGCCAGCCGTACCGCCGGGGTGACGTCGACCTGGTCGCCGAGTACGGTGCCGTCCGGCAGGTAGACGGTGACCGGCCGGTCGGCGGTGGCGGACAGCTGGTCGACGGTCAGCTGCAGGCTGTCGGCGTCGGCGGTGCCGACCAGCGCCACGATCGACTGCACGTCGGCGGTCGCCGCAGTGATCGCCCGGTCCTGGGCGACGGTCCGCAGCAGCAGCGCCAGCGGCACCAGGAACGCCACCAGCACCAGCGTCGTGGTGGCGGCGACCAGCGTAGTCAGCCGTCGTCTCACGGCACGGCGTCCGGGTCGTCCAGCCGTACGCCGACGCCGCGCACCGTGTGCAGGTAGCGCGGAGCCCCGGCGGTCTCCCCGAGCTTTCGGCGCAGCCAGGACAGATGCACGTCGACGGTCTTGTCCGCGCCGCCGTAGGGCACCTGCCAGACCTCGGTGAGCAGTTCCCGCTTGGTCACCACCTGCCCGGCCCGGGCCGCCAGGTAGTGCAGCAGGTCGAACTCGCGCGGGGTGAGCTCCAGTCCGGTCCCGGCGAGGCTGACCTGTCGGGCCCGTACGTCGATGTGCAGTGCGCCGACGGTCACCGCGCTGTCCACCGGCTCGCCGGCACCGCGCCGTAGCACCGCGCGGATCCGTGCGTCGAGCTGCGCGGCGGTGAACGGTTTGACCACGTAGTCGTCCGCGCCCGCGTCCAACCCGCGGACGATCTCGGCCTCGTCGTCGCGTGCCGTGGCGATGATCACCGGTGCGCGGCTCACCGCCCGTAGCATCCGCAGCATCTCCAGTCCGTCCAGATCGGGCAGCCCGAGGTCCAGCACCACCAGGTCGGGGCGGTCGTCCAGGGCGTGCTGGAGTCCGTTCATCGCGGTGTGCGCGGCGGCCACCGCGTGCCCGCGTTCCCGCAACGCCCGGATCAACGGGGTACGGATCGCCAGGTCGTCCTCGATCAGCAGCAGCCGGGCCACGCCCACGCACGTTACCCGCTCCGGCAGGCCGGACCGTCGGCGTTAACCGCGCCTTAGGGTGCCCCGGCGTCGCCGTTAACCCGGCGGCGGGCATAGTCGGATCGTGACCGTCAACCGCCGGGTACTGCTGACCGCCGCCGGTTGGGGTCTTGCCGCCGGCCTGGCAACGCTGATCGGGGTGGCCGCGATCCGGGTGGTCGGTGAGGGCCTGACCGGCGGGCCGGCCGGGGAGGTGCTGAGCCAGGCCGAGATCGCCCGTGAGCTGGCGGCCACGTCCGGTCCCACCGTGATCGGTCCGGCGACGCCGAGTCCGGCGACGCCGAGTCCGGCGACGTCCAGTCCGGCGACGCCGAGTCCGGACCCGACCGGCGGGCCCGACGCCGTACGCCGGGCGGCCGCCACCCCCGGCGGGACGGTGGTCGCCGAGTGCGCCGCAGGCCGGGCCCGGCTGGTGTCCTGGGCCCCGGCGCAGGGCTATACGGCGACCGACGTGGACCGGGGGCCGGACGACGACGTCGAGGTGAGTTTCGTGGGACCGGCGGGGGAGTACGAGGTCGACGCGGTGTGTGTCGGTGACCAGCCGGAGATCGGCTGGGAGCTGGACGACTGAATCCCGGCTGAATCCCCGGCGACCCCGGTGGGGCGACGGCCGGTCACTGGTACCGGCTGGAGTTCACCGACCAGTCGTAGGTGCCACGGATCCAGTTTCGTCGCGTCGCGACCAGGCGGGCCACCGACGGCGGCGCGTCGGTCAGCACCTCGGCCTGCAGCCGGAGGAACAGCGCGAGACCGTCGTTGAACCGTTCGGCGGCGGTGGCCAGGGCCGCCGCCGGACCGTGGCCGGTCTCGTGGGCGATCACGGTGGCCAGGTTGTGGGGATCCTGGCCATGTTCCTTGCCGTACGAGAACAGGTCGTTGCACCAGCAGACCAGATCCGCCGCCACAGTGTTCAGTCTGGCGAGCGTCGGGTCAACTCGGTGACGGGAATGCGGCAGTCCGCTTTCGGCGAGGTCGGTGAGCGCGAAACTGGGCAGTACCGCGCCGGCGTGCCGGCGCATCTGGATGTACTCGGCGACCGCCGGCACCCGGCCCTGCTGGCGGTTGCCGGCCTCCCAGAGCAGCGCGAAGAGGTACTGGTGCAGCGAAGCGGTGAACCGCAGCAGGACCCCGGGCCGGCCCAGCCGGCGGACCCGGTGGCACAGATCCGCGAGGGTCAGCGCCAGTGGCGACCGGTCGCCCAGGTCAGTCGGTGGCGTGGCACCGGGTCCGTCGAGTGTCCGCATCAGCTGGCTGATCACCGGCGCGACCCGGCCCGGGTCGGTGCCGAGCCCGTCCTCGTCGCAGCGGTCATCGAGCGCGAACAGCCAGGTGATCAGGTCGCTGAGCAGTTGCACGCGGACGACGTCGGCGTCGGGCGCGACCCGGGCGGCCAACTCGGCGGCGTTGGCGCGGCGCAGCCGGGCGGCACGCTGCGGATCAGCCGTCAGCCCGTGCCGGTCCGCCCAGCCCGCCGACGCCCTGGCGAGCGTCGACCGGTACGGATTGGCGCGGGGCCGGAACGGTGGGGCGACCACGGACGTCGGTGCGAACGCGCGCATACGGCCTCCAGCCGGCCGCCAAGGGGAGGGATGGCGTACCGGTATGATCATCATCGCGGTCCGGTCGGGCCGCGACGAGGATCACCGCTAGAAGCCGAAGCGGGCGTTACGCAATCGTTCTTCGACCGCAGCGGCGCAGTCCATCTGGACCCGGGCCACCCGCTGCCGGCCGGTCAGGAAGAGCACCAGCTCTCCGGGCGGGGCGCTGATCGACACCCGGTCCCCACCGGTCCCGGTCGCCACGTCCCCGTAGCCGTCGGCGACGACGGTGACCGTGCCGGGGAACCGGCGCAGCCGCAGCCTGGTCAGCGCCGAGACGCGTTTCCACAGCGCGGCCTGCTCGCCGGGCGGCAGGTCCCGGGGTTGCCAGTCCGGCTGGGCCCGTCGGACGTCCTCGTGATGGATGAAGAACTCCATCAGGTTGGCCACCTCGTCGGTGATCCGGTTGCTCACCGGACTCCACGCCGGTGGCTGCCGGACCATCCGGACCAGGTCGGGGAAGGGGCGGGCGGCGAGTTCGAGCCGGACCCGTTCGCTGTAACCGCGCAGCACCGGCAACCAGATGCCGGCTGCCGCGTCGGGCCGCTGCTCCCGGACGACCAGGTGCGCGGCGAGGTCCCGGGTGGTCCACCCGTCGTTCACCGTCGGGGCATCCGGACCAACGGTAAGGAACAGGTCGGCCAGGGCATGACGTTCCATCTGTGCGAACCGCGCCATGAACCGATCCTAGGCGGGCGACGGACGGCGCGCCGAGCGAGTCGAGGTCGTGGCACCGGGTCGGGTGCCGGGACCGGGGGCGTGCTGTGGCGGTGGCCACAGTCGTCGTACCCCGCTGGCATCGTGGGTCGGTAAGGACGAGATTTGATGATCAGGACTTACAGTCGGGGGTAGCGTGGCCAATCGAACAAGCCGTGACGTCCTGCTCCGCGGCCTGTGGGTGCTCGGCCAGGGCATCCGCGAGCAGCCGGGGCTGTTCGCCGTCGGCGTCGGCGGCAGCGTCGTGTTCGGGCTGCTCACCATCGCCAGCGCGTACGTGGTCGGGGCGATCGTGGGCGAGGTGGTGGTCCCGTCGATCGAGTCCGGGCGGGTGGAGACCGGCCTGCTCGGAGCCGGCGCGGCGGCCCTGCTGGCGGTGAGCGTGGTCAAGGTGGTGGGCATCTTCGGCCGGCGGCTCGGCGCCGGCTTCATGCAGTACCGTCTGCAGGCCAGCTACCGCCGCCGGGTCACCCGCCGCTACCTCGACCTGCCGATGTCCTGGCACCAGCGGCACCCCACCGGCACCCTGCTGTCGAACGCGAACTCCGACGTCGAGGCGACCTGGTTCCCGGTCGCCCCGCTGCCGTTCGCCGTCGGCACGGTGGTGATGCTGGTCACGGCGATCGCCGCGCTGTTCGCCACCGACTGGGTGCTCGCACTGGTCGGGCTGGCGGTGTTCCCGGCGCTGTTCGCCCTCAACGTGGTCTACTCGCGCCGGATGGCCCCCCGGCAGGTCCGGGCACAGCAGCTGCGGGCCGAGGTCAGCGGGATCGCGCACGAGAGCTTCGACGGTGCCCTGGTGGTCAAGACCATGGGGCGGGAGGCCCAGGAGACCGCCCGGTTCGCCGGGCGGGCGGTCGAACTGCGCGACGCGCTGATCTCCGTGGGCCGGCTGCGCGGGCTGTTCGACCCGTTGCTGGAGACCCTGCCCAGCCTCGGCACCCTCGCCGTACTGCTGGTCGGTGCCGCCCGGCTGCGGCAGGGCGCGGTCAGCGTGGCCGACCTGGTCAGCGTCGCGTTCCTGTTCACCGTGCTGGCCTTCCCGGTCCGGGCGATCGGCTGGGTGCTGGCCGAGCTGCCGCGCAGCGTCGCCGGCTGGGACCGGGTGCGGCATGTGCTCACCGCCACCGGCGAGATGCCGTACGGCGACACCGAACTGCCCGCCGCCGCCACCCCGGCGAGCCTGGTCTTCGACCGGGTCTGGTTCAGTTACCGGCCCCCGGTCGGCGAGCCCGCCGCGCCGGCCACGGCCGACCGGCCGGCCGGCACCGATCAGCCCGCCGCGCCGGCCCTGGCCGACCAGTCCGTCGACCCGACCGCGGTCACCGCGCCCGGCACCGACGCCGCGCTGCCGCCGGTGCTGCGTGACGTGTCGTTCACCGTGCCCGCCGGGCGGACCGTGGCCCTGGTCGGGCCGACCGGAGCCGGCAAGTCGACTGTCGCCGCGTTGGCCGCCCGGCTGGTCGATCCGACCGGCGGCCGGGTCGTGCTGGACGACGTCGAACTGCCCCGGCTGACCGCCGGCTCGCTGGCCCGCACGGTCTCCCTGGTCGCCCAGGTGCCGTTCGCCTTCGACGACACGGTCCGGGCGAACGTCACCCTGGACCGGCCCGGGCTGACCGACGAGGTGGCCTGGTCGGCGCTGCGGCTGGCCGAAGCGGACGGGTTTGTCGCGGCGCTCGACGACGGGCTGGACACCGTCGTCGGTGAGCGCGGCACCACACTCTCCGGCGGCCAGCGGCAGCGGCTCACCCTGGCCCGCGCGTTGGCCGGGCAGCCCCGGCTGCTGGTGCTCGACGACGCGACCAGCGCCGTCGACCCACGGGTGGAGGCGGCGATCCTGGCCGCGCTGCGCAACTCCGAGATCGCCACGTCGATCCTGATCGTCGCGTACCGGCGGGCCACCATCGCCCTCGCCGACGAGGTGGTCTACCTCGACCAGGGTCGGGTAGTGGACCACGGCACGCATCAGCAGCTGCTGGCCCGCTGCCCCGGCTACAACGACCTGGTGACCGCGTACGAGCAGGCGGAGGCGGAGCGGGAGCGGACCCGGTCCGGCACCGACGGCGGCGACGGCGATCCCGGTGGCGGTCCGGCGCGGGCGGCGGAGGTGGTCGCGTGAGCGCGCCCACCGTCGACCGCGCCGGCGGCGAGCGTCGACCCGACCCCGTCGACCAGTCGGGCGGGCCGGCCGCCGGCCCACTGGCGGGCAGACCCGAGTCGACCTGGCAGACGATGCGCCGCGGGCTGGCGCTCTCCCCGGAGCTGCGGACCGGGCTGGCCGGCACCCTGCTGCTGGCGCTGGTGTCGATGATCGGCCGGGCCGCCATTCCGGTCGCGGTCCAGCAGGCGATCGACAACGGCCTGCGCGCGCCGGGCGGCCCCGATCTCGAAGTGGTGGGCACGATCGTCGCGGCCACCGCCGCCGTGCTGGTCGTGACTACCGTCTGCGGCTACTTCATGGTGCGCCGGCTGTTCACGGTCAGCGAGACCGCTCTCGCCGCCGTGCGGACCCGTGCGTTCCGGCACGTGCACGACCTGTCCATGCTGCACCAGCAGTCCGAGCGGCGCGGTTCGCTGGTCAGCCGGGTCACCAGCGACGTCGACCAGATCACCCAGTTCCTGCAGTGGGGCGGGGTCATCCTGCTGATCAGCATGGGTCAGGTGGTGGTGACCGCGGTCGTGATGGCGGTCTACTCGTGGCAGCTGACCCTGGTGGTCCTCGCCGCGTTCGTCCCCGCGCTGCTGATCATCCGGGCGTTCCAGCGTCGGCTCGCGGCCGCGTACGGCGTGGTTCGTCAGCGCACCGGCGCGCTGCTCGCCGCGGTCGCGGAGAGCGTGGTCGGCGCGGCGGTGATCCGGGCGTACGGCGTGTCCCGGCGTACCGCCGGTCGGCTGGACGAGGCGATCGAGGGGCAGCGCCGCGCCCAGCAGCGGGCGTTGCGGACCAGCGTCGTCAGCTTCTCCACCGGGGAGATCGCCGCCGGTCTGGCGTTGGCCGGGGTGGTGGTGGTCGGCGTCCGGATGGGGGTGGACGGCGGGCTGACCGTCGGCCAGCTCACCGCGTTCCTGTTCCTGGTGACCCTGTTCATCCAGCCGGTCCAGATCGCCACCGAGGTGCTCAACGAGGCGCAGAACGCGATCGCCGGCTGGCGGCGGGTGCTCGATGTGCTGGACGTCGCCCCGGATGTGGCCGACCCGGGCGACGACGGGGTGCAACTGCCGGGCGGGCCGCTGGACGTGCGGTTCGAGCAGGTCTGCTTTGCCTACCCGGGCGGGCCGCAGGTGCTCTCCGAGGTGACCCTGGAGATCCCGGCGAAGACCCGGGTGGCGGTGGTCGGCGAGACCGGCAGCGGCAAGACGACCTTCGCGAAGCTGCTCACCCGGCTGATGGACCCGGTGTCCGGGCAGGTGAAGCTCTCCGGCGTACCGCTCGACCGGGTCCGGTTCGAGTCGCTGCGGTCCCGGGTGGTGATGGTTCCGCAGGACGGTTTCCTGTTCGACGCGACGGTCGCCGAGAATGTCCGGTTCGCCCGCCCGGAGCTGACCGACGGGCAGTTGTCCGCCGCCTTCGTGGAGCTGGGGCTGGCCGACTGGGTGACCGGCCTGCCGGACGGGGTGCACACCCCGGTTGGTGAGCGCGGCGAGGCGCTCAGCGTCGGTGAGCGGCAACTGGTGGCGCTGGTCCGGGCCTACGTGGCGGATCCGGATCTGCTGGTGCTCGACGAGGCGACCAGCGCGGTGGACCCGGCGACCGAAGTGCGGCTGCAGCGGACCCTGGAGGCGGTGACCCGGGGGCGGACCACGGTGGCGATCGCGCACCGGCTGTCCACCGCCCAGGCCGCCGACGAGGTGATCGTCGTGGACCGTGGCCGGGTGGTGCAGCGCGGCCCGCACGAGGAACTGCTCGCCGATCCGGATTCGGTCTACGGTCGGCTCTTCGCCTCCTGGCTGGAGCAGACCCGGTGACCGGTACCGAAGCAGACCCGGTGACCCGTGCTGGAGCGGATTCGGTGACCGCCGGCTCCGCGCCGTACCCGCCGGGGCAGGTCACCGGGTCCGGCGGGAGCGGCGGCCCGATCAGCGGGAGTAGAACTCGACGACCAGCTGCTCGTCGCAGATGACCGGCACCTCGCGGCGGGCGGGCTCGCGGACCAGGGTCGCGGTCAGTTCGGTGAGGCTGACCGACAGGTACGGCGCACCCGGCCCCTCGCCGACGTGCGCCCCGGCGGCGGCGATCTGGAACGGCGGTTTGGTCCGGCTGCGTTCCCGGACCTGGACCACCTGACCCGGGCGCAGCCGGTACGACGGCCGGTCCACCTTGTGACCGTCCACGGTGAAGTGGCCGTGGGCGACGAGCTGCCGCGCCTGGTAGATGGTGCGGGCCAGGCCGGCCCGGTGCACGATCGCGTCGAGGCGTCGCTCCAGCAACGTGACCAGCGCCTCGCCGGTCTTGCCGGTGCCGCGAACCGCGTCGTCGAAGGCGCGCCGCAGTTGGGTCTCGCTGACGTTGTACTGGTGCCGTAGCCGCTGCTTCTCCAGCAGCCGTACCTGGTAGTCGGAGGGCTTGCGGCGGGCGCGGCCGTGCACGCCGGGCGGGTACGGGCGCCGCTCGAAGTACCGGGTGCACTTGCGGGTCAGCGGGATGCCGAGGGCGCGGGAGATTCGCGCCTTGGGTCGTGGGTGGTTCACGTGGACGTCTCCGGGTTCAGTAGGTTAGCCTGCCCTCACTAAGGTGAGCCTAACTGATCTCGGAGGTCCGTGTCATGCAGCCCAGTCCCGCGGAGATCGCCCGGACGATGGCATCCGGCCGGCTGCCCGGCATGGCGCATGTCGCCTGCCGCCCCGGACCGCACGCCGTACGGCACGCGACCGACCCGATGGGGCGGATCCTGCTGCTCGCCACCGGGTCCGACCTGCTCGACGGCGCGCTGCGGCCGGTCGCCGGCACCGACGACACCGCCGTGGTGCTGGAAGTGGCCGACGTGCCGCCGGTGGCCGGTTCGCCGACGCACGGCCGGGTCTGGGTGTCCGGCTGGGTCGGCCCGCTCGACGGTGCCCCCGCCCGGATGGCCGCGCTGGACTTCGCCGACGTGCACGCCTGCCCCGACCTGCTCGACGTCGGCCGGGGTGCCACCATGTACCGGATGGAGGTGGCCGAGGTCCGGCTGGAACGCTGCGGCGTCACCATCGACGTCGACCCGGACGAGTACGCCGCCGCCGAGCCCGACCCGATCGGCGCCATCGAGTCAGAGCTGCTCGTCGACCTCGCCGACCACCACCGGGCCGAGATGACCGCGTTCATCCGCCGGCAGTTGCGCGACGCCGGTCACCGGTCGCTGGCCGGGGATCCGCAGGTCGTCCGGATGGACCGGTACGGGTTCGTGGTCGCGCTCGGCCCGCACGGACCGCGCGCCCGGTTGGCCTTCCCGGCCCCGGTACGTGACCGCGCCGAACTCGCCCGCCTGCTGCACCCGGTGCTCTGCCGGCGCTGCGCTCCACCGGCCGCCGCCTGACGCGGGCGGCGCGGGCTCAGCCCGACGTCGCCCCGGCCGCTGCGGTCAGCGGCCCCGTCAGGTAGCGCTGGATCGTCGGACCGACCGCTGCGGCGACCTCGTCGGCCGCCATGGTGGACAGCGGTGCCAACCGCAGGATGTACCGGACCACCAGCAGGCCGGCCATCTGCGAGGCCACCAGGGCGGACCGGACCGGCAGCTCCGCCTGGTCCAGGTCGAGTTGACCGAGCACCCGTCGGATGATCTGGGTGGTGACGAACTCGCGCATCAGCCGGGCGGTCCAGTCGTTGGTCAACGCCGACCGCAGCAGCGCCAGGGCAGCGACTCCGGCCGGCGAGTCCCAGACCCCCAGCACCAGTCGGACCAGCCGTTCGCCGACCTCCTCGGGCCCGCCCGCGAGCGCCTGCGGCAGCAGCTCGCCCGGATCCACCGGCGCGTCCATCGCGGCCAGGAACAGGTTGTCCTTGGTGCCGAAGTAGTGGTGCACCAGCGCCGGGTCCACGCCGGCCGCCGCCGCGATGGCGCGTACCGACGCCTGGTCGAAGCCGCGTTCACCGAAGACCTGCCGGGCGGCGGTCAGGATCGCCTCGCGGGTGTCCGGGTTGCCCGGTCGCCGGCCGGTGCGTCGTGCCATCGGTCGCGCTACTCCTGTCGCGTCGGGTTCAGCCGCTGCGGCGGCGCAGCGTAGCGGCGGCGAGCACCAACGCGGCGACCACCGCCCCGGCGACCACCGTCAGGTCACGCCAGAGCGTCGTGGTCGGCTCCGGATACGCCCCGACCTCGGTCAACGCCGACACGGCGTAGGACAGCGGCAGGACGTTGCTGACCGCCTCCAGCCAGCCGGCCATTTCGTCGCGGGCGACGAACAGGCCGCAGAGCAGCAGCTGTGGGATCACCACCACCGGCATGAACTGTACGGCCTGGAACTCGGTGCGGGCGAAGGCGCTGCACAGTAGGCCGAGCGCCACCCCGAGCAGCGCGTCGAGCACCGCGATCGCGATCACCAACGCCGGGCTGCCGGCGGTGGACAGGTCGAACAGCCAGTACGCCACAGCGCTGGCCACGGTGGCCTGCACAGCCGCCGCGAGCCCGAACGCGATGCCGTAGCCGAACAGCAGGTCCAGCCGGCCCAGCGGGGTGGTGAGCAGCCGTTCCAGGGTGCCGCTGGTGCGTTCGCGCAGCATCGCGATGCTGGTCACCAGGAACATGATCACGAACGGGAAGACGCCGAGCATGATCAGCGCGACCCGGTCGAACAGCGCCGGCTGCCCGCCGGTAGCGGGCTGGTCGCCGTACATGTAGTAGAGCAGGGTCAACAGCAGCGCGGGTACGACGACCAGCAGCGCGACGGTGCGCCGGTCGTGGCGCAGCTGGCGCAGCACGCGGCCGACGGTGGCGGCCAGGATTCTCGGGTTCACCGGTCTGCTCCTCGGCTCGGTTCGGTCGGCTGGCGGTCCCGGATCAGCCGCAGGAAGGCCTCGTCCAGGTCGTCGGTGCCGGCGGCGGCGCGCACCGCCGCCGGGGTGTCGTCGGCGACCAGCCGCCCGTCGCGGATCAGCAGCAGCCGGTCGCACCGGCCGGCCTCGTCCATCACGTGGCTGGAGACCAGCAGGGTGGTGCCGGCGGCGGCGAGGGCGTGGAACCGGGCCCACAGCTCGGCCCGCAGCACCGGGTCCTGGCCGACGGTCGGCTCGTCGAGCACGACCAGTTCGGGGCGGCCGACCAGCGCGCAGGCCAGCGAGGCGCGGCTGCGCTGTCCGCCGGACAGGTCGGCGACCAGCTGCCCGGCGGCGGCCGCCAGGCCGACGTCCGCCACGGCCCGGTCGGCGTCGGCCGCCGGCAGGCCGTACAGCGCGGCGAAGTACCGGGCGTTCTCCCGGACCGTGAGATCGGCGTAGACGCTGGGCGCCTGGGTCAGATACCCGACGGTACGCCGCAGCTGCGGTGCCCCGGCCGGCTGGCCGAACACCCGGACCTGTCCGGACCGGACGGTCTGCACGCCGACGACCGCCCGCATCAGGGTGCTCTTACCGCTGCCGCTCGGGCCGAGTAGGCCGGTGACGCTGCCGCTGCCGCTGCCCACGGTGCACGAGATGCCGTGCAGCACACGGCGCCGGCCGTGGTCGACCACGAGGTCGGTGACCTCGACGACAGGGTCCATGGCTGCCTCCGGATAACTCATCAGCTGTAGAACTCAACGATAGATGAATTATCTCGGCAGGTCGACCGGCCGGGCGGGGCGGGAACGGACCGCCCCGCCCGCAGCGGTCAGATCGCCAGCAGCCGGTCCAGGAACTCCCGGTACTGCCGCAACGCCATCCGCATCGACTCGGTGTCCGGCGTCTCGCTGTGCCGGTGCGGGTCGAGTTCGACCTGCTCGGCCAGCAGCCGCTCGGCCAGCGTACGGACGGTGTGCCCGACCAGCGACTGAGCCTGCGCCAGGGCGACCTCCGGTTCGTCGACGAACCGGGCCTTGATCTCGTGCCACTCGTCGCGCAACTCGTCGGCGGCGTCCTCGGTCCAGATGGTGATCGGTGGCAGCGTCACGTCGCCCGGTCTCGCCGGCCGGGCCACTGCCGGCTGGTCGTCGTGCCCGGCCGCCGGCCCGGTCGACTCCTCCACTGTGGTCAGCATGGCAGCCCGCTCCTCGTCGTCCTCGTCGTCCTCATCGTCGTCGAACTCGTCGTCCTCGTCCTCGTCGTCCTCGTCGTCGAAGCCGTCGTCTGCGGCGTAGAACAGATCACCGGCGTCGCCGTGCGCGGTGACGGTCTCCTCGTCCTCGGCCGGGTCGTCGTCCGTCTCGGCTGTCGGTCCCGACCGCTCGTCGTCATCCGGGTCCGCCGCCGCGGCGGTCGGCCGGTCCGCCTCGTCCGTCCCATCCGGCTCGACCGTCTTGTCCGGCTGGGCCGTCTCATCGGGCTCGACCGTCTGGTCCGCCGGAACATCGGTGTCGGCCGGCTCGTCGGCCGCGACGGCCGGGCCAGCGGTCGGATCCCCGTCGCCGTTCCCGTCCTGGCCGTCGGCTGCGGCGTCCTCGTCGTCGGCTGCGGCGTCCTGGTCGGCCGGCCCGGAATCCTCCCCGGCCGGTTCGGCGTCGGTCTCCGCCCGTTGCCCTGCCGACTGGCCGTCGTCCGCCTGGCCTTGCGCCTGGCCGGCTGCCGGTGCCGGCGGAACGCCCTGGACCGGTGCCGTCGCGGCAGCCGGCCCGTCCCGGTCGTCGTCAGCGGAGTCACCGGTCGGTTCGCCGGCCGCCTCGCCGTCGCCGCCGAGCAGTTGCGTGGCGATCGGCGGCAACGGGCTCGGGCCGTTGCGGTGGGCCGGCTTCGGCACGATCATCGGGATCTCCGTCGTCGCCTCGTTGATCGGATTGTCGTCGAGGGCGGGTCGGGGCGTCGGTACGGGAGTGCCGTGCACGGGACCCGGACCTGTGCCGGTCTCGTCCGGCTTCACCGGCCCGGCGTGCGCAGGGGTGGGGGTGGGCTGCATTGCTGATCCTCCGTCCGCTTCGGCGGGGCGACCCGGTCCCGGGGTGACCGGAGCCGTCCGCACGGGCGTGGTGCTGGGTGGTGCGCCGACTCGCTGCGCCGGCCACGGCCGACAGGCCCGGCGGACACACATCACCGGCTCAGGCGTGGAACCTGAGCGGAAAGGTGCGATCGGCGGGCACCGGGGCCGGGGTCCGCCGAGCAGTGGGTGTGCCCGCAGACCTGGACCGTGGCGGCGCACCGCCAAGGTACTCCTGATGCCGCACCGGCACAGCCCCCGAACCGTCGATTCCGGCCGACCGCTGTCGGGCTCACGACACCGCATGCCGGACGCCGCGCCACGGCGGTCCGGGCGTACGGAACAATCGGGCACTGTGTCCGTACCAGATGAACCGGCAGCCGGCCCACCGACCACCGCCCGGCGGCCCACGCCCGGCGACCCGCCACGGCGCTCCGCGCTCGATCCGGCCGTCGCGGCCCGGCTGCGCCGCTCCGCCGACGGGCTGATCGCCGCCGTCGTGCAGCGGCACGGCACCGGCGAGGTGCTGATGATGGCGTGGATGGACGACGAGGCGCTGCACCGCACCCTCACCACCGGGCGGGCCACCTACTGGTCGCGCAGCCGGCAGGAATACTGGGTCAAGGGCGCCACCTCCGGGCACCACCAGTACGTGCGGTCGGTGCGGCTGGACTGCGACGGCGACGCGGTGCTGGTCGCGGTCGAGCAGGTCGGTGCCGCCTGCCACACCGGTGCCGGAAACTGTTTCTTCGACGAGCTGCCGGTGACCGGCACCATCACCGACCCCCAGGAGGATCGATGATCACCGGTACGGTCAGCCCGGACGAGCCGACCTTCCAGACCCTGGCCGGGCAGCGCCGGGTGGTGCCGGTGACCCGGCGGCTGCTGGCCGACGGCGAGACCCCGGTCGGGGTGTACCGCAAGCTCGCCGGCGGACCCGGCACCTTCCTGCTGGAGTCCGCCGAACAGGGCGCCAGGTCGGCCGGCACCGCCTGGTCGCGCTACTCGTTCATCGGGGTACGCAGCGCGGCGACGCTGACCGAGTCCGGTGGCGGTGCGCACTGGCTCGGTGACCCGCCCGACGGGCTGCCCACCGAAGGTGACCCGGTCGAGGTGCTGCGGGCGACCGTCGCCGCGTTGACCGGGCCGCCCCCGGACACCGACCCCGCCGCCGGCGGCCTGCCGCCGCTGACCGGCGGCCTGGTCGGCTACCTCAGCTACGACTTCGTCCGCCGGCTGGAACGGATCCCCGAACACACCGAGGACGATCTCGCGCTGCCCGAGTTCGGGTTGCTGCTCGCCACCGACCTGGTGGTGCTCGACCACTTCGACGGTACGGCGATCCTGGTCGCCAACGCGGTCCTGCCGGCGGCGGCTGACCCGGTCACCGCGGCAGCCGCCTACCACCACGCGATCGGCCGGCTCGACGCGATGACCACCGCCCTGTCCCGGCCCAACCCACCGATGGTGTCGATGATGGACGCGCCCGGTGCGCCCGGGCCGGCGGCCCGTAGCCGCACCGCCGCGGGCGCGTACCCCAAGGCCGTCGAGGAGGCCAAGGAGGCGATCCGGGCCGGCGAGTGCTTCCAGATCGTGCTGGCCCAGCGGTTCGAGCGGGACACCACCGCCGACCCGCTGGACGTCTACCGGGTGCTGCGGGCGACCAACCCCAGCCCGTACATGTACCTGCTGCGGTTCGACGACTTCGACGTGGTGGGCTCGTCACCGGAGGCGCACCTCAAGGTCACCGTCACCGCTGGCGGCACCCGGCGGGCGATGCTGCACCCGATCGCCGGCACCCGGCGGCGGGGTGCCACCCCGCAGGCCGACGCCGCACTCGCCACCGAGCTGCTCAACGATCCGAAGGAGCGCGCTGAGCACGTGATGCTGGTCGACCTGGGCCGCAACGACCTCGGCCGGGTCTGCCGGCCGGGCACCGTCGAGGTGCCCGAGTTCGCCACCGTCGAGCGGTACAGCCACGTGATGCACATCGTGTCGACGGTGGTGGGCGAGTTGCGCGAGGACCGGACCGCGTTCGACGCGCTGGCGGCCACCTTTCCGGCCGGCACCCTGTCCGGCGCGCCGAAGGTCCGGGCGATGGAGATCATCGAGGAGCTGGAGCCGACCCGTCGGGGCCTGTACGGCGGCACCGTCGGCTACTTCGGGTTCGGCGGCGACCTGGACATGGCGATCGCGATCCGGACCGCGCTGATCCGTGGCGGCCGCGCCTACGTGCAGGCCGGTGCGGGGATCGTGGCGGACTCGGACCCGGCCGCCGAGGAACGGGAGACGCAGAGCAAGGCGGCGGCGGTGCTGGTGGCGATCGCCGCCGCCGAGACGCTGCGTCCGGCCCGGTGACCGGCCCCGGCCTGTCGGCCGCGCCGGGGCGGGCGTTGGCCGGTGCCGTCGTCACCTGTCTGGCCGGTGCCGGCCTGGTGCTGTACGCCGCCGGGCGGGACTGGGCGGTCGAGGTGACCGGGCGCCCGGCGCCGCTGCCGGCCGTCGAGGTGGCCCGCACCGGTGCCGACGTGCTGCCGTGGCTGCCGGCGGTCGCTCTGGTCGGACTGGCCGGCACCGGCGCGGTGCTGGCCACCCGAGGGCTGGCCCGGCGGCTGGTCGGCGCGCTGCTCGCGGCCCTCGGCGTGGCGATGGCGGCCGGTGGGCTGACGGTGCTGCTCACTGGCGCAGGTCCGGCCGGTCCGACGACGGACAGCACCGTGTCGGCCCCGCAGTGGCCGGCGGCGACGGTGGCCGGTGCGGTGCTGCTCGCCGCCGGTGGGTCGGTCACCGCGCTGCGCTCCCGGCACTGGCCGGCGATGGGCGCCCGGTACGAGCGGAGCCGGTCCGGTGCTGACGGGTCCGGTCCGGTCGCCGACGGCCGGGCGGCCGGTCTGGGCGGCCGGACTAGCCGGTCGACGCTGGACGCGTGGAACGCTCTGGACCGGGGCGAGGACCCGACCGACGATGACCCGGGCGCCGACCGGTGACGGCTGCGGTGACGGTCGCGGCTTCAGCGGCTGCGGTGGCGGTGGCGGCTTCAGCGGCTGTGGTGGCGGCGATGGCGGTTGGCTCATCAGCGGAGTCGGATACCTCGACGGACCGGGCGGCGGTGAGCGTGGCCACCAGCCGGCGGATCTCGTCCCGCTGGTGGGCACGGGCCCGGTCGGCGCAGATCGCCTCCCAGGCATTGCCCTTGGCGGTACGTACCCGGTGATCGCCGATCACGGCGCGTTCCATGGTGTGCACGACCTCGGCGGCCAGCGAGACCACGGCCCGGGGGATGGCGATCAGGTCGACGTTGGCGTCCCGTGGTGTGCTGCTCATGGCGTCCCCCAGGTGGTTGCGCGGCCGGCGGCTACCGCCGACCAGTCTGCCCGAACCCCATGCTGACCGGAGGCTGTTTCACGGCGGTGACCCGCAGGTCAACTATCGCCCAACGGGGCGGGTGGCACCCGTACCGCCGGTGTTGATCTGCACCACAGCGGAGCCGGCACCGCCGACACGATATGATCAGCGTCGATGGGGTCCGGTGCTGCCCGGGTGGCCCGGCCCGCTGGGAGCCGTTGGCACGGTGGGTGATGCTCTTCTCACAAAAGATGGGCATTATGCCCCAGCCCAGATGGTGAGGCGCGCCATACCCCCGACTCCAGCTCACCTGCGCCGCCACCTAGCATCGGGCGCATGACACCCGGAGAGGGGAGTCCGTTGGTGACTGCTGACCAGGAGGACAGCGCCGGACCGTCGGCGCCGGCGCTCGGAGTGCTCGACGAGATCATCGCCGGCGTCCGAGCCGAGGTTCAACGCCGCGAAGGGCTGGTCCCGCTGAGCCGGATCCGTGAGCTCGCCGCCGCCGCGCCACCACCGATCGACGCCTGCGCAGCGCTGCGCAAGCCCGGGGTCGGGGTGATCGCCGAGGTCAAGCGGGCCTCGCCGTCGAAGGGTGCGCTGGCCGACATCCCGGACCCGGCCGATTTGGCCTCGGAGTACGCCGCCGGTGGTGCCCGCTGCATCAGCGTGCTGACCGAGCAGCGCTGGTTCGGCGGCTCACTGGACGACCTCACCGCCGTACGGGCCGCCGTCGACGTGCCGGTACTGCGCAAGGATTTCATCGTCTCCAGCTACCAGGTCCACGAGGCCCGCGCCTACGGCGCCGACCTGGTCCTGCTGATGGTGGTCGCGCTGGAGCAGAACGTGCTGGTCGGTCTGCTGGAGCGGATCGAGTCGCTGGGCATGACCGCGCTGGTCGAGGTGCACACCGAGGAGGAGGCCGACCGGGCCCTCGAAGCCGGTGCCCAAGTCATCGGGGTCAACGCCCGTGACCTGCGCACCCTGGAGGTGGACCGGTCGGTGTTCGAGCGGATCGCGCCAGGGCTGCCGAACAGCGTCGTCAAGATCGCCGAGTCGGGGGTGCGCGGGCCGCACGACCTGATCCGGTACGCGTCGGCCGGCGCCGACGCCGTCCTGGTCGGTGAGGGCCTGGTGACCCAGAAGAGCCCCCGGGACGCGGTCGCCGAGCTGGTCAACGCCGGCAACCACCCGGCCACGCCGAGGCCGGTCCGATGAGCGCCCCGAACGCCACCGGCGTCGACGCGCCCGGCACCGACGCGGGGTCCGCCGCGCTGCCCGACGACACCGGCCACTTCGGCCGCTACGGCGGGCGGTTCGTGCCCGAAGCGCTGATCGCCGCCCTCGACGAGCTGGACGTCGCGTACCGGCAGGCGATGGCCGACGACGGCTTCCGGGCCGACTTCGACCGGTTGTTGCGCGACTACGCCGGCACCCCGTCGCTGCTCTACCGGGCCGAGCGGCTGTCCGCGCAGGTCGGCGCGACGGTGCTGCTCAAGCGGGAGGACCTCAACCACACCGGCGCGCACAAGGTGCGCAACGTGCTCGGCCAGGCGCTGCTGACCCGGCGGATGGGCAAGCCCCGGATCATCGCCGAGACCGGCGCCGGTCAGCACGGGGTGGCCAGCGCCACCGCCGCCGCCCTGCTGGACCTCGAATGCGTGGTCTACATGGGCGAGGTGGACACCGAACGGCAGGCGCTCAACGTGGCCCGGATGCGGATGCTCGGCGCCACCGTGGTGCCGGTGACCAACGGGTCGCGCACCCTCAAGGACGCGCTCAACGAGGCGCTGCGCGACTGGGTGGCCAGCGTCGACCACACCCACTACCTGATCGGCACCGCCGCCGGGCCGCACCCGTTCCCGGCGATGGTCCGTGACTTCGTGCGCGGCATCGGCGACGAGGCCCGCCAGCAGTGCCTGGACAGCCTCGGCGCGCTCCCGGACGCGGTCACCGCCTGCGTCGGCGGCGGCTCCAACGCCATCGGCATCTTCCACGCCTTCGTCGGCGACGACCAGGTCCGGCTGTACGGCTTCGAGGCCGGCGGCGACGGGGTGGCCACCGGCCGGCACGCGGCCAGCATCACCGGCGGGGCGTCCGGGGTGCTGCACGGGGCCCGCACCTACCTGCTGCAGGACGCCGACGGGCAGACCCTGGACTCGCACTCGATCTCGGCCGGCCTTGACTACCCGGCGGTCGGTCCGGAGCACGCCTGGCTGCACGACGCCGGCCGGGCCCGCTACCAGCCGGTCACCGATGCCGAGGCGATGGCGGCGTTCCAGCTGCTCTGCCGCACCGAGGGGATCATCCCGGCGATCGAGAGCGCACACGCGCTCGCCGGCACCCTGCGGATCATCCCGGAACTCACCGCCGAGCTGGGGCGCGAGCCGACCATCGTGGTCAACCTCTCCGGACGCGGCGACAAGGACGTGCACACCGCCGGCGCCTACTTCGGCATCCTCGACGGGCAGGACCGACTCGACGGGCAGGACCGATGAGCATCTCGGTGGCGTTCGACAAGGCCCGGGCCGAGGGCCGCGCCGTGCTGGTCGGCTGCATGCCGGCCGGCTTCCCCAGCGTCGACGACAGCATCGTCGCGATGCGGGCGATGGTCGACGCCGGAGTCGACGTCATCGAGGTCGAGCTGCCCTACTCCGACCCGGTGATGGACGGCCCGGTGATCCAGCGGGCCAGCGACATCGCCCTGGCCGGCGGGGTCCGCACCGCCGACGCGCTGCGCATCATCGAGGCGGTCGCCGCGACCGGCGCGCCGGTGGTCACCATGACCTACTGGAACCCGATCGAGCGGTACGGCGTGGACGCCTTCGCCCGCGACCTGGCGGCGGCCGGCGGCACCGGGCTGATCACCCCGGACCTGATCCCGGACGAGGCGGACGAGTGGCTGGCCGCCTCGGACGCGTACGGCCTGGACCGGACCTTCCTCGTCTCGCCGTCGTCGACCGACGCCCGGCTGGCGATGACCGTGCGGCACTGCCGGGGTTTCGTCTACGCCACCGCGCTGATGGGTGTCACCGGGGCCCGCGAGCAGACCTCCGGCGCGGCACCGACCCTGGTCGGCCGGCTGCGCCAGGTCACCGACCTGCCGGTCGGCGTCGGTCTCGGGGTGGGCAACGGCGCCCAGGCGGCCGAGGTCGGTTCGTTCGCCGACGGGGTGATCGTCGGCAGCGCGTTGATCCGGTGCCTGCTGGACGCGGCCGATCTGCCCGCCGGGCTGGCCGCACTGCGTTCGCTCAGCGGTGAGCTCGCCGCCGGCGTACGCGCGGTGACCCGGTGAAGCGGGTCGGGCGACCCGGTGGAGCAGGGCACCGTGACCGGGTGAGCCGGCGACACGCCTGACGCTGGCGACCGGGGGTCCCTGGTTCGGGGGTCACGACGGTAGCGTGTGCACCCGTGACACTCGCCGCGATCCCCAGCCCGGCCACCGCTGTCTGGCAACTTGGTCCAATTCCCATCCGGGCGTACGCGCTCTGCATAGTCCTCGGCATCGTGGTGGCCAGCGCGGTCACCGAGTACCGGCTCCGCCAGCGCGGGGTCCGGCCGTGGGCGGTGCTGGACATCGCCATCTGGGCGGTGCCGTTCGGCATCCTCGGTGCCCGGCTCTATCACGTCATCTCCTCGCCGCAGGCGTACTTCGGCGCCAACGGCAACCCGATCGAGGTGTTCTACATCTGGCAGGGCGGTCTCGGTATCTGGGGCGCCGTCGCCGGTGGCGCGGTCGGTGCCTGGCTGGCCGCCCGCCAACTGGGCATCCCGCTCAGCGTGGTCGCCGACGCGCTCGCCCCCGGCCTGCCGCTCGCCCAGGCCGTCGGCCGGTTCGGCAACTGGTTCAACAACGAGCTGTACGGCGGCCCGACCACGTTGCCGTGGGGCCTGCAGGTGCACCAGATGGACCGCAGCAACCCCGGTCAGGCGCTGCGCGACCCGGAGGGCAACCCGGTGCTGGAGCCGGGGCTCTACCATCCGACGTTCCTGTACGAGGCGATCTGGAACGTCGGTGTCGCCGCGCTGGTGCTGCTCGCCGAACGCCGCTGGAAGCTCGGTGCCGGTCGGGCCTTCGCGGTGTACGTGGCGGGCTACACCGCCGGCCGGTTCTGGATCGAGATCATGCGTACCGATCCCGCGAACGAGTTCTTCGGCGTGCGGGTCAACGTGTTCACCTCGGTGCTGATCTTCCTCGGCGCGCTGGTCTATCTCGTCCGGGTACGCGGCCCGCAGCAGTTCCTCGTCCCGTTGGACGCCGAGGGCCGGCCGTTGCCGCCCGTCGGCGCGTCGACGCCGGCCGACGGCGGGTCGACCGACGCCGGGTCGGGCACCGCCGAGCCGACCGAAAGCGGGGCGGCCGGGTCCAGGGCAACCGGTGGGGTGTCCCAGGTCGACGTCTCGGGCAAGAAACCCACCGCCGAGTTGGCCGCCGGCTACCGAGTGGTCACCGAGGAACAGTTCCGGCGGTACGAGAGCACCGGTGAGCTGCCGGCCGAGACCACCGCCGGAACCGACACCGGCAGCATCGCCGACACCGGCAGCGCCACCGACCCCGGCGCGGACGCTGCCGACGACGATGTCGCCGAGAGCGACGCCGACGCCAAGACCGGCACCGAGACCGGAGCCGACGCCGACGCCAAGACCGACGCCAAGACCGACGCCGAGACCGGAGCCGGCACCGGCACCGGTAAGACCGGAAGCTGACCGCCGGTCGGCGGGCGCCGACCGACCGGGGGAAGAGGGGGCGGGATGCGTACTGCGGTCGTGGTGGGGGCGGGTATTGGCGGTCTGGCGGTCGCCGGTGCCCTGGCCCGCACCGGTTGGCGGGTCACCCTGCTGGAACGTGAGGACCGGGTCCGGTCCGACGGCACCGCCCTGGTGCTCTGGCCCAACGGTGTCCGCGCGTTGCGGGCGTTGGGCCTCGGCGCCGGGCTGGAGGCGATCGCCACCCCGGTGTCGCACACCGGGGTACGCCGCCCCGACGGGCAGTGGCTCGTGCAGCCCCGGCCGCAGCCCGAGGACCGGGCCCCGGTGGTGGTGCACCGGGAGGATCTGCACGACGCGTTGATCGCCGGTCTCGGCGAGCAGGCCGAGATCCGCACCGGGGTGACCGTGAAGGGCCTGCGACCGGCGGTGGACCGGCCGGCGGTGACCATCGGCCGGGGCGTCGTCGAGGCCGACCTGGTGGTGGCGGCGGACGGCGTGCACAGCGCGCTGCGTCCGGCGTTGGCCCCGGGCAGTTCGGTGGTCAGCTCCGGGTGCTCGGCCTGGCGGGCGGTGATTCCCTGGTACCGGGCGCCGCAGCTGACCGCCGGCCAGGTCGGCGGCGAGATCCTCGGCGCCGGCTACCGGTTCGTCTCGGCGTCGCTGGGTGAACGGGGTTCGGCCGGCGGCTCCAGCCGGGGCGGCATCTACTGGGTGGCGACCGCCGCCGGGGCCTCCCGCCCGGAGCCGCCGGCCACCCAGCTGACCCTGCTGCGCCGCTGGTTCGCCGGCTGGCCGGCCCCGGTGGGCGAGCTGCTCGCCGCCACCGAGCCGGCCGACCTGGTCCAGCAGGAGGTCCGCGAGCTGCGGCCGCTGCCCCCGGCGTACGGGTTCCCGGTCGGGTCGGGCGGTGTGGTGCTGCTCGGTGACGCGGCGCACGCCATGCCGCACCATCTCGGGCAGGGCGCGTGCCTGGCGTTCGAGGACGCGGCGACGCTGTGCGCCCTGGTCCGGGACACCGTGCCGGGGCCGGCGCTGGCCGCGGCGGTCGAGTCGTACAGCCGGTTGCGCCGGCCGCGGGCGGTGGCGATGGTGCGCCAGACCCGGCGGATGGCGGCGGTGCTGTCGGCGCGGGGCCGGCTGGCGCTGCGGGCCCGGGACGCCACGCTCGGCACGATCAGCCCGCGGCTGATGGGCAGTGTGGCCGCCACCGCAGCGCAGTGGCAGCCGCCGCCGTCCTGACCGTCGCCCGGCTGAACGGGCCGGTCGTCCGCGGCGAGTGGGCCGGTCAGCCGCCGGGGTGGGCGGTGGGCTCGGCGATGCAGGAGGTGCCCACTCGGCGGAAGCCGAGTCGGTGGTAGAGCATCGCCACGTCGTCGTCGCCGGCGGCCAGGAAGATCAGGTCGACGCCGGCGGCGAGCGCGTGCCGGGCCAGCGCGGCGGTGATCGCAGACGCCAGGCCCTGGCGGCGGGCCGGCGCCACGGTGCCGACGCCGACGATCTCGGCGACGTCGTCGACCCGGTTGAGCGATCCGACGGCGGCCGGCTGCCCGCCAGCGGGCAGCTCAGCCGAGGGCAGCCCGGCCAGGGCGATGGTGTGGCTGCCGGCGGCGATCGCCGACCGTTCGTGGTCGACCAGGGTGTCCGGCAGGGCCGGGTCGGCGGCCGCCGCCGCGACAGGTGAGGCCGCCGGGGCTGTCGTGGCCAGCGGTTCGATGCTGTCCGGTGGGGCTGCCGGGGCGGCGGTGGCGAGCCCGCCGGATGCCGGTGCGGGCTGCCCGGCCGGGTCCGACGCACCGCCGCCGGGACCGCCATTGTCGACAGTGGGAAATGTCACTGTAACAATCTCGGGGGTGTCGGCGCCGACGGTCGGCAGTCCGGTGCCGGTGCCGTCGGACGGGGCGAACGCGGCCTGGGCGATGGTGAACCAGGTGGTGAGATCGGCCGCGAAGTCGGGTGAGTCCGGGTCGAGCAGCCGTACCGGCCGGTCGGCGAACCGGTCAACCGGGGGCAGAGCGGTCGGGTCGAGCACCATCAGCGGTGCCTGCCGCACGCCGAGCCCGGCCGACCGGGCCACCGCCAGCAGGTCCGGGTTGATCTCGTGGATCCATTCGAAGGACTCGGGAAGGCCCAGTTCGCGTTGTCGGGCGCGTACGGTGGTGATGTCGGCGGCGGCCGGCGGCGCGGTCACGCCTACCCGGGGGCGGGCGTAGAACGGCCAACCCGCCTCCCCATTACGCACGAAAAGTACATAGTCACCCAGCTCTTCGGGGCGGGCGGCAGCACGCGGTACGGCATCGCAGAACCGGTCCAGCCGGCCGAGGAGTTCGTTCTCCTGGTTGGCCACCTTGTGAGACTACACGTCCCATACAATGGACGTGTGATCAATTCGCACTGGTGATGTCCGGTGGCCCCTCACGTAGACTCAGAAAACTCTCCAGGGCCGACGTCGTCCCGAAATCTGTTCATGCGCGAGTGACGACAGGAGGCCCGGTGGTTCTTCCGTACCCGCAGGGACCGCACCCCTGCCCGCCGCAGGCATCCCAGCCGCCGGCGCAGGGTCTCTACGACCCCGCCCACGAGCACGACGCGTGTGGTGTCTCTTTCGTGGCGGACCTCAACGGCCGCCGCTCGCACGACGTGGTGGCCAAGGGCCTGGCCGCGCTGTGCCGGCTCGACCACCGTGGTGCGCGGGGTGCGGAGCAGAACACCGGTGACGGCGCCGGCATCATGATCCAGGTCCCGGACGCGTTCCTGCGGGCCGTCGTCGATTTCGACCTGCCGCCGGCCGGGCAGTACGCCACCGGCCTGGTGTTCCTGCCCGCCGACCCGGCCGACGAGGCCCGGGTCCGCCGGATCGTCGAAAAGTACGCCCTGGTCGAGGGCGCCGACGTGCTCGGCTGGCGGGACGTGCCGGTGCAGCCGGACGGGCTCGGCGAGACCGCCGACGCCGCCCGCCCCCGGATCGCGCAGCTCTTCCTGTCCGCGCAGCGGCTGACCGACTCGGCGGCCGGCCCGGCCGGCACCCCGTTGGCCGGGCTGGACCTGGACCGGGTGGCGTTCTGCGTACGCAAGCAGGCCGAGCGGGAGAGCGCCGAGCGCGGCGTGACCGCCTACTTCCCGTCGCTGTCCGGCCGGACCATGGTCTACAAGGGCATGCTTACCCCCGACCAGCTGCCCGAGTTCTACCCCGACCTGCGCGACGAGCGGGTGGCCAGCGCGATCGCCCTGGTGCACTCCCGGTTCTCCACCAACACGTTCCCGTCCTGGCCGCTGTCGCACCCGTACCGGTTCATCGCGCACAACGGCGAGATCAACACGATCCGGGGCAACAAGAACTGGATGAACGCCCGCGAGGCGCTGCTCGCCACGCCGGACATCCCCGGCAACATCCGGCGGCTGTTCCCGGTCTGCACCCCGCAGGCGTCCGACTCGGCCAACTTCGACGAGGTGCTCGAACTGCTGCACCTGGCCGGGCGCAGCCTGCCGCACGCCGTACTGATGATGATCCCCGAGGCCTGGGAAAACGACCCCGGGATGGAGCCGGCGAAGCGTGACTTCTACCGCTTCCACGCCAGCCTGATGGAGCCGTGGGACGGCCCGGCCTCGGTCGCCTTCACCGACGGTGAACTGGTCGGTGCGGTGCTGGACCGCAACGGGCTGCGGCCGGGCCGCTGGTGGCGCACCAGCGACGGACTGGTGGTGCTGGGCAGCGAAGCCGGCGTGCTCGATCTCGACCCGGCGACCGTGGTCGCCAAGGGCCGGCTGCGGCCGGGCCGGATGTTCCTGGTCGACACCGCCGCCGGGCGCATCGTCGAGGACGAGGAGATCAAGGCCGAGCTGGCCGCCGCCCACCCGTACGGCGACTGGCTGCACGCCGGCCTGATCGACCTGCGGGACCTGCCGGAGCGGGACCACATCGTCTACGCGCACGACTCGGTGCAGCGCCGCCAGCAGACCTTCGGCTACACCGAGGAGGAGCTGAAGATCCTGATCGCGCCGATGGCCCGCAAGGGCATCGAGCCGATCGGGTCGATGGGCACCGACACCCCGATCTCGCCGCTGTCCACCCGGCCCCGGCTGCTGTTCGACTACTTCCACCAGCTGTTCGCCCAGGTCACCAACCCGCCGTTGGACGCCATCCGGGAGGAGATGGTGACCAGCCTGCAGTCGACCATCGGCCCGGAAGCCAACCTGCTCGACCCGGGTCCGGCGTCCTGCCGGCAGATCGTGTTGCCGTACCCGATCATCGACAACGACGAGCTGGCCAAGATCCTGTCCATCGACGAGGACGGCGACCTGCCCGGCTTCAAGGCGGTCCGGGTCTCCGGCCTGTACCCGCTGCGTGACGGCGCCGACGGCATCAAGGCCCGGCTCACCGAGATCTGCCGGCACGTGTCCGAGGCGATCGAGGACGGCGTACGGATCTTCGTGCTGTCGGACCGGGACTCGACCGTCGACCTGGCGCCGATCCCGTCGCTGCTGCTCACCGCCGCCGTGCACCAGCACCTGGTGCGCGAGCAGACCCGCACCCAGGTGGCGCTGCTCGTCGAGTCCGGCGACTGCCGCGAGGTGCACCACGCCGCTGTGCTGATCGGCTACGGTGCCGCAGCGGTCAACCCGTACCTGGCCTTCGAGTCGGTCGAGGACCTGATCGCCACCGGCGCGCTGCCCGGCATCACCTCCACCGAGGCGATCCGCAACTACGTCAAGGCGCTCGGCAAGGGCGTGCTCAAGATCATGTCGAAGATGGGCATCTCGACGGTCTCCTCGTACTGCGGGGCCCAGGTCTTCGAAGCGGTCGGCCTGGACCCCCGGCTGGTCGAGCGCTACTTCGCCGGCACCCCGGGCACCGTCGGCGGGGTCGGGCTGTCCGGCATCCACGCCGAGGTCGCCGCCCGGCACGACCGCGCGTACCCGTCGAACAGCGCCGAACGCTCGCACCGCCGCCTCGACGTCGGCGGCGAGTACCAGTGGCGGCGTGAAGGTGAACTGCACCTGTTCAACCCGGAGACGGTGTTCCTGCTGCAGCACGCCACCCGCTCCGGGCAGTACGACGTGTTCCGCCGCTACACCGCCACCGTCGACGGCCTGGCCGCCGAGGCCGGCTCGCTGCGTGGGCTGTTCACCCTGCGCGACGGGGTCCGCGAGCCGGTGCCGATCGACGAGGTCGAACCGGCCAGCGAGATCGTCAAGCGGTTCTCCACCGGCGCCATGAGCTACGGGTCGATCTCCGCCGAGTCGCACGAGACCCTCGCCATCGCGATGAACCGCCTCGGCGGGCGGTCCAACACCGGCGAGGGCGGCGAGGACGTCGACCGGCTCTATGACCCGGCCCGTCGCTCGGCGGTCAAGCAGATCGCCTCCGGCCGGTTCGGCGTCACCAGCGAATACCTGGTCAACGCCGACGACCTGCAGATCAAGATGGCGCAGGGGGCCAAGCCGGGTGAGGGCGGCCAGTTGCCCGGCAACAAGGTGTGGCCGTGGATCGCCAAGACCCGCCACGCCACCCCCGGCGTCGGGCTGATCTCCCCGCCGCCGCACCACGACATCTACTCGATCGAGGACCTCGCCCAGCTGGTGCACGACCTCAAGTGCGTCAACCCGGCCGCCCGGGTGCACGTCAAGCTGGTCAGCGAGATCGGCGTCGGCACCGTCGCCGCCGGCGTCGCCAAGCTCAAGGCCGACGTCATCCTGATCTCCGGGCACGACGGCGGCACCGGCGCGTCCCCGCTGAACTCGCTCAAGCACGCCGGCACCCCGTGGGAGCTGGGCCTGGCCGAAACCCAGCAGACGCTGCTGCTGAACAAGCTGCGCGACCGGGTCACCGTCCAGGTCGACGGCCAGCTCAAGACCGGCCGTGACGTGCTGATCGCGGCGCTGCTCGGCGCCGAGGAGTACGGCTTCGCCACCGCTCCGCTGATCGTCTCCGGCTGCGTGATGATGCGCGTCTGCCACCTGGACACCTGCCCGGTCGGCATCGCCACCCAGAACCCGGTGCTGCGGGAACGCTTCACTGGCAAGCCGGAGTTCGTGGAGAACTTCTTCCTGTTCCTCGCCGAGGAGGTCCGCGGCTACCTGGCCGAGCTGGGCTTCCGGTCGATCGACGAGGCGATCGGCCGGGCCGACCTGCTGGACACCGCGCCGGCCGTGGAGCACTGGAAGGCCAAGGGCCTGGACCTGTCCGCCGTGCTGCACGTGCCGGCGCTGCCGGCCGGTGCCGCGCTGCGCGGCGTCCGCGCCCAGGATCACGGTCTGGACAAGGCGCTCGACAACGAGCTGATCACCCTGGCCGGGCCGGCGTTGACCGAGCGGACCCCGGTGCGGGCGTCGGTGGCGGTACGCAACGAGCACCGCAGCGTCGGCGCGATGCTCGGCGGTGAGGTGACCCGCCGGGTCGGCGGGGCCGGGCTGCCCGACGACACCATCGAGTTCACCCTGACCGGCACCGCCGGGCAGTCGTTCGGCGCGTTCCTGCCGCGCGGGGTGACGCTGCGGCTGGTCGGCGACGCCAACGACTACGTCGGCAAGGGCCTGTCCGGCGGCCGGCTGATCGTCCGCCCGGACCCGGCGGCCCCGTTCGCCGCGCCCGGTGGCGCCGGCGCCGAGGAGCAGATCATCGCCGGCAACACCATCCTGTACGGGGCGACCGCCGGTGAACTGTTCCTACGCGGGCGGGTCGGCGAACGGTTCGCGGTGCGCAACTCCGGTGCGGTCACCGTCGTCGAGGGCGTCGGCGACCACGGCTGCGAGTACATGACCGGCGGTACGGTCGTCGTGCTCGGCCCGACCGGGCGCAACTTCGCCGCCGGCATGTCCGGCGGTACGGCGTACCTGTGGCGCCTCGACGAGAATCTGGTCAACCGGGAGCTGGTGGATCTGGAGCCGGTGGCCGCCGACGCCGAGCCGATGCTGCGTGAGCTGGTCGAGCGGCACTTCGCCGAGACCGACTCGGCGGTGGCCGAGGCGCTGCTCAAGCGCTGGCCGGAGGCGGTGGAGGAGTTCACCGTGGTGGTCCCGCGCGACTACCGACGGGTGCTGGAGACGATGAGGGCCGCCGAAGCCGCCGGCCGTGACGTGGATGAGGCCGTCATGGAGGTGGCTCGTGCCTGACCCGACCGGATTCCTGCGGATCGACCGGCGGCTGCCGCAACGCCGACCCGTGCCGGTGCGGATCATGGACTGGCGGGAGGTCTACCCGCCGGCCACCGACGAGCTGATCCGCGAGCAGGCGACCCGCTGCATGGACTGCGGCATCCCGTTCTGCCACGACGGCTGCCCGCTGGGCAACCGGATCCCGGACTGGAACGACCTGGTCCGCACCGGTGGCTGGGCGGCGGCGATCGAGTCGCTGCACGCCACCAACAACTTCCCGGAGTTCACCGGCCGGCTCTGCCCGGCGCCGTGCGAGGCGGCCTGCGTGCTGGGTATCGCCGGCGGCGCACCGGTCACCATCAAGCAGGTCGAGGTGGAGATCATCAACCGGGCGGTCGGCGCCGGCCTGGTCACCCCGCATCCGGTGCCGGAGCCGTCCGGCCGGCGGGTCGCGGTGGTCGGTTCCGGCCCGGCCGGGCTGGCCGCCGCCCAGCAGTTGGCCCGCGCCGGGCACGCGGTCACCGTCTTCGAGCGCGACGACGCCATCGGTGGCCTGATGCGGTACGGCATCCCCGACTTCAAACTGGAGAAGGAGCACATCGACCTGCGGTTGGCCCAGTTGGCGGCCGAGGGCGTGCAGTTCCGCACCGGGGTGAACGTCGGCGTCGACGTGACCGCCGAGCAGCTGCGCGCCGACCACGACGCGGTGCTGCTGGCCTGCGGGGCGCTGGCCGGCCGGGACACCCCGGCGACGCCGGGCCGGGCGCTGCGCGGGGTGCACCTGGCGATGGAGCACCTGGTCGAGTCGAACCGGGTGGTGGCGGCCGCGGCGGCGCACGCCCGCACGGCCGAGGCGGCCGGGGTGGTGGCCGTCGAGCCGCCGTCGGAGACCGGGTCGTCGCACGTGGACGGCGTACCGGTGGACCGGCCGGCGATCGACGCGGCCGGCCGGCATGTGGTGATCATCGGCGGTGGTGACACCGCCGCCGACTGCCTCGGGGTGGCGCACCGGCAGGGCGCGGCCGGGGTGTACCAGCTGGACCTCTACCCGGAGCCGCCGAGCGCCCGCGACGAGGCCCGGGACCCGTGGCCGACCTGGCCGTGGGTGCTGCGCGAGTACCCGGCGCATGAGGAGGGCGGCGAGCGGGTCTTCGCCGTCGCGGTGCAGGAGTTCGTCGACGACGGCACCGGCGCGGTACGGGCGGTACGGATCGCCGAGGTGACGGTGACCAAGCGTGATGGTGAGCGGATCCTGACCGTGGTGCCGGGCACTGAGCGGGAACTGCCGGCGGACCTGGTGCTGCTGGCGATCGGCTTCGAGGGCACCGAGCAGCAGCCGCTGCTGGAGCAGCTGCGGCTGGTCCGCAACCGGCGCGGGGCGATCGACTCCGATGGTGACTGGCAGACCGCCACCAAGGGGGTCTTCGTCGCCGGTGACATGCACCGGGGAGCGTCGCTGATCGTGTGGGCGATCGCCGAGGGACGGGCGGCGGCGGCCGCCATCCACTCGTACCTCGGTGGGGTGGGGGAGTTGCCGGCGCCGGTGGTGCCGACCGCGCAGCCACTCGCCGCCCGCTGACCCGACGCTGCCCGCTGACCCGGTGCCTGCCCGGGTGATCCGGCGCTGCCCGTCGCTGGCGTGGACTTCGTCGACGCGTTCAAGCCTGCGGTGATCTCGGTGACTCTGAGTAGCCTGCCCGGGTGAGACTCACTCGGCAGCCTTGATGCCACAGGTGCATCTTGATGCACCTGTGGCATCAAGGCTGAACGGCACAGGTGCCCGGGGCCCCACCGGAGGGATCGGGGTCGCCGCTGCGTACCTCTTTCGGGGATGCAGATGTTTCGATAGCATTACCGGCTAGTAACAACCGTTACTCCCCACGGCCACGCGCGCGGCCACGAGGATCCCCCCATCCTTGTGAGGTCCGTCCATGCCCCTTCGTCCCCTGGCCCGCGCCGCCCTCGCGCTGGCCGTCACCCTCGGTGCCACCGGCGTCGGCGTCGTCGCGGCCACCGCCCCGGCGCACGCCGCACCCGCCGCCGTCCACTACGTCGCCCTCGGCGACTCGTTCTCCTCCGGCGTCGGCGCCGGCCCCTACGAGACCACCTGCCTGCGCAGCGACCGCTCGTACGCGCCGTTGTGGGCGGCGGCCAACTCACCGGCCAGCTTCCGCTTCGTCGCCTGCGGCGGCGCGGTCACCGACGACGTGCTCGACGACCAACTGTCCGCACTCGACGCCGGCACCACGATGGTCACCATCACCATCGGTGGCAACGACGCCGGATTCGTCGACGTCGTGCTCAACTGCCGGCTGGGCGGCGAATCCGCCTGCGCCAGCGCGGTCGACCGGGCCGAACGGTACGCAACCACCGAACTGCCCGGCCGGCTCGACGCCACCTACACCGCGATCCGGCAACGGGCACCGAACGCGCAGCTGATCGTGCTCGGCTACCCGCGACTGTTCGACGAGACCCGCTACTGCGGCCTGTTCAGCATGAGCCTGACCAAACGGTCCATCATCAACGACGCGGCGGACCTGCTCGCCGACGTCACCGCCGCCCGCGCGTCGGCCGCCGGCGCCACCTTCGTGGACACCCGATCGCAGTTCGCCGGCCACGGCGTCTGCGCCGGCAGCCCGTGGATCAACGACTTCTCCGCGCTGATCGCCGCGTACCACCCGAACGCCGCCGGCTACCGCGACGGCTACCTGGCCGCGCTCAACACGGTCGCCGGCTGACAGCGTCGTACCTGGCAGCGTCGCCCACCTGACGGCGTCGCGTACCTGGCGGTCCGGTCCCCGCCCGCACCACGGGGACCGGGCCGCCCGTCACGTGGCCGCCTGGTCCCGGTCCTTGTCGCCACCGCCACTGCGGTCGTCGCCGGGAGCCGGCCGGTTGCTGAGGAAGTAGGCACCGAGCGCGCCGGCCAGGGTGCCGAAGACGACGACCGAGTACGCGGCCAGAATCAGCTCCAGGCCCTGGGCGAACGGATCCCGCGCGGCCATCCGCTGACCGGTGATCGTGGTGAGCGTGACGTCGTGCAACGCCTGCGCGTAGCTCGAATAGGAGCCGGAGACCACGAGCAGTTGGCCGGCGGCGAGGATGAGGCTCACCGTCACCGCGAAGAGCCAGGCGAGCCGGTCGGTGAGCAGCCGGCCGGCGGAGCGCGAACCCCGTACGGCGGCGGTGATCGCCGCACCGGCGCGGGCCGTGCGCAGCGCCAACGCCACCCGGGCGAACCGCAGCACCGGTACGGCCAGGAAGAGCAGCTGCCACCAGTTGCGCCGCCAGAACCGGCCCGGGTGGTGCCGGCCCAACCAGGCCCGCAGCGAGAACTCGGCGACGAAGACCACCCACAGCGCCCAGCTGGCCGCGCCCAGCACGGCGGCCGTCGGCGGATGGGTGGTGACGAACTGGCCGATCACCAGCAGCAGGAACAGCACACCGAGGACGCCGAGCGGCTTGTCGAGGCGATCGGCGAACCGGCGCAACATCTCGTCGCGTTCGGTCTCGTCGTGCTCGGTCCCGTCGCGGGCTTCGTGCCCGGTCTCGCGGCCGTCGGTGCCGTCGTCGGTGCCGTCGTTGTCACCAGGTCGCATCGATCGCACTTCCGACGGTGGTCGGGACACTCCGATTACGAATAATAGGTGCATTTCGGGTGTCCAGTCGCCACAATCGTCCGGTCCGGAGTGTCGGCCGGGCCGTGCCAGCTGTCTCGGCCAGCCCGCGACGGCGGAGCCGGGCCGCGACGGCCGGCTTAACAGTGGCTGCCCGATTCGGATAGTGTTCCGGTGGCTACCCGAGTGGCAGGTGGGGGTGGGATGAGCTTCGGTGCCGCGTACCGTCGGGCGGTCGCCGCCCACCGGCAGGCCGTGACCCATCTGACCACCGCCCGATCGGCCATAGCGGACAGCCCGGCACCGCCGCCGCCGGACCTCGGCGACGTCACCGAACGGCTGCGCCACGTCGGCGAAACCCTCACCACCGGCGCGACCAGCGCCACCCAGGACCTGTCCGCCGGCCCGGCACCGGTGCGGGTCGGCATGGCCCGGCCGGTCGGGCTGGCCGGCACCGGGGACCCGGTCGAGTTCCCGGCGCTGGTGCCGCTCGGCGCCGGCACCCACCTGGCCATCGACGCCGACGCCCGCCAGCCACGGATCGCCGCCCTGCTGCGCAGCCTCGTCGTACGGCTACTCGCCGCCGCCCCACCCGGCACGGTACGGGTGACCGCGCTGGACACCACCTCGATGGGCGCCACCTTCCTGCCGCTGCGCCCGCTGGTCGAAGCCGGCGTGCTGGCGGCACCGGCCGCCACCGACGCCGAAGCCAAGGAACGCCTCGACGACGCCGACCAGCACGTACGCGCCGCCCAGACCCGCACCGGCGGGCAGCCGGGGGAACTGCTGGTGGTGGTCGCGGCGGCGCTGCCGGACAGCCGCGCCGAGCTGATGCGCCTCGCCGCGCTCACCCACGCCGGCACCGCCGCCCGGGTCTGCGTGATCGTCGCCGGCTACCCGCCGACCGGCACCGGAGCGCAGCCGCCGACGCTCGGCCCGACCACCCAGATCCGACTCGACGGCAACCGGGGCTGGGTCGGCGACCCGCCCGGCCAGCCGTTCAGCTCCGACGGCAGCGGGCTGGCCGCACCGGTCGCCCTCGACGGCGACCCGCCGGCCCGGGTCGTGCAGGCCCTCGCCGACCGGCTCGGCGAGATCCACCGGCGCGGCTCCGCACTCGACTTCGCCGACCTGCTGCCGCCCCGGATCTGGACCGAGACCGCCGGCACCGGCCTGCACACCGTCGTCGGCCGCGCCGGCCGGGAGCCGGCGATCCTCGCCTTCGACGACGTCACCCCGCACTGGCTGGTCGGCGGACGCACCGGCTCCGGCAAGACCGTCTTCCTGCTCGACCTGCTCTACGGCCTGGCCGCCCGCTACCCGCCCGACGAGTTGGCGCTCTACCTGCTCGACTTCAAGGAAGGCGTCAGCTTCACCGAGTTCGTGCCGACCGGCCGCGACCCGTCGTGGATCCCGCACGCCCGCGCCGTCGGCATCGAATCCGACCGCGAGTACGGCGTCGCCGTGCTGCGCGAGCTGCGCCGCGAGCTGAACCGGCGGGCGGCGGCGATGAAACGCCACGGCGTGACGAAGCTGGCCGACCTGCCCCGCGACGGCGCCCCGACGCCGCGTACCGTCGCCGTGATCGACGAGTTCCACGTGCTGTTCGACGGCAACGACTCGGTCGCCCGGGAGGCCGCCGCGCTGCTGGAGGAGCTGGCCCGCAAAGGCCGGTCGTACGGCGTACACCTGGTGCTGGCCAGCCAGAGCATGTCCGGCATCGAAGCCCTGTACGGCAAGACCGACTCGATCTTCGGCCAGTTCCCGCTGCGGGTGGCGCTGCCCGGCGGCAACGGGGTCCTCGACCCGCTCAACCACACCGCCGGTGGGCTGCCGGTCGGGCAGGCGATCGTCAACGCCTCGGCCGGCATCGCCGGCGCCAACACGGTCGTCCGATTCCCGGACGCGCACGGTGGGGCCCGCCGGATCGCCGCGCTGCGTCACGAGCTGTGGCAGGCCCGCGCCGCCGGCTCCCGGCCACCGGCGATCTTCAAGGGGTACGAGGCGGCGCACCTCGACGGCGACCCGACGTACCGCTCACTGGCCCCCGGCGGACGGCGCCCCCTCGCCCTGGTCGGCCGGCAGGTCGACGTGGATCTGACGTCGGCGGTGTTCCCGCTGGACGCCACCCCGGGCCGGCACATCGCGGTGGTCGGCACCACCGGCCACGCCGCCGACGTGCTGCACGCCGCCACGGTCAGCCTGGCCCGGCAGGAGCCGCCCGGCCACGCCCGGTTCCTGTTCGCCCCGCTGGTCGCCTCCGCCGACGAGGTCGCCGATGAAACCGCTGAGGCGCTGCACGCCTTCGGGCATTCGATCACCCGGTTGACCGCCGCCGAGCTGCGCGAGGAGCTGCGCCGACTGGCCACCCCGGACACCGCAAAGCCGGCGGCCGACGGCGGGCGGACGTACCTCGTGGTGTTCGGAATGGACGCCGCCGCCGGGGTGCTCGGCGCAAAGGACGACATGTTCAAGTCCGGGCTGGACGACCTGCAGGTGGTGCTGCGTCAGGGGCCCGGTCACGGCGTACACCTGCTGGGTTGGTGGCGTGGGCTGCGCAGGCTCGCCGACGACCTGGGCGGCTCACACAACCGCGACGACCTGGCCTGCCTGGTGGCGATGAACGTCCCCGGCGGTGAACTCGGCTCCTACCTGGGCACCCACGACGTGGCGTACCGGCCGCGGCCGAACCGGGCGCTGCTGATCGACCGGCACGACCAGCGGACCCGGCTGATCGTGCCGTTCGCGTTGCCCGGCCGCGAGCTGGACGAGGAGGGCTGAGCGCGGTGAGCGACGGGTTCGACGAGTACGCCGCCCTGGCCCGGCACCTGCACGACCTGCACCGCACCGGCCAGGCCGGTGCGGCGCAGCACCAGACGCGCCGGCAGCGGCTCACCGGCTACGCCGACCAGCTCGGCCAGCGGCTGTCCGCCCAGTGGCAGCGGCTGGCGGCGATCGCCCAGGCCGCCGGTGTGCCGGCCCCGCCCGCGCCGCCGCCGATCGCCGCGACCCCGGCTGGCGGCTCCGCACCGGGCCAGCGACAGTCCGGCGGGTACGGCGCCTCGCCGGCCGGTGTCCCATGGCCACCGCCTCCGCCGCCACCGCCTGGCCGGGCGATGCCAGGTCAGGCGATGCCGGGGCCGGTCGGGCTTCCGCCACCGCCACGCCGCCCCGAGCTGGCCACCGGCGAACAGCCGGTGCCGCTGCCCACCGGGGCTTCCGGGCCGCCTTCCCCGGCCGCCGGGTCGGTACAGCCGTACGGCGGCATGGGCGCGGCCGGCCCGGTCTCAGCCGCCCCGGTCTCCGGCGACCCGGCAGCGGCAGGTGGGTTCCCACCGGATCCGGAGCAGGAGCTGGAGGCGGCCCGCCGGCAGCTCGACGAGGCCGACGCCGCCGCCACCGAGGCGGAGCAGGCCGCCGGCCGTCCGCCGCTGCTGCCCGGCTGGTCACCGCTGGCCCGGGCGGTCACCGTCTACCTGGGGTTCGCCGCCGCCGTCGCCGTCCTGCAGTTCGGGTTTTTCCTGAACCCGGTGACCGCTGGCGTCGACTACAGCACCAAGTGGATCTGGTCCTGCGCCGGCTTCCCTGCGACCGGCTTCTTCGCCGCGTACTTCGTGATCAGCAAGTGGGGCACGTCCCGGCTGGAGACCGACGGCGGCCCCCGGTTCCCGAAGCTGGGGTTCCTGATCAGCTTCGCCGGTGCCGCCGCCTCGATGCTCCTGCTGCTGGTTTTCCTCCAGCTCGACGAGTTCTGACCGGCTGGGCTGCAGGGCTAGGCCGGTTGGCTCGGGCCTGTCGGGGGAACGCTAGTTTCCTCGGTGAGGGTGAGGAGATCACCGCGGAATCGCCGTACCTGCGGATGATGTGGGCCAAGAGCAGCCTCGCCGATCGAAACAGCTTTCATCAGTTGATCGCGGGCACCGACAAGATCGCCCAGCTTCCGCAGTACCTGACTCAGGTTACTGTACCGGATGCTCAGGTCCGGGTGCTCGGGACCGAGCGCAGCTTCGCAGATCCGGATGGATTTCTCGAGCTGATCACGAGCGCCGCTCAGGTCGCCCAGTTCAAGTAGTGCTCGTCCGAGGTTGTTTCGCGCGATTCCGAGCTGCGGGTGGTTGGACCCCAGAATTTCCTCGCCGATTCGCACCGCCTCCTCGAATTGGGCTCGGGCGCCGCCGGGATCTTTCATCTCCAGTAGCGTAACCCCCAGATTGCTTCGCCTTATACCGATGTCTGGATGACTGGGGCCAAGGGTTGCTTCGCTGATATGAAGGGCCTTCTCGAGTTGTTCACGGGCTCCATCCAAATCCTTTAGACTCCAGAGTGCGCCACCCAGATTGTTGCGCCAGATGGCGATATCGGGGTGGACAGGACCGTGTGCCGCTTCGCCCCGCCTAAGTGCCTCCTCAAACTGTTTTCGGGCGCCGGCGTAGTCGCCCAACGCGAGCAGCACCTGCCCGAGAGTGTCGCGTCGCCAGCCGACATCAAGATGATCGGGGCCAAGTGCGGCGGTCGTCGCGTCGAAGGCCTGCTCGGCCAGGGGCTTAGCCTGCCGGTACTGCCCTTGTTCCCGCAGATATGTCGAAGCCCGGTCCAGCAACCAGCCAACTTCTTCGAGGCAAACGCCTAGTCTCTGAGCGTGATCAACGGCGGACAGGAGGTGCGGTAGAAGCCTCTGGCACTGTGGCCAGGTCTCTATCAAGTCGCTTTCGCTAGGGAATTTTGCCCTGATGAGACGAATTGCGGCGGTAGCCCATTCGCGCTCGCCGGGTTGGCCGAGCCGGGCTCGGATCACGGCCTGCACCAGCCGGTGTAAGCTGATCTCGGTGGGCTGGAGTGTTGCGAGCGAGTATCGGCCGACCATCGCCAGTAGCCTGTTGTAAGCCAACCGATCAAGAATGATCGTAGCAAGTCGCGGTGGCAATGCCTGGGGGAACTCCCCAGGTAACTCTCGAGGTACCTCGGGAGCCAGGAATGCGAGTAAGTTCAGCAGATCTTCGGCGGCCGGTGCCAGACTGTGCACGCGGTCCAGGGATACCGACCAGACGGTGGCGACTCGCTTGATATCGCCACCGGTGTCGGTAACCGGTCCGGCGAGGTGCAGATCAAATACCTCACGTACTCGCCCTTGGACCAGTTGGAGGTACTCGCCCAGGCTCTCCTGCGTTTGCTCTAGATAGGCCGCTGCCTCTGTCAGGGCCAACGGTAGATCTCCGAGCAGATCGGCTAGTGCGTCCAGCGACGATTCGTCCGCATCCTGGGCATTGCAACGAAGACGGAGGAATGATTTTGACTCCGTCCGTTGCCAAACACCCAGTCGCCACGGCAAGGCCTGCGCCGCCCAAGCTGACCACTGGGACGTTATCAGCACGGTGCCGTCTCCACCTGTCGGCATCAGGCTCTCAAGGAGTCGGGGTTCCTCTGCGTTGTCGTATATCACCAGCCAACGAGTGCGATCGCGTAGTGCTTCGAGGGCGGCAGTCGCCATCTGTTGCCGATGCCTGGATCGAGGCACTCCTAACCGCCGACCGAGTTGCGCCAACTGCATGACTACGGACGTCGGTTGTTGAGCGTCAAGCCACCAGATCAGGTCGTAGTTGGCGGAGAAGCGGTGCGCGAACTCCAGCGCCAACTCGGTCTTTCCGGTTCCGCCTAAACCGTGAATGGCCCCGACTCTTGGCGAAAATGGAGACGCTCGTGTCAGATCGTCAAGCATTCGTCCGAGGATTTCCTGTCGACCGGAGAAGTATCGATGCCGTGCTGGAAGGTTGCTTATCCGAGGCGCTGATCCGGGGAATCGAAATGGTTCGTTCGGTGGGTGGGTGGAAGTGATGGGTGAGCCGGGGAATCGGGCGGAAGTTGGTCGATCCGGGTTCTGTTCGACTGCTTGTAGTAGCCGCCTCCGAGCGCTGGTCTCGTCAAGGCCAACCAGGTCTAGGTAGACACGCGATGCCAGCAGGCCGGACGGTTGACAGTCCTCGACTCGTACCGGTATCAGCAAGCCCAGATCTCCGCTGGGATCCTTGGCGAACGCTGCGCGCCATTCCGCTTCACCGAACTTCGAGTCGAAATAGGCGTTCGACAGCACTGCGATTGTCTGTTTGGCAGACCGTGTCGCGTCATGCATTTTTTGAACGAAATCGGCACCCGGTCTGAAGTCCCATGCCTGCAACAGTGTCGAGTAACCTCGCTGCTCCAGGCTGGCTGCGATCCACTCAGCCCAGGAGCGATCCGATGCGGCGTAGCTGATGAAGAAGTATTGATCACTCTCTGGCGGGGTCATCGCATCCCCTATGGTGTAACGTGATCGGATACCGACTTCAATCGTACGTCATCGCCGACCGATGGAGTCGGAGCGAGTCACTGCGCGCCTGCGAAGCGGGGCGTCCGACCGCCGCGTGGAGCTGATCGACAAAGCGAGCTGGCCCGTTGCGACCGGATCGCCCCGCCCGCCTGCTGAGCGGATTGTCCTGGTGCGACCAGCCAAGGGTGCCGTTCGGTAACGCTGCTGAAAACTACGGCCGGGACCATGGGTGGATGGCCGACGAGCCGGTGCGACTGGAGATCCGGACGCTGGGCGGGTGCCTGTTCGACTCGCCGCTGGCCCGACTCCTGCTCGGGCGCAACACCAGCTGGCACTACGTCGACGAGTCCGACCGGGTGCTGCTCGACGACACCGTCGGGATGCTCACCGGCCGTGGTCTGCCCATCGACGAGCTGCCCAGCCTGGAGCCGGGCGGACCGCGACAGAAGATCTTCTTCGAACCGGCGCGGACCCGGGTCGGGATCGTCACCTGCGGCGGTCTCTGCCCTGGCCTGAACAACGTCATCCGGGCGCTGGTGCTGGAGTTGACCACCGGCTACGGAGTGCGGCAGATCGTCGGCTTCCGCAACGGCTATCAAGGGCTGGTCGCCCGGCACGGCCATCCGGTGGTGCCGTTGACCCCGGCCGTCGTCGACCGGATCGACGAGTACGGCGGCACCATTCTCGGTACGTCGCGGGGCAACCAGGATCCGGAGGAGATCGCCGACACCCTCGACGAGCTCGGCATCGACATCCTGTTCGTGATCGGTGGCGACGGTTCGATGCGCGGCGCGTCGAGGATCACCGAGGTGCTCGCCCGGCGGGGCCGGCCGGTCGCCGTCGTCGGGGTGCCGAAGACGATCGACAACGACATTCCGTACATCGATCAGAGTTTTGGTTTTCAGACGGCGGTCGCGCACGCCACCGAGGTGATCCGGGCCGCCCATGTGGAGGCCACCGCGTTCCCGGGCGGGATCGGGCTCGTACAGCTGATGGGCCGGCACTCGGGTTTCATCGCCTGCTACGCGGCCCTGGCCACCCACGACGCCGATTTCGTCCTGGTGCCCGAGGTGCCGTTCGCCTTGGACGGCCCGGGTGGTTTCCTGGCGCACCTGCGTCGCCGGGTCGCCGACCGGGGGCACGCGACGGTGGTCGCCGCCGAGGGCGCCGGCCAGGAGCATCTGGCTGGCGAACCTGTCGGGCACGATGCGTCCGGCAATCTGCGGCTGCACGATTTCGGCCGGTACCTGCGGCAGCGGATCGTCGAGGACTTCGCCGGGGCCGGGCGCGAGGCGAGTGTGAAGTAAATCGACCCGAGCTACACGATCCGTGGGGTGCCGGCGAACCCGTACGACAGTGTCTACTGTATTCGGTTGGCGCATGCGGCGGTGCACGCGGCGATGGCCGGGCGGACGGACCTGGTGGTGGGTCGGTGGCGGGGCAGGTTCGTGCACGTGCCGATGCCGCTGGCGGTGAGCACCCGTAACCAGGTCGACCCGTACGGCGACCTGTGGCTGTCGGTCCTGGAGACCACCGGTCAGCCGCCGCTGCTCACCTGATCGAGTGGCTGGAAGCCCGTGTCGGCTTGGCTGGCGGACTTGCTTCGCGACGAGCGTCGGAGGCTGACTAGCGCCGCGCCGGCCATCGCCCCGACGACGACCGCACGGATGATCGCTTTCGAATTGCGGCCATGACGCTGAATCAAGCAACGTCTGACCGGTGGCGGTCGGATCGCGGCACGGTGACACGGTCGGTCAGTTGCTGGCGATACTGCCGCGAGACGGGGTGCGGGAGACGACCGCGACCCTGCCGACCGGGGGAGTCGCTTCCCGACCCGGACTGTTTGGGTGCGTCGGGTCCAAGCCAGCCCGATTAGGATGGTCGGGTCGCGGTTGTCGGTCTGGGACGCTGCCGATGTGCTGCTTGTGGTCGAGGTCGCTGACGAGACAGTGATCCAGGATCTCAACGTCAAGACCGGGCTGTACGGCCAGGTGGGCCACCCGGTCTACTGGGTCGTCACCCGGCGGGCGGTCTACGAGCACACCGGGCCCATCTCGACCGGCTACCGGACGTGGGTCGAGTATCTGCACGGTGCGCGCATTCCGGTCCCTTACACGTCGGTGGATCTGGCCACCGACGAGCTGGTCGCCCCGCGCGCCAGCTCAACGAGGTGTGGTGGGTGGCCGGGCGGCCGCCCACTATACCGGGATGGTCAGGGCGTGGCCGGTCCGTTCCCGCACGTACGCCAGGTGCACGGTGTTGATGCCGTTGGAAACCCGACCGGCGCATCCCATGTACTGCCGTTTCACCCCGGAAGTCCCGGTGCCCTGCTTCGGCTGTCCGGTCTCGTCCAACGCCCCGACCGCCAGCCCACGCCGTCGGCGGCGGCCGGCAGCGGTGTCCAACCCGGCGGCAGGGCTGTTGCGTAGTCGGTTGAGGGCTGGCTGAGCTGGGAGTTCGGGAGGAATGCGGGGGTCTATGCAGGACGGGCGCGGCCCGTTGGTGATCATGAAGTTGCGAAGCCACATGATCACGAGAAG
>Ga0207773_100053_pt1 | contig 122121 bp, 118 predicted proteins | sample TtaePargueraPR_2_FD_187281 | JGI IMG/M metagenome (GOLD analysis project Ga0207773, IMG submission 187281) | Aerobic enrichment media microbial communities from Bioluminiscent Bay, La Parguera, Puerto Rico - Tt and M1 (3) (SPAdes) | ecosystem: Environmental > Aquatic > Marine > Unclassified ... | reverse complement strand
AGCGGCCCGGTCGCCGGTAGCGCCCTCGACCCCGGCCGCGCCCTGATCGAGATGTCGGGCGGCGTCGCCGCCGGCACCGTACGCTACCTGGCCGATTCCCGGATCGAGACCGCCGAGGGGATCGCCCATCTCGGTCAGAGCCACGCCGACGACGGCGGTGTCGGGCTCGGCGGCGACATCCGCCTTGGCTTCGCCGGCGATGGCGCGAACCGCAGCGTCCGGATGAATGGCCCGGCCAGCGGCAGCGGTCTGCTCGCGGCCGATGGCGGCCAGATCACCATCGACAACGCCTCGATCGCCACCATCCGGAACATCGCCTTCGTGACCGACGGTCCGGACACGGTCGGCGTGGAGATCAATGCCGAGCAGGCGACCTTCGCCGTGACCACCGGCGGCGAGAGCACGGTGGACATCTCCGGCGTGCTCGATGACGGACAGGATTTCGTGATCAATTCCAAGTTCATCGTCGCCAAGGGCTGGATCGTCTCCTCGCCCGACGGCGGTGGCGGCTCGACCGTGATCGCCGACCAGCCGACGCTGCCCGACTACCTGCCCTGGTATGGCGAGGCCGGGGACGGCTTAGTCTACGGCAATGGCAAGATGACCTATTCGGGGGCGCTCGACACCGGCATCACCATGACCATCGATCAGTCGACCATCGCCGGCATCATCGAGTGGGACGGCTTCAACATCGGTGGGCCACACCAGGTACACATCAACAATGGCGGCGGCGGCACGCTCAATCGGGTGGTCGGTGTGCATCCCGACGGCATGCCGAACATCTCCGAGATCATGGGCTCGCTGAGTGCCAGCGGGACCGTCTATCTGATCAACGAGAACGGCATCGTCTTTGGTCCGTCGAGCGAGGTCGCGGTCGGCGGCACCTTCTTCGCTTCGACGCTGGACATCGCGGACAGCGACTGGCTGAACGGCGGAAACAATTATTTCGGCGACAACGCCACGCTGACGGGCACGATGGAGAATCACGGCGATATCAACGCAGGGCGCCATGTCGGACTGCTCGCGCCGCAGATCGTCAACCGCGGTCCGATCCATGCCGTGAGCGGGCGCATCGCGATGGTCGCCGGCCTCTCGGCCTATCAGACCGCCGCCGATCCGTATGGCGGGATGGCGTTGCTGACCCCGACCTTGGGCGAGGGCGGGCAGGCCGTGGGTGGCGTCGGCATCGACAACGACGCCTATCTGCATGCCGGGATCGAGGTGACGCTCGATACCCAGGGCGGTGCGACCTATGACGAGAACATCCTGTTCACCGGGCGGATCCTTGCCAAGGAGCACGTGCTGTTCACCACGCGCGGCAGCGGCGGCACGATCACGCTCTATGACGATGCGCGGATCGAGGCGCTTGCCGATCACGCCTACTTCAATGCCCATGGTTCCGGAATGATCGACATCGACGACGCCAGTTTCGACGTGGGCGGCCCCGACACGAATCCGGAGCTGCGGTTCAACGCCCATGGCGGCACCGTCAGGTTCGGATCCACCGACGGCGAGGCGGAGGTCGACCTGAACCAGACCTGGGCGGATTTCGCCTGGAACGTCGAGGTGCGCGCCGGCACCTTCGTCGTCGACCGGGATGCCTACAACGTGTACGACGCGGGCACTTCGGAAATCTCATACGTCCTGCCGCCCGGCTACGGAACGGGCGCGCCCGAGGGGCTGCCGTCCTTCGGGGCGGCGGGCGGTTACGTCGCCGGGGCGGGCACCTTCCACTATGCCGATCTCGGGCCCGGCGAGAGCTATCTGACGATCGACCAGACGACCCAGACCGGCATTATCGAGTGGGACGACTTCTCGATCGCCGAGGGCCATTACGTCGACATCCAGAACGGCGGCGGCGCTACGCTGAACCGGGTGGTCGGCACCAGTTTCTCGCAGATCGACGGCACGCTCCAGTCCGACGGCTCGGTCTACATCGTCAACGACAACGGCATCGTCATCGGCAAGTCCGGCGTCATCGACGTGGTCGGTGACTTCGTCGCGACCACACAGGACGTGACCAACGCCGATTTCATGGCCGGCGGCGCGATGCGGTTCACTTCGCCGACCATCTCCGGCAGCGTCCGAAACGACGGACAGATCATCAGCCAGATGGGCTCGGTCGTGCTCGGCAGCGGCCAGGTCCGCAACGCGGGCAATGTGATGGCCTGGGGCGGCAGCGCCAACTTGCTGGCCGGCCGGACCCTGCTGATCGACCTGGAGTCCGACGCGATCGCGGTCGAGAGCACGAGTACGGTGAGCGGTCCCGGGATCGACAAGATGTCCGCCTCCATCACCATGGACGGCGGTGTTGCTGGCGGCACGGTGCGCTACATCGCCGACTCCCGGATCGCTGGCAACGGCGCACTGACGCACTCCGGCAGCAGCTTCGCCAACGATGGCGGCCAGGTTGATCTCGGAAGCGGCGGCGACATCCAGGTCTCGATCGTTGGCGACGGGGCGGTGGACCGCGTCGTCTTCGCCGGCACCGGTCAGGGCGGCGGCGTGGTCCAGACCGGCGGCGGACAGGTTCTGGTCGACGGCGCCGGCGCGGTCAGCATCCGCGACACCAGCTTCGTCACCGACGGAGCGGCGCAGGACAGCGTCGTCATCAACGCCGACGGGCCGGTGGTGTTCGTGTCGGCCGGCGGTCTCGGCAGCAACGACATCGCCGGCGTGCTCGACGACGGCCAGACCATCGCCGTCAACGCGCCCGCCGTCCTCGCCGAGGGCTGGATTCTCAGCAACCCGGACGAGCATGGCACCGTCCGCGTCCTCGCCGACACGCCGTTGCGCGACGCCCTGCCCTGGTTCGGCGAGGAAGGCGACGGCTTCGTCTACGGCTCCGGTAGCTTCGGATACGCGGCGTCGGAGGATGACGGCCTGTCGCTGACTGTGGTCCAGAACGGGGCGGTCGGCATCATCGAGTGGGACGGGTTCTCCATCGGCGCCAAGAACACGGTGATGATCGACAACAACGGTGGGGCGACGCTGAACCGGGTCGTCGGCCAGGATCTCTCCAGCATCTACGGATCGCTGCTCTCCGACGGCTCGATCTACCTCATCAACGAGAACGGCATCGTGGTCAACGCGGGCGGTGTGGTCGACACCGGTGGACTGTTCGTGGCGTCAAGCCTGGACATCGACGACCAGGACTGGCTGACGGGCGGCAATGACAACTACGGCGACAACGCCACCATCACCGGCGGGGTGGAGAATTACGGCGACATCCGCGCGACGCGGCATGTCGGGCTGATGGGCACCCGGGTCGGTAATCACGGGGACATCCAGTCCAGCGATGGCGGCATCTTCCTGACGGCGGGCCTGCGCACTTATCACGGCGACGCCAGCCCGTTCGGCGACTTCTCCCGCCAGATCGTCGGAGCAGCCGATGCCGCGGTCCCCCTTGGCGGGACGGGCGTGACGCAGACCGGCAGCCTGCTGGCCAGCCGGCAGATCCTGATCGACAGCCAGGGTGCGAAGACCTACGGCATTGGCGCCGACATCTCCGGCTCGGCCGAGACGAGCGACGACATCACGGTGCACTCGGCCTCCTACGGCATCGACGGCGCCACCATCCGGATCCGCGATGGCGCGACGCTCGACAGCCATGCGGGCCAGATCGAGGTGGTGTCCGGCTGGGCCGGGGCCGGACGGATCGAGATCGACGAGGCGCGTCTGTCCGCCGGCGGCGATGGGGCGGGGGCGAACGTCCAACTGTTGACCGCGGACGGCACGGTCAATCTCGGCTCGACCGGCGGTGAGGCCAGTGTCGATTTCGGCGACAGCTGGAATGACGGTCCCTGGAACGTCCAGGTTCAGGCGGACATCCTGAACGCCTCGCCGCTCGCCTACGACATCGTCACGGCGGGAACATACTTCTACATCTTCCCGCCCGGCACGGATGGTGCCAACGACACGCCCGACATCACGCCGGAGACGGAGCGGCTGCTGAGCGCCTTTGCCGGCTACGCCTCAAGGACCGGGACGACGGTGGTGGACGGCGAAGGCCGCGATCCGGGCTGAGGTCGGACGTCGCTCACCCCTTGGCGGCGGGCGCGGTTTCGCCCGTCGCCGCGCAGCCCTGGCCGACCGCGCTGTCGGCCAGGTCGCGGGCGTCCTGGTTGTGGTCGGGATTGCCCACGGCGTCGATCCAGCCCAGGCGGCAGGCGCCGTCATTGCCGAGCGCGGTGACCAGCAGGCGCTGGATCTCCCGGCCGGTGCCGGTCCCGTCGTCGAGATGCACGCGGACGATCAGCGCGTGGGCGGCGAAGCCGTCAGCCGTCTGACGCCCGCGAAACTCGGCCAGCGGACCCAGCCAGTTGAAATTCGGGACGTCGGGATCGACGTCGAACGCCTGGCCATTGGCGCGCAGCACCAGCCGCTGGCGCAGGTCGTGGTCGACCAGATGGACCTCGTAGCCGGCAGCCGTGCCGCAGTCGACGACACCGCCCATGTTGTAGTCGAAGGTCTCGATGGTGTGGCAGTCGTCGATACCCAGGGAGAGATAGACGCTTTCCACGGGATCGCCGCCGGTCTGGGCCGAGCCGGCGGCGGGCCACGCTGCGACTGCCAGCAGGATCAGGCTGGTGACGGTGATCGGTGCGCGGGACCGGGTATGCGCCATGGTCTTCCTCCCTCTGGCAGGCGATGCGAGCCGACCCTAGCGGCTCGGCCGTGTGCCTCCTGTGGCGACGGTCACAGGCACGCCACGCGCGATAATTTCTGTGTCGACCGGGGCAGGCGCCATGCCATACTCCGGCGCACCGAGCCGGGCGAGCGCAACGCCCGCACCAAGGGGGGACGGCTGTGCCACGTCCCTGATCGCCTGAACAGGAGGAGTGACAAGCACATGTCGCGAAACAGTCTTTTCCGCGCGCTGGCGCTGGCCGGCGCATCGAGCTTGGCGCTGGCCGCCACCGCCGCCGCCCAGGAGGTGCGCATTGGCGCCGCCATGGGCGTCACCGGTCCGATCGCGAACTTCGTGCCGCCGATCATCGAGGCCGCCGAGCTGGCGGTCGACCAGGTGAACGCCCAGGGCGGCATCCTCGGCGGCCAGGACCTGGTGCTGATCGTCGCCGACACCCAGGGCACGGCCCAGGGCGCGGTGGAGGCCGGCAACAAGCTGGTCAACATCGACAACGTGGTCGGCATCGTCGGAGCGCTGACCTCCGGCGCCACCATCTCCCTGGCAAACGCCTTCGCCATCCCCAACGGGGTGCCGCAGATCTCGCCGACCGCGACCTCGCCGGAAATGACCAATCTCGACGACAACGACTACGTCTTCCGGGTGGTGCCCTCGGACGCCTATCAGGGCATCGCGCTGGCCGAACTGGTGATGAGCCAGGGGCTCGAGCGGGTCGCGCTGACCTATGTGAACAACGACTACGGCGTGGGCATCGCCGAGACCTTCCGCGAGAACTACACTCAGCTCGGCGGCACCATCACCGCCGACCAGGTGCACGAGCCGGAGCGCCCGTCCTACCGATCTGAACTGGCGACGCTGGCCGACGGCGACCCGCAGGCGCTCGTCCTCATCGCCTATGCGGCCGACAGCGGCATCACCATCATCCGCCAGTCGCTGGAGAACGGCTTCTTCGACCAGTTCGTCGGCACCGACGGCCTGCGCGACAATCTGCTGATCGAGGAGATCGGCGAAGAGAACCTGGGCGACATCTTCTTCACCTCGCCCTCCTCCGTGCCCGGCACCTCGGCCGCCGAGCGCTTCGAAACCGCATACACCGAGGCCTATGGCGGCACCGAGGACCGCTTCTTCATCACCCAGACCTATGACGCCACCTTCCTGATGGCGCTCGCCATCGAGGCCGCCGGCTCCACCGACCGCGAGGCGGTGCGCGACGCGCTGCGCATGGTGGCGAACCCGCCGGGCGTCTCGATCGAGCCGGGCCAGTGGTCCGAGGCGTTGGAGGCCCTGGCCGCCGGCGAGGACATCGACTACACGGGCGCGGCCGGACCCGCCGATTTCGACGATGTGGGCGACGTCGCCGGCGTCATCGGCCACTTCGTGGTCGAGGACGGCTCCTATGTCGAGGTCGGCCTGGTCGACGCGGAATAGGCGAAGCGACAAACCGGAAGCACGGAAAGCCCGGCTGGCATGGCCGGGCTTTTTCGTTTATGCGAGCTGGTCGCATTCAATAGATAGAAAATATCATCTTATATAGTTACAAATACGCGAATTCCGTGCTCTATCCTCGAAGCGCGCGAGCCCATTCTGATTCCGACATTGCGTACATGAGACCGCGGGCTCGAGGTGGATTGTCGACCCAAAGCGATATCGCTATATGTGTGAGAAAAGGTCACAACACCGGCGCCTCGTCCGTTAGGATCGCTTACGCAGCGACGAGGCGGAACGGATCATCCATGAGCGATCAAAGGATACGGCCAACATCGTCTTCACGGATCATGCGGTCGAACGCTCCGGCGAACGCGGACTTCCAATTTAGGAGATTCTACGAATCGTTCGCAGCGGCCATGTGCTCGACGACCCCGCGCGGACAGCGTATGGCGACTACGAGGTGATCGTATCAAGACCGGTACGTGGTGCCCGTGAGGCGGCCGCCGTCGTGATCATCGTGACGCGCGGGACGCAGTTGATCGTGAAGACGGTCATGTGGTTGGACGGCAGGTAGGAGCGATGGCCTATCATTACACGCTTAGCGGTCTCGACTGGGTCTGGCTGGAGAATGGCGTGAGCCGTGTCGAAACCCCCTATGGCAAGGGCGTCACGATCGAGGACCAGGACGGACTTCACGAGGCGATCATCCGCACGCTGATCACGCTGCCGCTGCCGATCCGCGGACAGGAGCTTCGTTTCATCCGCGACTATCTCGACATGTCTCAGAAGGAGTTGGCGGCGATGCTCGGCGTTAGCCGGGAGACCATCGCGCGGCGCGAAGCCGAGCGCGACAGGAGCGTGACGGCGACGATGACGATGGCGATCCGCAGCTACCTCGCCCTGCGCCTGGACGACCCGGTGTTGACACGCCAGGTCGAGGCGCTGGTGAGGCGGGCCGAGGATGCGCGCCTGCAGCAACTGCATTTTACCGACCACGACGGCGGCTGGGCCGTCGCCGCCTGAAGAGGGCGCTCCCCTTCCCGCTCAAGTCCCCCGCCGTCGCTCCGGGATCAGGCCGCCGGCGAAGCGCTGCAGGACGACCTGCAGCATCAGGCCGACCAGGAAGATGCGCAGATAGGCCGCGCGCACCGCCCATTCCGGCGGCAGCTGGGCGGTGACGATCTCCATCGCCGACCACAGGGTCCAGACTAGCAGCGGACCCAGGATCGCCCCCTTGTTGTTGCCGCTTCCGCCGACGATCAGCATCACCCAGACGAGGAAGGTGGTCATCAGCGGCTCGGTCGCCTCCGGCCCGATGAACTTGAAGTAGTGGGCGGTCAGCGCCCCCCCCAGGCCCATGATCGCCGAGCCGACGACGAAGGCCTCGAGCCGGAAGGCAACGACATTCTTGCCGACCGCCTCCGCCGCCGTCTCGTTGTCGCGGATGGCGCGCAGGACCCGACCCCAGGGCGAGCGGGCGAGGCGCTGCAGGGCCAGGAACAGCACCAGCAGCAAGGCCACGATCAGGCTGGCGAAGGCGATCTGCGCCCAGGGCAGGCCGAGGCTTTCGAAGGGGCGGGGGATGTTGCTGACACCCCGCGTGCCGTTGGTCAGCCAGCCCTCGTTTGTGACGATAAGGCGCAGGATCTCGGCGATGCCGATGGTGGCGATGGCGAGGTAGTCGGATTTCAGGCGCAGGCAGAGACGGCCCACCAGGTAGCCGGTCAGGCCGGCCAGCACCATGGCCGCGACCAGGCCGACCGGCACGGGCAGCCCGAGGCCGCCCATCAGCGCCCCGCTGCCCGTGGAGGTGAGGATGGCCGAGGCATAGGCGCCCACGGCGAAGAAGCCGGCGATGCCGGCGTTGAACTGTCCAGTCCAGCCCCACTGCACGTTGAGGCCGAGCGACATGATCGCGTAGATGCCCCCCATGGTCAGCAGGCCGACCAGGTACATCATGATGCCGAAGGCCGAATCCATCGCTACAGCACCCTGCCGCGGAACAGGCCCGAGGGCCGGAAGATCAGCATCAGCACCATGATGCCGAAGGCGACGCCGGACTTGTAGCCGGGGGAGAGCAGGGGCTCGAAGCCGAACCAGGGGTAGTTCGACAACTCCTCCGCCAGGCCGATCACCAGGCCGCCGACGATGGCGCCATAGGGCTTGCCGATGCCGCCCAGTACCGCGGCGGCGAAGATCGGCAGGATGGCGTTCCAGCCGATCGAGGGGTTGAGCTGGGTGTCCATCGCCAGGAACACGCCGCCGGCCGCCGCCAGGCCGCCGCCGATCAGCCAGGTCCAGGCGATCACCGCGCGGGTGTTGATGCCGGTCACCCGCGCCAGGTCCGCGTCGTCCGACATCGCCCGCATGCCCTTGCCGAGACGCGAGCGGGTCAGGAACAGGTGCATCGCCACGACGAACACGACGGTCAACGCGATGATCCAGATGTGCCGCTCGGCGATGCGCAAGCTGTCGAACAGGACCAGCGGCCGCTGGATGCCCTGGACGTAGGAGGTGATCTCCACGCCCCAGAAGAGCTGGATGAGGGAGCGGATCATCAGCGCCACGCCGAACGAGGCGATGACCACGATGATCGTCGGGCCCTTGCGGAAGGGCCGGTAGAAGGCGCGGTCGATGCCCACGGAGGCCAGCGCCACGATGACCATCGCGAAGGGCAGGGCGAGGATGGTGGGCAGGCCGATCCCGGCGACGAAGCTCAGCGCCACATAGGCGCCCAGCGACATCAGGTCGCCATGGGCGAAATGGGCGAAGCGCAGGATGCCGAACAGCATGGTCACGCCGATGGCGCCCAGAGCGTAGATCGAGCCGAGCACGAGGCCCGGAATCAGGTAGAAGTTGACGAATTCAAGCATGTCGCGCCGCCATCATCCGCCGAGAAAGCTTTCGCTGACTTCCGGGTTTGCGAGCAGGGCCGCGCCGCTGTCCTCGAACCGCACCGTGCCGGAGGCCAGCACATAGCCCTTGTCGGCGACGGCCAGCGCCTGGCGGGCGTTCTGCTCCACCATCAGGATGCCCACGCCCTGGTCGTTGATCGCCAGCACGCTGTCGAACATCTCGTCCATGACCCGGGGCGACAGGCCGGCCGTCGGCTCGTCGAGCATCAGCAGCTTCGGGTCCATCATCATGGCGCGGCCGACCGCCACCATCTGGCGCTGTCCGCCGGACAGTTCGCCGGCCGCCTGCCGGCGCTTCTCCTTCAGGATCGCGAACAGGTCGTAGACCCGGGCGAGGCGGGGGCCGAGATCGCCGCTGATCGTGTAGGCCCCCATCTCGAGGTTCTCCTCGACCGTCAGATTGGGGAAGACGTTGCGCTCCTGCGGCACATAGGCCATGCCCCGGCGCACCAGCGTCTCCGGCTCGGCACCGGTGATGTCGGCCCCGTCGAAATGGACGCGGCCCTCGCTGAGGCGGACCAGCCCGAACAGCGCCTTCATCGCCGTGGACTTGCCGGCACCGTTGGCGCCGATGATCACCGTCACCGCGCCGGCCTCGATGCTCATGGACAGGCCCTTCAGGATGTCCATACCGCCATAGCCGCCGGTCAGGTCGCGCGCTTCCAGCAGGCTCATGATGCCTTCCCCCACCAGCGTCGCCAGAACGGCTTCCTGGGAACGGGTTCCTCATGGGGTGGATAGGTTATCGGCCAGCGGCGGTCCTCGATGGCCTTGATCAGGTCCCTTGGGGTGATCGCTATCGGTTCGACCCAGTGTTCGGGTCGTTTGACGAACAGCGCCAAGAGATCGAAGCCCTCACTGCCGTGGTGGAAGTACCACCGGTACGCCGAGATATCGACCTGAAAGCGCTCGCTGAACTCGTCCATGAATTCCCAGCCGTCCTCTCCGTCGATCCCCAGCCGTTGGAAGACATCGTCGTCATCGGCCAGCGGCTTCTTCCACCGGCACTGGTCCCACAGAAAGGTCTTCAACTCCTCCGCAGCCGTCGTCATGGCGGCGGCGCTCCCAGCGCACCGCGCTCCGCCCGGCGCCGTTCGCGGTCGCGGGCATGCACCTTGCCGCCGCCCAGATAGGCCTCGATCACCGCCGGATCGGCCTTGATCGACGCCATGGTGCCCTGCCGCAGAACCTTGCCCTCGGCCATGACGATGACCGGGTCGCAGAGCCGGGCGATCAGGTCCATGTCGTGCTCGATCACGCAGAAGGTATAGCCCTGTTCGCGGTGCAGGGTCTCGATATGGCCGGCGAGTTCCGCCAGCAGGGTGCGGTTGACCCCGGCGCCGATCTCGTCGAGCAGCACGATCTTGGCGTTGGTCATCATCACCCGGCCGAGCTCGAGCAGCTTCTTCTGACCGCCGGAGAGCCGGCCCGCCGGTTCCTCGGCCAGCGCCTCCAGGCGCAGGAAGTCCAGGACCTCGCGGGCCTTCTCGGCGATGGCCGTGTCCTCGCGGCGCACCTCGCTCCAGTTGAACCAGCTCGCCAGCAGGTTCTCGCCGCGCTGGTCGTGCGGTACGACCATCAGGTTCTCCAGCACCGACATGCGGCTGAACTCGTGAGCGATCTGGAAGGTGCGCGCCAGCCCCTGCTCGAACAGCCGGTGCGGCCGCCAGCCGGTGACGTCGCGCCCGTCCAGCAGGACGCGGCCCGAATCCGGGCGGTACAGACCGGCGATGATGTTGAACAGCGTCGACTTGCCGGCACCGTTAGGGCCGATCAGTCCGGTGATGGATCCGGCGGCGATCTCGAGCGAGCAATGGTCGACGGCGCGCAGCCCGCCGAAGGACAGCGAGACATCCTCCACGCGGATCATCGCAGCAGTTCCGCCCTGTCCAATCGCATGATCACACGCCCGCCTGCCCGGGATTCGACCGGTCTTACCGCCGGTGCGTCTTCTGTCTAGCCGTTCTTGGACAGGATCGATAGCCGAAGAAGACGTCCCGGCACGGCAATTTGATCGGCCGCCCGGAAATGCGGTCGGCTGGACAGGCGTCACGACATGGGTTGGTTAGCGGCGCTTTCGCGCTTCTATGCAGACTCCATCAGCTTCTCACCGGCCTTGCGGGCGAGCGGGGACAGGCCCTCGCCGCCGGCGGCGATGTGGTCGGCCAGCTGCCGGTGCATCGCCGGCACCCAGAAGCTCTTCATGTGGCCGACCACGCCCTCGACCGCCTCCTCCTCCGGATAGGGCGCGAAGAAGGCGGCGATCTGGTTGGCCTTGCGGACCAGGTCCTCGGTCTGCATCGTCTTTTATTCCGCCGCCTCGACGCTTTCGCGTGTCGACCCCTGTCCGGCCACCCGGAAATGGGTCTGGCCCAGGGCCTCGCGGTCGACCTGCCAGTCCGAGGGCTGGTTGGACAGCGTCACCTGCACCGCCGTAACCTTGTATTCCGGGCATTCCGTCGCCCAGTCGGAATACTCCGTCGTGATCACGTTGGTGCCCGACAGGGCGTGGTGGAAGGTGGTGTAGACCACGCCCTGCGGCATCCGGTCGGTGATGCGGGCCGGCAGGGTGATGGCGCCCTTGCGGCTGGCGACGGAGACCATCTGGCCGTCCGAAATGCCGCGCTCCTCGGCGTCGAAGGGGTGGATGTCCAGCACGTCCGTCTCGTGCCAGCGCCGGTTCTCGGTCTTCAGCGTCTGCTGGCCGACATTGTACTGGCTGAGAATGCGCCCGGTCGTGAGGATCAGCGGGTAGTAGCGGTTGGTCCGCTCCTCCGTCGCCACGTATTCGGTGATCATGAAGCGGCCCTTGCCGCGCACGAAGCCGTCGACATGCATTATCGGCGTGCCGCTCGGCGCCGCGTCGTTGACCGGCCATTGCAGGGAGCCCTCGCGGTCCAGCCGGGCGAAGCTGACGCCGGCGAATGTCGGGGTCAGACGGGCGATCTCCGCCATGATCCCGGCCGCGCTGTCATAGGCCATGTCGTAGCCCATGGCGCGGGCGATCCGGCACACCGTCTCCCACTCGCTCATGCCCGTGGCCTCCGCCATCACCGGGCGCACCCGGTTGATGCGCCGCTCGGCATTGGTGAAGGTGCCGTCCTTCTCCAGGAAGGAGGTGCCGGGCAGGAAGACATGGGCATAGGCGGCGGTCTCGTTCAGGAACAGATCCTGGACCACGACGCAGTCCATGGCCTCCAGCGCGGCGGTGACGTGCCGCGTGTTGGGGTCGGACTGGGCGATGTCCTCGCCCTGGATGAAGATGCCCTTGAAGCTGCCGTCGATGGCGGCGGCCAGCATGTTGGGGATACGCATGCCGGGCTCGGCCCCGATCGGCACGCCCCAGGCGCCCTCGAACAGCGCTCGTGTGGCCGCGTCGGAAACATGGCGGTAGCCCGAGAGTTCGTGCGGGAAGGACCCCATGTCGCAGGAGCCCTGGACGTTGTTCTGGCCGCGCAGCGGGTTCACGCCCACACCCTCGCGGCCGATATTGCCGGTCGCCATGGCCAGGTTCGCCATGGCCATCACCATGGTCGAGCCCTGGCTGTGCTCGGTGACGCCGAGGCCGTAATAGATCGCGCCGTTGCCGCTGGTGGCGTAGAGCCTGGCGGCGGCACGCAGGACCGCCGGGTCGACGCCGATGGTCTCGGCCAGCGCCTCCGGCGAATTGCGCGTCTCGGCCACGAAGTCCCGCCAGCGGCGGAAGTCCTTGTCCTCGCAGCGCGCGGCCACGAAGGCCTCGTCGACCAGTCCCTCGCTGACGATGACATGGGCCAGCGCGTTCATCACCGCGACATTGGTGCCGGGCCGGAGCGGGATGTGGTGCGCCGCCTCGACATGCGGCGTGCGCACGAGGTCGATACGCCGCGGGTCGACGACGATCAGCTTGGCGCCCTGGCGCAGCCGGCGCTTCATCCGGCTGGCGAAGACCGGGTGCGCATCGGTCGGGTTGGCGCCGATCAGCAGCACCACGTCCGCCTTCTCCACCGACTTGAAGTTCTGGGTACCGGCGGAGGTGCCGAAGGTGGTCTTCAGCCCGTAGCCGGTCGGCGAATGGCAGACCCGGGCGCAGGTGTCGACATTGTTGTTGCGGAAGGCGGCGCGGACCATCTTCTGCACCACGTAGACTTCCTCGTTGGTGCAGCGCGAGGAGGTGATGCCGCCGATCGCCTGGCCACCGTGTTCGGCCTGGATTGCCTGGAAACGCCGGGCGACGGTCTCGATCGCCTCGTCCCAGCTTACCGGCCGCCAGGGATCGGTGGTGCGCTCGCGCACCATCGGCGTGGTGACGCGATCCTTGTGGGTGGCGTAGCCCCAGGCGAAACGACCCTTGACGCAGGAGTGGCCCTCATTGGCGCCACCCTCGCGGTCGGGCACCATGCGCACCACCCGGTCGCCCTGCAGATGCGCCTCGAAGGAGCAGCCGACGCCGCAATAGGCGCAGGTCGTCTTGACCGTGCGCTCAGGCGTGCCGTGCTGGTGCACCGACTTCTCGATCAGCGTCGCCGTCGGGCAGGCCTGCACGCAAGCCCCGCAGGAGACGCATTCGGAGGAGAAGAAGTCGTCCGCCGAGGTCCCGGCGGAGATCATCGAGGCGAAGCCGCGGCCCTGCACGGTCAGCGCCAGCGTGCCCTGCACCTCGTCGCAGGCGCGCACGCAGCGCGAGCAGACGATGCATTTCGAGGGCTCGAAGGCGAAGTACGGGTTGGAGCCGTCGATCGGCTTGGCGCTTTCCTCGTCGAAATGGTTGGCGCCGGCCATGCCGTAGCGCACCTCGCGCAGACCCACCGCGCCGGCCATGTCCTGCAGCTCGCAATCGCCATTGGCCGCGCAGGTCAGGCAGTCGAGCGGGTGGTCGGAGATGTAGAGCTCCATCACCCCACGGCGCAGGCGGGCCAGGCGGTCGGTCTGGGTATGGATAACCATGCCCTCGGCCGCCGGCGTGGTGCAGGAGGCGGGCGTGCCCTTCACGCCGTCGATCTCCACCAGGCAGAGCCGGCAGGACCCGAAGGCCTCCAGCATCTCGGTGGCGCACAGCTTCGGGATCTGGATGCCGGCCTCGCTGGCCGCGCGCATCACCGAGGTGCCCCTGGGCACGCTGATCTCGTGCCCGTCGACCGTGAGGGTGACGGTTTCCGCGCTCTCCCGCGCCGGGGTGCCGCGATCGGGTTGCTCGATCATGCCCATGACAGCGCCTTCATATGGCTATTCCGCCGCCGCGGCGCCAGCCGCCCGGCCGGAATCGCGGTGGGAATCGGAATGGGAATCGGGGTGGAAGTCTTCCGGAAACAGCCGGATGGCGGAGCGCACGGGCATGGGCGTCAACCCGCCCATGGCGCAGAGCGACCCGTCGACCATCAGCTCGCAGAGGTCCTCGACCACGGCCAGGTTCCGCTCGATCTCGATGCCGGCCAGGATCTTCTCCACCGTCTCCCGGCCGCGCACCGCGCCGACCCGGCAGGGCGTGCACTTGCCACAGCTCTCGATCTCGCAGAACTCGAAGGCGAAGCGCGCCATTCGGCCCATGTCGACCGTGTCGTCGAAGACGGTGATGCCGCCATGGCCCAGCATCGCCTGGTTGGCAGCCAGCGTCTCGTAGTCCATGGCAAGGTCCAGCATATCAGCGTCCACATAGGCGCCGAGCGGACCGCCGAGCTGGGCCGCGCGGAACGGCTGTCCCGACGCCGTGCCGCCGCCGAACCCCTCGATCAGGTCGCGGATGGTCACACCGAAGGCCTTTTCCACTAGGCCGCCGCGCTTCACGTTGCCGGCCAGCTGGAAGGGCTGGGTGCCGCGTGACCGGCCCATGCCAAAGGCCTTGTAGGCCTCCGCGCCATTGGCCAGGATCCACGGCACCGTCGCCAGGGTCAGCACGTTGTTGACGACGGTGGGCCTGCCGAACAGCCCGGCGATGGCCGGGATCGGCGGCTTGGCCCGCACCTGGCCGCGCTTGCCCTCCAGGCTTTCCAGCATGGAGGACTCCTCGCCGCAGATATAGGCGCCGGCGCCGACCCGGATGTCGATGTCGAAGGCCCGGCCGGAGCCAATGACGTCGTCGCCCAGCAGCCCCGCCTCGCGCCACAGCACGATCGCCCGGCCCAGCGTGGCGATGGCATGCGGATATTCCGAGCGGATGTAGACATAGCCGCGCGTGGCACCGCTCGCCAGGCCGGCGATCGCCATGCCCTCCAGCAGGGTGAAGGGATCGCCCTCCATCAGCATGCGGTCGGCGAAGGTGCCGCTGTCGCCCTCGTCGGCGTTGCAGCAGACATATTTCCGGTCCGCCTCGGCCTTGCGCACGGTCTCCCACTTGATGCCGGCGGGAAAACCGGCACCGCCGCGCCCGCGCAGGCCGGACTCGGTCACCACGGCGACGATGTCGGCGGCCGCCATCGCCGCCGCGCGCCTGAGGCCGGCCAGCCCGCCCTGGGCCTCGTAGTCGGCGAGGTCGAGCGGATCGATGACGCCGACCCGGGCGAAGGTCAGACGCTCCTGGTGGCGCAGGTAGGCGATCTCCTCGGTCGGCCCAAGCGCAAGCGCATGCGTTCCGCCGGTAAGGAAGCCGGCCTCGAACAGGCCGGCGACGTCCGTCGCCGCCACCGGGCCGTAGGCCAGGCGGCGGCCGCCGACCACGACCTCGACCAGCGGCTCCAGCCAGAACATCCCCCGGCTGCCATTGCGCACCAGGCGGATGTCCGCGCCCCGTGCCGCCGCCTCCGCGCGGATCGCGTCGGCCACCGCCTCGGCCCCTACCGACAGGGCGGCGGCGTCGCGGGGCACATAGACGGTGGTGCTCATCGGCCCGGCCCTCGGCCATCCGCCTCCGCCACGGCCGCCTCCAGGCGCTCGGGCGTCAGCCGGCCGACCAGCCGGTCGTTGACCAGGGCCGCTGGGCCGAGCGCGCAATTGCCCAGGCAGTACACGGGCTCGATCGTCACGCCATCCGCCGAGGTCTCGCCGAGCGCGACGCCGCGCTCGCGGCAGATCGCGTCGATCAGCGCCAGGGCGCCCACGGACTGGCAGGCTTCCGCCCGGCAGAGCTTGACAACCACCCGGCCGGCGGGCGCCCGGCGGAAGTCGTGATAGAAGCTGACGACGCCGTGCACCTCCGCCCGGCTCAGATTGAGCGCGGTGGCGATCGCCGGCAGCAGCGCCTCGGGCACATGGCCGGTCTGGCGCTGCACCTCGTGCAGGATCTCGATCAGATTGGCCGGGTCGTCGCCATGGCGCCGGCAGATCGCGGCCACGTCCAGCGCCGCCGCCGGCTCGCCGGGCGCCTCGTTGCCTAGTCCATGGTCGGGCATGTCATGTCCAGAACCGTCAACCTCGGTCGCAGGGGCGGGGCCGATTGGCGGCCCCGCCAGGATTTCCGGCAGTCTATCACCGCCGGCTTCGGCTTCGAAACCCATCGCCGGCATGCTGCCGGGCGCAGCGTGTCGCGCATCATAGCGCGGGCTCGATTTCGCCGCCCGCCGGCCCAAGTCATGCGCCATGACGAAACGCGACATCCCCTCCCTGCCACCCGGCGGCGCCTGTGTGGTGGTCGGCGCCAGCGGCGGCATCGGCCACGCGCTCGCCGAGGCGGCATCGGCCTCCGGCGCCTTCGCCCGTGTCCTCCGTCTGTCGCGGAGCGGCGCGCCCGTGGCGGACAGCGCTCCCCAGATCACCGCCGACATCACCGACGAGGCAAGTGTCAAAGCGGCCGCCGCGGCGGTCGCGGACGCCTCCCGCGGGACGCCCCTGCGCCTGGTGCTCGACGCCACCGGCTTCCTGCACGACGACACCCACCGGCCGGAGAAGTCCTGGCGCGAGCTCGATCCGGCGCATCTGGCAAAGGCCTTCGCGGTCAACGCCATCGGCCCGGCCCTGCTGATGAAGCATTTCCTGCCGCTGCTGCCGCGCGAGGGCAAGGCGGTCTTCGCCACGCTGTCGGCCAAGGTCGGCTCCATCGCCGACAATCGGCTGGGCGGCTGGTACGCCTACCGGGCCTCCAAGGCGGCGCTGAACCAGCTCGTCCGCACCGCGGCGGTCGAACTGGCGCGCCGCCGCCCGGACGCCATCGCCGTCGCGCTGCATCCGGGCACGGTGGATACCCGCCTGTCCCAGCCCTTCGCCAAGGCCGGGCTGACCGTCCGCGCGCCGGCGGAGGCCGCGGCCCAGCTGCTCGGCGTGGTGGACCGGCTGACCCCGGCCATGAGCGGCGGCTTCTTCGACTATCGGGGCGAGCCGCTGCCCTGGTGACGCGGTCAGCGCCCGGCCTCCGCCAGTGCCCGCATGGCCGGCTCCGGGGCGGGGTCGGCCCGCTCCAGGTTCTCCTGCAGGTGCGCCTGCACGTCGGTCGCCGGCACTTCGTGGACGGCGCCCCGTCCGGCCAGCGCCAGCACCGTCGCGGCCGCCCGACCGGTGGCGATGCAGGGACCGATCACCCGCACGCTGGCCAGCGCCGTCGGCTCGGCGTCCAGGCAGCGCCCCGCCGCAACCAGGTTGTCGGCCTCCGCCGCCAGCAGGCTCCCCAGCGGCACGTAGTGCATGTGGTCGTCGCCGAAGACCTCCCAGTGCACACCCTCCTGGCGATGGTGCAGCTCGATCGGCCAGGAGCAGCGGGCGACGGCGTCGGAGAAGCGCACGCCCTGGCGGATCTCCTCGACCCGGATGCGCCGCGCCCCCTTGATCGAGCGGGTCTGGCGGATGCCGAGCCCGCCATAGCGCCGCACCGTCGCCTGGCCGAAATAGTCCGGCATGGCGTGTTTTAGCGCCGCCAGCACCCGGTCGGCCTGGGCATGGCCTTCCAGCAGGGACTGGGTGTAGCCCGCGGCATCCAGCGGCGTGGTCACATGCGTCAGGTTGATCAGCGCCTGGCCGCGCCCGGGCACGGCGAAGGCGAAGCCGTCGCGCCGCACCAGGCCGTGCGCGTCGGCCACCGCCATGACCCGGCTCAGCACCTCGTCCCTATCGACCGCGCCGAGGGCCGCGTCGTCGACGCCGTCCAGCGCCACCATGATCGAGCCGTAGACCGGCGCCGCGGGCTCGGAGACCGTCAGGCCGGCGCCCCAGGCCAGGGCGGCGTCCCCGGTGGCGTCGACGAAGCCGTCGGCGGTCACGGTCAGCGGGCCGAACCTGGTGACCGCGTCCAGCCGGGCGATCCGCCTGCCCTCGCGGTGCACGGCGGTGACCACGGCGCCGGCGATCGGCGTGATCGCGTCCTGCCCGTGGATCGCGTCCTCCACCCAGCGCTGCAGCGCCTGGTCGTCGTATATGGTGATCACCGTGTTGCGCGCCGGCCGCCAGCGCTGGGTGCCCGTCGCCTCCATGGCCGCGACGATCTCCCCGGCGATGCCGTAGGTCACCTGGTAGGGCCGGGGACCGTTGGAGTAGAAGCCGCAGAGCGTCCCGACCATCGAGCCGACCGCCTGGCCGCCCAGCGTCGGGGCGGCCTCCAGCAGCACCACAGTGCGGCCGAGCCGGGCCGCCTCCAGCGCCGCCGAGGTGCCCGCCGCGCCCGAGCCGACGACGCAGATGTCGGCCGTCAGCTTCTGCGGTGTGGGCTCCGCCTCACGACGGTATTCGCGCAAATCCATCATCGCGGGGCGGCGAAAATCATGAACATTTCTTATCAAACCTTATCATTCCGGGCCTCGGGCCCCCTCCTCCGCCGCATCTAGGACAGTATGCCTAGCGCGCGATGTCCGCGCAAGCTCAGCGCCAGGCCAGCAGGCGGCGCTCCAGCCAGGCGATGCCCTGGGCGAAGACGAGGCCGAGGATCGACAGCATGACCACGCCGGCCAGCAGCTGGTCGGTCTGGTAAAGGTTGCCGGCGGCGAGGATGAAGGCGCCGATGCCGTAGCGCGCGCCGATCATCTCCGCCGCCACCAGCAGGATCAGCGCGATCGAGGTGGTGATGCGGAAGCCGGCCAGGATCGACGGCAGGGTGCCCGGCAGCACCACCTTCCAGATGATCCGGTGGCCCGGCACGTTGAAGCTCTGGGCCATGCGGATCAGGTTGCGCGGCACCCCGTCGACGCCGGAGAAGGTGGCGATCACCGTCGGGAAGAAGACGCCGAAGGCGATGGTCGCCACCTTGGAGCCCTCGCCGATGCCGAACCACAGGATCAGGAGCGGCAGCAGCGCGATCTTCGGGATCGGGAAGAGGGCGGAGACCACCGGCACGCCGACCGCCCGGGCGATCGACCAGATGCCGATGGCGAAGCCCAGTACCAGGCCGCACACCGTGCCCAGCGACCAGCCGATCAGCAGGCGGAAGCCGCTGTCGGAGAGGTGGCGCCAGATGTTGCCGGTCTCGAACAGGTAGACGAAGGCGCCGATCACGTCGGACGGCTTGGGCAGGTAGACGGGGCTGATCAGCCCGGTCTGGCCGGCCAGCTCCCAGGCCGCGATGATGCACGCGAAGGCGAGCCAGCTGGCCCAGCGCCGGGGCTTGGAGATGAAGCCGCCGGCCCGGAAGGGCACCGGCTGCCGCCCGGCCTCCGCCGCGCCGCCGCCGGCCTCGGTCCGCCGCGTCCCCAGGGTCTGGTCAGTCATGCTGGACCTCCCGTTCCGCCACCTGCGCCTCCTCCTTGATCAGGCCCCAGAGCTGGTCGTGCAGCCGGGCCAGCTCGACCTGCGCCTCCGGCGTGCCGCGTTCGGCCTGGGGCATGGCGACGCTGACCTCCTCGCGGATGCGGCCGGGCCGGCGGGACAGCACCACCACCCGGTCGGCCAGGCGCAGCGCCTCGGACAGGTTGTGCGTCACCCAGACCGCCGTCATCCGCTCGCGCAGCCACAAGGCCAGGAAGTCCTCCATCAGCAGTTCGCGCGTCTGGGCGTCGAGCGCCGACAAGGGCTCGTCCATCAGCAGGATGGCCGGGGAGACCACCAGCGCCCGGGCGATGCCGACGCGCTGGCGCATGCCGCCGGAGAGCTGGCGGGGATAGGCGTGGCGGAAGTCGGTCAGGCTGGTGCGGGCCAGCACGTCGTCGACCCGCGCCCGCCGCTCCTCGGCCGACAGCCGGTGGTGTTCCAGGACCAGGGCGACGTTGTCCTCCACGCTGGCCCAGGGCAGCAGCGCGAAGTCCTGGAAGACGTAGGTGAAGGGGTTGAGCGACTGCGCCGGCATGGCGCCGTCGACGAAGACGCCCCCGGCGCTCGGCTTCAGGATGCCGCCCATGATCGACAGGAGGGTCGACTTGCCGCAGCCCGAGGGGCCGATCAGCGAGACGATCTCCCCCTCGCCGACGGTGAGCCGGATGTCGTCGAGCACGTCGAGGGTGCCGTACTGGTGACTGACGCCCTCGATCACGAGATCCACGTCGACGCTCCTTGCCGTTGGGTTCCGGCCGCGGCGGAACCGGCCCCGCCGCGGGACCGGTCCCTCGCGCGGGCTGACCTCACTCCGGAAGGTTGAAGTGACCCTCGATGAAGGAGAGGTCGAGGAAGTCGTCCAGGTTCACGTCGGCGTTGACCAGGCCCTGGCTCTGCCACCATTCGACCTGGTGGTAGAGATTGCCGACGTCGAGGCGGCCCATCGGATCGATGAAGGGCAGGCCGTTGGCGATCCGCTCGGCCGGCTGGCCCAGCACCTCGGCCATGATCGCCAGCGTCTCCTCATAGCCCTCGCCCGGCTGCAGGTTGCCGTCGGCGTCGCGGTTGGCGAGGAAGGCGTTGTAGTAGTCGGTGGCGCCGCGCTGATAGCCGCGCACGAAGGCCTCGACCATCTCGCGGTTGTTCTCGACATTGTCCGGCGAGGTCAGCAGCACGCCCAGCTGCCAGGGCGTGTAGTCGGCCACCCAGCCGATGATGTGGCCGCTGCCTTCCGCTTCCAGCTGGTTGGCGATGTTCACCACCGTCAGGATGGCGTCCACCTGGCCGCCGATCAGCGCCGTGTTCATGTTGCCCAGGCCCTGCAGCGGCACCAGCTCCACCTCCTCCAGGTCGAAGCCCAGATGGTCGGCCAGCGCGCCCATGGCGTAGTGGAAGGTCGAGCCGACCGTGGTCATGCCGATGGAGTGGCCCGGCAGGTCCTCCGGCGAGGTCAGGCCGTTCTCGTAGGCCTCGTTGCCGGCGACGTAGGCGACGAGCTGGTAGCCCGGCTCCTCGCGGCTCTGCGCGCCGATGATGGTCAGGGCGCCCTGGCCGGCCTGGTTGAAGAAGCCGGCGGTGGCGCCGGTCACCGCGAAATCGGCGTCGCCGGAGACCACGGCCGTGGGCGCCGCCACCGCCGCGTCGACGAAGACCAGCTCCACGTTCAGCCCTTCCTCCTCGAAATAGCCCTTCTCATGGGCGATGAAGATCGGCGAGGAGGAGGTCAGGCGCAGCAGCGCCACGGTGACGTCGGTGTCCTGGGCCAGGGCAGCGCCGCTGACGGTGACGCCACTGATGACGGTGACGCCGCCGGCGAGCGCGAGGCTGACGGCGGCGGTCGCAAGGGAATGGGGCACACGCATGGTCTTCTGATCCTCCCGATGGTCGATTCTTCCGCGTCCGAACCCCGGTCGCGTCGGCGTTGGGCGGCCGGGTCCGATCGCCTTGTTAATTGTTCGTCCTGCGAACAGTTTGCCGACAGTGGCAGGGCGCCGCCAATTCTGTCAACGGCGGCCGGCCCCGGCAACGCCGATTACCGCGATACCCCCCGATGGTCGAGGTAGTAGGCGCGCTGATCGTCGATCGAGGACTGGACCAGCGCCTCGAAGACCGCCCGGGCGATGCGTTCCGGCACGCCCGCCGCCACCGCCCGCCGGGTGGCGCCCTCGATCACCGCCGACGCCCGGCGCGGCGCGGCCACCTCCTCGATCGTCGCCTTGAAGCGCGCCGCCTCGCGGGTGAAGGACGCGCGCTCGGCCAGCAGGTCGACGAGCGCGCGGTCGATGCGGTCGATCTCGCCGCGCAGCTCGCCCAGGCTGGCGCAGCCCTTGCCGTCCCGCGCCACCGGATGGCCCCAGAGCGGCGGGCCGTCGGGATCGGGCTCGCCGGCCGGTCGTGTCGTCATGTCCCCGTCCTCTCCCCGTCGTGTGGCCGCCATGGCCGGGCGTCGCGGTGCCCGCTCAGCGTACCGGCACGGACATGCTGCCGATCCGCTCGATCGTGCATTCGATCACGTCGCCGGCCTTCACCGGGCCGACCCCGTCCGGCGTGCCCGTAAACAGCAGGTCGCCCGGATGGAGGGTGTAGACGCTGGAGGCGTATTCGATCAGCTTCGGCAGGTCGTAGATCAGGGATCGCGTGTTCGCCTTCTGGCGCTGCCGGCCGTTCACCGCCAGGCGCATCTCCAGCGCTCCCGGATCGCCGACCTCGTCCGGCGTCACCAGCCAGGGCCCGGCGACGGAATAGCTGTCGGCCGACTTGCGGAAGCTCCGGTCCTCCGAGCCGCGCACGGTCATGTCGAGGCCGATGCAGTAGCCCGCCACGTGGTCCAGCGCCGCCGCCCGCGTCACGTGGCGCGCCGTGCGGCCGATCACCGCCACCAGCTCGATCTCGTGGTCGTTGCGCCGGTCGGGAAAGGCGATGGTCACGCCCTCGGCCGGCCCGACCAGCGAGCTCGCGGCCTTCAGGAACAGGCCGGCCTTGGAAATGTGCGAGATGATGTGGGCGTGCGCGATGTCGGAGCCCACGAGGTCGAGATCGATATGCGACTGGTAGTTGATCGGCGCGGCGACGATCTTGCCCGGATTGGCCACCGGCGCCTTCAGGCGCACGGCGGAAAGCGGCGTCGGCGTGGCGGCAGCCGCCAGCCGCTCGATCTCTGGCCGCAGCGTGGGCAGGGCCTCGATCAGCGCGTCGCCCGGCGGACGGGGATAGCGGACGGTGGGCAGGGCATCGAGGATCTGGCTGACATCCGCCACCGCCTCGCCGCGGACCACGCCGATGCGGTCCCGGCCGAGGCGGTCATCGTCGAACCGGCACAATTTCACGGCGACTGTTCTCCCTGACTGGCGTCCGGCACGGAATCCACCCGCACCGCGGCGTCGCCACGTTAGCGGCGACGTGGCCGCTTGCCCACCGTGGATTGACCGGTTCCCGGCCGGTCGCTGACGGTGTCGTCCCTCGACGTGTTCCCGCTGCAGCCGAATGGAACTTTCGCCGAGGGTGCGGCGTTGTTTCACCCGTGAGATCGAGAGGGGCAGGTGTTGACGCACGTTATGTGGGGGCTGTCACCAGCCCGCCATAATATCGCCCAAAGAAATCATGGGCGTGGCGTTGAAAACTGCCTGGAAATCATCAGGTGGACGGCATGTGGAAATCGCGCACGAGCTCGATTTTCAGTACGGTTTACTTGTGTAGAGTGAGGAGCTAGGCAATGATTAGCAAACGCATCACTATTCCGGCCATTCTCGTCGCGACAGCGGCCCTTGCCGCCTGCGGCAACACGCCGGAGGAACGCGCCCTCACCGGCGGCGGCATCGGTGCCGGCGCCGGCGCGGCGGGCGCGGCGATCACCGGCGCCAATCCCGCGACCGGCGCCATCATCGGCGGTGCCGCCGGTGCGGCCACCGGCGCGCTGACGGACGAGGACGACATCGACCTTGGCGATCCGTTCTGGGAGTAACATTTAAAGCGGCGGAGTAGCCTTATCCGTCTCACCACCCACGGGGGATAGCACCATGGCGGCGAACAACGCGAACAAGGAGCCCGCCGATCTGGACCAGATCCGCGCCGACCTCGACGCGCTGCGCAAGGACGTGAAGTCGCTCGTCGAGCACATCGGCGAGGCCTCGAACGAGGGCGCGAAGAACGCGCGCCGGGCGGCGCGGGACCGGATCGACAGGGCCGAGTCACGGCTGGAGGAAGCCTACGAGTCCGGCCGCGACACGCTGCGGACCGAACTCAACCGCAACCCCTTGCTCGTCGTCGGCGGCTCGTTCCTCGTCGGGCTCCTGATCGGTCGCACCCTGTCCCGCTGAGGACTGGGAGCATGTCCGAAGGGACTTCGGCGGTCGGCGGTGCCCTGGAACAGGTCGCCGCCGATATCGGGCGCTGGATCGGGGCGGAGATCGCCTCGGTCCGCGCCTCCGTGGACCGCAAGGCGTCCGTCGCGGTGCTCAGCGCCGTGGCCGGCACGATCGCCGTCGCCGGCATCATCATCATCATGGTCGGCGGCTATGTCAGCCTCGCCGAGATTTGGCCCGCCTGGGCGGCGGGCCTCATCATGGGCGGGGCCATGCTGCTCATCGGGCTGATCGTCTGGGCGATCGGCCATTTCTTCGTCGGCCGCTATCAGAAGCGGCTGGCCGACCAGCGCGCGGCCTTGGCCCAGCGTCTGGTGAAGAGTGACTTCACTCAGATCAGCGCCGTGCTGGCGGGCTTGAAGGACGAGCGCATCGCCATCGCCGCCGGCGCCGCGCTGCTCGCTGGCCTCGCCGCCGGGCGCAAGACACGCTGAGGGCGAAGCGCCGGCGCGGCCGACCGCGGCTCGCCCACGCGCCAGCCGCGCCTCCCATGCGCCCCTTGCGCGCCCTGGCGCACGGCTGACATGAGGTCGCCATCGGCGCTGGCGCCTTGTGCGCGGCCGCGCGATGACCTACCCGTTGTCCGCCACAAGAACCGCAGGACGGGGACGGACACGCATGGTCGCCTATCGCTCGCGCACCACCACCCATGGCCGCAACATGGCCGGCGCCCGCGCGCTGTGGCGCGCAACCGGCATGAAGGACGGCGATTTCGACAAGCCGATCATCGCCGTCGTCAACTCCTTCACCCAGTTCGTGCCCGGCCACGTGCATCTGAAGGACCTCGGCCAGCTGGTCGCCCGCGAGATCGAAGCGGCGGGCGGCGTGGCCAAGGAGTTCAACACCATCGCGGTCGATGACGGCATCGCCATGGGGCATGACGGCATGCTCTATTCGCTGCCCTCGCGCGAGATCATCGCCGACAGCGTGGAATACATGGTCAACGCGCATTGCGCCGACGCCATGGTCTGCATCTCCAACTGCGACAAGATCACCCCGGGCATGCTGATGGCGACGATGCGCCTCGACATCCCCACCATCTTCGTTTCCGGCGGCCCGATGGAGGCCGGCAAGGTCAAGCTGGGCGAGCTGGAACGCGCCGTCGACCTGGTCGACGCCATGGTCGAGGCGGCCAACCCGCAGCGCAGCGATGAAGAGGTCGCGGCCTTCGAGCGCAGCGCCTGCCCCACCTGCGGGTCGTGCTCGGGCATGTTCACCGCCAACTCGATGAACTGCCTGACCGAGGCGCTGGGCCTGGCCCTGCCCGGCAACGGCACCCTGCTCGCCACCCATGCCGACCGCGAGGCGCTGTTCCGGGAGGCCGGCCGGCGCATCGTGGAGATCACCCGCCTCGCCTACGAGAACGACGAGACCCGGCTGACCCCGCGCGGCATCGCCACCATGGCCGCCTTCGAGAACGCCATGACGCTGGATATCGCCATGGGAGGGTCGACCAACACCATCCTGCACCTGCTCGCCGCCGCGCGCGAGGCGGAGGTCCCCTTCACCATGGCCGACATCGACCGGCTGTCCCGCCAGGTGCCTTGCCTGTGCAAGGTGGCGCCCTCGGTGCCCGACGTGCATGTCGAGGACGTGCACCGCGCCGGCGGCATCATGGGCATTCTCGGCCGGCTCGACGCCGCCGGGCTGATCGACCGCTCGGCCGGTACCGTGCACGCCGACACCATGGGCGAGGCGATCGACCACTGGGACATCGCCCGCAACGAGGCGGAGAGCGTGCGCACCTTCTTTCGCGCCGCGCCGGGCGGCGTGCCCACCCAGACCGCCTTCTCCCAGTCGCGCCGCTACCGCGAGCTCGACACCGATCGCCGAGCCGGCGTGGTGCGCGACATCGACCACGCCTTCTCGCGCGAGGGCGGCCTGGCCGTCCTCCAGGGCAACATCGCGCTGGAGGGTTGCGTGGTGAAGACCGCCGGGGTGGACGCCTCGATCCTGACATTCGCCGGTCCGGCCCGCATCTGCGAGAGCCAGGACGAGGCGGTCGCGCGCATCCTCGGCGGCGAGGTGGCGGCCGGCGACGTCGTCATCATCCGCTATGAGGGTCCGCGCGGCGGGCCCGGCATGCAGGAGATGCTCTATCCGACGAGCTATCTGAAATCGATGGGCCTGGGCAAGGCGTGCGCACTGGTCACCGATGGCCGCTTCTCCGGCGGCACCTCGGGCCTGTCGATCGGCCACGTCTCGCCGGAGGCGGCGGAGGGCGGCGCCATCGGCCTGGTCGAGGAGGACGACATCGTCGAGATCGACATCCCCAACCGCACGATCAACCTCGCCGCCGACGAGAAGACGCTCGATGCCCGTCGGCAGGCGATGGACGCGCGCGGCTGGAAACCGGCCCGGCCGCGCCGCCGCCAGGTCTCCCGCGCGCTGAAGGCCTATGCGGCGCTGGTCTCCAACGCCGCCCACGGCGCCGTCCGCCTCGACCCCGACGACCTCCGCCGCCGCTGAGCCACGGTCGCGAACACCTTCCCGTCGTTCCGCACGCAGCGAAGCGAAGATGCGGAACATCGCGCCCGCCTTCGCGCGGGTCCGAGCCCGGCTGCTCGGGGTTCCAGCTCTCCCTGCGGTCGGCCGGAACGGCGGCGTTGGTGTTGAATCAAGAAAAACTCTCCGTCGTTCCGCACGTAGCGAAGCGAAGATGCGGAACCTCGCGCCCGTCCGCTCCCGAGTCGCCCATCCCACTCCACTCCACTCCACTCCACTCCACTGCCCCAGCGACGCGAAGACGGTCGCGCCCGCTCGCTCTTGGGTGTAGCATCGGCGTTATCGGAAAGCCGGAGCGGGAGGCGGGAATGCGGGCGATTGTCGGCGCGGTGGCCATCATGGCGGCAGTTCTCGGCACGACGGGTCTCGGCACGACGGCTCTCGGCACCGCGGGAGCCAGCGCGCAATCCGTGCCCCAGCGGCCCTGGTCGGCGCCCGTCTGGGCCCTGCCCACCCCGGTCAACGGCCAGATCACCGATTTCGCGCAGAGCCATCCCTATCCACGCTTCGCGCTCCCCAGCGTCGTCATCCCCCGGCCGGTGCAGCCGAATTTCGCCTTCCCGACCCCGGTCAACGGCCCCTTCGGCGGCCATACGCCGACATTCGTCATCTCCACCGCCACCAATACCCCGGTCTGGACGGTGACCCAGCATCCGGCACACGGCAGCGTGCCCGTGCCCAATGGCGGCGTCTTTGTCCCGGCCTTCGCCATGCCGACCCCGGTCAACGGCCAGGTCACCGACGCCATCTCCCAGGCCTTCGCGCCGACCTGGACCTTCACCGAGGATCCGGGCGGCGGCGGCTACCCGTTCCCGCCAACCTGGCCGCTCGCCGCCATGCCGACCCCGGTCAACGGCCAGGTCACCGACGCCATCTCCCAGGCCTTCCTGCCGACCTGGACCTTCACCGAGGATCCCGGCGGTGGCGGCTACCTGTTGCCGCCGACCTGGCCGCTCTTCGCCGCGCCGCCCGCCTATCACCTGGCCTACCATCCCGCCTATCACCCGGCTTACCAATCCGTGGCCTGGGGCGCGCCCCTCGCCTGGTGGTGCGGTCACTGAAGCCGCACCGCGCGGCGATCGCGCCCGCACCGTCGCCGGCGGATGGATCATGCGGCGAATACTTGTCATAATGCCGCCCGCTGAACGCGAGGAGGAGGAGCGGGGGGATGGGCAATCGGTTCAGGATCGCGCCGGCGGCCGGCGCTGTCGCGATCGTCCTGGCGCTGGCCGCCGGCGCCTTGGCGCAGCTCGTGCCGGAACCGGCGGCCGGGGAACGGCCGGAGCTGCGGACACTGGCCGCCAGCCTGTCGGAGGACTATTGCGACGGCCTGAGTGACCTGGACGGTGCGGAGCGCGCGGCGCTCCACGACCGGCTCCAGGCCGAGCTGCTGCGCGCACGGGCACGCGAACTGGCCACCACGCTGAACGCCGTCCTGGCGCTGTTCGACTATGTCGAGTTCGCCGCGGGAAACGCGGCCGTCAACGGCGAGGAGGTCTTTCTCGGCGCGCCGATGGATCTGATCATCAGCGGGCTTCAGTCGACGCGGGCCCGCTTCGCGGCCGTCGGCGGCTACCCGGCCATGTCTGACATGCTCGACCGCCTGCGCGGCACCGGCGACGGGGTTGTCGACGACGCCCTGCTGGCGGAGGGCGAGGCCTATGCCGGGCAGCTTCGCGAGATCTTCTCCGCCGAATATCCCGTCGCCCTCGGCATGTCGCAGCAGGCTGCCGGCGACCGCGACCAGCTGATCAGCCTGCTCAGCGAGGCGGGCGAGCGAAAGGGGCTCGGCCTCGACTACTTTCAAGGCCTCTTCATCGAGCGGATGGTGAACCTGCACGCGCTGACCCGCGAACGCGCCATCCTCGACGGCGCGATGGCGGGCTTCGCCGACTGCTATCAGGCCGCGGCCGAGCCCGGCCCGGTCGCCGGCGGCCTGGCGGCGTGCCGTGACAGCCAGGCGAGCGCCGCCCCCGTGCTGCGGCCCTTCGAGCTCAGCATCGTCGTGGAGATCCCCGGTCTCGAGTGTCGTGAACGGCCCTGCCTCTCGGGCTGGACCTTCGACGCCGCGGTGCTCGACGACCAGTGCGTGCGCGGCTCGGTGATCAACCGCTTTGGCGATGTCGGCGCGGTGGGCGACGAGTTCGCCTTCTACGGCCTGCTCGGCGCGGAAGACCGGCTGGACGCGCGCATCGTCATCCCCAACGGCCCGCGCGACCGCTTCTGGCGCATGGCCACGCCGCTCGAGCTCGTCCTCGCCGGCCCGCTGCCCGAAGCGGGCGGCGGCCAGGGTACGATCGGCCCGCCGCCCGACATGCCGGCCGACTGGGCGGCCGCCTTCTCCGGCGTCTCCGGAACCTGGGCGATGGAGTAGGGCGCTCGGGCGAAACCTTTTGCCGCCGGGCCGCGTTGACAGCACTGTATCAGCCCACCCGCGATCGCCGGAACCATGACGCAGTCCCGCCGCTTCGGCCGCTATACCGTCGAGCTCTCGAAGCCCGACAAGCCGCTGTTCGATGAGGCCGGCATCAGCAAGGCCGATCTCGTCGACTACCACGTGAAGCGCGCCGATCTCATCCTGCCGCATCTGGAGGACCGGGCGCTGACGCTTCTGCGCTGTCCGGACGGCGTGGCCGGCGACTGCTTCTACCAGCAGCACCACCCGGACCATTTCCCCGACTGGCTGGCGCCCGTGTCCCTGCCGGCGCGCGACGGCAGCATCGCGCACATCGTGGTCAGGCGCGCCGCCGATCTCGCCTACCTGGTCAACCAGGGCGCCATCGAGTTTCACGCCTGGCTCTCCCGCGCCGGGCGCCCGGATGGTGCTGACCTGATGATCTTCGACCTCGACCCGCCCGACGGTGACTTCACGCCGGTGCGCCGGGCGGCGCTCGCCCTGCGCGACCTCTTCGAGCGCATCGGCGTCGCGTGCTTCGTCAAGCTCACCGGCTCGCGCGGCCTGCACGTCGTCCTGCCCCTCGACGGCAGGGCCGATTTCGACGCCATGCGCGCGCTGGCCCGACGCATCGCCGACCGGCTGGCGGCCGATCATCCGGACAGCCTGACGGTGGCGCAGCGCAAGGCCAAGCGCGGCGGGCGGCTCTATCTCGACGTCATGCGCAACGCCTATGGCCAGACCGCCGTCGCCCCCTATTCGCCGCGCGCCAGGCCGGAAGCCTCGGTCGCCGCGCCGCTGACCTGGGCGGAGGTCGAGCAGGGCCGTGTCGGCCCGCGCGACATCACCATCGCCACCCTCGACCGCTGGCTCGACCGGCGCGGCGATCCCTGGGCCGGCATGCGCCGGCACGCCCGCTCGCTCGACGGCCTCGCCCGGGCCTTCGCCCGGATCGCCGACGACTAGACAGGATCACGGCTAAACGCAGCCGGCCTCTGCTCCGATTAGCCGTGTGAATCCTGTCTATTATCAATAAATTAGTGCGGCTTCACATACCTTGACGGAAGCGCTGACGCTTCCGTCAAGGTATGATACGCGCTAGGTGCGAGCCAGGTGGGGGTCGGCGACCATGCCCGGCCGCGCCGCCCGCGAAGGGGATTGCACGATGGCTTGGCCGAGGGCGCGCCATCGCCTATCGTGACACCTCAACATTACTTGAGGCCAGGAGGGTTCCGCATGGCCCACGCAGCGAACGGACCCCGCCGGGAGCTCACCGTCGGGGAGGTCGCCAGGCGCAGCGGCGTGGCGGTCTCGACCATCCATTTCTACGAGGCCAGGGGGCTGATCCCCGGCCGGCGCAACAGCGGCAACCACCGCCGCTATGGCCGCGACGTGCTGCGCCGGGTTGCCGTCATCAAGGTGGCGCAGCGCGCCGGCATCCCGCTGAAGGAGATCGCCGAGGCGCTGGCCGTGTTGCCCGACGGGCGCACGCCGACGGCCAAGGACTGGGAATGGCTGTCGACGCACTGGCGCGGCGAACTCGACCGGCGCATCGACCGGCTCACCCGGCTGCGCGACGAACTCGCCGGCTGCATCGGCTGCGGCTGCCTGTCGATCGAAACCTGCCCGCTGCGCAATCCAGGCGACGCGCTGGCCGCGGACGGCGCCGGCCCCCGCCTGCTCGACCCCGGGTGACGGTCGACGGCACCGATCGAAGGCCAAGGCCATCCGGTGCGTCGCGGCTGTCAGCCACCCCGTCAGTCGTCCTTGCCCGCGGCCGCGAGAGCGCGGAGCTCGCGGTCGATGCAGCGCGCCGCCCGCAGGTTCAGGATCACCACGCCGATCAGCACGGCGAGGGTGACGCCGCCGCCGATCAGGGCGAAGGCCGGGTCGGGATCTGGCGGCAGCAGCTGGCTGCCGTAGATCATCAGGAATCCGGGCACCAGCGGCCCGACATACCAGGCCCAGGCGCTGCCGAGCAGGCGGCGCTCGCGGCGCAGGCGCGCCAGATAGTGCGCGTGGCCGTCGAGATGCAGCGACGGCAGGCGGGCGCGCTGGCTCAGCCGCAGGATGTGGCTGGCGATGAAGGCGAAGCCCGCCACCAGGGCCAGAGAGCCCAGGCCGTTGAGGAGGTCGGCCGTGCTGGTGGCGCCCGCCAGCGTCGCGATGCCGGCCACCAGCAGGATCAGGCTGGCGAGGCCGCCGGCGATGAACTCGAACCGGTTGCGCCGCCGCACCCGCTGGTCGAGCCGGCTGGCCCGGCCCGCGAGCGAGGCCATGTCGATGGTCTGCGTGGTCATGGGAAGGTCCTTCCACAGGGTCTGGGGGGAGAGGTGGCCGGCCGGACCGGCTTCCGACTGCTCGGTTGGTCGCCATTCGCTCATCGTGCGTCCTCCGCCAGGCCGAAGCGCCGGGCCAGCAGGGCCTTGACCCGGTGCACGCGCATCGCCACCGCGCCGGGCGTCAGACCGCTGACCTCCGCCGTGGTGCGGGCGTCCTCGCCCTCCAGGTAGAGCAGCATGACCTGGCGATCGAGCGGCCGGAGGCGGCGCACCAGATCGGTCACCCCCTGCAACAGCCGCTGCCGGTCGACCCGCTCCTCCGGGGTCGGCACCTGGTCGGCGAGATGCGCCTCGTCGATGTCGTCGAGGTCGAGCGTGTTCCGCAGCCGCCGCCTTGCGGCGATGTGGTCGACGGCGGTGTTGTGCGCGACCCGGTAGACCCAGGTCTTCAACTGGCAGCGGCCGTCGAAATGCTCCAGGCTGCGCCAGACCTGCAGGAGGATCTCCTGCACCAGGTCCTCGCGCAGCCCCGGATCGGCCTCGTAGCCGGCGGCCAGCCGCTGCAACGCGGCGCCGTGTCGGTCGAGCGCCTGTTCGAACAGGGCCCGCGGCGTCCCCAGCGCCTCCCCGTCGCGTCCGGCGGTCATGGTCATGGTCCGGTCCAGCAGCCTCATGTACAGGTAGTCGCTGCCCGCCCGGGGTTCTCACGGCCTTTTTTGGGCGGGCGGCTGGCGGTGGCGGCCACTGCCTGGCGGAACCCGGGCGGTCGCGTCGCGTTCCCCCATTCGTCAAAGCACCACGATTCCGGCCCCGCCCGGCCATCTTCGGGCGTTACACGGGCGCCGATGCGAACCCGGCTTCCGGAGCGGAGCCGAGCCAAGGGATGGAACGACGACGATGATCAAGGCACTCACCCTTCCGGGCGCCCTGCTGGCCGCCCTCGTCACCACGCTGCTGGCACCCGCCGGGGCGCTCGCCTGCTCCTGCATGGCGGTCGACGCGGAAAGCCTGCTGCGCCAGGGCCATACCGTCGCCCGCATCGAGGTGACCGAGTTGATGCTGCCGGCGAACCTGAACGGCCAGGCCCAGATGGTGGCACGGCTGGTGGAGAGCTATACCGGCGATGTCCCTGCCTCCGGCGACGATCGGCTGTCGATCGCCACGGGCGCCAACAGCGCCATGTGCGGCCAGCCGATCGAGGTGGGGGAGACGGCCACCGTCGTCCTGCATCCCGAGACCTACGACGCCGACGGCAAGGCGGCGAACTACTCGATCAACCTCTGCAGCTCGCTGGGCGTCTCGGGCGCGGAGGCCGCCACCGTGCTCGAGGACTTCGCCGCCCGCCGTGCCTCGGGTCAGGGGGTGTGGGTCGACACCGTGCGCTTCCGCGCCCTGATCGGCCAGCGCCCCACCCTCGACGCCCTGGCCCAGGCCTTCCCGGAAGTGACCTTCGTCGGTCCCGACCAGATCGCCACCATGGAACTGCGCTTCGATCAGTCCCGCTTCTTCGCCGATCTCGACGAGGACGGCCGCGTCACCGGCGGCCACTTCCAGTAGCGGTTCAGGGCTGATCTTCCGGCACGCCCGGCGGCCGCCCGAAGAAGACCTCGACCGAGCGGACGCGGCCGTCAGCGGTACGCACCGCCTCGGCATTGCGGATGCGCTTCCCCCCGGCAATCCCGGCCTCATAGGTGACGAGGCAGAGCCCGTCCCCGTCCGTTTGCGGGCCGGTCACCACGTCGGTCAAGAGGAGGCTGAGGAAGCTGCCGGCATGCGGCCAGCAGGTCGCGAAGAAGGCGTCCCGGTCGATGGCGTCGTCATAGGGGCTGGTGAAGGTGAAATCCGGAGCCAGCAGCCGCTCCATCTCCGCGCGGTCGGCCGACATCCAGGCGGCGTAGAGCCGCCGCGCCAGATCGGCCGGTCCGGTTGCATCCGTCGTGCCCATCGCGCCGCTACTCCTCAGCTGTCGAGCGCCCGGTAGGTCTGGCGCCAGAAATCGGTGAAGACCGGCGGAGCGGCTGGCGATTCCATCATGCGCTGGGTCATCAGGATGCCGATGGTACCGCTGTCGGGGTCACAATAGGCCGAGGTGCCGTAGCCGCCGTCCCAGCCGAAGCCGCGCGGGTCGCCCGGTTCGTGCCGGTGCACCACCGAGACTCCGTAGCCCCAGCCGCGCCTCTCCCAGAACCCGGGAATGAACGGCGACACCGCCTTCTGCTCCGCGGTGATGTGGTCAGTGGTCATCGCCGCGACCGAGCGCTCGGCGAGCAGCCGGCGGCCGCGATGGCTGCCGCGGTTCAGCATCAGGGTCAGGAAGGCGTGATAGTCGTCGACGGTCGAGACCAGGCCGCCGGCGGCCGAGGCGAATCCGGGCGGCCTCGCGAACCGGCTTTCCGCACCGCTCGGGTCGAAGACCTCGACCGTGCCGGTCCGGAAATCGCGCCAGTACTGGGCGGGCAGCCTGTCAGCCTGGCCGGCCGTGACGTGGAAGCCGGTCGACTCCATGCCGAGAGGCGCGAACAGGCGCTCTTCATAGAGGTCTCCGAGTGGCCGGTCCGTCGCTCGCTCCAGCAGCGCGCCCAGCACGATGAGGCCCGTATCGTACATCCAGGCCTCGCCCGGTTGGCGCATCAGCGGCAGTTCGGCGAAGGCGCCGATCCAGGCGTCAGCACTCTCCTGCGCCGGAAGCCAGGGGCCGGGCGCCAGGCCGCGCTCCGCCAGCGCGGCGTTGATCGGGTAGTCGCCGGGCATCATGATTGCCCCCGTCCCCAGGCGCAGCGTCAACAGATCCTCGACGGTGATCGGCCGTCGGGCCGGCAGCGTGTCGTCGAGCGGACTCGTCAGCCCGCGCAGCACCCGGCGGTCGGCCAGTTCCGGCAGGAAGTCCGTGACCGGCTGGTCCAGCGTCAGGGTGCCGTCCTCCACCAGCATCATGGTGACCGCGCCGCTCACCGGCTTGGTCATGGAGGCGATGCGGAAGGGCGTGTCGCGCCGCATCGCCGCCGACGCCCCGAAATCCAGCGTACCGATCGCCTCGGCGATCACCGTCTCGCCCTGGCTGACCAGGCTCACCAGGCCGGATAGCTCGCCCCGCTCGACATGCGCCGCCATCGCGCGGTGCAACGCCTCGATCCCCTGCTCGCTGAAGCCGTGCCGCACGTCATCCTCCACCGCCTTGGCCGGGAGGAGGCCGAAGGCCAGCGTCGCTCCCAGCATCGTGCCACCCAGCATCGTCTCGCGGCGGGTCATGCCGCAACACCGGCTGCTCGCGGTCCCTGCCATCGATCGCTCCCATGTCAAAACCGATTGCATAACAAGATCGGTTGCACGATATCGAGACCGGTGCGACAACGCAATCGGTTTCAGCGCTGGAGAAACGGGTAACGATGCGCTCGGGCTGTCCGATCAACCTGTCGGTGGAGGTCTTTGGCGACCGCTGGAGCCTGGTGATCTTGCGCGACATGATCTTCGGCGGCCGCCGGCATTTCCGGGAGCTGCTGACCCGCTCGGAGGAGGGCATCTCCTCCAACATCCTGGCCGACCGGCTGAGGATGCTGCAGGCAGAGGGCATGATCACCAGGGCGGACGACCCCTCCCACAAGCAGAAGGGAATCTACAGCCTGACCGAGAAGTCGATCGCGCTGGTGCCGATCATGGCCCATCTCGGCGCCTGGGGTCGCCGCTTCCTGCCGGTCAGCGCGGCGCTCTCCATCCGCGCCCGTCTCCTTGAGGAAGGCGGTCCGGCGATGTGGGACCGCTTCATGGATGAGTTGCGCGAGGTCCATCTCGGCATCCCCTCGCCCCACACCGGCCCGACCGTCGCGGAGCAGTTGCAGGCAGCCTATCTCGCTGCGGTGGGGAACCGACCGCCGACGATCGTCTAATCAATTGTTTTCTTTGTCATTCCCGCGAAAGCGGGAATCCAGCTGTTCGTATCGAAGGCCCCTTCGCCCTCGAGCTTGATCGAGTCAGGAGGACACAGTCGCGGTGGGCGAAGACGACCGGCCGGTCCCGGGTCTGCAGCGCATCACTGGCGTGCTGCGCCGCGCACGGGACGACAGTGAATTTGAAAATATGCAATAATATCAACAGCATGGATGGTCCCGGACGGCGCGAGGCGGCGACCCGGGACCGGCCGCCCGTCTTCGCCCAACCCCGCGCCACGCCTCACGCAGCCAGCGGGGCCAGGGCGAAGAGGGCGCCGGCGGCGGGCCCCGAGGCGCTGCGGATGTGATTGATCCGCGTCCACGCCCGGAGATAGTGCCGCCAGAAGGCCGCCGCCGTCTCGTCATCCGGAGCCAGTCGGGCCAGGCGGTTGTTGAGCGGAACGTTGCCGATACCGGTCACCACGACGACGCCGATGGCGTAGAGCGCGGTGCCGAGCGCGGCGAGGAGGGTCGCCGTGCCGCTCCACCCGGCCGCCCAGGCGGCCAGCGTCGCGGCGAGGCCGAGGGGTGCGGTGCCCATGTAGACGACCATCACCTTGGGCGACATCACCGTCACGTTGATCGCCTGCATGGCGGCGATCCCCTCCGGCGCCGGTCGCATGGCCAGCGCCCTCATGACGAAGGTGGAGAAGGCGAACAGCACGCCGCCGACCAGCGCGCTGCCGACGCCGGCGGCGACGGTGAGCGCGACCGCGATCTCCCCGCTCATGCCGCCCTCCGCCACACGCCGGTCGCCGCGGTGCGGGCGACGTAGTCGGAAAAGTCCCTGGGCTTCCGGCCGGTCACCCGCTCGACATCGTCGGTGGTCGAGGCGTTGCGGCCGTCCAGCACGTTGGAGAACAGCTCGCGCATCAGCCAGCGATACGCCTCCGGCACGCCCTGGCTGGCCAGCGCCGCGATGAAGTCCTCCATGCCGACCTGCACGTAGTCGATCGGCCGGCCCGCCGCCGCGGCGATCTCGGCCACCGCCTCGGGCAGGGTCAGCAGGCGCGGACCGGTCAGTTCGTAGATGCGGCCGCCATGGCCGTCCTCGGTCAGGGCCGACACCGCCACGGCGGCAATGTCCTCGGCATCGATGAAGGGCTCGCCCACCGGTTCGGCCGGCAGGGCGACGGTACCGGCCAGCACGCCGTCGAGCAGGAACTCCTCGGAGAAGTTCTGCTGGAACCAGCTCGCCCTGAGGATGGTCCAATCGACATCCGAGGCAACCAGCGCGTCCTCGGCGACCCGGGCGCGCTCCTCACCCCGGCCGGAGAGCAGCACCAGGCGCGATACGCCGGCTTTCGACGCCTCTTCGGCCAGCCGGGCGATGCGCCCCGCCGCCTCCGGCATCATGATGTCCGGCGGATAGGTGACATAGGCGGCGCGGACACCCTCCAGCACCGCCGCCCAACCCTCCGGCCGGGCCCAGTCGAAGGCCGGGTCGCCGTCGAGTGAGCCGTTGCGCGAGCCGATGCGCACGGGCAGGCCCCGCTCGGCCAGTTGCGCCGCCACCCGGCGGCCGGTCTTGCCGGTTCCGCCGATCACCAGGATCGGCTTCGCGGTGATTCCCTCAGCCTTGATCGTCATCTCGATTCCTCCGTTATGTGAGTGAAGCTCATATTTGCAAAATGTGATATAGGCTCATATTCTGGGAGTCAATGGAAAAGTGAGGGATACTCATAAATCATGACGGTCGCAGATCTGCAGGCGAGCGGGACCGGCAGCTTCCGCAACGCGCTGCGCCGGGTGCCGACCCAGGCGCGGGCGCGGGAGCGGGTGGGGCGCGTGCTGGAGGCGGCGGTGGGGCTGATCGAGCAGCAGGGCACCGACCACCTGAAGATGGCGGACCTGGCCAAGGCCGCCGGCATCTCCATCGGCTCGCTCTACCAGTACTTCCCGGACAAGGCCGCGGTGGTCCACGCCCTGGCCGAGCGCTGCTACCAGGAAAGCCGCCACTGCATCGAGGAGGGGCTGGCCGGCATCGCCGACGCCGCCGCCTTCCGGGAAGCCTTCGCCCAGCTCTACGACATCTACTACGCGCAGTTCCTGGCCGAGCCGGCGATGGCCGACATCTGGTCGGGCACGCAGGGCGACAAGGATCTGCGCGCCATCGAGATCGACTACAGCCGGGAGAACGCCGGGCTCCTGGTCGAGGCGGTGCTACGCCTCGCCCCCGACGCCGACCGGAAGGCGCTGGCCGCCAGCGCCTTCCTGGTCATGTATCTGGGCGAATCCACCATGCGCCTCGCCGTCTCCGTCCCGCCGACGGAAGGCCGGGTGCTGGTCGACGACTACAAGCGCATGGCGCTCAGCCTGCTCGACGCCTACCTGCCGGGGTGAGGGGGAAAGACGAGACCCGTCGTTCCGCACGAAGCGCAGCGCGGAAGCGGAACCTCGCGCCCGCCTTCGCGCGACCCCCAGCCCGGCCGCGCGAGGTCCCGGCTCTCGCGCACGCTCGGCCGGGACGACGCGGTCGGGGTGGGCGAAAGCCTCGCCGCCCCTACAGGAACCCGAACAGCCGGGGCAGACCGAGACTGATCACGGGCACGTAGGTGATGGCGATCAGCACGACCACGAGCGCGATCAGGAAGGGCCAGAGCGCGCGCACCACCGGCATCAGCGGCACGTCGATCAGGCGCCCGAGCACGAACAGCAGCAGCCCGAAGGGCGGGGTGATCAGCCCGATCATCAGGTTCACCACCACGACCACGCCGAAATGCACCGGATCGATGCCGAGCGCCGTGACGCTGGGCAGCAGAACCGGCACCACGACCAGCAGCAGCGTGCCGGTATCGATCAGGCAGCCGAGCAGCAGGAAGACAACGTTGACGACCAGCAGGAAGGCGAGGGGCGACAGCTCCTGGCCGACGATCCAGCCGGCCAGTTCCCGGTCGAGCCGTTCCGCCGTCACCGCGTAGTTGACGAAGAAGGCGCCGGCGATCAGCAGGATCACGACGACCGAGGAACGCATGGACTCCACGAACACCGCCGCCACCGCCTTCAGGTCCAGGGCCCGGTAGATGATGCCGGCGATGGCCAGCGCGTAGAGCGCGGCGACGGCGGCCGCCTCGGTCGGCGTGAAGGCGCCCGACCAGATGCCGCCCAGCAGCAGCACGGGCAGGCTGAGCGCCGGCAGGGTCATCAGGCTTTCCGACAGGCTGCGCTTGTCCGGAGGGCGGCCGGCCGGCAGGTCCATCGGTCGGGCGATCAGGGCGATTGTCGCCATCAGCGCCACGCCCATCAGCAGGCCCGGCCCGATGCCGGCCAGGAACATCGCCCCGACCGAGGTGTTGGCGTTCAGCGCGTAGAGCACCATCGGGATCGAGGGCGGGATGATCGGCGCGATGGTCGCCGCCGCCGCGGTCAGGGCGACGGCGAAGCCGGGCCGGTAGCCGCCGACCTGGCGCATCATCCGCATGGCGATCATGCCGGGCCCGGCGGCGTCGGCGACCGCCGAACCGCTCATCGAGGCGAAGACCAGGCTGGTCAGCACGGTGATGTGGCCGAGCCCGCCGCGGAAGCGCCCGACCAGCCGGTCCGCCGCCCGCCACAGCCGTTCGCTGATGGTGCCGGCGTTCATGGCGTTGGCCGCCAGGATGAACATCGGGATGGCCAGCAGCACGTAGCTCGAATAGAGCCGGTTCATGATCTGCTCGGCGACCAGGCCCGGGTCCTGGCCGGCCAGGATCAGATAGCCCATCCCGGCGGCGATCAGGGCGATGGCGATCGGCACGCGCAGGATGGCCAGCGCGACGAAGATGGCGACCAGCGAGAGGAAGGAAAGGCTCACCCGACCCGCCTCAGCCGTCGCGCCAGCGCCGGCGCGCCGCCACCAGCAGGCCGACGCCGACGCAGCCCTGGAACAGCGTGTAGCAGAAATAGACGAGGTCGAGCCGCCAGCGCAGGGCCGGCGTGCGCTCCCGCCACAGGAAGGCGAGGTAGTCGTGCGTCCAGGGCAGGGAGACGAGGAAGAGCAGCCCGGTGGCAGTCAGGGCGAGGGCGGACAGCGCCCGCCCGGTGCGCCCCTTGGCGATGGCGGTCAGGAGGTCGACGCGCACGTGGTCGTCCACCGGCACCGCCAGGGCGGCACCGAAGAACATCGCCCAGAGAAACAGGATGATCGCCAGCTCCGCCGTCCAGCTCAGCGAGGTGCCGCCGATATAGCGGAAGCCGACGCCGACCAGGAACAGCACGAACACGGCCGCGAAGGCCAGGGTGGCGATCGCCACCATGGCCCGGCGCAGCCCGTTCATCGTGCGAGCCAGGTTCATGGGTCCCGATGGTGCCCGATCACGCGGTACCGATCACTCGGTATCGATCACCATCTGCATCAGCTCCGCGTCCCACGGCGCGGTCAGGTCGGAGGCGCCGTAGACCTCATCGGCGCGGGCGCGGAAGGCCGACAGGTCGATCTCGCTGACCGTCAGGCCGGCATCGGCCAGGGCCTGCTCCACGGTCTGCTCGTCGGCGTAGCGGGACTCGTTGTTGAAGGCCGCCGCCTCCTCGGCCTCGCGGCGCAGGACCGCCTGCTGCTCCTCGGTCAGCCCGTCGAAGAAGGGCTTGGAGATGGCGTAGAAGACCGGCTGCACCAGATGCGCGGTCAGCACGATCTGCTCGGTCACCTCGTAATAGCGCGCGGCGTTGGTGATGGTCAGCGGGTTCTCCTGGCCGTCGATGGTGCCGGTCTGCAGCGCCAGATAGACCTCCGACATCGCCATCGGCGTCGGCTCGACGCCCAGCGATTCTCCCAGAAGCAGCCATTCCGGCGAGGCCGGCATGCGCATGCGCACGCCCGCCAGGTCGTCCGGCCCGGTCACCTCGCGCGTCTCGCGAAGGTTCACCTGCCTCGTGCCGAGATAGGCCGTGGCCAGGATCTCGATGCCCATCTCCTCGGCCACCGCCTCGCGGATGGCGTCGCCGACGGGGCCCGCCATCACCGCGATCATGTGGTCGTAGTCGCGCATCAGGAAGGCGCGGTTCATGAAGCCCAGCTCGGGGATCTGGGCGGAGATCTCGAAGGTGTTCATCGTCGACATCGCGAGATTGCCGCGCTGGATCGCCGGCACCTCGGTGCCCTGCTGGAACAGCGAGCTTCCCGGATAGACCTCGACGGTCAGGCCGACATCGGCCTCCGCCACGCCCTCGGCGAACATCTCCATGGAGCGGGCGAGGAAGTCCGGCGCCGGTCCGGCGGTGGAGAAACGGACCGTCTGGGCCTCCGCCATGCCGGCGGTGGTGCTGATCACGAGGCCGGCGAGGAGGCCGGTCAGTTTCAGGCTCTTCATATCCCTGGTGCTCCCTGTTCTGCGATGGTTGTCGGCATGCGGCTCAGGCGTCGGCCGGCTGGATCGTCACGGCCAGCGTGCCGATGCCCGCGATCTCGGCCTCCACCCGGTCGCCGACCTGGAGGAAGGTCTTCTGCGGCGCGCCCACGCCCTTGGGCGTGCCGGTCAGGATCACGTCGCCGGGGTCCAGCGTCATGATGCGCGACAGCGTGGCGATCTGCTCGGCGATGGAGAAGATCATGTCGCCCGTCGTGTCGTCCTGCTTCACCGCCCCGTTGACGGACAGCCGGAGGGCGATGGCCTGCGGGTCGGCGAAGGCCGAGGCGGGGACCACGCGCGGGCCCATCGGGCAGCAGGTGTCCTGCGCCTTCCCGGCGACCCAGTCGAGCTTGTAGAAGGTCTCCGGCGCCAGGTTCAGGTCGCGGGCGGAGAAGTCGATGGCAACGGTGTAGCCGGCGACATGGGCCAGCGCGTCCTCGACCGGGACGGCGCGCGCCCGCCGGCCGATCACCGCCGCCAGCTCGACCTCCCAGTCGAAGGCGCTGGTGCCGATCGGCATGCGCACCGTCTCGCCCTCGCCGACCACGGCGTTCGCCGCCGGCTTGAAGAAGAAGAACAGGCGCTGGGCCTCCTTGCGGATGTCCGGCACGCCCATTTCCGCCAGGTGCTGGTAGTAGTTGGCGCCGGCGCACAGCACCTTGCCGGGATGGAGGATGGGGGCGAGCCGGGCGGCGCCTTCAACCGCGGCGCCGGGCTGTACCGCATCGGCGGCCCTGGCCAGCCATGGCTCGACGGTTTCCCATTGCGCGAAAGCCTCGCGCACGGATCCGACGACCGGTCCGCCGACATGCCCCAGCGCCTTGTCGAGCGGGTAGAGCCGGCCGCCCATCTCCAGGCATCCCAGGGCCGCGCCGTCCCGATCGATGGTGGCAAGGGCCCAGGGGCCGGTGAAGGCGAAGCCGTCGCTCATGGAGGGCACTCTCCCGCTCGGAATGCTTGATATGAAGGAACAATGATTTTATAAAATAATGCCGTCAACATAAAAGAATCGCCAACGAATTCCCGCCCGCCATGGCCGACGATCCCAAACGCCGTTCGGAGAACGCCTACGACCTGCTGCGCGGGGAGATCCTGTGCGGCGCGCTGCTGCCGGGCGAGCGGCTGCGCGCCGCCGATCTGCGGGCGCGCTACGGCCTCGGCCTGACGCCGATCCGCGAGGCGCTGATGCGGCTGTCCAGCGAGGGGCTGGTCGAGAGCGAGAGCCATCGCGGCGCCCGGGTGCGCGAGACCACACCCCGCGATCTCGCCGACATCATGCGCGCGCGCAGGGAGATCGAGCGGCTCTGCCTGACCCGCGCCATGGCCCGGGGCGACGAAGTGTGGGAGGCGGAAATCCTGCGCGCCATGCACCTGCTGTCGCGCGCCGACCTGCCCGCGTCACCGGAGGCGCGCGCGGTGGCCGAGGCATGGGAAGTGCGGCATCGCCAGTTCCACTTCGCGCTGGTCTCTGCCTGCGGCTCGGACTGGCTGCTGCATTTCTGGAACACGCTGGCCGATCATTCGGAGCGCTACCGCAGCCTGCGCCTGCTGCACCACAAGGCGCCGGCGGCGGACGTCCGCGACCTCAACGCCGAGCACGAGCGCATCATGGACGCGGTGCTGGCCCGCGACGTCGACCGCGCCACGGCGCTGATGGACGCGCATCTCTCGAAGACCGAGCAGGCGGTCTCCCGCCTGCTGGAACTGGGGCAGGGCGCCGCGCCCGCCTGACCGGCCGGGCGCCCGGAGGCGGGGTCAGGCGTTCTCGGGGGCGCTGTCCCGGGCCACGATCCAGGCGAAGTCCGGATGGGTCTTGAAGCGCCATTTGCGCAAGGGGCCGGCCATCACGTTCAGATAGTACATCTCGTGCCCGTAGGGCGCGCCGCAGGGATGGTGGCCCCGCGGCACCAGCACCACGTCGCCGTCGGCCACCGCCAGCGTCTCGTCCAGCGTGCCGTCCTCGGTGAAGACGCGCTGGATGCCGAAGCCCGTGGCCGGGTCGAGGCGGTGGTAGTAGGTCTCCTCCAGATAGGTGATCTCCGGATAGGCGTCCTCGTCATGCCGGTGCGGCGGGTAGGAGGACCAGTTGCCCTGCGGCGTGAACACCTCGGTCACCAGCAGGCTGTCGGCGACGTCGCGGTCCTCCATGGCGATGGGGTGGATGAAGCGGGTGTTGGCTCCCCGCCCGCGCTCCTCCACCGTGATGGCGTCGGGGCCGATCAGGCGCGCCGGATGCCCGCCCCTGCCGGGCGCGGTGCAGACGGCCAGCGTGCAGTCGGTCGTCGCGCGCGCCCGCCAGCGGCTGCCGTTCGGTACGTAGACCGACCACGGCTTCGTGCGCTCGAAGACGCTCATCCGCTCGCCCAGGAAGCCGAAATCCTCCTCGCCGGCGGCGATCTCCGCCTTGCCCTCGACCAGCACCAGGATGGCCTCCCGGTCGCCGGTCGCCTCCGCCGCCGTCTCGCCCGGGGCGAGCCGGTGAAGCGCGAAGCCGACATAGCCCCAGCCGGCGCTCGCCGGGGTGATGTCGTGCACCTTGCCGGTCTTGCCGCTCGGTCGGACGAGAAGCTCGCTCGTGGTCATGGTCAAGCCCTCCTTCAGGCCGATCCGCCGCGGTCGAGCCCGGTTTCCAGCGCCATCGCCTTCAGGGCCTTCAACCCCATGGACTGGTAGGTCACCGGGTCGCGCGCGACGGGGTCCTGCTCCGCCTCGATCACCAGCCAGCCGGCATAGCCGTGCTCGGCCGCCACCGCCAGGACCGGGGCGAAGTCGACCGCCCCCTCGGGGTCGCCCGGCACCGTGAACACCCCCCGGCGCACCCCCTCCAGGAAACTCAGGCGCTCGCGCTCGACCGCCTCCATCACCGGGCGGCGGACGTTCTTGGCGTGGATGTGCCGCACCCGTCCCATATGCGCCCGAGCCAGCGCCAGCGGGTCGGCCCCGGCGAAATAGGCGTGGCCGGTGTCCAGCAGCAGCTTGGTCGCAGGTCCGGTACTGGCCATCAGCCGGTCGATCTCCTCCGCCGTCTGCACCACGGTGCCCATATGGTGGTGGTAGACGAGGTCCACCCCCTCCGCCGCGCAATGGGCGGCCACCGCCTCCAGTCTGGCGCCGAAGCCGGCCCAGCCGTCATCCGGCAGCACCGGCCGGTCGGCCAGCGGCACGCCCTCGGCGCCATGCACCGCGTTGGAGGTCTCGCAGGCGATCAGCACCGGCGAGCCCATCGCCTTCATCAGGTTGAGATGGCCCTTGATGGCGGCGATCTCCTCCTCGACCCCGCGCGTCAGCAGGTTGAGGGAGTACCAGCCGGAGACGAGGTCGATGCCGTAGGGCATCAGCACCGCCTTCAGTTCCGCCGGATCGGTCGGGAACTTGTGGCCCATCTCGATGCCCTCGAAGCCGATCGCCGCGGCCTCCTTCAGGCACTGCTCCAGCGGGATGTGCTGGCCGAGCCGCCGGTCGTCGTCGTTCGACCAGGCGATGGGGTTGGTGCCGTAGCGGATCACGATCTGCCGTCTCCCTCGCGCCGGCGCGCCAGCGCCGCCTCGTATGCCGTCCGGGCCTCGCGCACCTCGGCCCGCTCGGAAACCTCCGGCACCGCCACGTCCCACCAGTGACCGCCCGCCTCGGTCGACGGCGCCGGGTCGGTGTCGATGACGATGCCATAGCTCGTCCGGCTCTCGCGCGCCCGGACCATCGCCGCCTCCAGCTCCGCGATCGAGCCCACCTTCTCGGCAACGGCGCCCAGCGAGGCCATGTTCCCGGCGAAATCGATCGCGGCGGGCGCCTCGTGCCGGGCATCGTCCAGCAGGTTGTTGAAGGCGGCGCCGCCGGTCGCGCCCTGCAGCCGGTTGATGCAGCCATAGCCGCGATTGTCCAGCAGGACCACGATCAGCTTCCGGCCCAGCATCACCGAGGTGGCGAGTTCGGCGTTCAGCATCAAGTAGCTGCCGTCGCCGACCATCACCACCACCTCGCGCTCGGGCAGGGCCATCTTGACGCCCAGACCGCCGGCGATCTCGTAGCCCATGCACGAATAGCCGTATTCCAGATGGTAGCCGCCCGGCCGGCGGGCCCGCCACAGCTTGTGCAGCTCGCCCGGCAGGCCGCCGGCGGCGCAGACCAGCACCGTGTCGTCGTCCACCGACCGCTGCACGGCGCCGATCACCTGGGCATCGCCGGGCAGCGCGTTGCCCTGTGGTGGCGCCGTCGCCGCCTCGACCGCCGCGTTCCACGCCATCTTCAGGCCGGCCGCCCTGTCGCTCCACGCGGCCGGCGCCTGCCAGCCCGCCACCAGGCCGGTCAGCGCCGCCAGGCTTTCATGGGCGTCGCCGACCACCGTCTCCGCCTCGTGCTTGGCCGCGTCGAACGCCTGAACGTTGACGCCGAGGATACGGACGTCGGGCGCGAACAGGCTGCGCGAGCCGGTGGTGAAGTCCTGCAGCCGCGTGCCGACGGCGACGATCACGTCCGCCTCCGCCGCCAGGGCGTTCGCCGCCGACGAGCCGGTCACCCCGATCGAGCCCATGTTCATCTCGTGGTCCCAGGGCAGGGCCGACTTGCCGGCCTGGGTCTCCGCCACGGGCAGCCGGGCCGTCTCCGCCAAATGGCGCAGCGTGCCGCAGGCCCCGGCGTAGTGCACGCCACCGCCGGCGATGACCAGCGGCCGCCTGGCGCCGAGCAGGGTCCGCGCCGCCCGGTCCAGCTCGCGCTCGTCCGCCCGCGGCTGGCGGCGCGGCCAGACCCGGGGTCGGAAGAAGCGCTCGGGCCAGTCATGCGCCTCCGCCTGCACGTCCTGGCACAGCGCCAGGGTCACGGGCCCGCACGCGGCCGGGTCGGTCAGCACCGCCATGGCGCGCGGCAGGGCGGCCAGCAGCTGTTCCGGCCGGGTGATGCGGTCGAAATAGCGGCTGACCGGCCGGAAGCAGTCATTGGCGCTGACCGTGCCGTCGGCGAAATCCTCGACCTGCTGCAGCACCGGGTCGGGCAGGCGGCTGGCGAAGACGTCGCCGGGCAGGAACAGCACCGGCAGCCGGTTGACATGGGCCAGTGCAGCCGCCGTCACCATGTTGGTGGCGCCGGGGCCGATGGAACTGGTCACCGCCATGGCGCGCCGGCGGTTGCTGGCCTTGGCGAAGCCGATGGCGGCGTGCGCCATGCCCTGCTCGTTGTGGCCCCGCCAGGTCGGCAGGGTATCGTCGGCGGCCTCGAGCGCCTCGCCGAGCGCGGCGACGTTGCCATGGCCGAAGATCGCCCAGACGCCGGCGATGAAGGGCACGCCCTCCTCGGTGTGCTGGGCGGCCAGGTAGCGCACCAGCGCCTGCGCCGCGGTCAGCCGGATCGTCGTCATCGCCCCGTCTCCCTCACCCCTCGCCGGTCCTGCCGGCGCGCGCGGCGTCCCAGGTCGCGGCCAGGCGGTGGAAGCGCCGGGCCATCTCGGCCACCGCCTCGGCGTCGCCGATCTCGCCCCGGAACCAGCGCGCGCTCGGCTCGCCATGGATGGTGCGGCCGACGGCGAAGCCCTTGACCCAGGGGTGGCGGGCGGCCACGGCGAAGCTCTCGGCCAGCCGCTCCTCGCTTTCGCCCAGGCCCAGCACCACCACGCCGCGGCACCAGGGGTCGCGGTCGTCCAGCACCGCGCCGACCGCGCGCCACGCGGCGTCGTCCACCATCGGCTCCAGCTTCCACCAGTCCGGCCGCACCTCCAGATCGTAGAACCGGCTCATGATGGCGGCCGTGGTGTCCGGGTCAACCGGGCCCGTCTTCGAGGCGACGATCTCCAGCAGGAACTCCAGGCCCGTGGAGCGGGCGGCGTCGAACAGGCGCACCACCGTCTCCTCCTGCGCCGCCTTGAGATCCGCCGCGTCGTCCGGATGGTAGGCGACCAGCACCTTCACCACGTGCTCGACCGGCCATTCCGCCAGGTCGCTGCCGAGATCGGGGCCGATCTCCAGCTCCAGCGGCCGCGAGCCCGGCCGCTCCACCGGCCGGCCGATCCACAGGCCGGTGCCCGCGGCGGCGTGCAGCGCCTCGGCACCGAGCCGGGGATCGCAGAGGATGCCATAGCCGGGCCGGCCATCCGCCACCTCCAGCGCCGCTCGCAGGCAGAGCCGCTTGAAGTCGGGAATGCGCGCCGCCGGGGCGCCCAGCTCCCCGGCCAGGGCCTCGATCTGCGCCCGGTGGTCGAAGGCGAAGACCCGCATGTCCGGCCAGTCGCCGCGCCGGTTGGTGGCCCAGTGGATGTGCTCGAGCTGACGGTCGTGGCGCAGCGCCCGGTGCGCCGAGCCGTGCTCGAGGAACCAGGAAAGCTCGGTCCAGCTCGGATAGGCGGGCGCGCAGCCATGCCGCGACACCGCGATGGCGCCGCAGGCGTTCGCCCAGGTCAGCGCGGTTTCCCAGTCCGCGCCGTCGAGCCAGCCCTTCAGCAGGCCCGACATGAAGCCGTCGCCCGCACCCAGCACGTTGTAGACCTCGATCGGGAAGCCGGGTCCGGCGATGCCCTCGTCCAGGCTGTCCGGGATGGCGGCGGGGAAGGCCGAGGCCCCCATCGGTCCGCGCTTGCAGACCAGCACCGCGCCGCTGATCGCGCGCACCGCCTTCAGGGCCGCCACTGTGTCGGTGCTGCCGCCGGCGATGTGGAACTCTTCCTCGGTGCCGACGATCAGGTCGAAGCGGTCCAGCACGCCCTGCAGCCGGCGGGTCACCGCCTGGCTCTCGATGAAGCGGGCCTCCCCGGCGCCGTGTCCGGCCAGGCCCCAGAGATTGGGCCGGTAGTCGATGTCGAGCGCCGTGCGGGCGCCGTTCGCCCGGGCCAGATCCAGCGCCTTCAGCACCGCCGCCTCGGTCCGCGGGTGCGAGAGATGGGTGCCGGTCGCCGTCAGGCAGCGCGTCTCGGCGATCAGGGCCGGGTCGATATCCGCCTCCGACAGCGCCATGTCGGCGCAGTTCTCGCGGTAGAAGATCAGCGGGAAGTGCTCGCGGTCGCGGATGCCCAGCAGGACCAGCGCGGTCAGCCGCTCCGGATCGGTGACGACGCCGCGCACGTCGACGCCCTCGCGGGCCAGCTGCTCGCGGATGAAGCGGCCCATGTGCTCGTCGCCGACCCGGGTGATCAGCCCCGACTTCAGGCCCAGCCGCGCGGTGCCGGCGGCGATGTTGGTGGGCGAGCCGCCGATATACTTGGCGAAGGACGCCATGTCCTCCAGCCGGCCGCCGACCTGGCGGCCGTAGAGGTCGACCGAGCTGCGCCCGATGGTGATGACGTCGAGGCTCATGGTGTCGCCGTTCCCGCGCCCGCTAGACCGTGCCGCCCAGGGAGCCCTCGAGCTCGGCCAGTTCCTGGCCGCCGGCCATCAGGTCCTGCAGCTCCTCGTGCGTGATCTCGCCGCGCGCCGCCGTGCCCAGGGTCTGGCCGCGATTCAGCACCGTGAAGCGGTCGCCCACGGCCATGGCGTGGCGCACGTTGTGGGTGATGAAGACGACGCCGATGCCCGACCTGCGCACCCGGTCGATGGTGGCCAGCACGTTGGAGGTCTGGCGCACGCCCAGGGCCGATGTGGGCTCGTCAAGGATCAGCACCTTGGCGCCGAAATAGACCGCGCGGGAGATCGCCACGGTCTGGCGCTCGCCGCCCGACAGCGTGCCCACCGCCTGGTCGGGGGAGCGCAGCGCGATGCCCATCTCGGCCATCTGCTCCATGGTCACCCGGTTGGCGCGCTTGAAGTCGATGAAGTTGACCGGGCCGATGCGCCTGGTCGGCTCGCGGCCCATCCAGAAGTTCCGGGTGACGCTCATCAGGGGGATCATCGCCAGGTCCTGGTAGACCGTGGCGATGCCCGCCGCCATGGCGTCGCGCGGGCTCTCGAAGGCGACCTTGCGGCCCTCCACCAGGATCTGGCCGCGCGTCGGCTTGTGCACGCCCGACATGGTCTTGATGAAGGTCGACTTGCCGGCGCCGTTGTCGCCCAGCAGGCAGTGCACCTCGCCCGCCTCGATCGACAGGGAGACGCCGTTGAGCGCGATCACCGGGCCGAAATGCTTCTCGATGTCGCGCAGCTCGATCAGCGGGGCGGCCATCAGCGTTCCCCCGTGATCATGCGGCGGATATAGGTGTTGAGGATCACCGCCAGCAGCAGGATGACGCCGAGGAAGACCCGGAACAGGCTGCTCTCCACGCCGGTGAAGAACAGGCCCTGCTGCACCACGCCGAAGATCAGCGCGCCCAGCCCGGCGCCGATCACCGAGCCGTAGCCGCCGGTCAGGAGCGCGCCGCCGATGACCACGCAGATGATCGCCTCGAACTCCTTCAGGAGGCCGCGGTCGGCGGCGGCGGAGCCGAACTCCATCACCTGGCAGGTGGCGAAGACGGTGGCGCAGAAGGCGGTCAGCACGAACATCAGGATCTTCACCCGGTTCACCGGCACGCCGGTATAGCGCGCCGCCTGGGCGTCGCCGCCCGAGGCGAAGATCCAGTTGCCGAAGCGGGTGCGGGTGAGCAGCAGATGGCCGACGATGACGAGACCGATCGCCCAGACCACCAGCATCGGAATGCCGTCGACGATGGGCTCGCCCTCGCGGCTGCCGCGGGTATAGGTGTCGATCCAGCCCCACTCGGCCAGCCAGTCGAACAGGAAGCCGAGGATCTTGCCGCCGAACACCGGCGCCAGCCAGTCGCCCTCCGCGGCGTCGTCGACGCCACCGATGATGGTCTGCCGCGTGGTGGCGATCGACAGGAAGATGGTCAGTCCGCGCAGGATGAACAGCCAGGCCAGCGTGACGATGAAGCTGGGCAGGCCGGTGCGCACCACCAGCAAGCCGTTGAAGGCGCCCAGCAGCATGGCCAGCGCGAAGGCGGCCAGGATGGCGATCCACACCGGATAGCCCCACTGCACCGAGACGATGGCGATGACCGTGCCGGAGAAGCCGATCATCGAGCCGACCGAGAGGTCGAACTCGCCGGCGATCATCAACAGGCAGGCGCCCACCGCGATGATGGCGAACTGGGCGGCGACCGAACCCCAGTTCAGCACGCCCTCGGGGCTGAACATGCCGGTGTCGGACGCCACCAGGAAGAAGAAGACGAAGACGAGGACGGTGCCGGAGAGGGCACCCAGCTCGGGCCGGATCAGGGCCTGGCGGGTGCGCGACATCTCCTTCACCCGTTCATCGGCCGTGGCCATGCCGGGCCTCCCTGGCGCTCAGGGGAAGAAGGCGGCGCCGCCGGCCGTTGCGCGAACGGACCGGCGGCACCCGCCTGATGGTGGCGGCGTCAGCGGTACTCGCCGGCCAGTTCCTGGACCTGGGCCAGGTTGTCGGTGGTGATGAAGCCCGGGCCGGAATTGATGTGGCCGGAGGGCAGCACCCCGTAGCGGTTGTAGTTGGTCAGGATGACCACCGGCAGGTAGCCCTGCAGATAGGGCTGCTGGTCGATGGCGAAGGCGATGGTGCCGGCCTCGATCGCCTCGGCGATCTCCCCGGACAGGTCGAAGGTGCCGAAGAACATCTCGCCGGCCAGGCCCATCTCCTCCAGCGCCGCGATGGTCGGGTGCGCCGAGGTCGGGCCGAGCGTCAGCACGCCGTTCACGTCCTCGTTGGTGTTGAGATAGGCCATGACGCGGTTGCGGATCTCCTGCGGGTCCTGGCCGGAGTCGATCATCTGGTCGCCGAGCTCGACGCCCAGCGCGTCGGCGAAGCCCTGGCAGCGCTCCACCGAGGCCGGGTTGGTGATGTAGTGGTTGACGCACAGGAACGAGGTCACGCCGGCGTCCGCCGCGCGCTGGCCGGCGCCGTAGCCGGCGTCGTATTCCGGCTGGCCGACATGCATCAGCGCGCCCAGCTCCTCGGACTGCGCGTGCGTGCCGGAATTGATGGTGATCACCGGGATGCCGCGGTCGACGGCGGAGGTCACCGGGCCTTCCAGCACGTCGAAATCGGCGATGGTGACGATGATGCCGTGGGGATCGGAGGCCGCCGCCTGCTCGACGATGCGCGCCATGTCGGCGAGATCGCCCGTCGGCGGGTTGCGGTACTCGACGGTGACGTCCATCTGCTCCGCCGCCACCGCGATTGCGTTGCGGATGGTGTTCCACCAGCTGTCGGAATCGGGTGCGTGGCTGATCAGGACGAAGCGCTCGTCCTGGGCCTGGGCCGGCGTGGCGAGCGGCGCCGTCAGGGCGGCCGCGGCCACCGTCGCCAGACCGATCGCTGCGAATGTGCGCATCATTGGTGTTCCTCCCATTGTCCCCCGGGTTTTGCGGCGGGTCGGCGCACCGGGGTTACGCCGCCGAAGGCTTCGTCGATATGCAGCGCCCGCTGGGGGCTGATGGAATGTACATTCCAAAACGGAATCGGGCAATTCGAAAGTTCCGAATCTGGAACGCGTGTTCCAGGCGGATCGCGGGGCCTCACCCCCCGGCCTGGCGCGCCCCGGTGGCGACCGCCAGCGTGGTCGCCAGGCAGAAGGTGGCCGACAGGGAGCGGAAGGCGCCGACATCGGGCTCCTCGACCTCCAGCACCATCTCGGCATGCTTGGCCAGCGGGCTGACCGTGCTGTCGGTGATCGCCACCACCGACACGCCGGCCGCCCGCGCGGTCTCCGCCAGCGCGATGGTCTGCCCGGTATAGGGCTGGAAGGAGATCGCCAGCATCGCGTCGCCCGGATCGAACAGCGCCGTCTGCTCCAGCGCGCCGCCGGTCTCGTGCAGCACCGTCGGCCGGCCGACCCGCTGCAGGGCATAGGCGAGATAGGTGGCCACCGCATAGGCGCGGCGCAGGCCGACCACGTGGATGAGGCGCGCGGCGGTCAGCCGGTCGACGGCGCGACGCAGGGTTTCCGGGGCGATGCGGGCGGTCAGCCGCTCCAGCGACAGGCGCGAGACCTCGGCGAATTCCGCCAGCAGGCCCTCCGGCGATTCCGCCCCCGCCGCGCGCAGCCGCTCCAGCCGGGTCGGGTAGTCCGGCCAGATGCCCGACAGGCGGGTGCGGAAGACCTGCTGCATCTCCGAGAAGCCGGAGTAGCCGAGCAGCTTGGAAAAGCGGATCATTGCCGAGGGCTGCACCGCGGCCGCCGCGGCCGCCTGCGCCACCGTGTCGAAGGCCACCCGGTCGGGGTCGCGCAGGACGTATTCGGCGCATTGCCGCAGCCGCTTGGGCAGCGTGCCGTGCAGCTCGGTCAGCCGGTGCTGCAGCCGCTCGTAATCCTGTGGTGTCGCGTCACTCGCCATGCCCGGTATCGGTCTCCCGCCGTTCTCCCGCCCGTCTCCGGTCACGATCTTGACAGCCGGCCGTGGAAGGGCGCAAGCATTCGTGGAACATTTATTCCATTTTCAGGGGGCGCGGCATGGACGGCATCGGTATCGGCCTGATCGGCACCGGCTTCATGGGCAAGTGCCACGCGCTCGCCTACCGCGCCGTCTCCGCCGTCTTCGCCGACGTCCCCGCGCCGCGCCTCGCCGTGCTCTGCGACGTGCCGGCGCCCCGGGCCGAGGCGGCCGCGCGCCAGTTCGGCTTCGCCCGCGCCGTCGACGACTGGCGCGCCCTCGTCGCCGACCCCGCCGTGGACGTGGTGGCCATCACCACGCCCAACAGCCTGCACCGGGAGATGGCGCTGGCCGCCCTCGCCGCCGGCAAGCACGTCTACTGCGAGAAGCCGCTGTCGCTGACGCTGGAGGAGGCGGAGGAGATGGCGGCCGCCGCCGCGGCCACCGGCACCGTCACGCTCGTCGGCTACAACTACCTGCGCAACCCGGCCCTGACCCATGCCGCCCGGCTGGTCGCCGACGGCGCCATCGGCCGGCCGATCCACTTCCGCGGTATCGTCGACGAGGACTACATGGCCGACCCCGGCCTGCCCTGGTCCTGGCGCTGCCGCCGGGCGGAGGCCGGCCTCGGCGCGCTCGGCGACATGGGCTGCCACCTGGTCAGCGTCGCCACCCACCTGGCCGGCCCCATCGCCTCGCTGATGGCCGATGTGGAGACGGTGCACGCCGAACGCCCGGTGCCGCCCGGCACCACCGAAAGCGGCGTCGCCGGCTCGGTCGACAATGACGACATCGCCACCGCCCTGGTGCGCTTTCGCTCCGGCATCTCGGGCATGATCACCACCTCGCGCGTCGCCTGGGGCCGCAAGGGCCGGCTGGCCTGGGAGCTGCACGGCGACGCCGGCATGCTGGCCTTCGATCAGGAGCGCATGAACGAGCTGCAGCTCTTCCAGGCCGGACCGGACAAGGCGCTGCACGGCTTCAAGACCATCCTCAGCGGGCCGGCCCATCCGCCCTACGACGCCTTCCTGCCCGCACCCGGCCACGGCCTCGGCTTCAACGACCAGAAGACGGTGGAGGTGGCCCATCTGCTGCGCGCCGTCGCCGGGCGGGAGGCGCCGCATCCGGATTTCGCCGCGGCGCTGGAGATCGAGCGGGTGATCCACGCCATCGCCCGCTCCGCCGCCGAGGGCGGCCGCCGCGTCGAGCCCTGAGGGAAGGTCGCGCTCAGGCGTCGTGGAACACGGGCTGGTAGGTCACCTCTCCGGTCGGCGGTGTGCCCGAAAAGACCAGGCGCATGAAATATTCGGGCGGAGCATCCGCGAACCGCAGGGCGGGATCTTGCTCGAAGCCGAAGCGCCGGTAGTATCCTGGATCGCCGAGGACGACGCATCCCCGGGCGCCCAGCGCCCGCAATCGCGCCAGACCCTCGCGGACCAGCGCTCCGCCTAGGCCCTGGCCCTGGCGCTCGGGCCGTACCGAGATCGGGCCGAGGCCGAACCAGCCGACATCCTGGCCCGCGACGCTGACCGGCGAGAAGGCTATGTGGCCGACGATCTGGCCATCCGTCTCGGCGACCAGCGACACGGTCAATGTCCCGGTCTCGCGCAACGCGTCGATTATCGCCCCTTCGGTGCCGGATCCATGGGGGGTTGCCGCGAAGGCGGCCTCGGTTATCTCTCGGATGACGGCGCGATCGGCCGGTGACTCGGCGCGCAGGATCATGGCGCTCCAGCCTCAGCTGTTGGCGAAAACCACGGTCTTGTGGCCGTTCAGCATCACCCGGTGCTCCAGATGCAGCTTCACCGCGCGGGCCAGCACGCGGGATTCGATGTCCCGGCCGGTGGCGACGAAATCCTCCGCCGTCATGGCGTGGGTCACCCGCTCGGTCTCCTGCTCGATGATCGGCCCCTCGTCCAGGTCCGGCGTCACGTAATGCGCCGTGGCGCCGATCAGCTTGACCCCGCGCTCATGCGCCTGGTGGTAGGGCTTGGCGCCCTTGAAGCTGGGCAGGAAGCTGTGGTGGATGTTTATGATGCGGCCGTAGAGCCGGGTCGACAGCCGGTCCGACAGCACCTGCATGTAGCGCGCCAGCACCACCAGGTCGGCACCGCTGCGCTGCACCAGCTCCAGCAACCGGGCCTCCTGCTCCGCCTTGTTGTCCCTGGTCACCGGCCAGTGGTGAAACGGGATGCCCTGGGCTTCCGCCGTCGTCCGGCTGTCGGTGTGGTTGGAGACGATCGCCGCCACGTCCGCCGCCAGCCAGCCGACCCGGATCTGGTAGAGCAGGTGCTCCATGGCGTGGTCGAATTTCGAGACCATGATCACCAGGCGCGGCCGCCGCGCGACGTCGCTCACCGCCGCCTTCATCCCGAAGCGCTCGATGGCCGGGGCCAGCGCGCGATCCACGTCCTCCCGCGCCGTGTCCCGGGGCGCGGTGAAGGCGATGCGCATGAAGAAGCGGTCGGTCTGCCGATCCCAGAACTGGTTGGAGGCGGCGATGTTGGCGCCCAGCGCCGCCAGCTCCGTGGTCACCGCGGCGACGATGCCGGGGCGGTCCTGGCAGGACAGGGTCAGCACGAACTCCGCATGCGCCATGGTACGTCCTCCTGGGTCGGTATCGGGGAAGGTGAGTTGGGGAGAGGCGGTCAGAGCCGGACGATCCGGCCGTCGGTCGCGGCGGCCAGTGCCGCCTCGGCGATCTCCAGCGCCTTGAGGCCGTCCTCGCCGGTCGGCGTCAACGCACCGCCACCGGTCAGCGCCTCGACGAAGGCGGCGATCTCCGCCGCATAGGCGGCGACATAGCGGGTCATGAAGAAGTCGTACAGCGGCGGCCGGGTGAAGCCGCCGGCATCGGCCACCTCGATGGAGACCGGCCGCTGGTTCTCCGCCCGCACCATGCCCTTGGAGCCCAGCACCTCGATGCGCTGGTCGTAGCCGTAGGTGGCGCGGCGCGAGTTGGCGATCAGGCACTGCCGGCCGCTGGCCGTGCGCAGCAGGATGGAGGCTGTGTCGACATCGCCCGCCTCGCCGATGCGGCTGTCGACCAGGGCGGCCGCCTGGGCCGCCACCTCGACCGGTTCCTCGCCGAGCAGGAAGCGCGCCATGTCGAAATCGTGGATCGACATGTCGCGGAACATGCCGCCCGAGCCGGCGATGTAGTCCGGCGGCGGCGGGGCCGGGTCACGCGAGGTGATGGTGACCTGCTCCACAAGGCCGATCCGGCCCTCGTCGATCGCCGCCTTCAGCGCCAGGAAATGCGGGTCGAAGCGCCGGTTGAAGCCGATCATCAGGCGGGCACCGGTCGCCTCGACCACCGCCAGGCAGGCGCGCACGCGCTCCAGGCCGAGGTCGATCGGCTTCTCGCAGAAGATCGCCTTGCCGGCGCGCGCGAAGCGCTCGATCAGGTCGGCATGGGTGTTGGTCGGCGTTGCGATGACCACGGCGTCGATGTCGTCGGCGGCCTCGATCCGGTCCAGATTGCGGACCTGGCAGCCATACCGCTCGGCGATCGCCGCCGCCGCCGCCTCGACCGGGTCGAAGACCGCCGCCAGGCGTGCCGCCGTCTGGCTGGCGATGGCGCGCGCATGCACCTTGCCGATGCGCCCCGCGCCGAGCAGGGCAAACCGTACCGTCATCCCGACCTCGTGCTCGATTGTCCGGCGGGAACCGCCCGCCCGTCGCGCCGGGATGCTTCGGCGAAACCCGGCCGCCCGTCAAGCGCCCTGTCCGATCCCGGACCGCCTGCGCCCACAAGTTGATCGGGCGGTCACGAATACGCTCGCCTGCCGGAGTCCCGGCGCTATCATGCCGCTGATTCGGTCGACAGCGGCGGCGGGAGATCGGGGACGGCACATGAAACGCACACCTCCCAATCGCAGTCACGCGGTGATGGCGCAGCGCGCCGAGCCGCATGACAGCCTCGACGACTTCCCCACGCCGCCCTGGGCCACCCGCGCCCTGTTCGCCCATGTCCTGCCGCCGCAGGTCTGGTCGCGCCAGACCTGTCTGGAGCCGTCCTGCGGTGCTGGCCACATGGCGCGCGTGCTGCGCGAGCACTTCGCCGTGGTCAAGGCCGCGGACATCCATGATTACGGCTATGGCAAGGTCAGCGACTTCCTGACCACGCCCTACCCGACCGGCAGCTTCGACTGGGTGATCACCAACCCGCCCTTCCGGCTGGCCGAGGACTTCATCGTGCGGGCGCTGGCCATCGCCCGGGTCGGCGTCGCCATGTTCGCCCGCACCGCCCTTATCGAGGGCGTGGCCCGCTATGAGCGCCTCTTCCGCCCGCATCCGCCGACGCTGATGGCCCAGTTCACCGAGCGCGTGCCGATCTTCCGGGGCCGCCTCGACGGCAAGGGCTCGACCGCGACGGCCTATGCCTGGTTCGTCTGGATGGCGGGCGAGCCGGCGTTTCCGCTGGCCTGGATCCCGCCCTGCCGGCGCGCGCTGGAGCGGCCGGGCGACTACGATCTGGCCCCGGTCCCGCCGGCACCGTTCCCGGCGGAGGCGCCGGAGCCGGCCACGGAGCCCTTGCCGACCCGGCCTGTCTTCGACCTGTTCAGCTGAGTCTCAGCCTTCCTTGCCCGGCCCGGCGATCCTGCGCTCGACGAAGCCGAGCACGGTGAGGATGACGAAGGCCAAGACGCCGCCGGCGAGCGCGATCAGGAAATAGCCGCCGCCGCAGGCGACGCCCAGCGCGCCGACCAGCCAGATGCTGGCGCCCGTGGTCACGCCCTGCACCTTGCGACCGGCGCGGATGATGGTGCCGGCACCCAGGAAGGCGACTCCGGTCAGCACCGCCTCGACCACGCGCACCGGATCGGAATTGGTCGAACTGTCCAGTTCCTGCGCGGTCAGCACGATCTCGAAGGAGATCAGGGTGAACATCGCCGCGGCGACCGAGACCAGCATGTGGGTGCGCAGCCCCGCCGGCCGGTCGGTCATCTCGCGGTCGAGGCCGATGATGAAGCCGGCGAGGCAGGCCGCGCCCAGGCGCAGCGCGATTTCCCAGATGCTGAAGCTCGTCTCGATCATCGTCGGGCGCGTCTCCAATTGGCAGGGGCGGACACCATCGGGACGGGGCTGTCGGCCGCCATGCCCGGCGCCGGGAACGCGGGGTCACGCGCGGTCGGCGTGGCGTGCTTCCCTACAAACAGCCGCGAGGGGCTTCCGGTTCCGCCGGACGGGCCGGCGCGGATTCAGCCAGCCGGGCCGTTCCCGCCGCTTACAGCGTGAGTTCCCAGTTCTGCCCCACCAGATCCTTGCCGAAGGAGTGGTGCGGGGCCGCGTCGACGAGGCGAAAGCCGGCAGCCTCGTAGAGGCGCCGGGCGGCGGTGAGGATGTCGTTGGTCCACAGGGTCAGGCGCCGATAGCCCCTGGCGCGGGCGAAGCGGATGCATTCCGCCACCAGCCGACCGCCGATACCGAGGCCGCGGGCCGACGGCTCGACATAGAGCAGGCGCAGCTTGGCGACCGCCTCGTCCGCCCGCACGACGAAGACGCTGCCGACGATCCGGCCGTGGCGCTCGGCGATCCAGGCGCGCTCGCCGGTCGGGTCGAAAGTCTTCACGAAATCCGCCAGGATCTCCGCCACCAGGGCCTCGAAGCTCTGGTCCCAGCCATATTCCTCGGCATAGAGCACGCCCTGGCGGTGGGCGATCCAGCCGAGGTCGCCGATCTTCAGCGGCCGCAGCAGATAGGACTCCTCCCGCGGCGTCGGCTCGACGGTCAGCAGGGTCCTGACCGTGTCCATGGCGTCGACCAGCCGGTCCCGGTCCTCCGGCCGCAGGGCGGCGAGCAGGGCGTCCGCCTCGCCGATCGCGGCCCGCCGAAGGCGGTCGTATTCGGCACGTCCATGGGCGGTCAGCGTCAGCACGCTCCGGCGCGCGTCGTCCGCCGCCGCCCGCCGCTCGACCAGCCCGTTGTCGACGAAACGCTTCAGGATGCGGCTCAGATGCGCCGGGTCGATGCCCAACTCGCCGGCCAGGCCTGCCGCCGACAGGCCCTCGCGATGCGCCAGTTCCCAGATCACCCGCGCCTGGGTCAGCGGATAGCTGGTCTTGTGCAGGCCGCGGTCCAACAGCCCGATCTGTCGGGTGTAGAAGCGGTTGAAGGCGCGTACCGCCTCGATCTGGCCCGGATCCATCTGGCCCGGATCGATCCGGTTCCCATCGATGAGGTCCGGTTCCATCCGATCAGTCTGGCTTGATGACCGGTCGCTGCCGGCGGGGTCGCTTGACATGGTGATGGTTGCCGTACGCAGTGGATATAGTTGACATCGTCAATCATATCACCGCGGACAGGGCGCTGTCAGCACGCGCGTGCCGTCCATCGATGGAAGTCTCAGTAGAAGTGCGCGCAGGCCAGCGTGGCGATGGCGTTGTTCGAGCCGGTGAGGGGGAAGCTGACCGGGACCGGGGACAGGCCGCCGACGCTCACCGTTCCACCGCCCCGCAGCGCGGCGACCACGCCGCCGTCCTCGATCACGCCGCCGGTGCAGCCGCCACTGCCGCAGCTGACCGGGAAGCTGCCGACCGGGCGGCCGTCGACCCGGATCTCGGCCACCGCCTGGGGCGGTGTCGCCACCGGCAGGTCGATCACCGGGGAGAACAGCCCGGCATTGCCGCAGTCGAGCCCGAAACGGCCCTGCGCGGTCTCGACGACGGCGCTGCCCTGGCCGAAGGGCAGGACCTCGGCGCGCCAGTCGGCGGGGCCGGCCGTGGCCGGTGCGGAGTCGCCACAGCCGCCGACGCCCGACAGTCGCAGGGTCTCACCGTCGCCGGGCCGGAGATGGCCGCCCCGCTCCAGGTCGGAGATGAAGGCCTGGACCTCGCTCCAGTCGCCGCCGCGCTTGGTGATGAACTCGCCGATCTCCTGCTCGCGCAGGGCGCAGTCATAGGCGCGGAACTCGGCATAGAGCGCCTGGTAGTAGTCGGGTTCGGTGCCCGGCAGGGTCGGCGTGGCGGGATTCTTGGTGGGCACGGGGGCGGGTGGAGCGGTCGTCGAGCCCGGACCGCCCGCTGTGGCCGGCGCCAGCAGCGCCGCCTGCTGATCGGGTGTCAGATAGCCGGTCACCGTCTCGCCCCGGGCGGCCTGGAAGCGCTCGACCGCCTCGCGCGTGCGCTCGCCCGGGATGCCGTCGATCGGTCCCGGCTGGTGGCCCAGCGCGGCCAGCCGCTGCTGGATCGCCAGCCACTGGGTGGCGTTGGTCGCCGGTTCCGCAACGGCGGCCGGGTTGACCGGCACGATCTGCGTCGGCGGCCCGGCGACGGTGCCGCCGGGGTAGGGCGGGGCTGGCTGCCAGAACGGGTTGCCCTGATAGGCGGGGCCGTTGGGATAGTTGGGATAGCTCGGCTGGCCGGGCCAGCCCTGGTTGCCCGGAAAGCCCTGATTTCCCGGAAACCCCGGATTGCCGGGCACCAGCGGTCCGAGCGGCGTGTTCGGACGGCCGAACAGCGTCTCGTTGATGATGCCGCCGACGATCCCGGTGACGACATCCTCCATGTTCTGCGCCGCCACCGGCGTCGCCATGGCGAGCGCGCCCGTCAGGGCGCCCGCCAGCATGGGCGTGACCAGAATTGGCGTGAACGGTCTCGGTCGAGGCATGGTCGGGCCCCCTTTCGTCCGACGGCGCGCCTGCCCGCGGTCAGCCGCCGGCCGTCTGTCGGTTTCTGAAGCGTATCATGATGATAGGCCGGAAAGTGACGCGGTCATGGCCTTGGCCGGCAGGGGAACAGCTGGCGGGGGAATCGCCGGGGCGAATAGACGGGGGGGTATCAGGCGGCGGGATCGTTCGGGGTGGTGGCGTCGCCTGCCGGGGCGTGGTTGTCCGGTGCGTGGTTGTCTGGCGCGCCGCCGGCTGGGGCGTCGGGGTCCAGATAGTCGGCCTCGAAATGGGCGAAGTCGCGCACCCCGTCCTGGCTGCGGATGATCACCCGGCCGCGGCCGACATCGATCATTCCCTGCTTGCGCAGGGCGCGGATCGAGCGGTTGACGTGCACCTCGGTGATGCCGAGCGCGTCGGCGAGATGGCTCTGGGTCAATGGCAGGGCGTAGCTGCCGCCTTCCGTCGCGCCCAGGACGCGTAGCCGCGCCTCCAGCTCCAGCACCAAATGGGCCAGCGATTCCTGCGCCGTGCGCCGGCCGACATTCATCAGATGGGCGTGCAGCAGGCTCGACTTGCGCTCCTCGATCCGCAGCAGCTTCGGGGCGATGCCCGGATGCCGGTCGACCACCGCCAGGAAGGCGTCGATGGGCGCCGTCAGCGCCACGCAGTCGGTGATCGCCTCGCAGGTGTAGCGGGCCATCCTTGTGTGCAGATGGCTGAGGCCCACCAGTTCGCCCGGCAGTTCGAAGGTGTAGATCTGCTTCCTTCCGTCCGACAGCACGGAGTATTTCTGCGCCCAGCCGTCCAGCAGCAGGGCGAGGAAATCGCAAGGATAGCCCGCCTCGAAGATGGCCGTCCGGCGCGGGTAGCGGCGTACCGGCCCGAAGGCGGCCAGAACCGCCTCCTTCTCCGCCGTCTCCAGACCCATGTCCCGCGACAGACGCCCCATCGCGGAGTCCTGAATGGCGGCGATTGACGCCGCCGCCTCGTGCTTGTCCACCTTGTGTCGCCGTCCTGCTTCGGCCTGCCGAATCCCGTTCCCGCCGGCTTCCCTCCGGCGCCCCGGGACTCCGGCGGCGTTCGCTCCTCGTGTCGTGCATGTCGTTGATTCGGCGGTAAGGATAAGGTCCGCCGCGCTGTCGGTACGCGCGCAAATATGCCTATCACCGACGCCGGACACGCCAGTCCAACATAGGTTAAGATCGAGCAAACATACAGGTCCCAAATGGGGGCAACAGACGGGGCCGCGAACCGGAAGCCGCGCCGGCCCGGTCGTCTCAGCCGAGATCGTCCGGGCGCGCCGGTGCCAGGGCCCCGACCGGCCGGGCGGTGCGCCGGCCGACGAGGTCGGCCAGCCGGTCGGGCCCGATGCCGCCGCCGGGGCTGAGCGCGATCAGGTCCGCCGCCGACACCACGGCGCCGCCGGCCAGGTCGCGGCGCCAGTGCAGCGACTTGCGGCGCTCCACCGTGTAGCTCTCCTCGCGCGGATCGCGGGATTTCTCCGGCCGGCCCAGCGCCGGCAGCACCGCGTCGCAGGCCTGCCTGAGCCGGGCGAGGTCCGCCGGGATCAGCGAGAACGGGTTGTCCGTGCCCTTCCAGCCGCGGTCGTTGGTGTAGTGGTGCTCGAAGATGCGCCCGCCCAGCGTGAAGGCCGCCAGCGTCGCCGCCCAGTCCGGGCTGTGCGTCGACAGGCCCGTCACCACGCCCGGATAGCGCGCCCGGTAGGTCTCGATCACCCGCAGGTTCAGCACATCGTCCGGCGCCGGGTAGATGCAGGCGCATTGCAGCAGCGCGAAGGCGGCGCCGCGGCCTTCAAGCAGCTCGACGACGCGGTCGACCTCCTCCTGCTCGCAGCCGCCGGTGGAGACGATCAGGGGCACGCCCAGCGTCGCCGCGTGATCGATCAGCGGCAGGTTGGTGGCGTCGCCCGAGGCGATCTTGACCGCCGGCACGCCGAGTTCCGCCAGCCGCTCCAGGCTGGCATGGTCGAACGGCGTGCTGAAGGCGGTGATCCCCCGCGCCCGGCAATGCGCGAACAGGGCGCGCCAAGCCTCGGCATCGAACTCCAAGAGCTCGCGATGCCGGCCATAGACCGGGTCCATCCATTGCGGGTTGTCCGAGCGGTAGTCATAGGCACCCGGCCGGTCGCCGGGCGCGTAGACCTCGCGCGGCGCCCGGGTCTGGAACTTCACCGCGTCCGCACCGGCCGCCTGGGCCGTGTCGACCATCGCCATCGCGCGCTCCAGCGAGCCGCCGTGATTGTGGCCGATCTCGGCGATCAGATAGGCGGGCGTGTCGTCGGCGATGCGCCGCCGGTCGATGGTCAGGCTCCGGTCGCTCGCCGTCGTCTGCTGGTGCTGCATGTCGCTATGTCCGGTCGTCGTTGATCATGGGTCGTGGGCCGTGGGTCGCGCGGGCGCGGGCGCGGGCAGGGCGGAAGGGGGTGTCACGCGTCGTGCAGGCCCAGGCGCTCGGCCTCGTAGACGAAGGGCGTGCCCTCCAGGATGCCGTCGCAGATCACGTCCAGCCCCGGGAACACGCCCGGCCGGAAGGCCTCGAGGCTGTCGGCGGTCAGGTCGAACAGGTGCCGGCTGCCGTCCAGGAAGGGCAGCGGGATCATTCGGCGGAAGAAGAAATGATAGGCGTAGCGGCGGGCCCGCCGGATGGTGTCCGGGGCCATCTCGAGCCCCTCGGGCAGCCGGTCGAGGATCGCGAAATAGGCCTCGCGCGTGCTGGCGTCGAGCGACAGCCCCTTGTTGCGGATCCAGGCCTCGCCGGCGACGATGACGGGCTTGCCGACCGCCGCCAGCTCGACGCCCATCTTGGTGCCGTAGACGATGGCGGCGTCGCAGGCCTCCATGGCGGCGTAGCTGCTGACCGGGTCGGCCGCGTCGATGACGAAGACATTGGCCGGCAGGGCACCGACGCGGCGCCTGATCTCCGGCAGCAGCGGCTGGCGCGAGGGCACGTGGCCGCGGATCTCCGCCGGATGGATGCGCACCAGCAGCTGCAGGTCGGGCCGGCCGGCGAAATAGCGAACCGTCTCCACCGCCCAGTCGATCATCGTGGCGAAGGCGTTGGCCGGGAAGTGAAGCTGGGCGTCCCAGACCACGTTGCTCAACAGCCCGATCAGCGGCTTCCCCGGGTCGATACCCAGCGCCGCCGCGGCCTTGCGGAAGTCCTCGTCCGGCTTCTCGTGGAACCAGATCCAGTCGCGGCTGCCCACCCGCCGGCTCCCGAGATAGGCCATGATCGCCGCCTCGTCGGCCGTGCCGAAGGGCATCGTCTCCCAGCCCGCCGTCGGCTCCGCCATCATGGTGTGGTGATAGGTGTCGCCGTGGGAGTAGATGAAGGTGTTCTTGCGGTAGCCGGGATTGCTGTTGACCACGCGCACCCCGGCCCGCCGGCAGGCATCGCCGGTCGGCCCCTGGGGCACGTAGATGCCGTGATGGAACACCGCCGTGCGGTAGCCGCGCCCGGCCAGCGCCCGCGCCGCCGCGCGGCCGGACAGCGCGGCCGCCTCGACATAGCGCCGCAGCACCGCCTCGGCATCGGGCGTACCGCCCAGCTCGCCGCGACCGAGGAAGCGCAGCGCCCCGGCCAGGGCGTGCTCGCCGATGGCGATGCCGTCCTCGGCATGTCCGGCGATCCGCTCGCGGGGCAGCCTCTCCGCCAGATCGCGGGCGTACGTCCGGTCCCCCGGGCCGATCAACGTGCCGAGTCGGCGCAGCGGCAGGCCCAGCGGGCCCAGGATGTCGCCGCCCAGCTGCTGGCAGGCGCGGCAGTGCAGATCGGCGAACCGGCGCAGGGCGATCGTCCGGGCCTGGTGCTGCAGATCGTCCTGGGAGACGGGTACCGCCATCTGGCAGGCCGGCAGCACGCCGTCGCAGACCAGGAAGTCGACCGCGGCGCCGCGCAGGGTCAGCGCGATGGCGATACTGCCCTCCAGCATCGCCGCGTGCCGGGCTCCGGTCGTGTTCGTCGCCATCAGGATCCGCGGGCCGGCGCGGGCGGCGCGCCGGGCCCGCCGCCAGGCGCTGGCCTCGGCCGCGAGCAGCCGGCCGAAGGGATGCTCGCGCGGCCGGTGCCGGTCGTCATCCGCCAGCCAGCCCGGGTGCCGCCTGCCGAACAGCCTCATCGGCCGGCCGGGATCATGGCAGCGGCTCACCCGCTTGCGGCGCCCCGTCGAGCGAAATCCCGTCGAACGGTTCCACGTCGACGGCCGGCAGGATCGAGGGATCCCCATCGGCCATCGCCTCGGCCTGTCGCCAGTCCGCCTCGGTGTTGATGTCGAAGCCCTCCACGGCGTCGGTCAGGAAGGGCATCTGGCTGTCGCCGGCGATCGTGCCGCCCTCCAGCACGACCCGCGTCCAGGCGATCTCCAGGCTGGCGTTCTGCACGTGGATGGGCGGCAGGGCCGCCATCTGGTTGGAATGCCAGGGCGTGCCGTCGGCCAGGGCGAAGGGCAGCAGCGGCGTCATCCGCCGGCCGCGGATCACCCACATCTTGCCCGGATGCTGGGACACCGGCTCGACCGCGCGCAGGGAATCGACGCCCGGCTCATCGCGGAAGGCCGCGAAGCCACGCCGGATCGTCGCCGGCCCGCGGAACGGGCTGGTCGGCCGCAGGATGGCGAAAATGTCATATGTCCGTCCGGCCGCGCGCAGGCGATCCAGCAGGTCGGTGATCCAGGCGATGTCCGGCGACAGCGCGGTCGCCATCTCCGGCGGCCGCAGCCCCGGCACCTCCGCGCCGTAATGGCGCGCGATCGCCGCGTAGCCCGGATCGTCCGTCGACACCACGACGTCGCGGAAGCAGCCTGAGGCGAGTGCCGCCCTGACGGCGTAGGCCAGCAGCGGGTGCCCGGCGAGCGGCCGGACGTTCTTGCCCGGTACCCGCACCGATCCCGAACGCGCCGGGATCAGGGCAATGGCGGCCGGTTCGGAAGGGACGGGCATGGCGGCGGACCGGGTGGCGGCGGGCGGGGACGGCCTCTCACCCTAGACAGGATCACGGTCTGATGGAACCGGCTCCGGTTCCATCGAACGGTGTGAATCCTGTCTACGATCAATCCGTTAGCGCGGATTCACATCCCTCGACGGAACGCTCGCGCGATACCGTCAAGGGATGACCCGCGCTAGTGTCTCGACGGCGGCTGCAACAACCCGCCATCGACGGATCGCCTGGTAACCGGGATGTCGCCTTCCGATATCGGGAGTCCCGGGTGCAGTCGAACGCAGGGGAGAGGCGAGCCATGGCCATCGAGTTCAACCACACCATCGTCGCCGCCCGCGACAGCGCCGCCTCGGCCGCCTTCCTCGCCGGGATCCTGGGCCTGCCCGCCCCGGCGCGCTGGGGGCCGTTCCAGGTCGTGCGCACGGACAACGGCGCCAATATCGACTTCATGGACACGGCGGACCGGATCACGCCGCAGCACTACGCCTTCCTCGTCGGCGAGGACGAGTTCGACCGCATCTTCGCCCGCATCACCCAACGCGGCCTCGCCCACTGGGCCGACCCGGGCCGGCGGCGGCGCGGTGAGATCAACCGTCACGACGGCGGCCGCGGCGTCTATTTCGAGGACCCTGACGGGCACCTCCTGGAGGTCCTCACCCGGCCCTATGGCAGCGGTGGCTGGAATCCCTGAGTAGCCGTCCGGCGGCGCGTTCGCGTGCCATCCGGCGCCGGCGTCAGCCGAGCGCCACCACCAGCACGTGGAGCGTCATGTAGATCAGGATCAGCGAGCCCGGCGTCCACAGGGCCGCGCGCAAATCGTGCGTCTGCGCCGTCAGATAGGCCGCGAAGTGCAGCAGGCGGCTGACCACGTAGCCCAGCAGCAGCAACTGGGCCAGCAGCAGCGGCGGTCCCGTCAGCACGAACAGGAAGCCGGCCACCAGGAAATAGGGCAGGTTCTCCAGGTCGTTCATCTGGATGCGCCGGATGCGCTCCACCCGCGGATTGGGCTGCAGCTGGGCCGGATCGGGATCACGGTTCAGCGGCGTGCGCCGCAGATCCTCCGGCGACCGGAAGCCGCCCTTCTCGCGCATCATCACGGCGACGGTGAGCCACGACATGGCCACCCCCTTGAGGATCATCAGCGCCGCCGCCACGGCGTAGGTGGCGAACAGCGGGTTCCCGAAACTCAAGACCTCCATGGCACGGCCTCCTCCCCTGGGCGGACCGGCCGCCGCCCGGTCCCAACAAAGCATCCACCGGCCACGCGACCGACACAAGCCGGACGCGGGCGTCGATGGCGGTAACGCCACCGGCGCCGCATGGCGCGCATGGGGTGGTGGTCTCGACCTTGGACGAATGGTGCCGGCGCGCGGATTTGAACCGCGGACCTACTGATTACGAATCAGTTGCTCTACCCCTGAGCTACGCCGGCACGGGATGGGGCCGGACGGTCGCCGTTGCGGCGGTGTCGGGCCCGAGGCGGCGCGGAACCTACCCGAGGCGGGGGAGAGGGTCAATTGCTCTCGGACCGGGCGCAGGCATGCGGCGGAGAGCGGTCCCGGGACCCGCACGGCGGACCGGCCCCGGGCCCTGATCGCATTGCGTGCCCCGGAGCCGAGCCCGGAGCCGAGCCCCCGAGCCGGCCCCCTCAACCCGTGCCACTCAAGTTGTGACCCTCGGCCCGTGATCCGCCCTTGATCCTCTGCCCGTGCCCCGACCTGTGCACTCGACCCGGCCCGGGCCAGCCATGGGGCGCGGGGGGCCGGCCGGGCTGGCCCAGGGTTGACATCATCTGGCAGGGACCGACCTGTAAGACGACACCGGCGGTGGCGCGACAGGCGCCGCCGCCCGCGCCGGGAAGGGTATGGCGGCACCTGTGGAAACCCGGTGTCGCGGCGCGCCAATCCGGTCGCGCGACGGGGCAGCGGTGCAGCCATGCGGGTCCGACAGCCTGGGCCCGCCCGCCACCGTCAGCCCGGCCCCGTCAGCCCGGCACAGCCAGCCGGCAGATGTCCGGCCGCGATCGTCTGGCCGCCACCGTCGACACGCGATCGTCCGATGCCGTCGCCCGACGGCGTCAGCCGGGCGCATCGGTGGCAGCACCGGCAAACCGGACGGCGCCCGGGAGAACACGCAGCAGAACACGCAGCAGCCCGAGGGAGGGCAAGGTCGATGGATACACGCTCAGACGACTACGAGAAGACCCGACGCGAGGATAGCGCCGCGCCCGAGGTGCCGCCCCGCGAGGCGAGCCAGGGCATCGAACTGCATCGCATGCGCTGGGTGCTGGCCGCGTCGATCGCCGCCGTCGCGGTGATCTTCGTCGCGCTGCTGATCTCGTTCATCTGAGGGCGGCGCGGGTGAAATCGGCCGGGTGAAACTTGCCGGCTGAAACTTGCCAGCTGAAATCGGCCGAGTGAAATCGGCCGGCTCGATCGGGCGAAAGCCTGCCGCGGGCCGAGGCTCAGTCGTCGCCCCCGCCGCCGCCCGGGGTACCGCCCGTCGTACCCCCTGAAACATTGGCCGAGGGCGGCGGACCCTGCACCACCTCGCCCTCGGCGGTGATCAGCGCCGGCCGCTGGGCACCACGCCGGTGACCGAGCGCCGCCATGTGTTCGCCGTCGGCCGACCACTCGATGGTGCCGGTCGAGCGGCAGACGTCGCAATAGCCGTACCAGTCGGTGTGGGACGAGCCGCAATTGCCGCACATCCAGGTGCCGTCGCCGGCGGCGCGGTCCGCCTTGGCCAGCCAGTCGCGCGAGGCCGCCACGTCGCCGTTCTCCGCCAGCGCCACCTCTGCCATCAGGCGGTAGGCGCGCCGGCCGGGCGCCTTGGCGATGGCCCGCGAGAGATAGCGCCGGGCGAGCCCCCAGAGCTCCGCCTCGAGCGCCCCCTCGGCCATGGCGATCAGGCTTTCCGGGTGGTCGGGGGCGAGAGCGCCCAGCTTCTCCCGGCGCTTCGCCCGGTCGATCGGCGGCAGGTCGCCGGCCAGCTCGTCATGCAGGCCGACCAGGGCCCGGTGCGGCGTCACCGACCAGGCCTTCTCCACCACCTTCTCCGCCGCCCGGCCGCGGTCCAGGCGGATCAGCGCCCGTGCCTCGGTGATCGAGGCGGGCAGCCAGCCGCGCCGCAGCTTGTTGGCCTCGTGGGCGAGATCGGCGGCCTCCTGCCAGCGGTTCTCGCGCTCGGCTTGGCGGGCGCGCTCCAGCAGCAGGGCGGCACGCAGGGTGACCCCCCGGTCGGCCGGGATGGCGCGGTGCTTGACCGCCTCGTTCAGGCTGCGCTGGGCGCTCAGCCACTGGCCGCTCTCGGTCTCCAGCTCCAGGCAGGTCACCAGCACCCATTCGCTGTCGGGCCTGAGCGCCCGTGCCTCCCGGGCCAGGCGCAGGGCCTCCACCCGGTCGCCGCGCTTGAGCGCCTGCACGATCAGCCCGCGCAGGCCCAGGAAGCGGGTCTCCTTGCGCTCCAGCATGCCGCGGAAATGCTCCGCCGCCATGGTCTCGTCGCCGGCCAGTTGGGCCGCCTGCGCCTTCAGCAGCATGGTCAGCGGCGGCTCGTTCAAGAGCACGTCGGCCTTGCGGGCGTATTTCCGCGCCGCCTGGTTGTCGCCGGCCGCCACCGCCACCATGCCGTTGGTCAGGGCGCGGTAGCCGCGCGAGCGCTTGGCGTTGGCGTTCGCCCGCTGCAGCGTGCGCGGCGCGTTGACGGCGTTGCGGTAGAGCCAGAAGGCGATGGCGGCGAGGATCATCAGGATGAAGATGCCGACCGCCAGCACGCCCACCGACATCTCGATGATGCTGCCCTGCCAGGCGATCTCCACCGTGCCCGGCCGGTCCGCCAGCCACACCGCGATGGCGATGAGGATGGCGACCTTGACGATGAACCAGAGGGCGCGGCGCATCACTCGGCCGCCGCGTAGCGGATGGCGCGTTCGCCCAGGCTGGACAGCGCGGCCTCGGCGGCGATACGGCGTTCCAGGGCGGCGATCCACTCGGCCATGGCGCTGCGGGCCTCCGCCGAGAGGGCGTCGAGCGCCTCACGCGCGCCGGTCAGATTGCCGTCGAGCAGGCGGCCCTCCGCCCGGGCCAGGACGGAGGCGGCGTCGGTGCCCTCGTTCTCGCCCGGCGCCGGGCGCACGCTGACCAGGCCGGAGACGCCTTCCAGCGCCTCGCCCAGCCAATCCTCCGGCGGCGCCCGGTCGGCCTCCCGCGCGGCGGCCGCCGCCGCGCCGAACCGGCCTTCCAGCATGTCGGTCGTCGGCACCGGCCCGTCCAGGCCGCGCAGCGTCGCCACCGCCTCGCCGACCGCCTGGTCGCCGTCGCCGAGCCCGGCCACGAGGTCGAGCGCGCCTGTGTAGTCGCGGCCGGCCAGCACGTCCTCGCGCAGCTGGCTGACCGCCAGCAGCAGGCCGGCTCGTCCGGCGTCGAGCGCGTCCAGCCTGGCCGTCAGGTCGCCGAGATCGGTCCGCAGCGCCGCCAGCGTGTCGGCGAGGTCGGTCAGCGTCGGCTCCGTCTCGTCGAGCCGGCCGGCCAGCTCGCCGATGCGCCCGGAGACGGTCTCCAGCCGGCCCTGCATGTCTGACAGGCTGCTGCGCAGGAACTGCACGTCGCCGGCCAGCGCCGCGGCCTCGTCGCTGCCGACCACGTTCGCGGTGCGTTCGTCGAGCGCGCCGAGCCGATCCTCCAGGCGCGGCAGGTCGCGCGCCAGGCCGGCCAGCGTCTCGCCGTCGGCTTCCAGTGCCGCCACGCGCTGGTCGAGGTCCTCCAGCGCGCCGCTCGGGTCGGCCGCGGGACGTGCCTCGACCGCCTCGATCCGCTCGGCGAAGTCGTCGAGCCGGCGGCCGACCGCGTCCTCGTCGTCGAGGATGATCGGCAGGACGATGGCCAGGATCAGCGCGGCGATCGAGGCGCCGAGGGCCAGCGCCGCCAGGGGGCGCTCGGTGGGGCGTTCGGTGGGGCGCTCGGGGGGGCGGTCGCCGCGGTGGTTGGGCCCGCCGGGATTGCCGGTCGCGTCGCCCGCGCGGCCGCCCGATCCGGTCGGGCCGGGCGAGGGGGTGGCGGAAATGGTCTGGGAATCGGTCATGCCGGGTCCAGCTGTCTGGTCTTGCGAGGCGGTGGCGGCGGCCAGCGTGGCCTCGTCCAGCGCGATGTCGTGCGCCAGCGCCGCCTCCCGGATTTCGCCTTCGCGATTGGCAGGAATGTGACCGCGTGCCTTCCAGCCCTGCACGGTGCTGGCGGTGACGTTCAGCTTGCCCGCCATGGGCCTTATGCCGCCGAACATCTCGATGACGCGCTCGGCGGCCGGCGGGCCTGGTACCGCCGGCGGGGCGGCGTGCTGCTCCTCTGTCTCGCTTGGCGCCATGGCCGTTATCGTTCTTCTTTCGTCGGTTTCGGCGTCGGTTTCAGCGTCGGTTTCGGCGACGGTCACGGTCGAGGCGCCGGCCCGGATTGTGTCGGCCCGGGCGATCCCGGCCTGGGCGATCCCCGCCGGGACGGCTCAGTCGTCGCCGCCGGGCTCGCCTCCCTCGGCCCGGGCGAGTTCGATCAGCGACGGCGTCGTCGCCGCGGGCGCCACCAGGACCTGGCCCCAGTCGCCGCTGTCGAGCCCCCGCGCCACCTTGTCGCTCAGGCACAGCGCCTTCAGCGCTCCCAGGCGGTCCTTCAGGCCGGCGGCCGCCACGAGGCTAGCAAATAGGCCGGCGCTGCGGGGAGAGAAAAACAGCACGCCGGCGACGCTCCCCTCACTTATGGCAGTGATCGCCGCCTCCGACAGGTGCTCCTCGGTGTCGGCCTCGTAGACCACCTGCTCCCAGACCTCGAAGCCCATGATCTCCAGCCGCTCCACCACGTCGCCGGTGACCTCGCGCCCGCGGGCGTAGAACAGCGGCCCGGCCGCCGGGTCTAGCGCGATGATCACCGCGCGGATCAGGCTGGCGGCGTCGTTGTCGGCCACGCGCACATCGCGGAAGCCCAGCGTTTCCGCCACCTCCGCCGTGGAGGCGCCGACGCAGAAGGCCGGCAGGCGGGTGGCGTCGGCCATCCGGTTCAGGCCGGCGACGCCATAGCGGCTGGTGAACAGCACCGCCTGCACCCGCGACAGGTCCGGCTCCACCCGGTCGGGGAAGGTGATGGCGATGACCGGCGAGATGATCGCCTCCTGCCTGGCCTCGACCAGCAGGCGCGCGGTCTCCATGGCGTCCGCCTCGGAGCGGGTGACGATCCAGGTGGCCATGCCGTCAGCCCCGGGCGAGCAGGGCGCGGGCCCGGTCGAGCACCGCCTCACCTGCCTCGCGGCCGATGCGTTCGGCCTCGCCGATCGGCCCTTCGCCATCGCAGCGCTCGACCGCACGGCCGTCCGGGGCCGCCACCAGGCCGCGGAAGCGCAGCCGGTCGCCCTCGACCTCGGCCAGGGCGGCGATCGGCGTGCGGCAATTGCCATCCAGCACCGCCAGGAAGGCGCGCTCGGCGGTCACCCGGATGGCGCTCTCGCGGTGGTCCAGCGCCGCCACCAGGCGCCGGGTCGACGCGTCGTCCGTGCGGATCTCCACGCCGATGGCGCCCTGGGCGACGGCCGGCAGCATGGCGGCGGGGTCGAGCGGCGTGGTGACGAGATCCTCCCGGCCCAGGCGCTTCAGCCCGGCGATGGCGAGCAGGGTGGCGTCCACCTCGCCGGCCGCCAGCTTGGCCAGCCGGGTGGCGACGTTGCCGCGGAAGGGCACGCAGGCGAGGTCGGGTCGGCGGGCCAGGACCTGGGCCTGGCGGCGCAGCGAGGCCGTGCCCACCACGGCCCCGGCCGGCAGATCGTCGAGACCGGCGCCGCCACGCCCGAACCAGGCGTCGCGCACGTCCTCGCGCGGCAGCACGGCGGCGATCTCCAGCCCCGCCGGCAGCCAGGTCGGCACGTCCTTCATGGAATGCACCGCGAGATCGATGCGGCCGTCGATCAGCGCCTCCTCGATCTCCTTGGTGAACAGGCCCTTCCCGCCGATCTCGGCCAGCGCCCGGTCCTGCACCCGGTCGCCCGTGGTCTTGATCACGGCGATGGCGACGGCGTCGGGCGCGGCAAGCGCGTCATGCGCGGCCGCCAGGCGGTCGCGCACCTCGCGCGCCTGGGCCAATGCCAGCGGGCTGCCGCGGGTGCCGATGGTGAGATGGGGACGGGTCTTGCTGGACGGCCGGGTCATGGGCCCGACTTATGGCGCAGGCGCACCGGCGCTGCCAAGAGCCGGGCGCCGCATGCCAGGGACCGGCATGGTGGACAAGGCGCCCGTCCCGGGCCTAGATGAGACGGCGTTCACCCCTCTTTCCGCCCTCCGCGAGCCGTCATGCGCGTCCTTGGCATCGAGACCTCCTGCGACGAGACCGCCGCCGCCATCGTCGACGGCGAGCGGCGCATTCTCGCCAACGTCGTCCTGTCGCAGCTCGACGAGCACCGCGCCTATGGCGGCGTGGTGCCGGAGATTGCCGCCCGCGCCCATCTCGCCCATCTGAACCCGATCGTCCGCCAGGCGCTGTCCGAGGCCGGCCTCTCGCTCTCCGGGATCGACGCCATCGCGGCGACCGCCGGGCCGGGGCTGATCGGCGGCGTCGCCGTCGGCGTGGCGACGGCCAAGGGCATGGCGCTGGCGGCCGGCAAGCCCTTCCTGGCGATCAACCATCTGGAGGCGCACGCGCTGACGCCGCGCCTCACCGGCGATGTCGCCTTCCCCTATCTGCTGCTGCTGGTTTCCGGCGGCCACTGCCAGCTGGTCGCGGTGGAAGGCGTGGGGCGCTACCGCCGGCTGGGCACCACCATCGACGACGCGGTGGGCGAGGCCTTCGACAAGACCGCGAAGCTGCTCGGCCTCGGCTATCCGGGCGGCCCGGCGGTGGAGCGGGCGGCCCGCGACGGCGACCCGCGGCGCTTCGCCCTGCCACGGCCGATGAAGGGCAGGCCGGGGGCCGACTTCTCCTTCTCCGGCCTGAAGGCGGCGGTGGCCCGCCTGGTCGCCGGCCTGGACGGATCGCCGACGGCGCGCGACGTGGCCGACATGGCGGCCGGTTTCCAGGCCGCCGTCGCCGAGGTCGTGGTCGACCGCACGGCCCATGCCATCGACCGCTTCGCCACCGCGCACGGGCCCGGCCGGGCGCTGGTGGTGGCCGGCGGCGTGGCCGCGAACGCTGTCCTGCGCGCCGCCTTGGGCGATCTCGCCGCCCGGCGCGGCATGCCCTTCACCGCGCCGCCCCTGGCCCTGTGCACCGACAACGCGGCCATGGTCGCCTGGGCCGGGCTCGAGCATTTCCGCCTCGGACGCCGCAACGGCTTCGCGGTCAAGCCACGGCCGCGCTGGCCGCTCGACGAGGGGCCGCTCGACGAGGGCTTGGCGGCGGCTGCCGTCTGACCGGCGGCGCCTCGTAAATCATCCCATCAACCGATCAGAGACCGGAGCAACCCCCACACCATGGCTTTCCACTTTCTCTGCGAGGACCGGCAGGGCGCCCAGGAGGTCCGCAAGGCCAACCGCGAGGCGCATCTGGCCTATCTCGCCGACCATGCCGACCGCATCATCGCCGCCGGCCCGCTGCTCGACCCGGACGGGGGCATGATTGGCTCGGTGCTGATCCTCGATTTCGATACCGCCGCGGAGGCCGAGGCCTTCGCCGCCGGCGACCCCTACGCCAGGGCGGGCCTGTTCGCGCGCACCACGATCACCGCCTGGCGCCAGGTCTATCCGAAGGCCTGAGGGCCGGCGAGCGGAGGGGAGGAACGAACGCGATGGCCTACTGGCTTTTCAAGTCCGAGCCCGGATCCTGGTCCTGGGACGACCAGGTCCGGAAGGGCGTGCAGGAATGGGACGGCGTGCGCAACTACCAGGCGCGCAACAACATGACGGCGATGGCGGTCGGCGACCGCGGCTTCTTCTACCACTCGGTCGACGCCAAGGCGGTGGTCGGCATCGTCGAGGTGGCGGCCGAGGCGCATCCCGACTCGACCGACGACACCGGCAAGTGGACCTGCGTCGACATCCGCGCGGTGCGGCCCTTCGCCAAGCCCGTGAGCCTGGACGACATCAAGGCGGACCCGGCGCTGTCGGAGATGGTGCTGGTGAAGAACTCCCGCCTCTCGGTCCAGCCGGTCAGCGAGGCCGAATGGCGCCGTGTCTGCCAGCTCGGCGAGACCGATCCGGACTGACCCGGACCGGCCCCGACCGGACCCGACCGACCCGGGACGGCCTCACAGCGGCCGGGCGAAGACGAAGAAGGCGCCGAGCGCGATCAGCACGAAGCCGACCAGATGGTTCGCGGTCAGCGCCTCGCCCAGATAGAGGACCGAGAAGCCGGCGAAGACCAGCAGGGTGATCACCTCCTGCATGGTCTTCAGCTCCGCGGCCGACCAGTACTGGTGGCCGATCCGGTTCGCCGGCACCGCCAGGCAGTACTCGAAGAAGGCGATGCCCCAGCTGACCAGCACGACCAGCCACAACGCCCGGTCGGGAAAGCGCAGATGGCCGTACCAGGCGAAGGTCATGAAGACGTTCGACAGGGACAGAAGTACGATCGGCGCCAACGCCGCCCAGAAGACCGAGACGCCCGCCATCGCGCACTCCAGAGGCTGAGGATCCGGCAACCCTAGTGCGGTCGCGCGCGCCGCCCGATGCGCGGTTTCGTCCGGTCAGGCTGGCGGCTGGCGCAAGTCCCGGAGGAGGCCTCAGCCCGCCGGCTCCTCCAGGTCGTCGTAGACGCGCTGGGCGATGGCCAGCATCTCCGCCCGGGCCAGCGGGCCGACCAGGGCGTAGCCGAAGCCCTCATGCACCCAGTAGAAGGCCCGCACGCCGTCGTGCTCGGTCACCTGGAAGGCCGTCTGCTCGATCTCGGTCGAGCGCGAGACGTAGAGCGTCAGCCTGGTCTCCTCGGCGTTCTCGTACATGAACTGGGCGGCCGGCCCGGTCTCGTTGGACAGCATGCGTCCGCCGACCAGCGCGAAGCCGAAATCGGTCAGCGGCGGGGCGAAGATGTCGCGCTCAAGCCGGTTGGAAAGCCAGCGGAACAGATGCTCGTCCTCCTCCGCCGTGACCTCGACCGCGTGCCGGTTCTCGCGGACGAAGACGGTGTGGGCGTCGGTCGCCAGGGCGGCGATCCGCGGCGCGCTCGGGTCTTCTCCGCCGGGCCCGCGCAGGACCCAGCCGCCGGCGGCGCCGATGGCCAGCAGCAGGCAGGCGGCCAGCGGCAGCCACCAGCGCCCGGACCGCGTCCGGGCCGGCGGGACGGGGCGCGCCGCCGGCTCCGCCGCGCCGCCATAGAGCACCGACAGGCCCTGGTCGATGCGCCGATAGGTGATCAGCCGGGCCGACTTGTCGGGGCAGGCGGCGATCCGGCGCGCGACGTCCGCCGCCTCGGCCGGCGACAGCTCGCCGTCCAGATAGGCGGTCAAGAGCTCGTCGCTGAGATCCTTCTCGCTCATGTCACCTGCCTGATCACGCTGCCCGGCTCCTCCAGGATCGTCCGCACCCGCTCGCGCGCCCGCGACAGCCGCGACATCACCGTGCCCACCGGGATGGCCATCGCCTCCGCCGCCTCGGCATAGCTGAAGCCCTCCACCGCCACCAGCAGCAGCACCTGCCGCTGTTCCTGCGGCAGCTCGCCGAAGGCCCGGTCGAGCTGGGTCAGCCACAGCCGGGTCTCCGCCGTCACCCCCTGCTGCGCCAGGCGCTCGGGCAGCGTGCCGTCCGGCGTCAGCGAGACCGGCGCGTTGCTCTCCCGCCGGCGGTGGTTGAGAAAGGTGCGGTGCAGGATGGTGAACAACCAGGCCCTGAGCGAGCCGTCCGGGCGGCGCTGGTGCCAGCGCTCCATGGCCCGCGCCATGGTGTCCTGGACCAGGTCCTCGGCCAGCGAGGGGTCGCGGGCCAGCGCCCGGGCATGGCGCCGAAGCGCCGGCAGTTCGGCCGCCAATGCCTCGTTGCGCTGTCCCAGGGCCATATGCCTGTCGTCCACCCCCCTCGACACGTCCTCGATGATAGGACACCCTGCCGGCCAAGGCTATTCCCGGCAGACCCAGTCGGCCCGGCAGGGGGTCGGCACACCGGACGACGACGATGGCGGCGGCGCGAGAGATGATGGGGCAGGATCGGGGCGCGGCCCTGTTCCGCCTCGCCGACATTCCCGACGGCACGGCGCGGGGGGCCGTGCTGGGCGACGGCGCGGCGCGGCTGGAGGTGCTGGTGCACCGGTCGGGAACCACGGTCCGCGCCTACGAGAACAGCTGTCCGCATGTCGGCACGCCGCTCGACTGGGTGCCCGACCGCTTCATGAGCGCCGACGGCCGCCACCTGCAATGCGCGACCCATGGCGCGATCTTTCGGGTCGCCGACGGCTACTGCCTGGAGGGCCCCTGCGCCGGCGCCCGGCTGCGCGCCCTGCCCGTCATCGTGCACGACGGCTGGGTGCTGCTGGCGGAGGCCTGAGCCCCAGGCCTCGGTTGCCCAGGCGACGAATGCCCCAAACGCCGAACGCCCGGCCGAAGCCGGGCGTCCGCGCCTGTCGAGCGGCGATCGCTCAGTAGGTCGGGTAGGGCTGCCCCGGATAAGTTTGGCCCGGATAGGTCTGGCCCGGATAGGTCGTGCCCGGATACTGGTTGGGATAGGCCGAACCGCCCGGATACTGGATCTGGGTCGGACCGGCATAGGGCTGCACCGTGGTGCGCTGGCCGAAGCTGACCAGAACGGTGGAGCCGGGTGGGATCGGGTTGGCGGCGTCCTGGACGACCGTGATCACCTGACCCGACTGCATCTGGATGGTGTATTCCACGCCGGTCTGCGTCTGGATCGCCTGCTCGATGGCGTAGCCGGCCAGGCCGCCGGCCAGGGTGCCGCCGATGGCGCCCAGGATGTTCTCGTCCGTGCCGCCGCCGAGCTGCGAGCCGGCGACGCCACCGGCCAGCGCGCCGGCGCCGGTCAGATAGCTCGGGTTCTGCTGCTGCACCGTCACCGGGCGGTAGCTGATCACCGTGCCGATCTCCGACCGGCTGGCCTGGTTGGCCTGGTTGGCTTCCAGACGGTCGCCGGCGATATTCTGCTGGCAGGCGCCGAGAACCAGTGCCACGGCCGCCATCGCGGCGGCGGTGAAACGGCGGATGGTACGCGCGTCAAACATTGTCAGTTGCTCCTTCCCCACATCACGCAACACTTGCTCAGTTTCAGGGTGTGGCGGCTGAATACGGCTAATTTTGGCAGCCTGCCGTGACGAAGCGCACAGGTCCATGCATTTTCATTGCCGCCCTGGGTGTTGAGCAGCGACGGGCCTTCCGTCCATAGTAGCCGTCAAGAAGCGCCATTTCGCGTCCGCCGGGCGGCCACGCGATGCAATCGTCGAGCATTCGAGGGAGGATACATGTCCGCCGATACCAGTCACATTCCCGTGCCGGCCGAGTGGGCGGAGAACGCCTGGATCGACGCCGCCGGATACCAGGAGATGTACGACCGCTCGATCGCCGATCCGGAGGGCTTCTGGGGCGAGCAGGGCCGCCGCATCCACTGGATGAAGCCCTATACCCAGGTCAAGGACGTCGACTACACCGGCGACGTGCGCATCCGCTGGTATCACGACGGCACCACCAACGCCTGCTACAACTGCGTCGACCGCCATCTGGAGACGCGCGCCGACCAGACCGCCATCATCTGGGAGGGCGACAGCCCGTCCGACCACAAGCACGTCAGCTATGCCGAGGTGCATCAAAACGTCGCCCGGCTGGCCAACGTGCTGAAGGCGCGTGGCGTCAAGAAGGGCGACGTGGTCACCATCTACATGCCGATGATCCCGGAGGCGGCCTATGCCATGCTGGCCTGCGCGCGCATCGGCGCCATCCATTCCGTGGTCTTCGGCGGCTTCTCGCCCGACAGCCTGAAGGACCGCATCCTGGACGCCGACTCCACCTGCGTCATCACCGCCGACGAGGGCGTGCGCGGCGGCCGCAAGATCCCGCTTAAGGCCAATACCGACGCGGCGCTGAAATCCTGCCCGGGCGTGCATACCTGCATCGTCGTCAGGCGCACCGGCGGGCAGATCGCCTGGCAGGACGGGCGCGACCTCTGGTACGACGATGAGCTGTCGAAGGTCTCCGCCGACTGCCCGTGCGAGGAGATGGGGGCAGAGGATCCGCTGTTCATCCTCTACACCTCCGGCTCGACCGGCAAGCCCAAGGGCGTGCTGCACACCACGGGCGGCTATCTCGTCTACGCCTCGCTGACGCACGAATACGTCTTCGACTACCACGATGGCGACGTCTACTGGTGCACCGCCGATGTCGGCTGGGTCACCGGGCACAGCTACATCGTCTACGGCCCCATGGCCAACGGCGCCATCACCCTGATGTTCGAGGGCGTACCCAACTATCCCGATTCCAGCCGCTTCTGGCAGGTCGTCGACAAGCACAAGGTCACCATCTTCTACACCGCCCCCACCGCCATCCGCGCCTTGATGCGCGAGGGCGAGGGCCCGGTGAAGAAGGCGAGCCGGAAAAGCCTGCGGCTGCTGGGCTCGGTCGGCGAGCCGATCAACCCGGAGGCCTGGCTCTGGTACTACAACGTGGTCGGCGACGGCCGCTGCCCGATCGTCGACACCTGGTGGCAGACCGAGACCGGCGGCATCCTGATCACGCCGCTGCCCGGCGCCACCACGCTCAAGCCCGGCTCGGCCACCCTTCCGTTCTTCGGCGTCAGGCCGGTGATCGTGGACAATGACGGCAAGCACCTGGAAGGCGCGACGGAGGGCAATCTCTGCCTCGCCGACAGCTGGCCGGGGCAGATGCGCACCGTCTACCGGGACCACGAGCGCTTCCGCCAGACCTACTTCTCCACCTTCCCCGGCAAGTACTTCACCGGCGACGGCTGCCGCCGCGATGCCGACGGCTACTACTGGATCACCGGCCGGGTCGACGACGTCATCAACGTCTCCGGCCACCGCATGGGCACCGCCGAGGTGGAGAGCGCGCTGGTCGCCCATCCCAAGGTCGCCGAGGCGGCCGTGGTCGGCTACCCGCACGACATCAAGGGCCAGGGCATCTACGCCTATGTCACCCTGGTGGCGGGCGAGGAGCCGAGCGAGGAGCTGCGCCGGGAGCTCGTCCAGTGGGTCAGGAAGGAGATCGGCCCGATCGCCTCGCCCGACCTCATCCAGTGGGCGCCGGGCCTGCCCAAGACCCGCTCGGGCAAGATCATGCGCCGCATCCTGCGCAAGATCGCCGCCAACGAGCAGGACCAGCTCGGCGACACCTCCACCCTCGCCGACCCGGCGGTGGTCGACGACCTCGTCGGCAACCGGATGAACCGGAGCTGAGTCGGCCGCCGACCCGGCTCCCGCGCCGACACGTCCTTGGGCCCCGCTCCGGCGGGGCCTTTTCGCTGGCGGCCCTGGGGCCGGGCGTCACCGACTTCCTTTGCCACGGCCGGCCGAGTGGGCTATCAGGGCGGACACCACCACCGCTCCTCTGATCGAGGGTTGAGGGATGCCAGTCGCCCGCCACTTCCTGCTCCCGGCCGCCCTGGCCCTGAGCCTCGCCGCCTGCGCCGACTATGCGGCACCACCCCAGGCGCTGTGGCCGGATGCCGGCCTGCCCTTCGCGCGCGCCGGGGAGGAGACCCGCCAGGGCCCGCCCGTGCGCCTGTTCCAGGCGGCGGCGGACGGCAGCGGCCGCCTCGCCACCTTCGTCGCCAACTCCACCGGCCAGGCCCGGAGCGTGACCTACGCGCTCGGCGGCGGCCAGGCGACCGTGGTGCTGCAGCCGGGCGAGATCCGCGAGGTCGGCACCGGCCCCGGTCGTATCGTCTCCGTCGCCCCGGCCGGGGAGGGCATGTAGATGGCCCTCATCCCGATCCGCCGCGCCCTGGTCTCGGTCTCCGACAAGGACGGCCTCGTCGACTTCGCCAAGTTCCTCGCCGACCACAAGGTGGAGATCCTGTCGACCGGCGGCACCGCCGCGACGCTGGAGCAGGCCGGCCTGCCGATGCGCGAGGTCTCGCAGTACACCGGCTTCCCGGAGATCATGGACGGCCGGGTGAAGACCCTGCACCCGCGCATCCATGGCGGGCTGCTGGCCAGGCGCGGCGAGCCCGAGCACGAGGCCGCCATGGCCGACTACGGCATCCAGCCCATCGACCTGCTGGTCTCCAACCTCTATCCCTTCGAGGAGACGCTGGCCTCCGGCGCCGATGCCGAGACCTGCGTGGAGAACATCGATGTCGGCGGACCGGCGATGATCCGCGCCGCCGCCAAGAACCACGCCTTCGTCGCCGTGGTGACCAGCCCGAAGGACTACGACCTGGTCATGGACGCCATGGCGGAGAATGACGGCGCCGTGCCCGGCAGCCTGCGCCGCCGCCTGGCGGCCCTGGCCTTCGCCCGCACCGCCGCCTATGACAGCGCCATCTCGCTGTGGTTCGCCGAGCGCGAGGGTGAGCACTTCCCCTTCCGGCTCGGCCTGGCCGGGCGCAAGGCCTTCGACCTGCGCTATGGCGAGAACCCGCACCAGGACGCAGCCCTCTACGAGGTGCCCGACCACCGCCCCGGCGTGGTCCGTTCGGTGCAGCTGCAGGGCAAGGCGCTGTCCTACAACAACATCAACGACACCGACGCCGCCTACGAGCTGGTCGCCGAGTTCGATCCCGAGTTCGACGGTCCGGCCTGCGTCATCGTCAAGCACGCCAACCCGGCCGGCGTGGCGCTGGGCGACACCCTGGCCGACGCCTACCGGCGGGCGCTCGCCTGCGATCCGGTTTCCGCCTTCGGCGGCATCATCGCCGTCAACCAGGCGCTCGACGCCGAGACCGCGACGGAGATCGCCCGCCTCTTCGCCGAGGTGGTGATCGCGCCGGAGGTGACGCCGGAGGCGCGCGAGATCCTGGCCGAGCGGAAGAACCTGCGCCTGCTCTCCGCCGGCGGACTGCCGGACCCGGCGCGCTCGGCGCTCTTGATCCGCTCGGTCGCCGGCGGATTCCTCGCCCAGGGTCGCGATACCGGCCGCGTCGCGCCCGAGGACCTCAGGACGGTGACGAAGCGCCAGCCCAGCGAGGCGGAGATCGCCGATCTCGTCTTCGCCTTCAAGGTCGCCAAGCACGTCAAGTCGAACGCCATCGTCTACGCCAAGGGCCGCGCCACGGTCGGCATCGGTGCCGGGCAGATGAGCCGGGTCGACAGCGCCCGCATCGCCGCCCTGAAGGCCGAGGAGATGGCCCGGGCGGCCGGCGAGACCGGCTCGCGCCTCGCCGGCTCGGTGGTCGCCTCGGACGCCTTCTTCCCCTTCGCCGACGGCCTGAAGATCGCGCTCGACGCCGGCGCCACGGCCGCCATCCAGCCGGGCGGCTCGGTCCGCGACGAGGAGGTGATCGCCGCCGCCGACGAGGCCGGCGCCGCCATGGTCCTCACCGGCCAGCGCCACTTCCGGCACTGAGGGGCGGGCACCAGACACTCGCCGTCATCCCGGTCGGAGCATAGCGGAGAGCCGGGATCGGCCTGGCGTCATCGCGGGCGTCGAGGTCGGCGAAGACGGGATGCCGGTCCCGGGTCTGCGAAGCGGTACTTTGCACCGCATCGCGCCCGGGACGACGGAACTCCGGATAAGGAACTGAAATTACTGCCGTCATCCCGGCCGACCGGAGGGAGAGCCGGGATCTCGCGGGCGTCCTCGCCGGCCGCCGGCGAGGCATCCGTCGCGCCGCCTCAGCCACCGGCGGCGGCTGCTCGCCGCCCGTGCCTACACCTGCCCGGAGAGCGCCTGGCGCAGGCTGTCGGCGCCGGGGTTGGAGTACTGGCCGTCGATCACCGCCTGGCTGGAGGCGCCCTGGCCGTAATAGGCGCGCGCCGCCGGTTCGTTCAGGCTCACGCCCGAGCCCTCCAGCGTGCCGCCGGCGAACAGGCCGCGATTGCGGCTGAAGGCGTACATGTCGGCGTTCAGGGCGAGGCCGGTGCGCGCCTCGATGCCGACGCCGGCATTGACCACCGCGACATTGGCGTCGGCGCCGAAGGTGACCTGGCGGTTGAGCAGGGCGTCGAGCCCTTCCTCTGTCATCACGGCGATCACCGTCTCGGAGACCTGGCCGCCGATCTGCAGGCCGAACGAGCCGCCGGCGGTGTCGATGAACACGGGATAGCCCCAGCTGCCGTCGTCGCGGCGCACCACCAGCACGCCCTGACCACCCTCGCCACCGACGATGAAGCCGCCGCGGATCAGCTCGGGGAAGACGACGATGGCGCGCGCCCGCTCGAAATAGAGCGGCATCACCGTGAAGTCGGGGTCGCGCTGCATGTCGCGCACGGTCGAGGCCGCCTGGGAGACCAGCGCCTGCTGGCTGTCCTGGCTCGGCGGTTCCAGCGAGCAGGCGCCGACGAAGACGAGCGCGGCGAGGAAACCGATCAGCGTGGCGCGGCGTTTGGGCATCGCGTGCATCCTCCTGGAGCCGGCGCGGGTCCCGTCCCGGCGCCGTCGCCGACGCGGGGCCCGCGAATCAGTTGCATGGGGGACAGGATAGGGGGAATTGAGTCGAGAAAGGGACAACGTCGCGCCCGGCACGGCCGCCGCACCGCCGGTATCCGTGCCCGGTTGCCGGTAATGGCTTCGCGGGCTTGGACAGCGTCGGTGCGATTGTCCTAGATGACACACTCGAACCGCGTCCCACACGAACCCAGGTCGCCCAAGCGATGTCCGATGACGATACCCGCCCCGAGGCGGCAGGCGGGAGCGGCGGCGCCGCGCCGGCCATCACCTTCGCCGAGATCCTGGAGACCGTGCGGCATCTGCCGCCCCCGGATCTGGAGGCCAAGACGGCGGCGGAACTGGCCCTGAAGCGCCTAGGCGAGGGGCGTGCCGGCGGCGCCGGCGGCGTGCTGGGCCGGCTGGCGCCGGTGGTGCCGTGGCTTGCCGCCTGGCAGGGGCGCAGCCCGGCGGAGACGCGCCACCCCCGCCTGATCCTGTTCGCCGGCACGCACGGCCTGGCCGCCCGCGTCGGCATCGACCCCGCCGCCACCGCGGCGCGCGTCGGGACCTTCTCCGCCAACCGGGCGCCGGCGAGCGCCGCCTGCCAGGTCGCCGACGCCGACCTGCGGCTTTACGAGCTCGATCTGGAGACGCCGACCGACGATGCGGCCGACGGGCCGGCGATGAGCGAGCGCATGGCCGCCCAGGCCATGGCCTACGGCATGATGGGCGTCGACCAGGGGCTGCACCTGCTGGCGCTGGGCACGGTCAGCGCCGGCGGCCGGCTGTCGGCGGCGGCCGTCGCCTGCGCCCTTGCCGGCGGCGAGGCGGCCGACTGGCTGCCCCCGGAAACGCCGCTGGCGGAAGTGCGGGCGGTCGAGGCGGCGGTGGCGCGGCATGCCGGCGCCATCGCCTCGCCGCTCCACGCCCTGGCCCGGCTCGGCGGTTTCGAGGTGGCGGCGCTGATCGGGGCGATGATCGCCGCCCGCCTCGCCCGCACGCCGGTCCTGCTGGACGGTTTCGAGGCCGGGGTGGCGGCGCTGCTGCTCTGGGCGGTCGACACGCGGGCGATCGACCACTGCCTGGCCGCCCATGTCACCGATGCCGGCCATCGCCGCCTGCTCGACCGCATCGGCCGGGAGCCGCTGCTCGATCTCGGGATCGCCAGCGGCGAGGGTCTGGGCGCGGCCATGGCGATCCCGCTGATCAAGGCGGCGGCGGACGCGGCGGACCCGGGCTGAAGCCCGCGGCCTCCCCCGGGCCGCGATCAGCCCTTCGGCTTGCCGAATTCCGGGTCGCGCTTGGCGAAGAAGGCGTCGCGGCCCTCCACCGCGTCGTCGGAGACGAAGCAGGCCGCCTGGGCCAGGGCTTCCGCCTCCAGCGCGGCGTCGAGGGAGGCCGGCGGCACGTTCAACTGGCGCTTGGCGATGTCGAAGGCCATGGGCGGCAGGGCGGCGAGCTCGCGAGCCGCCTCGACCGCCGCGTCGTCCAGCCGGTCCTCGGGCACCACCTGATCGGCGAGGCCGAGGCTCAGCGCCTCCTCCGCCGCCACCAGGCGGCCGGTGACGAAGAGCTGGCGGGCGCGCTGCGGCCCGACGCGCCGCGGCAGGGTGTAGAGCGCGCCCCAGTCCGGGATCAGCCCGATGCGGAAGAAGGGGAAGCCGAAGCGTGCCTGCTGGCCGGCGATGACGCTGTCGGCCAGCAGCGTCAGGCTGGCGCCGGCGCCGACCGCGTAGCCGCGGACCGCGGCGACCACCGGCTTGGGCGCCTCCGCCAAGCGGCGCACCACCCGGGCGACGGACTGGATGCGCCGGCGCCCGGCCTCCAGGGTCAGCCCGTTCATCGACTTGATGTCGCCGCCGGCGGAGAAATTGTCGCCCTCGCCGGCGATGACGATGGCCCGCACCGTGTCGTCGTCGATCGCCGCGTCCAGCCGGGCCAGCAGGGCGGCGCGCAGCACCCCGTCCATCGGGTTCATCCGCCCGTCGCCGCGCAGCCGCAGGCGGGCGATGTCCGCCGCCGGCCGGTCGACCAGCACCGTGACCTCGGCCATCACCGACCCGCCCATCGGGCCGCCCTGGCGGCGACCCCGCTGCACCAAAGGTTGTATGGGAAATATTGCATTGCAGGGCACCGGGGTTGTATTATTTTGCACGTGAAACCGGGTGTCGCCCGGCCCGGCTGGTTTATCGACCAGGCGGACGGCGATTGGCAACCGACCCGGACACAATGGCCATTGCCTGAGACCCGAGATAGGGTTTCCATAGGCGGGTCGAAAAAACGGTCCGCCGGCAGCGGACGCAGGCACAGGGGAGGGGCGGCAACGCCGAAACGCTTCATGACGAAGGAAATCTACGTATTCGACAAGGCGGCGGGCGGCATCACCCGGCGCCGCTTCGCCAAGACCGCGATCGCCGGCACGGCCGGGCTGACGCTGCTGCATCCGCTGCGCTTCGCCGCCGCCCAGGGTGCGCCGCTGCGCATCGGCGTGGTGCTGCCGTTGTCCGGCTTCCAGGGACTGATCGGCCAGGCCTGCCAGGTCGGCGCCGAGCTGGCGCCCGGGATCATCGCCGACATGGGCGGCCCGGCGGTGGAACTGGTCTATGCCGACACCGAGACGAATGTGGACGTCGCCCGCACCCAGACCGAGCGGCTGATCCGCGACGGCGTGGACATGATCGTCGGCGCCTTCGATTCCGGCGCCACCGGCGCCGTCGCCCAGGTGTGCGAGCAGAACGGCACGCCGCTGGTCATCAACATCGCCGCCGACCCGGCGATCACCCAGCAGGGCTACCAGTACGTCTACCGCAACTTCCCGACCGCGCCGACCATCGTGCGCAACGGCCTGACGGCCATCAACGCGCTGTTCGAGGCCACGGGCACGACGCCGCAGACGGCGGTCTTCATGCATGTCAACGACACCTTCGGCAACGCCATGGCCGGCGGCGTCAACGCGCTGATGCCGGCCGTCGGCGTGCCCTACGAGGTGCTCGACACGATCTCCTACGACCCCGCCGCCCGCGACCTCTCGGTCGAGGTCAGTCGGGTGCGCGCGCTGAACCCGGACCTGGTGCTGGCGGTCACCCGCCTGAACGACGCCATCCTGCTGGTGCGCGAGATGGTGCGCCAGCGCTTCGAGCCGATGGGCTTCATGTCGCCCGGCAGCCCGGGCATGTACGAGAACCAGTTCTACGAGGCGCTCGGCCCCTATTCGGAATACATCTGCACCGCCATCGGCTGGCTTGACCTGAACCGGCCGATTACCCAGGAGCTGGAGACCCGGTTCCGCGAGAGCCAGGGCGAGGCCGTCTTCGAGATCAATGTCGGCTTCACCTTCGAGGCCATCCAGATCTGCGCCGACGCCTATGCCCGGGCCGGCTCCAACGATGCCGGCGCCCTGGTGGAGGCCCTGGCCGCCACCGACATCGCGGCGGAGGACCACCCGATGATTGGCGGGCCCATCGCCTTCGACGAGAACGGCCAGAACAACAATATCGGCGCCTCCCTGGTGCAGAACCGGGAGCGCCGGCCGCGCGTGATCTGGCCGGCGGAGGCGGCGACGATGGAGCCGGTCTTCCCGATGCCGGGCTGGAACGAGCGGACCTGATCGGGTTCAGGGCCGGCCCCGGTCGTGACGGCCGGGGACTGGCAGACAGGCATGCGGGGCCGCCCGGCGGCGTGGCGGCCCCCTTCGTGTCCGGGCACGATCGTCCCGGATCTGGCCACAGGCAAGCGTGAACCGAGAGAGGCGCCGGCCGGGCGATGTTCGACCTGCCCACATTCATCTATGTCGACTCGGCCATCCGCGGCCTGCTGCAGGGCGCGGTCTACGGCATGATGGCGATCGGCCTGTCGATCGTCTTCGGGGTCATGAAGGTGGTCAACTTCGCCCATGGGGAGATGCTGATCCTGGGCGGCTATCTCGCCTTCATGCTCTACAGCTGGTTCGCGCTCGACCCGATCATCGCCATCGCCCTGATCGGCCCGCTGATGTTCGCCTTCGGCGCGGTGCTGCAGCGCACCCTGGTCGACAAGTTCATCGACCGGCCACAGCACCAGCAGTTCCTCCTGATGATCGGCATGGCGCTGGTGCTGGTTAACGGCCTCGACATGATCTTCGGGCCCGACGCCCGCGGCGCGCACGAGGTGCCCTACGCCTTCGACAGCTACGAGGTCGGCGGCATCTTCATCGACGCCGTGCGCCTCTACAAGGCGGCCGCCGCGCTGGTGATGGTCGCCTTCCTGTTCTGGTTCTTCAAGGCGACGCGCACCGGCAAGGCGATCCGCGCGGCGGCGGACAACTATCGCGGCGCGCTGGTCGTCGGCCTCAATGTCAGCCGGCTCTACGCCATCACCTTCGGCATCGGCGCGGCCTGCGCCGGCGCGGCGGGCTGCCTGCTGGTGCTCGATGACATCACGCCGCATGCCGGGCCCGGCTTCACCCTGCTCGCCTTCACCATCGTCATCATCGGCGGGCTCGGCAGCATGCCGGGGGCGCTGCTCGGGGGCGTGCTGATCGGCGTGTCGGAGGCGATGGCCGGCGTCATCTTCCAGCCCTCGCTGAAGTCGATCTTCTCCTACGGCCTCTTGATCCTGGTCCTGCTGTTCCGCCCGGCCGGGCTGATGGGCAAGCGCGCATGAACCCCTCCCCCCGTCATGACGGCGGCCTTGCCGGCCTGCCGCGGCGCGCGCTGGTCGCCCTGGTGGTGTTCGCCGCCGCCCTCATCGCCGCCCCGGGCTTCGTGGACGACTACATCCTCTCCGTCCTCATCCTCGGGCTCTACTTCGCGCTGGTCGGCCAGGCCTGGAACGTGATGACCGGCTTCTGCGGGCAGCTCTCGCTCGGCCACGCGCTCTATATCGGGCTCGGCGCCTACACCGCCGGGGCGCTGTTCGTGCGCTTCGAGATCAGCCCCTGGATCGGCCTGCCGGTCGCCATGGTGGTGGCCGGCCTGGCCGGGGCGCTGATCGGCTTCCTGTCCTTCCGCTTCGGCATCCGCGGCGTCTACTTCGCGCTCCTGACCATCGCCTTCGCGGAATTCACCCGCATCCTCTTCGACCACTGGGGCTGGGTCGGCGGCTCGTCCGGCCTCTACCTGCCGGTGACCGAGCGGACGCAAGTCGACCTGTGGTCCCTGCGCGGGCCGTTGTGGATGTTCTACTACGTCATCCTGGCGGCGGTCGGCCTCGCCTTCCTGGTCTGCCGGCGGCTCCTGAACGCCAAGATCGGCTATTACTGGCTGGCCATCCGCGAGGACCAGGAGGCGGCCCAGGCGATGGGCATCGACATCCTGCGCTACAAGGTGCTGGCGGTCGTCGTCTCGGCCATGATGACGGCCTTCGGCGGCGTCTTCTACGCCTTCTACTACAACCAGTTCTATCCCGAGACGATCTTCAACATCGACAAGTCGATCGAGATCCTGCTCGGCGTCATCGTCGGCGGCATCGGCACGCTGTTCGGCCCCATCCTCGGGGCCTTCGCGCTGGCCGGCATCGGCGAGGTGCTGATCTGGTTCCAGGACCTGGTCGGCGTGCGCGGGCTGAAGCTGCTGACCTACGGCGTGGTGCTGATGATCATCATCCTGGCCAAGCCGGACGGGCTCTGGCCCTGGCTCAGGCCGCTGCTCGGCCTGGGGAGGCGCGACCGTGCTTGAGGTGCGCGACCTGTCCAAGAGCTTCCGGGGCCTGAAGGCCGTCAACGGGCTCGGCTTCCGGGTCGAGAAGGGCACCATCGGCGCGCTGATCGGTCCGAATGGCGCCGGCAAGACCACGGTCTTCAACCTGATCACCGGCGCGCTCAAGGCGGATTCGGGCCAGGTGCTGCTGGACGGGCGGGAGATCACCGGGCTCCGCCCCGACCAGGCCTGCCACGCCGGCATCGGCCGCACCTTCCAGGTCGCCAGGCCCCTGGCCGAGCTCAGCGTCGAGGACAATGTGATCGTCGGCGCGCTGCGCGCCACCGGCTCGGTCGCCGAGGCCAGGCAGAAGGCGCGCGCGGTGCTCGACCTGCTCGATTTCGGCCGCGAGGCGGAGAAGCCGGCGCACGAACTGACCCTGCCCGACCGCAAGCGGCTGGAGGTCGCCAAGGCGCTGGCCACCGGCCCGCGCATCCTGCTGCTCGACGAGGTGATGGCCGGCCTGCGCCCGACCGAGACCGACCGCATGGTCGCCACCTTCCGCCGCCTCAACCAGGAGACCGGGCTCACCATCCTCCTGATCGAGCACGTCATGCGCGCGGTCATGGCGCTCAGCCAGTCGGTCACCGTGATCAACCACGGCACCCTGATCGCCTCGGGAAAGCCGGAGACGGTGGTGCGCGACCCGGCCGTGCTGGAATGCTATCTCGGCCAGGAAGAGGACGAGGCGGCCCATGCTTGAGGCCAGTGATGTTTGAGGCCAGTGATGCTTGAGGTGCGGGACGTCGACCTCTTCTACGGCGACGCCCAGGCGCTCGACGGCGTCTCGCTGAGCGTGGGCGAGGGTGAGATCGTCGCCATCATCGGCGCCAACGGGGCCGGCAAGAGCTCGCTGATCAACACCATCGCCGGCATCTTCCGGCCGGCCCGCGGCGCCATCACCTTCGAGGGGCGCGCGATCAGCGGCCTGCCCTCCTACAAGGTCTGCGATCTCGGCATCGGCCAGGTGGCGGAGGGCCGGCAGATCTTCCCGACGCTGTCGGTGCGCGAGAACCTGGAGATGGGTGCGGTGATCCCGCGCGCCCGCGACAAGGCCGGCGAGACCTTCGAGCGCGTGCTCACCACCTTCCCGCGCCTCAAGGAACGCCTCGGCCAGGACGCCGGCACGCTGTCGGGCGGCGAGCAGCAGATGCTGGCCATCGGCCGCTGCCTGATGGGCCAGCCGAAGCTGATCATGTTCGACGAGCCCTCGCTGGGCCTGGCGCCGGCCATCGTGCAGGAGGTGTTCCGCATCGTCCACCGGCTGAACGAGAGCGGCATCACCGTCATCCTGGTGGAGCAGAACGTGGTCGGCTCGCTGAAGCTGGCCGATCGGGCCTATGTGCTGGAGAACGGTCGCATCGCCATGTCGGGCGAGGCCCGCGCCATGCTCGACGACGACCGGCTGCGCCAGGCCTATATGGGGCTGTGAGCCCGCCGGAGACCGGTGACGCATAGGGGTCCGGCGAGGGAACGGAAGGCTATGGGAGACGACAGGTGACAGCAAGCCGTGCCCAGACATCGAGCGCCAAGCCGCCCTTCCTGAACACCCGCTTCGCACCGCGCGCGGTGGATGTGGAGAAGCGCGCCGATGGCAGCCTGCTGCTGCGCTCGCCGCAGACGCTCGGCCCCTACCGGCGCAGCCTGATCGACTATCTGGCGCATTTCGCCGAGACCACGCCCGAGGCGCTGTTCCTGGCCGAACGCGCGCCCGACGGCCTCTGGCGCAAGCTCGGCTATGCCGAGGTCCTGGCCCATGTCGGCGACATCGCCGCCGCCCTGCTGGACCGCGGCCTGACCCCAGACCGGCCGATCATGATCCTCTCGGACAACTCGATCGACCATGCGCTCCTGGCGCTGGCCGGGCAGATGATCGGCGTGCCGGCCGCCCCGATCTCGCCCGCCTATTCTCTGATGAGCCGCGATCACGCCAAGCTCAAGGCGATCGCCGAGCTGCTCGACCCGGGCCTCGTCTACGCCGGCGCCGGGCGGCCGTTCGAGGCGGCGCTCGCGGCCATCGGGGCGCTCGACGACCGGCTCGTGGTCTCCGCCGATCCGCCGGAGACGAAGCCGGACGCCACGCGCTTCTCCGAGCTTCTGACCCACCGGCGCAACGCGGCCGTCGACCGGGCCTTCGCCGCGGTGACGCCCGACAGCGTCGCCAAGATCCTCTTCACCTCCGGCTCGACCGGCCTGCCCAAGGGCGTGATCAACACCCAGCGCATGCTCACATCCAACCAGCAGATGCTGCGCCAGGCCTGGACCTTCCTTAACGAACGCCCGCCGGTGATCGTCGACTGGCTGCCCTGGAACCACACCTTCGGCGCCAACAACAATTTCGGCATGATCCTGACCAATGGCGGCAGCCTCTACATCGACGCCGGCAAGCCGGTGCCGGGGCTGATCGAGAAAACCGTGGCCAATCTCCGCGAGGTGCCGTCGACTGTCTACTACAACGTGCCGCGCGGCTTCGACGTGCTGCTCGACTATCTGGACAAGGACGCGGAACTCCGCCGCACCTTCTTCCAGGATCTCGACCTCATCGTCTATGCCGGCGCCGGGTTGCCGCAGAACCTGTGGGAACGCATCGAGGCGCTGTCGATCGCCGAGCGCGGCGTGCGCGTGCCGCTGATCTCCTCCTGGGGCTCGACGGAGACCGCGCCGCTGGCGACCACCGTCCACTTCACCATCGAGAAGGCGGGCAATATCGGCCTGCCGGTGCCCGGCGTGGAGATGAAGATGGTACCCAATGCCGGCAAGCTGGAGATGCGGCTGAGAGGCCCCAACATCACGCCCGGCTACTGGAACCGCCCGGACCTGACCCGGGATGCGTTCGACGCGGAGGGCTTCTACATGATCGGCGACGCCGGGCGCTTCGTCGATCCCGACGACCCGTCCCAGGGCATCGTCTTCGACGGCCGCACGGCGGAGAACTTCAAGCTGACGACCGGAACCTGGGTGCATGTCGGCCAGTTGCGCATGGACCTCATCGCCGCCTGCAGCCCGGTCGTCCAGGACGCCGTGATCACCGGCGAGAACCAGCCGGAGATCGGCCTGCTGCTGTTCCCCAATCTGCCCGGCTGCCGGCAGGTGGCGGGCGATCTGCCGGAGGACGCATCGGCGGAAGCGGTGATCGCCGACCGCCGCGTGCGCGAGCATGTCCGCCAGGCGCTCTCCAGCCACAACCTGTCGGCCACCGGCTCCTCCATGAAGGTGGCGCGTGCCCTGCTGATGGCCGCCCCGCCCTCGATCGACGCCGGCGAGATCACCGACAAGGGCTACATCAACCAGCGCGCGGTGCGCGACAACCGCGCCGATCTGGTCGGGCGCCTGCACGCGGGCGAGGGCGAGGACGTCATCACCGTCTAGCCCCTCGCTTCACCACCGGTCCTGTCCCGGCCGGTCAATTTCCCAGAGCGGAAGCGCGATCATGAGTACCGATGCCCGCCCCCTCCTGAACGGCACCACCTACGAGGACACCTTCCTGGCCGACGGGGTGCGTACAGGCTTCGCCGACTATGCCGGCCCGCTCGCCCGGGTTTCGGCGACGGACATGGGGATCAAGGTGGCGCGCGCCGCCCTGGCGCGAGCGGGCACCGACCCCGGCGACATCGATACGGTGATCGCCGCCAACGTGGCGCAGACCTCGACGGACGCCTATCTGGTGCCGCGCCATGTCGGCCTCTATGCCGGCGTGCCACAGGACCGCCCGGCGCTGCTGGTCCAGCGCATCTGCGGCTCCGGCTTCGAGACCGTCGCCCAGGCGGCCGACGCCATCAAGCTGGGCAAGGCGGCGGCGGCGCTCTGCGTCGGCACCGAGAGCATGTCGCGCAACCCGGTCGCCGCCTACGAGCACCGCACCGGCTTCGCGCTCGGCCAGGTCAGGTTCGTCGACACGCTGTGGGAGACGCTGAACGACCCTGCCTCCGACACCTTCATGGGCGTGACCGCGGAGAACCTGGCGCGGCGCCACCGGATCACCCGGGAGGAGGTGGACGAGTTCGCCGCGCTCAGCTTCGCGCGCGCCGTGGCCGCCCGCAACCGGGGCTTCCACGCCCGCGAGATCGTGGCGCTGGAGAACGAGACCTTCGAGGGCGAGGGGCTGACGCCCCGCCAGCTCCGCCTGCCGCGCGGCCTCGATCTGTGGGAGGAGGACAGCCACATCCGCCCGACCGACCGGGAGACGCTGGCCCGGCTCAAGCCCGTCTTCGGCGGCGTGCAGACCGGCGGCAATTCCTCGGGCATCGTCGACGGCGCGGCGGCCGCCGTGGTGGCGCACCGCAACCGGCTCGACGGTCAGGCGCCGCTGGCGCGCGTGGTCGCCGCCTGTGCCGCCGGCGTGCCGCCGGAGATCATGGGCATCGGCCCGGTGCCGGCGATCCGCGGCGTTCTGCAGCTCGCCGGCATGACGCTCGCGGACATCGACCTCGTGGAGGTCAACGAGGCCTTCGCCGCCCAGGTCATCGCCGTGGAGCGCGAACTCGGCCTCGACCGGGAGAAGCTCAACGTCAATGGCGGCGCCATCGCCATCGGCCATCCGCTGGCCGCCACCGGCCTGCGCTGCACCATCACGCTGGCCCGGGCGCTCAGGGAACGGGGCCTGCGCTGGGGCGTCGCCTCGGCCTGTGTCGGCGGCGGCCAGGGCATCGCGCTGCTGCTGGAAAACCCCCAGGCGGTCTGACGGCACCACGCTTGAACCGGGCGCCACATTTCACCATCTTTGACAGCGAAACGTCGCGGGCGGTGCCGATGGTCGGGCCGCCGGGCGACGAACCGGGTGCCGGCCGTGGCCGGGCCGAGGTCGACTGGATGTTCGGCCTCTCGCTCTTGTAAAGAGGAGAGTTGCGTGACACGCCTTTCGCTGTTCAACAGCCCCCTGCTGCTGGGCTTCGAGCGGATCGAACGCACGCTCGACCGGGTGGCCAAGTCCTCCGCCGAAGGCTATCCCCCCTACAATATCGAGCGCGTCTCCGACGAGCGCCTGCGCATCACGCTGGCCGTCGCCGGCTTCGCCGAGGCCGATCTCGAGGTGCAGATCGAGCAGGACCAGCTCGTCATCCGCGGCCGCCAGGCCGAGGACGACAAGGACCGCGTCTTCCTGCACCGCGGCATCGCCGCCAGGCAGTTCCAGCGCAGCTTCGTGCTGGCCGAGGGGATCGAGGTCGAGGGCGCCACGCTCGACAACGGCCTGCTGCATGTCGACCTGCGCCGGCCCCTGCCGGAGGTCAAGGTGCAGAAGGTGAAGATCGCGCGCGCCGCGGATGGCGGCGGCCGCGCGCTCGACCTGAAGGCCGACGCCTCGGCCGATTGACCGGTTCAGTTACTGCCGCTCGGAAGGAGGGCATTTCGTCATGATGATGAACGAGGAACAGCTGCGGGGCCTGTCGCCGCAGGACCTGGCGAGCATGGGCGCGGACAAGATCGCCTATGTCAAGCCGGTCCAGGTCGACGGCAAGAAGGCCTACGCCATCCACGCCGCGGACGGCACGCCGCTGACCGTCGCCGGCACCCTGGACATCGCCTATGCGGTGATCCGCCAGAACGATCTCGAGCCGGTGGCGGCGCACTGAGCCGGCGGCCGGCCGCTCCACACAACAGACACGGTCAGCACGAAACGCGAAAAAGGCCAGGCGGTTCCGCCTGGCCTTTCGTATGACCGGGTGATGCCTGGCCGGGTCAGGCGGCGTCCGCCGCCTCCTCGTCGGTCAGGAGGGCGATGATCCCCTCGGCGTCGGTGCAGCCGCGCAGACGGTCGCACAGCGCCTCGTCGCGCAGCATGCGGGAGACCCGGGCCAGCGCCTTCAGATGATCCGCGCCGGCGCCCTCCGGCGCCAGCAGGAGGAAGATCAGGTCGACCGGCCGGTCGTCGATGGCGTCGAAATCGATCGGCTTGTCCAGCCGGGCGAACAGCCCGTGCACCTTGTCGAGACGGGCCAGCTTGCCGTGCGGGATGGCGATGCCGCGGCCCACTCCGGTGGTGCCGAGACGCTCGCGCTCCAGCAGGGTGTCGAAGATGGCCCGCTCTTCCAGGCCGGTGATCTCCGCCGCCTTCTGCGAGAGTTCCTGCAGCGCCTGCTTCTTGCTGGTGGCGCGCAGGCGCGGGATCACGGACTGGGGTGTCAACAAATCAAAGAACATGGCGTCGTTGGCCTCCCGCGCCGCCGCCGTGGGGCGACTGGGCTTGAGAAGGGGTTAGGACGGGGATGTCGTGCGGTCGGACGGGTCGACCCAGCCGATATTGCCGTCAGGCCGCCGGTAGATCATGTTCAGCCCGCCATGGCCGGCATTGCGGAACATCAGCGCCGGCAGGTCGCCGAGATCGAGGCGCATCACCGCGTCGCTGACCGTCAGGGTCTCGATCGACTGGGTCATCTCGGCGATGATGATGGGCTGGTCGGGCGCCTCCGGGCTGTCCTCGGCGGCGGTGTCGGGTTCCGCCTGCAGCACGAAGGCCTGGGCCTCCTGCGTCGCGGCCTCCGCCGCGCGCTTGTGGTGATCGGTCAGCCGCCGCTTGTAGCGCCGCAGCCGCTTGGCCATCTTGTCGGCCGCCTGGTCGAAGGCGTTGTACGGATCGTCCGCCTCGCCATTGGCCTGCATGAAGATGTTGCGGCCGATATGGACCGTCATGTCGGCACGGAACTTGTGCGCCTCACGCGACATCACCACCGAGGATTCGACGGCACTGTTGAAGTACTTGGCGATGATGCTGTCGAGATTGTCGCTGATATGGGTGCGCAGTGCGTCGCCCACGTCAAGCTGCTTGCCTTTGACGGTTAGGTTCATGTCTTGTCCTGAAGCGCTCACATGCCGCGCGCCCGGCCGGGGCGCCACGGCGCCCCACGTTTTGGTTCCCGGGTCGTTCGTCCCTGGCCTCCGGCGAGGCGCGCGGACCATAGGGACCGGCCGTTCGGCTTGTCAAGGTTCCCCCGGGTGAGGGGCGGTTGTGCATTCGTCATAGCCCCACCGCCTTCGCCCTGCGTCGTTGCACCGAGGAGGGAATGCCCATGGCCTCACGGTATTTGGCCACGGTGCGCCTGGCAATATCGATCCCCTCATTGTTAAGGATCGTGACGATCTGGTCATCCGACAAGACGGCGCCGGCATTTTCGGCCTCCACCAGCGTGCGGATGCGGTGGCGCACGGCCTCGGCGGAGTGGTCGCCCTCGGCGTCGGTGCGGGCCAGGGCGACGGTGAAGAAGTATTTCAGATCGAACAGGCCGCGCGGCGTGGCGATCACCTTGTTGGCCGTCACCCGGCTGACCGTGCTCTCGTGCAGGTCCACCGATTCGGCAACCATGCGCAGGGTCAGCGGCTTCAGCGCGCTCACCCCCTTGTGGAAAAAGGCGTCCTGGCGGCGCACGATCTCGCCCGCCACCTTCAGGATGGTGCGGGCGCGCTGGTCCAGCGCCTTGACCAGCCAGGTGGCGTCGTTCAGCCGTTCCGACAGGAAGCTGCGCTCCTCCTCGCGCCGCGCCGTCGCGCGCACGATGTCGTAATACTCGCGGTCGATCAGCACGCGCGGCAGCGTCTGCGGGTTCAGCTCCAGCCGCCAGCCGCCGCCGGCCGCCGGCATCATCAGGATGTCCGGCTCCGCCGGCACCGGCGGGTCCATCTCGAAGCGCAGGCCGGGCTTGGGGTTGAGCGCCCGGATCTCCGCCAGCATCTCCACCACGTCCTCGCGGTCGACGCGGCAGCGCCGCATCAGGGCGGCGATGTCCCGCCTGGCCACCAGATCGAGATTGTCGAGCAGCGCGCGCATCGCCGGGTCCAGCCGGTCGCGCGCCTTCAGCTGCAGGGCGAGGCACTCGGCCAGGTCGCGGGCGAACAGGCCCGGTTCCTCCATCTGCTGCAGCCGGGTCAACACCGAGGCCGCCGTCGCCGGCGCGATGCCGAGCCTGGCGGCGATGTCCTCGGGCCCTTCCTCGACATAGCCGGTGGGTGACAGGGCGTCGATGAAGGCCAGCGCGCAGGCCCGTTCCGCCACGGTCCGGAAGCTCAGGCCGGCGAGCGCGCGCAGCCGGTCCTGCAGCGTCTCCGGCGCCCGCAGTGCCGCCGACCAGTCGCCGCTGTCGCCGTCCGGCCTGGCGCCGCCGGCCGGTCGGATGGCGCCGGCCTCCCCGCGGAGGCCGTCACGGCCGTCGCCGCCGCCGCCCAGATCGCTGTCGTCCCAGACGTCGCGATAGCTGATGTCGATCGGCGTGCCGGTGTCGTCGGCGCCGAACCCGGCCTCCAGGGCGCGATCGGAAGCGAGCTCGCCGCCGGCCGGCGTTTCCCGGTCCGCCGACCGGGCCGGCGTCGCGGCGTCGTCTCCGCCGTCCCGGGCATCGCGGCCGTCGACCCGCGGGTCTTCGCGGGCCTCCTCGCGCGCGTCCTCGCGCTCCAGGAAGGGGTTGGCGGCGATCTGGTCCTCGACGAACTGGCCGAGCTCGACATTGGTCAGCTGCAGCAGCTTGATCGCCTGCTGCAGCTGCGGCGTCATGACCAGCGATTGCGTGGTCCTGAGGTCGAGACGCTGGGTCAGCACCATGGAATAGGGCCCGATTCCTCTCCGGGACAGGACGGGGAGCGGGCACCGGGCGCTACATGGAGAAGGTCTCTCCGAGGTAGACCCGCCGCACGTCCTTGCTCGCGACGATCTCGTTGGGCCTGCCTTCCATCAGGACGTGGCCGTCATGCAAGATATATGCCCGGTCCACGATCTCCAAGGTTTCTCTTACGTTGTGGTCGGTGATCAGGACGCCGATGCCGCGGTCCCGCAGATGGCTGACCAGGTCGCGGATGTCGCCCACGGCGATCGGGTCGATGCCGGCCAGCGGCTCGTCGAGCAGCATGAAGTGCGGGTGGGTGGCCAGCGCCCGGGCGATCTCGACGCGCCGCCGCTCGCCGCCGGACAGCGCCAGGGCCGAGGCGCGCCTGAGATGGCTGATCGAGAACTCGGCCAGCAACTCGTCGAGGATGGTCTCGCGCGTGTCCCGGCTCTTCTCGGAGACCTCGAGCACGGCGCGGATGTTCTGCTCCACCGTCATGCCGCGGAAGATCGAGGCCTCCTGCGGCAGATAGCCGATGCCCAGCCGGGCGCGGCGGTACATCGGCAGGTCGGTGATGTCCTGCCCGTCCAGCGCGATGGTCCCGGTGTCGGCGGCGATCAGGCCCATCATGATGTAGAAGGTGGTGGTCTTGCCGGCGCCGTTCGGTCCCAGCAGGCCGACCGCCTCGCCGCGCTGCACCCGCACCGAGACGTCGCGCAGCACCGGGCGGCGCTTGTAGTGCTTGCCCAGGTTCTCCGCCACCAGGCCCTCATTGTCCGCCACCAGGCGGGGCAGGGCCGACTCGGCGCTGACATGATCGCTCATGCGGTCACTTTCGTGAAACGGAGGCAACGGGTGGGGCGGCTCTATTGTGGCGCAAGCAGGGAGCCGCCGCCAAGTCCCTCGGCGTCCTCGGGCACCAGCAGGCCGCGAATCCGGCCCTCGCCGTCCGGATCAGAGATCAGCCGGCTCACCCCGGTGGTCAGGTTCACCTCCGCCATGTCGCCGGACAGCTGCGTCTGGCCGCGGGTGATGCGCACCGTGCCGGCGAGCTGGGCGATGTTGGCGATGGCGTCATAGATGCCGACCTCGGCGGTCGCCACCCCGTCGGGGGAGGAGACGCGGACATTGCCCACCGCCTCGACCACCGAGAGCTCCTGGTTGCCGTCCACGTCGATCAGCTCGGCGGTGATCTCGTCGGCCTCCACCTGCTGGTCGCCGCGGATCACCACCACATTGCCGCGGGCGATCGCCAGGCCGTCGCGCTGATAGTATTCCAGCGACTCCGTCGCGGTGACGCGGTCGGTCTCGGTCTCCAGCGACAGCGCGTCGCCGGTCAGGATGAAGGCCTCGTCGCCCAGCCGGTAGACCCCGGTGGCGCCGGTGATGACGACATCGGAGGTCTCGATGCGCACGCCGCCGCTGGCCGTCACCGTGGTGATCTGCTGGCCGCCGTCGGCGGGCTCGACATAGTCGGCGGTGATCTCGCCGGTGGTCAGCTCCACGTCGCCGCTGCGCACCCGGACGCCACCGGTCGCCCGGTAGCGCTGCTCGTTGGAGAGCCATTCAAGCGCGCCATTGGCCTCGATCTCCACCGGGTCATCGCCGCCGGTCAGGCCGGTCAGCTGGGCGGCCGCCGGCAGGGGCGTCAGCAGCGCCGGCCCGCAGACCGCGAGGGCCAGCGCCAGCAGGGGGCCCGCCCCCAGCCTGGGTATCAGCATGGACCACAAGGGCCGTCCGCGCGGCATGATCATCCTCCGCTTCACTCGGCCGGTGTCGGCACGATGGCCGATGCGCCGGCACCGTCGCCTTCCGGCTCCACCCTCAACGATGCGGGCCCGAAGAACAAGACGCTCTCGCCACCGCCGCGCACCAGCACGCCGGCCGCCCGCAGATCGACGCCGGGGCCGGTCGCCGCCACCGCGGTGTCGGACCAGGCGCGGTCGCGCTCCAGGTCGATCTCCAGGCGCTCGGTGTTGAACACGAAGCCGTCGCTGCGCGACAGCGACACCGCGCCCGACAGGCTGACGCTCTCGGCGTCGCGGTCGTACTCCGCCCAGTCGGCCCGGGCCTGGGCGCCCATACCGTCCTCGATGGTCATCTCCGCCACCGGCTCGGCGATCTCCAGCGCCGTCGAATTGCTCGTGCTCTGATAGGCCACGCTGCCGACGACCGAGAAGGGCCGGCCGTCATTGTCGACGCCGACGAAGCGCGGGTTGAGGATCTGCGCCTGCGCCTCGGCCGCGCGCTCCGGCACGTCGGTCATCTGCACCGGCGGCGGCGGTTCCTGCCGGTGGAGGAGCGGCCACAGCGCCACCAGTCCGATCAGCGCCAGGGCGGAGGTCGGCAGCACCACCTTCATGGTGGTCACGAAGCGCGAATAGCGCTGGCTGGCCCGCTTGCGCTCGCCGGGCCGGAAGCGGTTCAGGCGCTCGCCCGTGCCCCGGCCGGTCCTCGTGCCGCCGCTGCTGCCGGTGCCCGCGGTGCCGGTCATGCTCGCCACCGCCCACCCCTCACGCCACGCCCGCGCGCAGGCAGTCATGCACGTGGATCAGGCCGACCGTGTCGCCCTTCGCGTCCGCCACGAAGAGGCAGGTGATGCCGCGGCTGTTCATCACGTGCACCGCCTCGGCCGCCAGCGCGTCCAGCGCGATGGTCTTGGGGTTCCGCGTCATGATCTCGCCCGCCCGCCTGGTCGGCAGGTCGCTCGCCATGTGGCGCCGGAGATCGCCGTCGGTGATGATGCCGACCAGCCGGCCGGCGGCATCGCTGACGCCGGTCACGCCGAAGCCGCCGGCGCTCATGGCGATCAGGGCATCGGCGACGCGGTCGCCCTCCGCCACCATGGGCACGATGTCGCGGCCGTGCATCAGCTCCGCCACCGTCATCAGGCGCCGGCCCAGCGTGCCGCCCGGATGGAAGACGGAGAAATCCTCCGGCGTGAAGCCGCGCTTGGCCATCAGGGCCACGGCCAGGGCGTCGCCCAGTGCCAGCATGCAGGTGGTCGAGGTGGTCGGCGCCAGGTTGTGCGGGCAGGCCTCCGGCGTGTCGGGCAGGCGCAGCACGATGGTCGCCTGCCGGCCGAGCGTCGAGCCCGTCTGCGCGGTGATGGCGATCAGCGGCATGCCGAACCGCCGGGCATAGGCGATGATGCTGGCCAGCTCCGCCGTCGAGCCGGAATTGGACAGGGCCACCACGCAGTCCTGGCGGGTGATCATGCCGAGATCGCCGTGGCTGGCCTCGCTGGGGTGCACGAAGAAGGCCGGCGTCCCGGTCGAGGCCAGGGTCGCGGCGATCTTGCGCGCCACGTGGCCGCTCTTGCCGATGCCGGTGACGATGACGCGGCCCCTGGTGGCGATGATCGCCTCGATGGCCTCGACGAAGGCGCCGTCCAGCCCCTGGGCCATGGCGGTCAGGCCGTCGGCCTCCATGGCCAGCACCCGCCTGGCCGCGTCGAGCGGCGTCTCCATGCCGCTATCCACGCCGTCCTGGTCGCTTCGTGTCGCCTGGCTTGCGGTCAAGGTCTCGTCCGTTCCGGGGTCCGCGATGACGGGCGCCCGCGCGTCCGCGAAGCGCCCTGGCGCGCACTATGCGCCCGATGGCGCCGTTTAGTGCGCAAAAATGTCGATTTCGGGCCAGCCGCCGAGATCGAGGGCGGCACGGGTCGGCAGGAAGTCGAAGCAGGCCTGGGCCAGATCGAGCCGACCCTCGCGGCTCAGCATCTCGGTCAAGCGGTCCTTCAGACGGTGCAGGTAGAGCACGTCGTGCGCGGCGTAGGTCTGCTGCTCCGACGTCAGATGGTCGGCACCCCAGTCGGAGGACTGCTGCTGCTTGGACAGGTCGACGCCCAGCAGTTCGCGGCAGAGGTCGCGCAGGCCGTGCCGGTCGGTATAGGTGCGCACCAGCTTCGAGGCGATCTTGGTGCACCACACGGGCGTGATCTCGATGCCGAGATAGGCGCGCAGCACGGCGATGTCGAAGCGCCCGAAATGGAACAGCTTCAGCCGCGCCGGATCCGCCAGCTGGCGCTTCAGGTTGGGTGCCGCGTAGTCGCCCCGGGCCAGGCGTACCAGGTGACAGGCGCCGTCGCCGGCGGAGAGCTGGACGAGGCAGAGACGGTCGCGCCCGGGGTTCAGACCCATGGTCTCGGTGTCGACGGCGATGACCGCGCCGAGATCGACATCGTCGGGCAGGTCGCCCTCGTGGAGCGCGATCGTCGGGGTCATCGGGGCTGTCCCTCCCTGGTCTGCGAACCGGTCTTCGGGCGCTGCCGGCGGACGGATCAAAAAAAGCCCGTCCGGCGGAGCGGCGGGCTTTTCGGCGTTGGAGCCATCGGGAATGGTGCCCAGTAGAAGACTCGAACTTCCACGGCCTCTCGGCCACAGGTACCTGAAACCTGCGCGTCTACCAATTCCGCCAACTGGGCATATCCGTCGGCTTCCTCAAGTGACCGAGTACCTATTGCGCCGGCCGGTTCTTGTCAACACGGCTGAGGGGCCGCGCCATCGGCGTTATCGGCATCCGCGACATGCGCTCAGGGCTGGCGAAGCGGCGCCGCGTTCATTATAACCCGGCCGAGGGCGGTGGCACTATCGGGGACGCTGGAACGGCACCCAGGATCGGCAGGCCGCCAGAGGCTCGGGACTTACGGGATCAGCGGAATGATCAAGCGCGCCGGTCAGGCGAAAACCGTCACCATCTTCGGCGGGTCCGGTTTCATCGGGCGCTACATCGTGCACGAGCTGGCCCGGCGCGGACACCGGGTGATCGTCGCCGTGCGCCATCCCGAGAAGGCGCTCTTCCTCAAGCCGCAGGGCAGCGTCGGCCAGATCGAGCCGGTGTTCTGCAATGTGCGCGACGACCTGCTGGTCGACGCGGCGCTGCGGCAGTCGGAGATCGTCATCAACCTGGTGGCCATCCTCGCCGAATCGGGCAAGCAGACCTTCCAGGCCCTGCATGTGGAGGCGGCCGAGCGCATCGCCCGCCTGGCGACGAAGAACGGCGCCTGGCGCCTGCTCCACGTGTCGGCGATCGGCGCCGACCCGGACGCCCGGTCGGACTATGCCCGCACCAAGGGCGAGGCCGAGGAGGCGGTGCTGGCCGCCTTCCCCGACGCCACCATCCTGCGGCCGTCGATCGTCTTCGGCCCCGAGGACGGCTTCTTCAACCGTTTCGCCAAGATGGCGCGCTACTCGCCCTTCCTGCCGCTGATCGGCGGCGGCAAGACGCGCTTCCAGCCGGTCTATGTCGGCGACGTGGCCGACGCGGCCATGGCCGCGCTGGCCAGCCGCGAGGCCCAGGGCCAGGTCTACGAGCTCGGCGGCCCGCAGGTCTTCACCTTCAAGGAGCTGATGCGCTACATCCTGAAGCAGACACGGCGCCGGCGCCTGCTGCTGCCGATCCCGTGGTGGCTGGCGCGCATCCAGGGTGCCGTCCTCGGCCTGCTGCCCAACCCGATCCTGACCAGCGACCAGGTCCGCCAGCTGCGCAGCGACAACGTCGTCTCGGAGGGAGCGCCGGGACTGGCCGATCTCGGCGTCAAGCCGACCGGCATCGACGCCATCGTGCCGACCTACATGGACCGCTTCCGCGTCGGCGGCCGCTTCGCCGGCCGCGGTGACCGGGCGCGGGGCCAGCGCACGGCCTGAGCGGCGGCGGAACGGCGCCACGCGTCTGAATGGGGAAGGACACCGCATGATCGCACGGCTCGGCTTCATCGCCCTCTGGTCGCTGCTGATGCTGCTCGCCTATGGCGCCGTCCGCCTGCTCGAATGGCTGATCGGCCTGGTCGGGCTGTTCCACGTCTGGGTGATCGGCTGGATCCTCGAGGTCGGCTTCACCATCGCCTTCTGGGGGCTGGCCATCGCCTGGCTTCTGGGCATCGCCTTCATCGCCCTGCGCGAGGCCCGCACCGACGCCGTGTGAGGACGCCGTGTGAGGACGCCGGGTCGACCGGCGTCCGCGACCCTCAGGCGGCCAGCGCCCTGGCCAGGAAGGGCAGGCTCTCGTCCTGGCGGTGGTCGATGGCGCGGTGCGTGCCCTCGAACTCCTCGTAACGGTGCGCGATGCCCCTTGCCGTCAGGTCGCGGCTCATGCGCCGGGCGCCGTAGAGCAGGTTGTACTCGTCCTGCCGGCCGCAATCGATGAACAGCGCCTTCAGGGATCGCAGGTTCTCCGCGTGCTCGTCGAGCAGGCCGAGCGGGTCCCAGGCCATGAAGCGGGCCCAGCGCTCCTCGATCCGCTCGCAGGTGTCCGCGGTCACCGGCAGGCGGATGCCGAAGGGCTCCCCGGGGGCGGGATCGTAGGTGGCGCACATCGCCAGCACCATCATCGCATGGATGTCGCTGCCCGAGGGGTTCTGGTCCGCCTCGAAGGCCTCGATGAAGGCGCTGATGGAGCCATGCTTCTCGATCTTGCGCAGCGCGATCGGAAAGTCGGTGCCGAACAGCAGGTCGAAGCCCATGTCACCGGAATGGCAGGCAATCGCGTTCCAGACACGGCCGCCGTGCAGCAGGCCATGCACGATGGCGCCGTAGCCGCCGGAGCTCTTGCCGAACAGCCCTCGCCGGCCCTCGCCGCCGCAGCCCGCCGCCGCCTCGATCGCCGGCAGCATCTCGCCGACCAGAACATCGTCCCACGGTCCCATGACGGCGGAGTTGACGTACTGGTTGCCGCCCAGCCGGGTGAAGCAGTCCGGAAAGGCGACGACGACCGGCGGCATGGCGCCGCTGGCGATCAGCCGGTCGAGACGCTGCGGCGTGTTCTCGCCGAAATTCTTCCAGCCGATCTGGCCGAGGCCGCTGCCGGTGAACCCGGCCAGGCTGATCAACAGCGGCAGGCCGCGTCCGTCATGGCCGTGCGGCCGATAGATGCCGATCTCCCGGGTCGACGGGTCGCCCAGCAGGTTGCCGTGCAGGCCCCGGCAGTCGACGGTGATGCGCTCGACGCTGCCGCGCGGGAGTGTCGGATCGGGTCGCATGGCTGTCCTGTTGCCTGATGGCGGGGCCGGGACGGTGCCACAGGAGCCGACGCCGCGGCAATCCCCGCCGCCCGGGGACCGCCCCGGAGCCGCCAGGGTTGCGCCGGGTCAGGCGTAGAGCAGGTAGAAGAGCAGTCCGGCAAGCGCGATGCGGTAGAGGACGAAGGGCGCGAAGCCCGCCCGGCGCAGCCAGGCCATCAACAGCGTGATGGCGACCAGCGCCGAGACGAAGGCGAGGCCGGCGGCGATCGCCGCGTCGATGCCGAGGCTGACATCCCCGGCTTCCGCCAGGTCGAGCGTGGTCAAAAGACCGGCGCCGAGGATCGTCGGGATCGACAGCAGCATCGAGAAGCGCGCGGCCTCCGCCCGCTCCATGCCGAGGAAACGGCCCGCCGTCATGGTGATGCCCGAGCGGCTGGCGCCGGGGATGAAGGCGAGGCACTGGGCGAGGCCGATGACCAGGGCGTCGGTCCAACCGAGATGCTCGATGCGGCGGATCTGCAGGGTGGCGCGGTCGGCCACCCAGAGCAGCAGGCCGAAGACCAGGGTGGCCCAGGCAATCACCTCGGCATTGCGGAACAGCGTCGGCGCGTAGCGGTGCAGGGCGAAGCCGGCGATGACGGCGGGGATGGTGCCGACGATCAGCAGCAGGGCGAGGCGGCCGCCCGGCGTCGCCCGGCCCGTCGCCAGGCGGCCGAGACCGGCCAGCACCGCCAGGACGTCGCGCCAGAAATAGATCAGCACCGCGCCCAGCGTGCCGACATGCACCGCGACGTCGATCACCAGGCCCTGGTCCTGCCAGCCGGTCAGATAAGGCACCAGCACCAGATGGGCGCTGGAACTGATCGGCAGGAACTCGGTAATGCCCTGGACCAGGGCGAGGACGAGGAGATGAACGAACGGCACCTTGGACGGACTCCCCCGCGAATCGCCGTTTCACCGCAGGCCATGGTGTTGCGCCCTGGACGGCCCGGCGGTCAAGATTCGTCGGATTTGCGCGGGCCCGGCGAGGCCTCGGACATGTTAGTACCGGTTCGTGACCTATTTCCCGGACATCCATTCCGTGCCGGCCCTGCGTCAGCCGGATTCTTCCCCGATTAAGGACAGTATGAGTTAACCAAATGCGATTTTTCTCTCGCCTCGCCTGGCGGATTCCCGTATGAAGACAGTCAGGGACGGTCGCCGGCAGCGCCGGGGCCGGGTGTGCGTACCGGGTGCGTGGTGCCCGTCGCGGTCTTCGCTCAGGGGCTCGAACAGGGGCTCGAACAGGGGCGCGAAACCAGCGGCGGTCGACGACGGATTTCTTTGAGGACTGGCCAGGGCCGGATGCCGGCGCGGGCTCCGTCGGCGGAGCCGCGGCGCCGGGTGACGGACGGCCACGATCGATGGACGGGTTGAGCCGGACCAGGGCGCCCGATCAGGAAGACAGATGGGGCGCCACGGCGCGAGAGGGTCTCATGGCCAGCAAGATGCTGAAATTCATCTCCACCCACGGCCAGATGCCGGACAAGCGGCAGGCCGAGGAGCGGCGCCATGACTGGGCGGAGGTCTATGGCGAGTACGCCCGCGCCAAGGCCGAGGAGCAGGCCGGCCGCTGCTCGCAATGCGGCGTGCCGTTCTGCCAGGTGCACTGCCCGCTGCACAACAACATCCCCGACTGGCTGCTGCTGACCGCCGAGCAGCGGCTGGAAGAGGCCTACGAGGTCTCCTCGGCGACCAACAACATGCCGGAGATCTGCGGCCGCATCTGCCCGCAGGACCGGCTGTGCGAGGGCCACTGCGTGATCGAGCAGTCGGGCCACGGCACCGTCACCATCGGCGCCATCGAGAAGTTCATCACCGACACCGCCTGGGAACAGGGCTGGGTCAAGCCGGTGGTGCCGCGCCATGAGCGCCCGGAATCCGTCGGCATCATCGGCGCCGGCCCGGCCGGCATGGCGGCGGCGGAGGAACTGCGCCGCGCCGGCTTCCAGGTCCATGTCTACGACCGCTACGACCGCGCCGGCGGCCTGCTGATCTACGGCATCCCCAGCTTCAAGCTGGAGAAGGACATCGTCGAGCGCCGCTCCGGCCGGCTGGTCGACAGCCGCATCACCTTCCATCTCAACTTCGAGGTCGGCCGCGACGCCACCCTGGAGGAGCTGCGCCAGCGCCACGACGCGGTGCTGATCGCCACCGGCGTCTACAAGGCGCGCGACCTCAAGGCGCCGGGCATCGGCCTTGGCAACATCGTCGCCGCGCTCGACTACCTCACCGCCTCCAACCGCAAGGGCCTGGGCGACAGCGTGCCGGAATTCGAGAATGGCAATCTCGACGCCGACGGCAAGAATGTCGTGGTCATCGGTGGCGGCGACACGGCCATGGACTGCGTGCGCACCGCCGTGCGCCAGGGCGCGACCTCGGTCAAGTGCCTCTACCGCCGCAACCGCGCCAACATGCCGGGCTCGCAGCGCGAGGTCGCCAATGCCGAGGAGGAGGGCGTGGAGTTCGTCTGGCAGTCAGCACCCGAGGGCTTCCTCGGCGACGGCGTGGTGTCGGGCGTGCGCGCCCACAAGATGCGCCTCGGCCAGCCAGACGAGACGGGCCGCCAGCGTCCGGAGATCATCGAGGGCTCGGCCGAGACCATGGACGCCGACCTCGTGATCATGGCGCTCGGCTTCGAGCCGGAGGACCTGCCGACGCTGTTCGGCTGCGCCGACTTGAAGGTCAGCCGCTGGGGCACGGTGTCGGTCAGCTGGAAGACCATGATGACCAATCTCGACGGCGTCTTCGCCGCCGGCGACATCGTGCGCGGCGCCTCGCTGGTGGTCTGGGGCGTGCGCGACGGCCGCGACGCCGCGGCGGCGATCACCCGCTACATCGACGAGAAGGCGGCCGTTCCGGCCGTCGCCGCGGAATAGCGCGCGGGACCGGCCGCGCTTAGCCAAACGACCTACAGGAGACACCGCCACATGGCCATCCATCGCTTCCTTCGCACCCTGGTCGCCGCCGCCCTTGGCGTCGCCTTCATGATCACCGCCGGCGGCCAAGCCGCGGCGCAGGAGGACCTGCGGGAGCGCCTGCGCGACTACGCGGTCACCTACATGGAGGCCTCGCTCGGCGAGGCCGTGATCGACCCGATGGTCGGCCAGCTCGGCCCGCAGTTCTACCCGCTCAATCCCGGCCGCCAGGCCGATGTGGACGAAGCCGTCTATGCCGCGATCGAGCGTCTGTTCGACCATGTCGCCCCGCAGATGACCGACCAGGTGGTCGACTTCCTGTGGCGCGAGCTGAGCGAGGAGGACCTGCGGGTGATGCTCGACTTCTACGACTCGCCCACCGGCCAGCGCATCCTCGAGATCACGCCGCGGCTGATGGCCGACATGATGGGCGACATGCCGACGATGATGCAGCAGACCCAGACCGTGCTGCTGGAGGCCCTGACCGAGGAGTTCGAGTCCCGCGATCTCGACCTCGGCATGTGACGCCTGTCCGCCGCTACCCCCGTTGCCCGCACCCCGCGCCCCGATGAAGGGCGCGGGGCCGCCAGGAGCCAAGTGATGAGCGATCGGTTCGTATCCGACTACCTCGCCAACCGCGACCGCCTGATCGAGGGCCATGCCTACGATCCGGCGGACGAGCACGACGCCTGCGGTGTCGGCTTCGTCGCCTCGCTCGACGGCAGCCGGCGGCGCGACGTGGTGGTCGCCGCGATCGACGCCCTGAAGGCGGTCTGGCACCGCGGCGCGGTCGACGCCGACGGCAAGACCGGCGACGGCGCCGGCATCCACGTGCAGATCCCGCAAGCCTTCTTCCGCGAGCAGATCGAAGCCACCGGCCACATGCCGCTCGACGGTCCGATCGCGGTGGGCATGATCTTCCTGCCGCGCACCGATCTGGAGGCGCAGGAGCGCTGCCGCTGCATCGTCGAGGGCGAGATCCTGCGCGAGGGCTACTACATCTACGGCTGGCGCCAGGTGCCCATCGACGTCTCGGTGATCGGCGAGAAGGCCAACGCCACCCGGCCCGAGATCGAGCAGATCATGATCGGGAACCCCAACCACACGCCCGAGCCGGACTTCGAGAAGGACCTCTACATCATCCGCCGGCGCATCGAGAAGGCGGTGATGGCGGCGGGCCTGCCCAGCGTCTTCTACGTCTGCTCGCTGTCCTGCCGCTCGGTCATCTACAAGGGCATGTTCCTGGCCGAGCAGCTGACGGACTTCTATCCCGACCTGCTCGACAGGCGGTTCGAGTCCTCCTTCGCCATCTATCACCAGCGCTATTCCACCAACACCTTCCCGACCTGGCGCCTGGCGCAGCCCTTCCGCTGCATCGCCCACAATGGCGAGATCAACACCGTGCGCGGCAATACCAACTGGATGCGCGCCCACGAGACCCGGCTGGCGGCCGAGGCCTTCGCCGACCATGTCGACGACGTGAAGCCGGTGATCCAGGACGGCAGTTCCGATTCCGCGGCACTGGACGCGGTGTTCGAACTGCTGCTGCGCGCCGGGCGCTCGACGCCGATGGCCAAGGCGCTGCTTATCCCCGAGGCGTTGACCGCCAACAAGCTGATGAAGGAGGAGCACCAGGCGCTCATCCAGTACTGCAACGCCGTCATGGAGCCCTGGGACGGCCCGGCGGCGATCGCCGCCTGGGGCGGCCGCTGGGTGGTCGGCGGCATGGACCGCAACGGCCTGCGCCCGATGCGCTACGTCATTACCGGCGGCGCGCAGGAGGATGGCGGCGGCTTGCTGATCGCCGGCTCGGAGGCCGGCATGGTGCGGGTCAACGAGACGCTGGTGGTCGAGAAGGGCCGCCTCGGTCCCGGCCAGATGATCGCCGTCGACCTGGTGGAGGGCAGGCTCTACCACGACCAGGAGATCAAGGACCTGCTGGCTGCCGAGCGGCCCTATGGCGAGTGGGTCAAGCGCACCAAGGTGCTGGACCAGCTGATCGCCGACAAGGCGCACGAGCCGGTCTCCATGGACCGCGACGCCCTGCGCCGGCGGCACGTCGCCTGCGGCGTCACCATGGAGGAACTGGAGCTCATCCTCCACCCCATGGTCGAGGACGCCAAGGAGGCGACCGGCTCGATGGGCGACGACACGCCGCTCGCCGTGCTGTCGGACAATTATCGCGGCCTGCACCACTTCTTCCGGCAGAACTTCAGCCAGGTCACCAATCCGCCGATCGACAGCCTGCGCGAGCGCCGGGTGATGAGCCTGCGCACCCGGCTCGGCAATCTCGGCAACATCCTCGACGAGGACGAGACGCAGTGCGACCTGCTGCAGCTCGACAGCCCGGTGCTGACCACGGGCGAGTTCCACGCCATGCGCCGCTACATGGGCGACACGGCGGCGGAGATCGACTGCACCTTCGGCGTCGACGAGGGCGAGCACGCGCTCCGGGACAATCTGCGCCGGGTCTGCCAGGAGGCCGAGGATGCGGTGCGCGGCGGCGCCACGCACATCATCCTCTCCGACGAGAAGGTGAGCCGGGCGCGCGCCGGCCTGCCGATGATCCTGGCCACCGGGGCGGTGCACACCCATCTGGTGCGCGAGAGCCTGCGCACCTTCACCTCGCTCAACGTGCGCTCCCAGGAATGCCTGGACGTGCACTACTTCGCCGTGCTGATCGGCGTCGGCGCGACCACGGTGAACGCCTATGTGGCGCAGGAGTCGATCGCCGACCGCCAGCGCCGCGGCCTGTTCGGCGATCTCGACCTGCGCGAGTGCCTGGCCCGCTACAAGAAGGCGATCGACGACGGCCTGCTGAAGATCATGTCCAAGATGGGCATCTCGATCATCTCCTCCTATCGCGGCGGCTGCAATTTCGAGTCCGTCGGCCTCAGCCGCTCGATGGTGGCGGAGTTCTTCCCCGGCATGTCGAGCCGGATCTCCGGCATCGGCCTGACCGGCATCCAGAAGAAGGTGCTGGAGGCCCATGCCCGCGGCTTCGACGAGGAGGTGGTGGCCCTGCCGGTCGGCGGCTTCTACCGCTACCGCCGCAATGGCGAGCGTCACGCCTACGAGGCCGGGCTGATCCACACGCTGCAGCACGCGCTGGCGACGGACAGCTATCACACCTACAAGAAATACGCCGAGGGCATGTACGCCCAGCCGCCGATCGCGCTGCGCGACCTGCTCGGCTTCCGCCGCCCGGACGAGCCGATCTCCGTGGAGGAGGTCGAGAGCATCACCGAGATCCGCAAGCGCTTCATCACGCCCGGCATGTCGCTGGGTGCCCTGTCGCCGGAGGCGCACGGCACGCTCAATGTCGCCATGAACCGCATCGGCGCGCGCTCGGATTCCGGCGAGGGCGGCGAGGATCCGGCCCGCTTCAAGCCCGACAAGAACGGCGATAACTGGAACTCCGCCATCAAGCAGATCGCCTCGGGCCGCTTCGGCGTCACGGCGGAGTATCTCAACCAGTGCCGGGAGATCGAGATCAAGGTCGCCCAGGGCGCCAAGCCCGGCGAGGGCGGCCAGCTGCCCGGCTTCAAGGTGACGATGGAGATCGCCAAGCTGCGCCACTCCACGCCCGGCGTGATGCTGATCAGTCCGCCGCCGCACCACGACATCTACTCCATCGAGGACCTGGCCCAGCTGATCTACGACCTGAAGCAGATCAATCCGGACGCCACGGTCACCGTGAAGCTGGTCAGCCGCACCGGCATCGGCACCATCGCCGCCGGCGTCGCCAAGGCGGGGGCCGACACCATCCTCGTCTCCGGCCATGTCGGCGGCACCGGCGCCAGCCCGCAGACCTCGATCAAATATGCCGGCCTGCCCTGGGAGATGGGCCTGTCGGAGGTGCACCAGGTGCTGACCCTGAACCGGCTGCGCCACCGGGTGCGGCTGCGCACCGATGGCGGCATCAAGACCGGCCGCGACGTGGTCATCGCCGCCATCCTCGGGGCCGAGGAATTCGGCGTCGGCACGGCCTCGCTGGTCGCCATGGGCTGCATCATGGTGCGGCAGTGCCACTCCAACACCTGCCCGGTCGGCGTCTGCACCCAGGACAAGGCCCTGCGCGAGCGCTTCAGCGGCACGCCGGAGAAGGTGGTGAACCTGTTCACCTTCATGGCCGAGGAGGTGCGCGACATCCTGGCCCAGCTCGGCTACCGCACGCTGAACGAGATCGTCGGCCGCACCGAGCTCCTGCACCAGGTCAGCCGCGGGGCCGCCCATCTCGACGATCTCGACCTCAACCCGCTCCTGACCAAGGCCGATCCGGGCGACGAGGCGATGTACTGCACCCGGGTCGGGCGCAACGAGGTGCCCGACACGCTGGACGCCCAGATCATCAAGGACGCCAAGCCGCTCTTCGACGTCGGCGAGAAGATGCAGCTGACCTACAACGTGCGGAACACCTACCGGGCGATCGGCACGCGGCTCAGCGCCATGATCACGCGGAAGTTCGGCATGCGCGGGCTGCAGCCGGGCCACGTCACGGTGCGCCTGCGCGGCTCGGCCGGGCAGTCGCTGGGCGCCTGGGCGGTGCAGGGCATCAAGCTGGAGGTCTTCGGCGACGCCAACGACTATGTCGGCAAGGGCCTGTCGGGTGGCATCATCGTGGTGCGGCCGCTCACCTCCAGTCCCTTGGTCTCCAACCACAACACCATCATCGGCAACACCGTGCTGTACGGCGCCACGGCCGGCCGGCTCTACGCCGCCGGCCAGGCGGGCGAGCGCTTCTGCGTGCGCAATTCCGGCGCAACGGTGGTGGTGGAGGGCTGCGGCTCGAACGGCTGCGAGTACATGACCGGCGGCATGGCGGTGATCCTCGGCGGGGTGGGCGACAACTTCGCCGCCGGGATGACCGGCGGCATGGCCTTCGTCTACGACGAGAACGACAGCTTCGAGCACCGGGTGAACCCGGACTCCGTCGTCTGGCAGCGTCTCGAGACACCCCATTACGAGGCCCAGTTGCGCGGCCTGATCGCCGAGCATGCGCGCGAGACGCAGTCGACCTGGGCGGAATCCCTGCTCACCGACTGGGACCTGATCAAGGGCCGCTTCTGGCAGGTGGTGCCCAAGGAGATGATCGGCCGGCTGGAGCATCCCATCCGCGCCGAGCGGCAGGCCAGCATCCCGGCGGAGTAGGCGCCCGCGCCACTGCCATGTTCTGGCCGTGCTGACACGCATTCGAGCTTCAATTGTACGGGATTCGGCACTAGAGAGAGCGCGGCAGCACAGTCTTCGACGTTCCTGGACACCGGCGATGCGGCGCTATTTCCTCGGCAGGTTCATTATCCATCTCGTCGGCCTCGCAGCCGCGGTGGCCGTGACCATGCACCCGGGGCTGGCCGTGGTGCGCCCGGATCTCGGCTTCATCGGCGCGGTGATCGGCGTGCTGGTCTACTTCCTCTTCGCCTGGATCGCGGCGGCGCCGGTCCGCGCCGCCGCCATCGAAACCGACGGGGCCAGCCATGTGCGCGGCATCTTCCGCGGCTTCCTGGTACTGCTGGCGGTGCTGATCCCCGTCATCCTCGTCTTCTTCAAGACCGTCGAGCTGACGGTGGCGGCGATGATGGCCAACCTGCCGCCGGAGATGGCCGAGGCCATGGCCGCCGGCGAGGGCCGTCCGCCGCCCGCCGGTCCGCCGCCCTTCGACCCGGCCCTGATCCCCGAGGCGCTGGCGTCACTCGGTGGGGAGATGCCGATCCCGCTGCTGATCTGGCTCGGCGGCGCGCTGATCGGCGCGCTCCTCCTCACCCTGCCGGCCCTGCTGGCGGTCGCCGACCGCTTCACCCCGACCGCGGAACCGCGTCGCGACCACGAAAGCGATGTGCCGCCCGCGGGCGCCTGACCGGCCGTCCGCTAATTCTCGGTCACCTGGCCCCAACCACCTTCCTTCGGCCTCGGCCCCTTACCATCGGCGGCGGGCTCGGATATGCTCGCCGCCCATGCGAACGCTGTATCACTTCACGCTTTCCCCGCCCTGCCGCGTGCTGCGCGCCGCCTTCCTGGAGAAGGGTCTGGAGACCGAGTTCCGGGCCGAGAAGATCTGGGAGAGGCGGGACGAGTTCCTGGCCATCAATCCCGAGGGCGACGTGCCGGTGCTGATCGAGCCGGACGGCACCACGCTGACCGACCTCTGGGTCATCATCGAGTATCTGGAGGAGGTCTATCCCGAGGTGCCGCTCCTGGGTCTCGACCCGATCGGCCGGGCGGAGACGCGGCGCCTGATCGTCTGGTTCGACCACAAGTTCGCCCGCGAGGTGACCGAGAACCTGGTCGGCGAGAAGGTCATGCGGCGCCTGCGCCGCCAGGGCCATCCCTCCTCCGAGGCGATCCGCCGGGGCAAGGAGCGCATCGGCTACCACCTCGACTATGTCAGCTTCCTCGCCGACCAGCGCAACTGGCTGGCCGGCGACACCATCTCCTATGCCGACCTGGTGGCCGCCGCCCACCTCTCGGCCGTCGACTATCTCGGCGACGTGCCCTGGGACGACTATCCCAGCGCCCGGCTGTGGTATGCGCGCATGAAGTCGCGCCCCTGCTTCCGCCCGATCCTGGAGGACCTGGTGCCCGGCGTGGCCCCCTCCATCCACTACGCCGACCCGGATTTCTGAGCGGCCGCCGCCGGTCGCGGTCGTGGCGGGTGCAGTCGACCCCCTGCGAAGACGGGCGGGCCGGTCCCGGCTCTCTCTCCGGTCGGCCGGGACGACGCAAGTGGTTGATTTAATTCAACTAAACCCCGTCGTCCCGGGCGCGATGCGGCGCGAAGTGCCGCTTCGCAGACCCGGGACCTCCCGCCCGTCATCGCCTCGGCCGATACCCGCCAAGTCCCCTGATCTAGCTGCCCTCGGTGCCGGCGAGCCGCACCAGCTCCGCCTCGGCGATCTCGGCGGAGATGCTGTCGGGATCGCCTTCGATCACCGCCTCAAGGTCGGCCCGGGCGCCCGCGACGTCACCGACCCGCAGCTTCAGCCGGGCGCGCTCCAGCAGGATCTCGCCCGGCGCCCCGCCATGGGCCAGCGCCTGGTCGAGGTCGGAGATGGCGAGGTCCGGCAGGCCGGCCTCGCGATGGGCGGCGGCGCGCAGCAGCAGGATGTCGGCCCGGCCCGGCGCCAGTTCCGAGGCGCGCCAAAGATCCTCCAGCGCGCCCCAGGGATCGTCGCTGGCCTGGCGCAGGCGGGCGCGGGCGAGGTAGAGGCCGGGGTCCGCCGGCATCAGGCCGATCGCGGCGTCCAGCGCGGCGACTGCGCGCAGGACCTCGTCCTCCTGCTGCCAGAGCCGTGCGGCCTCGACATAGAGGCCGGTCGCGTAGACCGCGTCGGAGGCGCCGATCTCGTCGCCGAGCCCGACATAGCGGCTGGCCGCCAGGCGGCCGCGGCCGTCCAGCGCCAGGGCCGCCGCCTCGCACTCGCGGGCCAGCGTGCCGCCGCCTTCCACCTCCCAGTCCCGCGCCAGGGCGATGGCCGCGGCCGGATCGGTCTCGGCCGTCGTCATGCAGTCGACGAACAGGGTCTGGGGCGAGGGCGGGTTGAGCTCGATCATGCGGCCCGACTGCGCGGTGACGCTGCCGGCCACCGTCGCCAGCGCGATCACGGCCGTCGCCAGGACGCCGCGGGCGGCCCACCGCAACTCGCCGATGGCGCTGGTATTGCCGATTCCCCCTCCCATATGACGAAATTCCCGCCAGCCGACACAAAACACAAGTCCTTGCGCGATCATGACCGATTATCCGCCCGCACATGACGTCGCCGAGGCGGCCCCGCGGCGCTTTCTTGCCCTCGGCATGGGCTATGTCGCGACCGCCCTGGCGCGGGAACTGGCGGCCGATGGCTGGGCCGTCGCCGGCACCGTGCGCAGCCCGGACAAGGCACGACGGCTCGCGGCCGATGGCTGGCAGGTCCTGTCCTGGCCGGACAACGCCGATGGGGCCGACGCGGCCCTCACCACCGTACTGTCTGACGTTCTTGCCGGCGCCACCCACATCCTGCACTCCATCCCGCCGGACGAGGCGGGCGACCCGGTGCTGCGGCGGCTGGGCGGCGTGCTCGGCCACGCCCCGACGCTACGCTGGGTCGGCTATCTCTCCACCACCGGCGTCTATGGCGACCGCCAGGGCGCCTGGACCGACGAGAGCGCCCCCCTGGCGCCGCTCACCGCGCGGGGCAGGCGGCGGGTCGAGGCGGAGCGCGCCTGGCTGGACCGCGCCCGTGAGGGCCTGCCGGTGCACGTCTTCCGCCTGTCTGGCATCTACGGACCCGGGCGCAGCGCGCTCGACCAGGTGGCGGCCGGCACCGCCCGGCGCATCGTCAAGCCGGGGCATGTGAGCAACCGCATCCACCGCGACGACATCGTCTCGGTGCTGCGGGCCTCGATCGCCCGGCCGAACCCGGGGGCGGTCTACAATCTCGCCGACGACCTGCCGGCCCCCTCGGCCGATCTGGTCACCGAGGCCGCCCGCCTGCTCGGCCTACCGCCACCGCCGGAGACCGCCTGGGACGACCCGGCGCTCAGCCCGATGGTGCGGAGCTTCTACGGCGAGTGCCGGCGCATCGACAATACCCGCATCAAGCGCGAGCTCGGCGTCGCGCTTGCCCATCCCACCTGGCGCCACGGGCTGGCCGCAGAGCTGGCCCGCCGCGACCCGGCTGGACAGGCGGGCGCCTGACACTTAAGTCAGCAGGCGTGGATGGGAGCCCACTCGCGAAACGGAACAGCATGAACGCCATCGACCTCATCCTCACCCGCCGCTCCGTCAAGGCGATGGACCTCAAGGAGCCGGGCCCGACGCCGGCCGAGCTCGAGCAGATCCTCCGCGCCGGCACGCGCGTGCCCGACCACGGCAAGCTCACCCCCTGGCACATCCAGGTGCTCGACCGGCGGGGCCAGGCGGCGCTCGGCGATTTCCTCGGCCGCCTGTTCAAGGAAAACATCCCCGAGGCGAACGAGAAGCAGGTCGAGTTCGAGCGCCAGCGCCCGCAGCGCGCGCCGCTGCTGCTCGTCGTCACCTCCCGGGTGCGCCCGCACCCCAAGATCCCCGACCTGGAGCAGCGCCTGTCCAGTGCCGCCGTCTGCACCACCATCCTGCATGCCGCCAACGCCTTGGGCTACGGCGCCCAGTGGCTGACCGAATGGCCGGCCTTCCGGCCCGAGGTGCGGGAGTTCCTCGGCCACGACCGGGAACAGGACCAGATCGTCGGCTTCATCCATATCGGCTCCCGCGACGCCGTGCCGGAGGACCGCGCCCGGCCGGATCTGGCCGACGTCGTCTCCCGCTGGGAAGGCCCGGCGGCGGCCTGAGCGGCGGCGCCCGCGCCCTCATGCCCGTCGCGATGCCGAGCCCGAATCCAACCCCGATGCCAGCCCCGTCGCCGGCGCCATGAGCGGGCCGCCCTGGACCGCCGTCGTCCTGACCCTGTTCCCGGAGATGTTCCCCGGGCCGCTCGGGCTATCGATTCACGGCAAGGCCGCCATGCGGGGCCTGTGGGCCCTGGAAACGCTGGACATTCGGGGCTTCGCGCGCGATAAGCACCGCTCCGTCGACGACACCCCGTTCGGCGGAGGTGCCGGCATGATCATGAAGCCCGAGGTGGTTTCCGACGCGCTGGCCGCCGCGGCCGATCGCGCGCCGCCCGGGGTGCCGGTGGTCTACCTCTCGCCCCGCGGCCGGCCCTTCGACCAGGGGATGGCGCGGCGCTGGGCGGCCGGGGCGGGCATCGTCCTGCTCTGCGGCCGCTACGAGGGGGTGGACCAGCGGGCGCTCGACGCGCACGGGGTCGAGGAGGTCAGCCTCGGCGATTTCGTGCTGTCGGGCGGCGAGGTGGCGGCGATGGCCCTGTTGGAGGCCACCGTGCGCCTGTTGCCCGGCGTGATGGGAAACCAGGAAAGCGCCGGGGAGGAGAGTTTCGGGGATGTGACGGGCCTGCTCGAATATCCCCAATACACGCGGCCGGCGGTCTGGCGAGGTCCGGACGGCGTCGACCGCCAGGTGCCCGAAACCTTGCTCTCGGGCCACCACGCCAAGGTCGCGGCGTGGCGCCTGGGCGAGGCGGAAAGGATTACCCGGGACCGTCGTCCCGACCTCTGGCAGGCCTACCGCGTCCGGCGCGGAGGCACGGCGGGGGACACAGGGCGGCGCGGGGATTCGGCGCCACAGGACCGCGCGCCGGCGGAACGCACGGCGCGTCAACGCAATGAAGAACACGAAGATTGATCGTTGAAAGGACCAGGACCATGAACATCGTACAAGAGATCGAGCAGGAGCAGCTCGACCGTCTCTCCGGCGAGCGGCCGGTGCCGGAGTTCTCCGCCGGCGACACCCTGCGGGTGAACGTCAAGGTGGTCGAGGGCAACCGCGAGCGCGTGCAGGCCTTCGAGGGCGTGTGCATCGCCCGCAAGAACGCCGGCATCAACTCCAGCTTCACCGTGCGCAAGATTTCCTATGGCGAGGGCGTCGAGCGCGTCTTCCCGCTCTACAGCCCGCGCATCGACTCCATCGAGGTCGTGCGCCGGGGCGCGGTGCGCCGCGCCAAGCTCTATTACCTGCGCGGCCGCCGCGGCAAGTCGGCCCGCATCGCCGAGCGCACCTCGGGCCACGGCATCCAGCGGCGCGGCTCCTGATCGCGCCGACCCCATCTTTCGCCCTGGCTACGAGGCGGGTCTCTGAGAGCCCGCCCCAGGTCTGAAACGAGAAAAGGCCGCCCCTCGCAGGGCGGCCTTCCTCGTTCGGGCGATCGTGTCGGACCGCTCAGCGGCCGTCCTCGACCTCCGAGATGTTGAGCGTCACCGACGGGAAGCCGGCGGTCTCCGAATAGGTGCCGACATAGATGTCGTAGCGGCCGGAGGACGGGCGCTGCCAGGTGATCGACGGGTTCAGGCCCTGGCCCGAATCGTCGTCGCAATACCACTGGCCGTCGGGGCCGTTGATCACCAGCGTGGTGTCGGCCGAGCCCTCCACGAAGATGTGCAGCGGGAAGGTCGTGCCCGAGGTGTAGTAGAGCTGGTAGTCAGGCGCCTCGGCGATCCAGCCTCGGCAGTTGCCGCCCAGATTGCGGCCGTTCAGGTCGCCACCGGCCTGCAGGTTGACCGAGTGCGGGTCGGGCAGGTAGCCGGTGTTCAGCGTGACGCTGCCGAAGGTCGGCGGCAGGTTGTAGTTGGGCAGGCCGCCGGCGTTGCCGCCGCCGCCACCACCGCCGCCGGTGTTCAGCTGGGCCGGCGAGGTATAGACCTCCGAGACGTGCAGGGTCGCGTTCGGGAAGCCGGCGGAAGACGAGTACGTCCCCACCCAGATGTTGTAGTCACCCGATTGCGGGCTGCCGTAGGAGACCATCGGCTGCAGGCCGTTGGTGTCGTCGTTGCACGAGAACTGGCCGTCGGGCGCGCGCACCAGCAGGGTCGTGTCGGCGGCGCTGTCGACGAAGAAGTTCAGCGGATACTGGGTGCCGGCGGTGTAGCTGATCAGGTAGTCCGGCGCCTCGGCCACGTTGCCCCAGCAATTGGGGTCGAACTGGCCGGCGTCCATGCTGCCGCCGGCCTGCAGGTTCACCGAATGCGGATCGGGCAGGTAGCCAGTGTTCAGCGAGAAGCTGCCATAGGTCGGCGGCAGGATCTGCGGGCCGCTCGGGCCTTTCTGCGCCAGCGCCCCGGTGCTGGCGAAAGCGAGTACAATGGCCGCGCTGGCGGCGATCGAGGTTGCTCTCAACATGATTGTTATTCCTCCTCCTCGACGAAAGGATTTTCGACCCTTCGGATTGGTGATCATACGCTCAAAACACGCATCGGGTGAATGCCACCTTGGTACGCGGTAGCGAATGGAACCTGCCAAGCCCTCGTGACGGTTACTGTGGCGACCATCACACCTGAAGTGAAATTTTCTTAAAATCGGGGCTGTCATTGGGCTGGCTTGTGTTTAGAGTGGGAATCAATTGGGCATGGGGATGCCCGATTATGGGGAGAGGGGAAAAATGACCGCTGCGATGCGTGCGGAGCCGGGCCTTCCAGGGCCCGTCGATCCCGAGCGTGCGCGCCTGGCGAGCCTGATCGCGCCCGTGGCGCCGGCGGAATTCTTCGAGAAATACTGGGAGAAAGACATCCTGGTGGTCGAGCGCGGCCGCCCGGACTACCTGTCGCGCTGTCTCTCGCTCGACGAGATCGACCGGGTGATCACCACCCAGACACTGCACAACGACGCCCTCAGCCTGGTCGACGCCAAGCGCGAGATCAAGGCGGAGGAGTACTGCTTCCCGAGCGGGATGGTCGACCCGGCCCGGCTCTACAGCTTCTTCCATGACGGCGCGACCATCATCCTGCCGCAGCTGCACCTGCGCGTCGCCAGCCTGGCGGACCTCGCCCGTGCCATGGAGGCCGAACTCGGCCACCGCTTCCAGACCAACGTCTATTTCACGCCGCCCGGACAGAGCCAGGGCTTCCGCCCGCACTTCGACAACCACGACGTCTTCGTGCTGCAGGTCGCCGGGTCGAAGGCCTGGAAGATCTACGACACGCCCATCCCGCTGCCCGACCGCAACATCGATTTCAACCCGGAGACCTACCGGCTGGCGCCGGTCACGCGCGAGTTCACGCTGCGGGCCGGCGACATCGCCTATGTGCCGCGCGGCGTGGTGCACGACGCCGTGTCGACCGACGAGATGTCGCTGCACATCACGCTCGGCGCCATCGTGCGCACCTGGGCCGACGCCTTCAAGACGGCGATCGACGCGATCAACCTCAACACGCCGGCCTTCCGCGAGGCCCTGCCGCCCGGCTTCCACCGGCCGGGCGCCGACCGGGCGGCGGCGCGGCTGAAGGCGAAGGCGCTCCTGGAGCTGTTCCGCGACGGCTTCGACGCCGACGCGCTGCTCGACGATTTCGCCCAGGAGCTGGTGGAGTCGCGCCACGGCCTGCTGCGCGGCCAGCTGCAGCAGGTGCAGCGGCTCGACGGGATCGAACCGACAAGCCGGGCGGCGGCCCGGCCCAACCTGCTCTACGACATCGTGGCGCAGGGCGACGGCGTCAGCCTCTACTGCTACGGCCAGGAGCTGCGCTTCCCGGCGCACGCGGCGGCGACGCTCGAGGCGGCGCTCTCGCCGGAGGAATACGCGGTCGGTGGGCTGCCGGGCGAACTCGACGAACAGGGCAAGGTCGTGCTCGTGCGCCGGCTGGTGCGCGAGGGACTGGTCCGCCTCAGCAACTGAGGCGGGGCCTGCATGGGGCGGTGCCGGGACCACGGTTGGGCCCGGCGGCGCAATCGGGGGGAGCTGGGAGGCCGGTTCCTGATTTTGGAGAGAGGTATCGAAGCATGAGTGACGACAAGAAATCGCGGCCGACGATCCGGGAGGAGGACATCGATCGCCGGCCGGCAATGGGCCGCCGGTCCCTGCTGCAGCGCTCGGTCGCGGTCGCCGGCGTCGGCGTGGCGGCCAGCATGGGCATCGCCAGCACCACCGCCCAGGCGGCGACGGACAGTGACAACGGCTACCTCACCGATCCCGGCGGGGCCGGGCGCGGCTACTGCCGGGGCTACCGCTCCGGCGTGACCGACGGCGACACCGGCAACTGGGCCGATCCCGGCGGCAATGGCCGCGGCGGCTCCAGCCAGCGCATCGGCGGCGTCACCGACCAGGATTTCGGCAGCTGGGCCGATCCGGGCGGCGCCGGCCGCGGCTATCCGCGCAGCTGGACCAGCGGCTATACCGACCGCGACGGCGGCGGCAACTGCACCGATCCGGGCGGCAACGGACGCTTCGGCTTCTGACGGCGCGGCGGGCGGCAACGCCCGCACAAGGACGACGCACGAGAACGGCGTGCCCCGGGCGGGCGCGCCGTTTTCCGTTTCCGGTGCTCAGCTCTTGATGCTCGGCTTCCGCTGCTCAGCGGCCGGTCTTCAGCGACTGCTCGATCATCTCCATGCGCACTTCCAGCTCCATGGCGTCGTCGTCCACCATCTTCTCGCGATAGCCGCGCAGCTTGCCGGTGACGTCGTCCATGGTGCGGGCGACGCGGTCCAGCAGCGCCGGATCGGGGGATTTCACCGCCTCGATCTGCTTCAGGCTGGCCACCATGGTGTCGACATGGGCGAGGTAGCTGGTGAAGGCGCGCTGCACCCGCGGATAGTCGTTGGGTTCCGCGCGCACGTCGGCGATCAGCCCGCGCGCCACGTCGCTCAGGCTGCGCGCCTGGCGGGACAGCTGGCCGTGCGGCAGGTTGAGCGCGGTCTTGCGGATGCGCTGCAGGCGCTCCTCGGCCAGACGCAGTTCCTGGGACAGAAGACGCGGGTCGACCAGCAGGTTCTTGTGGTCGCCGAATTCCGCCAGGTCCTTCGGCGGCCGCAGCACGCGGGCGATGGCGATCCAGGCCAGGAAGCCAAGCGGCAGCGCCAGCCACCAGGACAGCACGCCGGTGATCGGCGTGGCGATGGCGATGGCGAGGCAGGCGGTGAGGCCGATCGCGTGACGCTGGCGGGAGAGGGCGAGCATGTCGGACGGGGGCTGGTCTCGGGAGTGGGCGGCGCGAACGGCATGAAGCTTGGCGCGCCCGGGCGCCGATGCAAGGCGAAAGTGACGCCGCCCCCTCTGCCGCCCCCCAGTGTCGCCCCCGGGTGCGGCCCATTGCGCCGCGTGTGATGGAGGGCTGCATTGTCCCCGCGGCAGTCAGGCAATATCGCAAGGAAATAACCCAGCCCCCATCTTTGCGGCGTGGCCGGCTGTCGCTATTCTCCCGGCCCGCAGCGGCCTTGGGTGGCCGCCGGTTGCGCGTGCAAGGAAAGTGAGAGAGATGGCGAGCCCGCGGACGCTCTACGACAAGATCTGGGATTCCCACCTGGTCGACCGGCAGGACGACGGCACCTGCGTCCTCTACATCGACCGGCACCTGGTGCACGAGGTCACCAGCCCACAGGCCTTCGAGGGGCTGCGGCTGGCCGGCCGCGCCGTGCGCCGGCCCGACGCCACGCTCGCCGTGCCCGACCACAACGTGCCGACCTCCGACCGCTCCCAGGGCATCAAGGACGAGGAGAGCCGGATCCAGGTGGATACCCTGGCGCGCAACTGCGCGGATTTCGGCGTTCCCATCTTCGGCATGGACGATCCGCGCCAGGGCATCGTCCACATCATCGGGCCGGAGCAGGGCTTCACCCAGCCCGGCATGACCATCGTCTGCGGCGACAGCCATACCGCGACGCACGGCGCCTTCGGCGCGCTCGCTTTCGGCATCGGCACCTCGGAGGTGGAGCACGTGCTGGCCACCCAGACGCTGATCCAGTCGCGCTCGAAGAACATGCGCGTCAGCGTCGACGGCGACCTGCCTCTCGGCGTCACCGCCAAGGACATGATCCTCGCCATCATCGGCACCATCGGCACGGCCGGCGGCACCGGCCACGTCATCGAATATGCCGGCAAGGCCGTGCGGGACCTCTCCATGGAGGGCCGCATGACGGTCTGCAACATGTCGATCGAGGCCGGCGCCCGCGCCGGGCTGATCGCCCCGGACGAGACCACCTTCCGCTATATCGAGGGCCGGCCCATGGCGCCCAAGGGCGAGGCCTGGGAGAAGGCGGTCGCCTACTGGCGCACCCTGCCGTCGGACGCGGGCGCGCGCTACGACCGCGAGGTCACGCTGGCGGCCGGCGACATCGACCCCACCGTCACCTGGGGCACCAGCCCGCAGGACATCGTCGCGGTGACCGGCGCCGTGCCCGATCCGGACAGCTTCCAGGAGAGCGGCCGGCGCAACGCGGTCAAGCGCTCGCTCGACTACATGGGCCTGACGCCGGGGCAGCGGATCACCGACATCGCCGTCGACAAGGTGTTCATCGGCTCTTGCACCAATGGCCGCATCGAGGATCTGCGCGCCGTCGCCGCCATCGCCAGCGGCCGCAAGGTGGCCGAGGGCATCCACGCCATGGTGGTGCCGGGCTCCGGCCTGGTGAAGGAGCAGGCGGAGAAGGAGGGTCTAGACCGCATTCTCCGGGAGGCCGGCTTTGACTGGCGCGAGCCCGGCTGCTCCATGTGCCTGGCCATGAACGCCGACAAGCTGGAACCCGGCGAGCGCTGCGCCTCGACCTCGAACCGCAATTTCGAGGGCCGCCAGGGCCGCGGCGGCCGCACCCACCTGGTCAGCCCTGCCATGGCCGCCGCCGCCGCCATCCGCGGCCGCCTCGCCGACGTGCGGGAGTTCCTCTAGCGCGGATCATCCTTGACGGAATCGCGGGAGCGCCTCCGTCAAGTAGTGATCCTGCCTAGGATCTGTACTCATAAAGGGGATTCCCAAATTGAGCACGGTGTGATTCAAGCTTCCAAACTGCGGGAGCTTGAGGATGGCACGTTTCGATCTGACCGATGCCGAGTGGGCGATCATCTCGCCGT